>Ga0066388_100000154_pt1 | contig 25911 bp, 19 predicted proteins | sample PanSoiMetaGPlot6_FD_64539 | JGI IMG/M metagenome (GOLD analysis project Ga0066388, IMG submission 64539) | Tropical forest soil microbial communities from Panama analyzed to predict greenhouse gas emissions - Panama Soil - Plot 6 (Hybrid Assembly) | ecosystem: Environmental > Terrestrial >...
CACCGCGATCTCAAGCCGGGGAACGTCGTGCTCACGACCGCGGGCACGCCCAAGATCCTCGACTTCGGACTCGCGGGTCTGATCGGCGCGGCCCACACCGCCACGGTCCTCACCCAAACGGGCGCGGTTCTCGGCTCCCTTCCCTACATGGCGCCGGAGCAGCTGCGGGGGGAGGCCGGAGATTCCCGCGCCGACGTGTACGCGCTCGGCGCGCTGCTCTTCGAGATGGCCACGGGCAGGAGGCCGTTCGACAAGGAGCGCCCGGAAGCCCTGATGTTCGACATCCTGCACAGCGCCCCTCTGGCCGCGCGATCGCTGCGCCCGGAGCTCCCGGTCGAGCTCGATCGCCTCCTGGAAAGCTGTCTGAGCAAGGATCCGTCGCATCGTCCGGCATCGGCGGGAGCCGTCGCGGCGGCGCTCCGCCGCGTCGGCGAGCAGGTGCGGCGCGGCCTGGATCCGGAACCCGAGGGCGAGATCATCCGGTCGCTCGCGGTTCTCCCGCTCGACAACGTCTCGCGCGATCCTGCGCAGGAGTACTTCGCGGACGGCATGACGGAGGCGATCACCTCCGAGCTCGCGCGGCTCAAGTCGCTTCGGGTGATCTCGCGCACGTCGGCCATGAAGTACAAGAACACGCCGAAGAGCCTCCCGGAGATCGGGCGCGAGCTGAACCTCGACGCGGTGCTGGAAGGATCGGCGCTCCTGGTTGGAAAGCGCGTGAGGATCACGGTCCGGCTCGTCTCGACCCGGAGCGAGGAGACGCTCTGGACCGAGCGCTACGACGCGGAGATCGAGGACGTCCTCGATCTGCAGAGCCGGGTCGCGGAAACGGTCGCCAAGGAGATCGCGGTACAAGCGACGCCGCGGTCCCAGCGGCCGAGGAAGACGGTGCAGGACGACACGACCCGGCTCGTGAAGCACCGCGCCGTGGATCCGCAGGCCCATCTCGAGTTTCTCAAGGGGGACCACACGGTCGCGGCCGGGTCGCCGCAGGCGATCGAGCTGGGGCTACGCTATTACCGCCGCGCCCTCGAGCTCGATCCGAGCTTTGCGCCCGCGTGGGCGGGCATCGCGGACTGCCATCTCGTGCGCGCGGGACGAGGCATGGCTCCTCCCGCCGAGGCGCTCGCCGAAGCCCAATCCGCCGCGACGAGGGCGCTCCATATGGACGAATCGCTCGCCGGCGCGCACACCGTCTTGGGCGTCATCGCCGCCTACGGGATGCACCTGCCCGAGGCGATGCGGCACTTCGAGCGCGCGATCGAGCTCAAGCCCGCGGAGACGAGCGCCTATACCCAGCTCGGGCGCGCCTATTACTGCAGCGAGCGCCACCGGGAAGCCCAGGAAACGATGCTGAAGGCGCTCAGCCTCGATCCGCTTTCCATGATGATCCACACGACCGTCGGGGACGCCTACTACTACGGCCGCGACTACGAGCGGTCGCTCGTCTACTACCGAAAGGCGATCGAGCTCGACCCGCGCTTCGACGGAGCGCACACCGACCTCGCCCGCTCCCTCGAGGCGGTCGGACGGTTCGACGAGGCTCGGCGCGAATACGAGGAGGGGCGGCGCTTGAGCGGAGGGGTCGCCGGGCCCTCCTTCGGTCTCGCCCAACTCGAGGTCAGCGTGGGGAACGAGGCGGAGGCGAGGCGCCTCCTGCGCGAGCTGATCGAGGCCCGCGCGCACCGCGTCGTCTCCGCGTGGGGCATCGCCGCGCTCCACGCCCATCTGGGCGACCTGGACGATGCGTTCCGTTGGCTGAACACCGCGGTCGAGGAGCGCGCGACGGGGCTCATCTTCCTGCGCGTTCATCCCCGTTTGGACCGCATCCGCGGCGACGCGCGCTACCGCGACCTGCTTCAGCGAGTGGGGCTCGTTACGTCCTGAGGGTCGTCGAAACGCCCCGTTCTAGCCTAGACTGTCCTGCCATGCCCAAGACCAAGGCGCCTGCTCCGCATGCGCGGAAGGGTCCGAAGCGTGCTCCCGCGAGAGCCCCGAGCCTTCCCTCGGCCCTCTGGCTCGCCCTCATTCTGGCGCTCACCTTCGTCGCCTACCTGCCGAGTCTCGAGAACGGCTTTCTCAACTGGGACGACAACGACTATGTGACCGAAAACCCCATCCTCGCGCACCCGAGCCTTCACGCCGTCCTGACCACTCCCGTTTCCGGCAACTACCACCCGCTCACGATGGCTTCGCTCCTGCTGAACTACCGCGCGTCCGGGCTCGATCCGGCTTCGTACCACTGGCTCAATCTCTGGCTCCACCTCGCCAACACGGCGCTCGTCTTCCTGTTCATCCGGGCGCTGGCCGGCCCGCGGATCTGGACGGCGACGGTCACGAGCCTCTTGTTCGGGATCCACCCGATGCACGTGGAATCGGTCGCGTGGATTTCCGCGCGAAAGGACGTCCTGTTCGCGTTCTTCTACCTGATCGCGCTGATCCTCTACGTCCGCTACCTCGATACCCGGCGCTTCGCCTGGCTGGGCGCGGCCTGGATCTCCTTCGTGCTGTCCTGCGCCTCGAAGCCCGCGGCGGTCGCGCTGCCACTCACGCTCGGAGCGATCGATTACTTCCGCAAGCGCCCGCTCACGGCGGCGACCGTGCTCGAGAAGGTTCCCTTTCTCGCGGTATCGCTGATCACCGGATATTTCACGCTCCAGGCCCAGCACTCGGTCGGCGCGGTTGCGTCCCTCACGCGCTGGAGTCCCCTCCAGCGGGTCCTCTTCGCCTCGAGCGGTCTTCTGCTCTATCTCGGAAAGCTCGTGGCGCCACTCCGCCTCTCGGCGATCGATCCGCTTCCCGCGACCGGGGAGCTCGGCTGGGGCTATCGGGCAGCGCCTGCGGCGGTGGCGGTTCTCGCGCTCGGCGTCTTCCTCCTGCGCCGCAGCCGGCCGATCGTGTTCGGAGGGCTCTTCTTCCTCGTGAACCTCGTGCTGGTCTTACAAGTGATTACGATCGGGTCCGCGCTGATCGCCGGCCGCTACACCTACCTTCCCTACATCGGGCTCTTCTTTGCCATGGCGTGGTGGCTCGACGAGCCGACCGAGACGCGAGCCGCGCGGATCAAGCCGGCGCTCGCGACGCTGTTCCTCGTGCTGCTCCCGGTCTGCCTCGTCCAGACCTCGCAGCGATGCCGGATCTGGCACGATCCCGAGACGTTCTGGAACGACGTCATCGGGAAGTATCCTCGGACGATGCCGGACGCGTACTACAACCGGGCGGACTACTACCACAAGGCCGGACGGCGCCAGGAAGCGCTGGACGACTTCCACCGGTCGCTCGCGTTGAACGACCGCGTTCCACGCGTGTGGTACAACGCAGGGGTGGTGCTGGCGGAGATGGGCAGGACCGATTCGGCGCTCGTCATGTTCGACCGCGCGCTCGCCCTCGACCCCAAGCTGGTTCGGGCGCTGAACAATCGCGGCGCGATGCAATACTATCGCGGGAACCTGGCCGGGGCGGCCGCGGACTTCCAGCGCGTCCTCGAGCTCGACCCGACCTACCGTGGCGCGTACGGCAACCTCGCGCGCGTGTACGTCGACCTGGGCCAGCACGCGCGCGCCCTGGCCTTGCTCGAACGTGCGATCCGTTCAGAGCCGGCCAATCCGCAGAATTACCTGACGCGCAGCAAGGTATGGCAGGGTCTTCAGGACCGCAACAAGGCGCTCCAGGATGCGCTCGAGGCGCAGCGCCTCGGCGCCAGTGTGGAGCCGGCGTACCTGCGAGAGCTGGGACGCTAGAGAGGAGGACGAACGTTGAGACCGCGAGAGCTCACCCTGCGCAGTCTGATCCTCGGCGCGCTCATCACCACGATCTTCACCGCCGCGAACGTGTACCTCGGGCTGAAGGTCGGGCTCACCTTTGCCTCCTCGATCCCCGCGGCGGTGATCTCGATGGCCATCCTGAGCGCGGTCAAGGACTCCTCGATTCTCGAGAACAACATCGTCCAGACCGTCGCGTCGGCCGCGGGCACGCTCTCGGCCATCATCTTCGTCCTGCCCGGGCTCGTGATCGTCGGATGGTGGACGGGATTTCCGTTCTGGCAATCCTTCCTGATCTGCGTGAGCGGCGGGGTGCTGGGCGTGCTCTTCACGATCCCGCTCCGGCGGGCGCTGGTCACGACCTCCGACCTGCCTTACCCCGAAGGTGTGGCGGCGGCCGAGGTGTTGCGCGTGGGATCGGGGACGCGGGGCGAGACCAAGGACGACACGGGCGAAGCACGTGAAGGGCTCGTCGCCGTGATCCTGGGCTCGGTCGCTTCGGCCGGGCTCGCCATCGTGACCGCGACCCGCATCGCGGCCGCCGAAGTCGCCGGATTCTTCCGCCTCGGGTCGGGGGCTTCGAGCGGGTACAACGTCGCCTGGTCGCTGGCACTTCTCGGCGCGGGGCACCTGGTGGGGCTGTCGGTCGGGATGGCGATGCTGACCGGGCTCGTGATCGCCTGGGGCATCGCGGTGCCGATCCTGACCTCGATGCAGCCCGCGGCCGCCGGGGTCGCGTTGGCCGATCACACGCTGACGATCTGGCGGACCCAGGTCCGCTTCATTGGAGCGGACGCGATCGCCGTCGCGGCGATCTATACGCTCGCCACGCTGGCCAAGCCGGTCGTGGGAGGTCTCGTCAGCACGCTGGCCGCCTCCCGCCGAGCCGGCACGGGAGACGACCTGGACCGGGACATTTCGCCGGGGTGGATCCTGGTCCTCACCGCCGGATGCCTGGTGATGGCCGGGTGGCTCGCGTTCACCTTCGCCCGGTCGACGGTGCTGACCTCGCACGCGATTCCGCTCACGATCATCGCGGTGCCGTTCGTCCTGCTCGGTGGATTTCTCATCGCGGGCATCTGCGGCTACATGGCGGGACTCATCGGCGCCTCGAACAGCCCGATCTCCGGGGTGGGAATCCTTTCGATCGTCTTGTGCGCGTCCGCGCTCGTGCTCGCCGTGACGCCGACTCCGGATACGCGGGCCGCCCTGGTCGCGTTCGCGCTCTTCGTGACCGCGATCGTCTTCGCGTGCGCGACGATCTCGAACGACAATCTTCAAGACTTGAAGACCGGGCAGCTCGTCGGCGCCTCTCCGATGCGGCAGCAGATCGCGCTCATCGTGGGGGTCGGGGCGGGGGCCTCGGTGATCCCGTGGGTGCTCAACCTCCTCGCCAAGGCGTACGGGTTCGCCGGCGCGGCGAACATCGGCGTCGTGGCGCCCAACCCGCTACCCGCGCCTCAGGCGACGCTCATCTCCGCGCTCGCCCAGGGCGTGATCGGCGGCAACCTCGAGTGGAGGATGCTCGGGATCGGCGCGCTCGTCGGGGTGGGGCTGATCCTGATGGACACGACGCTCGGCGCGATGAAGAAGCTACGGGTTCCGCCGCTCGCGGTCGGGATCGGGATCTACTTGCCGATGTCCGCGACGTTCGCGGTCGTCGTCGGGGCCGTCGTCGGACACTGGTACGATCGCCGCGCACGCTCGATGCCGAACCCGGGACGCGCGGAGCGGCTCGGCACGCTCGTGGCGTCCGGCTTGATCGTCGGCGAGAGCTTGTGGGGAGTCCTCAACGCCGGGCTGATCGTGGGTCTTTCGAAGGACGCCCCAATCGCCCTCGCGCCGGAGACCTTCGGCCCCGCCCCGTGGCTCGGGCTCCTCGGCTTCGCGGGCGTGGTCGTGTGGCTGTACGGCTGGATGCTACGGAGGTCCGCAAGGGCCGTGTAGCCCTCCATGCCCGATCGTTTCAAAGGGATCGGGGAGCGGAAACTGGAGTCGAAAGGTTTGTGGATGCCAGTCTCTTGCTTCTTGCCTGGCTAGCCGAGGATGGGCCCCTTGAACCACGGCTAACTCGACTCCAGCATGCAGCTTAACTGGCCAGGTGGAGAGAAGGCTTTGGTCCGAGTCTTGCTGACACAATCCTTTGCCGTTCCTCGTCTTGTGGGGAGAAACGCAAACCGAGAGGTGTTTCTCTGGTCATGAAGCGTCCGAGACCCATTCAGCTCCTCTTGGCGATCGCTTCCCTCGTGTCGCTGCCGATCGGCTCCGGCGCGGAGCCGGCAGCCACCACCACGACCGGACGCACCTACGCGGAGCGATTGACCGAAGCGGGAGGGATCACCCGCTTTGCCGTGATCTGCCCCGGCCTGGCGAGAGGCGGCGAGCCGGACGACGCGGGAATCCGATACCTGCGTGACCGAGGCTACAAGACGGTCGTGAGCTTCCTGACCAATTCCGCAGAGAGCCTGGAGGTCGTGCACTCCGGCATGCGCTACATCAACATCCCGATGCGCTCGGGCCCCTTCAGCGCGCAGCCTCCTACCGAGGAGCAGGTGAGCCGGTTCCTCTCGGTGGTCGGTGATTCCACCCTCTTCCCCATCTTCATCCACTGCCACGCGGGGAAGGATCGCACCGGAGCCATGTCGGCCATCTATCGCATGCAGGTGTGCGGCTGGTCGAAGGACGACGCGATCGGGGAAATGAAGTCGTTCGGATTCGCCGGCCGCTACAAGAGGCTTTTCAGCTACGTGGAAGACTATTCGGTTCGACCGCCGGCTTCGGCCGTTGCGGAATCGAAAGTCGTCGCCGGCAATGCCGCGCTGGGGCAGGATTCCAAGGTGTCCGCCCCGAACGAAGTGCCCGCTTCGGCTCCCGGCCGCTAGTTCCCCGACTTCCATCCTTCACGATCCGCGCTCGGGCGGGACCTGACCCGACGTTCCTTCTCTGACGAAGAACTCCGCTACAGGCCGGGTATGAACGAATGGGGACAGAGCAGCGTTCTGCGCCGGGCGAATGCCCGAGAGGCGGAGCAGATGAGTGCCTCCTGAAAACGTTACGCTTGGGAAGTCCGGTGTCGGATTCCCACCCACGCCGGGAGGGAGCGCTGAGCCGGCCGCGGACGTCGATTCGCAGGGTGCTTCACGAGCCGGCGCCCGCCATGTTGAACCATGCCAGCGAGATCAAAGAAGGACGGCCCCTCCCAGCGGAGAGACAGAAGGCGCGCCCACTCGGCGGGGCTGACGCAACGGGAGGGACCTCCGTCGGCGCGCTTCCTACGCGCGACCCATGTGACGCAGCGCTCGAGGAACCCGACGTAGGCCTTTTCCAGGTCTTCCATGCTTCCGAGCCTACGCATAGACTTTGCCAGCCGGAGGGCTTCGTCGGCGTCGGGTTCATTCAATACGGGGAAGTTGCAGGTTGACTACTTTTTCCAGTCTGGGGCATCGGCTCCCCTCACGCAGGATTCGGCCAGTGGTGCCGCCGGTCGTAGAAGGTGGGTCGAACTCCACACAGGAGTCCCCGTATCCAAAGGAGGTCCGCAATGTCCGACCGCATCAAGGTGACACTCGCGCTCATGTCGATCCTGTTCGCAGCGTTTCTGTTCCTCGGCACGGCCGCACCTCACTCCCAGGCCTTGGCGCACTCTCCGTACGTCTCCGCGCTGTCGAATTTCGGCGTCGCGCCGGCGGAAGCGGCGAGCCACAAGTGCTCGAACACGGGCTGTCTCGTCCTGCAAGGGATCTATTCCTGTCGGGGCGGAGAATATCCGGGAACGAATTGCGTTATCGTGAACGCCCGTTGCGAAGTCACGACCTGTACCCACCCCTGAGCGGGACGCGGAACCTACGGAGGCCGGTGGCACCGCCGACCTCCGTTTTTTTCTGGAGGCACCCCATGAAATGGATCACCCGTGAAAACGCCAAGGTGGATCGAATCGCGTGTCCGTGGCTCATCCGCCGGTTCGTCGACGCCGAGGCGGAGTTCCTGTTCGTTCCGGTCGATCAGGTCCTGGCGGTCGCGGAGCGCGAAGGCGCGATTCCCTACGACATGCCGGGAGTGAAATTCGGCCATACGAAGGGCAACTGCTCTTTCGAGAGCATCCTCGCGCATTACGACCTCACCGCGGATCCCGCGCTCGTCAAGCTGGGACGGATCGTGCACGCGGCCGACGTGCTGGAGGATGACGCCGTCGCGGCCGAAGGAGCCGGCCTGCGGGCGATCGCGCTCGGATTCTCGCTCCTGCATGGGGCGGACGACCGAAGGAAGCTCGAGCTCGAGATCCCGCTGTACGACGCGCTCTACGCCTGGTGCGTGGAGAAGACCCGGCAGGAACGAGCGGTTCCGGCGTGACGCCTGTTTCCTCCGCGGCGCGAGCCGCCGATCCCCTGGCGCGGGAAACGGTCCTCGGGCTGCTGGACGACTTGATCCGGATTCCTTCGATCAACCCGGCCCTGGAAGACTCCGCCGCCCCTGGGGAGCAGGCGATCGCCTCCTTCGCCGTGCAATGGATGGAAGCTCGCGGGGTGCGGGCCTGGCTCGAAGAGGCCTCGCCCGCGCGCCCCAACGCCGTGGGGCAGGTGGGGGATGGGTCCGGCCCGACGCTGGTCCTCTGCGCGCACCTCGACACCGTCGGCGTGAACGGGATGACCATCCCGCCGTTCACGCCCTCCTCCCGGGACGGTCGTGTGTATGGTCGCGGAGCGTACGACATGAAGGGAGGCGCGGCGGCGGTCCTGTGCGCGGCCGCCGCGCTCGCGCGGGCACCGTTTCCCGGAACCGTGCTGGTCGCGCTGGTCGCGGACGAGGAGTACGCGAGCCGCGGGGCGGAGCACTTCGTGGAGCATCATCGCGCCGACGGATGCGTCCTCACCGAAGCGAGCGAGGGAAAGCTCGTGCTCGCGCACAAGGGATTCCTGTGGGTCGACCTCGTCGCCAAAGGCAGGGCGGCGCACGGCAGCCGCTGGGACCTCGGCCGGAGCGCGGTCGCGACGATGGGACGGATCGTGGCGGCGCTCGAGGAGTTCGATGCGCGCGAGCTCCGGCGGCGTGTCCATCCCCTCGTGGGCCCGGCTTCCATGCACAGCGCGCGCATTCAAGGAGGGGTGGGCATCTCGACGTACGCCCCGGAGTGCAGCCTCGAACTCGAGCGCCGGACGTTGCCCGACGAGACGCCGGAGCAGGCGTTCGAGGAAATTCGCGCGATCGCCCGCGGGGTGGATCCGGAGTGCGAGGTCACCCTTCGGTTGGCGCGAGCTCCCCTGCTCACCGACCGCGCTTCCCCGATCGCGCGCTGCGTTCGAGACTCGGTGACCGGTCTGCTGGGGAGCGCTCCTGAAGAGATCGGCGTCGGCTACTGGATGGATGCCGCGATCTTCGCCGCGGCGGGAATCCCGAGCGTGGACTACGGTCCCTCCGGGGAAGGCGCCCACGAAGCGGTGGAATGGGTGGATGCCGAGTCCGTCGTGACGTGCGCTCGCGTACTCCATGAGAGCGCGACCCGGTTCGTCCGGGAGGGTTGACCTCTAACGTCGGCTCCTCTTACTCCCTCGACACCCCCGCTCGCGATCCCCGCTCCCCGGAGGGCCCGCCCCGAGGCACCACCTTGGTGCGCAACGTGTCTCCCGAAGCGGCGAGAGGCGGAGGCAGGACGCGCAGCGCCGCGCGAAACCCGAACATCAGGTACTCCGGCCGCACCTCGACCTCGGGATCCTGGGCTCGAGCGGAGATACGAAAATCGCCGGCCTCGTACTCCTCTTCCAGCGAGACCGGCACCGAGAAGGGCTTGAAGAGCGATCGCGGCAGCCTGATCCGGATGTTGCTGCGAACGAGCTGCCGCAGTCTCGCGAGGACCGTATCGGGATCCATGGCGATGCCGCAGCGCAGAAAGCGGTCCTGCTCTCGAAGCGCCTCCCTCACCTTCGTGAGCGATTTCGGGGTGAACTCGCAGGGCACCGAGATCCGATCCCGCCGAACGACCGGGTGTCCGGTGATCCTCGATTCCTCCGGAGTGAACCGGATGCGGGTGTGAAGGACGTGCGAGAAGGGGACGACCTCGCCATCGAGGATCTCCTGAAATCCGAACCCTCGGCAGACGACGCTCACCAGAAGACTCGGATCCCAGCGCATGTCGATCTTCACCCGTCCACGCCCCTCCACCACGTGCACCGGCGTGGACAGCTCGAGGCCGTCCGGCGGTAGGAGCGTGAGCTTGGGATTCCCCGAGGCGCGAAGGAGTCCGTTCAGCTGGGTGACCTGGACCCTTCCGAAGATCCGCCCCGCCCCGACCTCCTTTCCGACCAGCCGAGCGCGGATCTGTTGGTCGAGATTCACCCCGAGATCGGGGTCGAAGTCGAGCCGCGCGCCCTGGAGGTAGCTCTGCGCCACCCGGTCGCAGAGTGTCTGTAACAAAGGCTGGGGCACGATGGCCACGACGTCCCGGTCGGAGCGGAGAATGGCCTGCCAGAGGGAATCGTGCTCCGCGTGGTCCCGCACACGACGGAGCAGGAAATCCTGCTCGGCCCGAATGCGTCCGCCGCGGTAGAGCCGGTGCACCTCTTTCTCGGCACGTCTTCGAATCTCGGGGCTCAGCTCGACCCGCGGGGTGCCTGCGGGAACCGCGCGCGACCCCTGACCCTGCTCCACGTTCAAGCTCAGCACGACACGATCTTGGAGCACGGTGATCGCCGAAATGTGAGCGGCGAGCGGGATGCGGCGCTCGGGCAAGGAGACGTCCCCCTGGAGGCTCGGCAGGGTGATCTCCTGCTTCAACCGGATGGGGATCTCGAGGTTCGGTCGCTCGCGATTCCAATCCTCCACCTTGAGCCCGGCAAAGTAGCGCGCCACAGGGTTGATCCACGGGCTCACCCACCCGCGCCCACGCCCGGAGCGGACCACGTGCGCCCGGGTGATGACCAGCCCCGCGCGCATCGTACCCACCGTGGGACGAAATTCGACGAGATCGATGTGGGTCTTGAGCTCGATGTCCGCCTCGAGGGGAGAGGCGTTGGGGCCGAGCATCCGGCCGTTGCCGAGGAGCGTGATCGACGCGAGACCGTCCTCGAGGTCGAGGCGCGCCCGGTCCAGCCTGGCCACATAGCGGCCTTGCTCGAAAATCTCGCGAATGGGAAGGGACCGGCTGAGAACATCTTGCAAGAAGCGCTCGCGGATCGCGAGCTGAGCGTCCCCCGGCGCGAGGAGGAAGCCTCCCTTCTGCCGCGTGTCGTACAGCCACAGGTTGATGAGCCGCTGGCTTTCGCGGCTCTGCTCGAACCGAAAGAGCGGATAGGACTCCTCGAGGCGTCGCCAGATCTGGTATCCGGCGAAAGCCACCGAGGCGGCCAGGAGGACCGTCACGGTGATTCGGGCGGCTCGCCGCCCTGCGGAGGCCTCTCGCATAGGCTTCCATCCTATGCGAGAGGCGAGCTCGGGACGTCAAGGAACGGCGCCGTCCTTCCTGAGCGCCGCCTTGCCCCATCCTCGCGTTTCGGGCATCCTTGAGGCAGTCATCCCCTGGAAATCCGTTACCCCTGCGTACGAGCCGATGACGAATTCCCCAGACCCCCCTCACCCGAACCTCCTCATGACCCAAGAGCTCCTCCAGCGCGCCCAAAGTGGCGACCACGAGGCTTTGGATGCCCTGATGACCCGCTACCGACCCAGGCTGGAGCGCTGGGCCTCGGGCAGGCTGCCGGAATACGCGCGCTCGCTGCTCGACACGAGCGACCTGGTCCAGGACACGCTGATGCGGGCGCTCAAGGGGCTCGACGGGTTCGAGGACCGCGGCCCGGGGATGTTCCAGGCGTACGTTCGCAAGTCCATCCTGAACGGAATCCGGGATCAGGTCCGCCGGGCCCGGACCCGCGCCGCGACCGACCTCACCGACGAGATCGAGGACAAGGGACCCTCGCCGCTCGAGGCCGCGATCGGAACGGACCTGATGGAGCGCTACGAGCGCGCGCTCGCCGAGCTGAGCGAGACCGAGCAGCGCCTGCTCCACCTCCGCATCGAGCTCGACTTCAGCTACCCGGAAATCGCGGTCATCATGGGGCGGACTCCCGATTCGGCCCGGATGGCCGCGCAACGCGCGCTCCTCAAGCTGGCGGAGATCATCGATCGTGGACCCTGAGCAGCCGCTGGAAGAGCTCGCGGGCGCCGTCCTCGACGGCACACAGGTCGATTGGGATCTCGCGGGATCGAGGACGACCGACGAGAGCCAGGCGTCGCGGCTTCGCGGGCTGCGCCGTCTCGATCGCATCGTCAAGTACAGCCGCAGCGCTCAGCGCCGTCTCGATGCCGGCCAGCCGGAGCCGTGGGGGCATCTGACCATCCTGGAACGCGCCGGGGCGGGCAGCAGCGGGGAGATCTGGCGGGCGTGGGACGCCCGGCTCCATCGCGACGTGGCGCTGAAATTCCTGTTCGTCGCGACCGAATCCGGCCAGGAGGATTCGGCCCTGTTGGAAGAAGCGCGCGCCCTGGCCCGGGTGCGACATCCCGGCGTGGTCGCCGTGCACGGGATCGACGAGCACGACGGCCGCCTTGGCATGTGGATGGAGCTCCTCACCGGAGACACACTCGACGCCGAGATCGAGCGTCGCGGCCCGCTCCCCGCGCGCGAGGTGGCGGAGATCGGCCTCGAGCTTTGCCGCGCGCTCGAGGCGATCGAGAACGCGGGTCTCGTGCATCGCGACATCAAGCCCGCGAACATCAGCCGGGAGCCGGACGGACGGATCGTCCTCATGGATTTCGGCCTCGGCCAGCGGCGCGCAATACCCGAGTGGGATCCGTCGCGATCCTCGGGAACGCCGATCTTCATGTCGCCGGAGCGCCTCGCGGGCGGGCCGGCTACGGCGCGTTCCGACCTCTACGCGCTCGGCGTGACCCTGCGGTGGGCGCTCACCGGACATTGCCCCTTTCGTGCTCGAACGATCGACGAGCTGAAGGTGGAAGCCGCCGCCAGCCCCTCGGTGGCGCTGCGCTCGGAGAGACGCGATGCACCGGCTCTGTTGATCGCGGCGATCGACCGCGCCATGGCGCCGCGACCGGACGACCGCTTTGTGGATGCGCCCGCCATGGCGGAGAGCCTGCGACAGGTGCTGCGAGAGGAGCGGAGGAGGGCGGAGCTTGGAAAGAGAGCCACCCTCCTCGCCCCTCTCGCCGCGGCGGCGTTGGTCGTGGCCGCCGTCGTCCTGCTCGTCTCCCGCTTCATGGAACGGCCGGCGCCCCACCCCGCCGCACGCTTCGCCGTGACGGCGCCCGAGGGGACGAGGATCCCCGTGAATCGAGTCGATCTGGCGCTTTCCCCCGATGGCCGCATGCTCGTCTTCGCGGCGCAGGATTCGTCCGGCATCCAGCGGCTCTGGTTGAGGCCGCTCGAATCGCTCACCGCCCGGGCTCTCGAGGGGACGGACGGCGGAGTGACCCCCTTCTGGTCCCCAGACAGTCGATTCATCGGCTTCTTCGGACACATGAAACTCCAGAAGATCTCTCCCTTCGGCGGGCCGCCCGAAGCGCTCTGTCGCGCTCCCGACGCGCGGGGCGGCACGTGGGGGAAGGACGGCGTGATCGTGTTCGCTCCCGAGGTGACGGGGCCGCTTTGTCGCGTTTCGGCCGAGGGAGGGGCGGTCACCGAGATCCAGCGGCCCGACGCCGCGCGCGGAGAAACGGCCCTCCGCTGGCCGCGGTTCCTGCCCGACGGAAGACGGTTCTTCTTCGTCTCGCTCCCTCCGCGCGACTCCGGGTTCGACGTGTACGTCGCATCGGTCGATTCCAAGGAGCGCAGGCGCGTGATGAGCGCCGGCTGCGCACCCGTTCCGGCCGGGAGGAACGGGATTCTATTCGCGAGCAACGGCCGCCTCATGTACCAGAGATTCGATTACCGAACCCTCAAGCCCGAGGGAACCGCGGTCGCTCTGGGGCCGGCTCCCTTCAGCGATTCCAGTGTCGGCGAGCCTCTCGCGTTCGCTTCCGACAACGGAGTCCTGGCCCATCTCGACGTACCGCTCACGAACACCCGTGTCCGCTGGTTGGATCGTTCGGGACGTCCGATCGAAGAGGTGCCCCTTCCGGTGGGACGCTACGAAGCCTTCCATTTCGCTCCCGACGGCAAGAAGGTCCTCGCGGAGAGACGCGACTCGCCCACGACCGTGAACCTCTGGCTTGTCGATCTCGAGCGGAAGGAAGCCAGACCCTTCAGCCAAGGATCCCAGACGAGGCTCGGAGGAAAACCGGTCTGGTCGCCGGACGGGAAACAAGTCGCGTTCAACTCGAACCGCTCGGGTCGAACCTACATTTACAGAAGATTCGTGAGCGAGACCGCTGAGGAGCAGCTGCTCTATCAGTCCCCCGGGCAATTCAATGAAGTGGAGTCCTGGTCCTCCGACGGGCGCTACTTGGTGTTCCAGCAGGCCGGTCTCGAAACAGGATGGGACATCTGGCTCCTCCCGTTGGAGGGAAAGCACGAGCCGGTTCCCTATCTCCGGACGCGATTCAACGAATACACGCCGAGCATATCCCCCGATGGGAAATGGCTCGCCTACGCTACCGATACCGAAACGTACGTTCGATCGTTCCCGGAGCCCGGTGTGGAGCATCTGGTCTTGGGGGACCCCGCATGGCCGTTCTGGTCGACCAATGGGCGGGAGCTCCTGCTCTACAACGGCGGGGTGATCCGCTCCGTGCCGGTGACCACCGTGCCGACGTTTCGAGCCGGCAAGCCGCAGGTCCTCTTTCCCGTCCCCCCTGGAGACCTCAGCGTGATGGGCACCCCCGCGGGGGACCGATTCCTCGAGTCGACCCCGGTGTCGGACGAAGCCAGCGTCGCGGTCGACGTCAATTTCCTCGTGCCGACGGACCGGTGACCTGACTTCAAAGGCGAAGTCCCCGGCAGCTCGCGCTGCCGGGGACTTTTCTTCGTTGGCTGTGTTCTGCCTACTTCGCCTCCACCTGCTTGCTCGGATCGTCCTCGGGGTGGACGTAGGTGAGCGCGAACGGGCCCATCCCGTGGACCTGGACCGTCGCCTCGCTCGTGGCCATGGCGTAGTGCCTCATGTTCGCCGGCAACAGCGCGTAGCCTCCCGCGGGCAGCTTGGTCATGGTCTTCGCGTCGAAGTTGTCTCCCATGCCGAGCGCGAACGTCCCGGACAGAACGGTGACGTGCTCATCGGTCGGATGCCAGTGCGGCATGATCTTGTACCCGGAGGGCATCTTGATGCGAACGACGTAGAGCCCTTCCTTGCTGGGATCGCCCGAGACCACCGTGAATTTCATTCCCTTGGCGAAGACCGGGGGAGGATCGCCCCACTTCACGTCCTTCGGGCTCACGAAGGAGTGGGGGGTCGTCGCATCCTGCGCCGCTACGGTTCCGGACGCGATGACCAATGCGAAAAGACAGCCGAGGATCCGCTTCATTCGATACCTCCTGTTCGAGCTCGGTGACGTGAGTGGAGCAAGGCGGGAATTGTGAAGGGTCGGGCGGGTGGCGGCAACGATTAAGGACTCGGATTCCCGTCCACGAGTTGGAGCCGCCAGATCCAGAGGTCGCGACCTCCGGCCGCGGTCAGTCGGCGGAGCAAGGCTTCGGTCCGCGGATAGCCGTGTTGCACAGGAGCCAGGACGGTGCCGCCAACACCTCGCAGCGCGAGGGTGCCTTTCGGCGATGGGGGATGCATCGCCTCGGCGAGGACGGAATCGAGGGGAATCTTCGATCCCACGGCGAGGATCTGTTCGGTGCCGCCGGAGCTCGTGATTTCCCAATCCAGCGCCACGCCCTTCCGCGACCCAGGGAGACGGTGCTGGCCACCTCCCGTCAGAGGATTCTGTAGGTCGGAGGAAGGCAGAGGGAAGATCTGGCTGAAATGCGCCGCCTCGTCCTCGTTCACGACATAGACGTACATCCGCTCGGGTAGCTGCAGGGACATGTAGAGACCGTCGCCGGGAGAAACACGCGCGCGGGATCCGAGCGGCTCCGCGACGCCGGCTCGATCGCGGTACAGCATCGCGGTCGCGGTGGGTGCTTCGGCAGGGAGAGCCTGGATCGAGGAAGGGGAAGGTTGCTGCGAGGAGCCGGTCTTCGTTCCTTCGCGGTGACGCTGGGACATGGGAAGGATGCCTCCGAGCAGGGTGACTCCAACGAGAACCGCGGCCGCGGCGAGCACCCATAGGAGCTTGGATCCACGTCCAGGCTTGGCCGCCCCTTTGTCCCCGGATGGGACTCCATCCCCAGCCAGCGCACGCTCCATCGCGCCCGGCCCGGGAAACCGTCGCTCCGGATCGGACTCGAGCGCGCGCTCGACGGTGCGAACGAAATCCGCAGGCAGTTCGGGGCGGAGATCGCGAAGGGAGGCTCTCTCCTCGCGCAGGTGTTTTTCGAGGAGCTCCGCGTAGCTGCCTGCTTCCACGGGATAGCGGCCCGTGACCAAGCGGTAGAGGAGCACGCCGAGTGCGTAGATGTCGGTCGCCGGCGTCGCGGGGCCACCTCGAATCAGCTCCGGCGCGCTGGCCAGAGGGGTTCCGTAGACGCTCCGCTCGAGACCGGAAGCCTGGCCGGAATCGCTCATGGCTCCGAAATCCATGAGCACGATCCGACCCCCTTGCTCCCGCATCACGTTCTGCGTCTTGAGGTCACGGTGGATTAGTCCAAGACCATGGACGGCCGCGAGCGCGCCGCAGAGATCGGACCCGAGGCGGCTTCACGCGCGCCGAAGGGGCCCTCCGAGGTAAGGATCTCTTCGAGCGTCTTCCCCCGCACGAGCTCCATCCAGATGCCGACCCGTCCCTCGCGATGCGCCACTCCATAGACGCGCACCACATGCGGATGGCGAACGCGGGCGAGACGGCGGGCCTCTTCGAAACGCTTGGGCGCCCTCGCCTCCCCCTCGTCCCAGCGCATGAGCTTCAACGCGACTTCGATTTGCAGCGCGGGGTCGAACGCTCGGTAGACCTCTCCGAAGGCGCCCTCCCCGATCTTCTCGAGAAGGCGCAGGTCTCCCCAGCACTCCACGGGGAGTGGGCTCGGATCGGAGGAAAGCCTTCGCTTCGCCTCGAGGTGTGCCTGGATCAGAGACTCGACGAGCTCGAGCGCCGCGATACTTCCCTCGGGCTCCAGCCCTTCTCGCCGCGCACGTCCCCAGTCCACCGCGCGTCCGTCGGCGATCGCCTCGGCCCACTCGAGCAAACGCGCGTTGGGCGGAACGCTTCCGCCCTCTTCCGGGTCATCCAGTTCCACCCGTCCCCCTGAGACTCTCGGCCAGCCGAACCAGTGCCCGAGCCACGCACATGCGGGCCGCATTCGGGGAAGACATCCGAAGCGTTTCGGCGATCGCCTCGTATCCCATTCCGAGCTCGACACGGAGGATCACGGCCTGTTGATGCCGCTCCGAGAGGCGGCCAAGCGCGCGGTCGTATCGCTCGAGAGACTCGGATCCGATGGCGCATTCGAGCGGGGAGGGCTGGTCCGACACGAGATCGTCGACCGATTCTCCGTCCGACCGCGGCCTTCGGTTGGTCCGGCGCACCTCGTCGCGGATCTGGTTGAGCAGGATCTTGCGCAAGTACGCGAGGAAGGCGCCCTCATATTTCGCGTCGAAGGTACCTATATGTTTCAACGCTTGAACGACCGTCGACTGCACAAGATCGTCGGTGTCGGAGAGTCCGCGGGCGTAACGGGGAAGGCGGCCGTGGGCCCACTGTCGCAAGGTCGCGTAATAGCGCCGCACCAGACGTTCGCTCGCGGCAAGGTCGCCGCAGCGCGCGAGGCGGATCAGCTCGGCCGTGGTGTCCAACCGACCCTCCGCCGGCGCTCCTGGCGGCATCGGGTTGCTGCTCACGCGTACCTCGGGAAGAAGGTGTGTGGGATCGTAACTGATGCAGCATAAACAACTTCTGCCGGAATTGCAAGCGGATTCAGGATGGGGAGCCTTGGTTCACCTCCAGTCCCCCGTGGCCACGAAGCCGGACCAGAAGAAAGGATGGGTGCTGCGTCCATGCGAGCGCCGCGTGCGGAGCATCTCGAGGCTCGCTTCGCGCACGGACTCCGAGGTTCCGAATCCTCGCTCGAATCGAGCCCGATAAAGGGCAGCCATCCAGTCACGGGTCGCCTCATCTCCCACGGCGCGGAGGCTCATGATCAGCGTCCTGGCTCCAGCCACGGCGAACGCCCTGCGGAGTCCGAACACCCCTTCCCCCGTCAACACCTCTCCCACTCCCGTGTCGCATGCCGAGAGAACCACCCAGCGCACGCCGGACAGGTCGAGAGCGGCGATTTCCTCTGCGGTCAAGATTCCGTCGTCCTCCCCGTCGCGCCGCTCGCGCTGATTGGCACCCGCCAATGCCAGGCCGGAGAGATGGAGCGCGTCATCGTCCCCGGGGGGAGAGACGCGGCCTCCTCCGCCCGCCGGCTTCGTTCCGCCGATTCCCCGGAGGACGATCGCATCGGAGCCGCACTCCTTTCCGAGGAAGAAGGCGTGCGTCGCCAGGTGGAGCACGGCGTGCCGTGACGCTTCCGCCCGCAGCGCACGCTCGCTCGCGGCGGCTCCGGTCAGGGCAACGACGCCCGAGGCTGACGCCCGCAAGCCGGCTTGCCAAATGGCCGCGATATCCCGGACCTCTCGCTCCGAGGCGGGCAGGGGCGAGAAACGCACCTGGCGTAGCTGGTCGCACTCGGAGAGGCGAAGGAGCGGGGCTCCGGAGGGAGGATGGTCCTGGGCGACACTGAAATCGGGGTTCCCGAATGCGAGCAGGCCGTCTCCCACCGAGTCCGAGGGGCTCAGCAGGTCCCGCTCCGAGGAAAGATAGTGCAGCAACGGACCTTGCTCGAGGAGGTAGCGGTCCTCGCCGAGAGGAAGGGAGGAGAAGTCCACGAGGCTCAGGGTGCCGTCCGGAACGATGAACACACGCCCCGTGCGCGGGAGGCTGCCCGCGACTGGATCCCAGATCGCGGCGCGGAGCGCGGTGGCCTGCTTTCGGTACAACGAGTCGGACGAGGCGTCCGGGAAGTCGGCCGCCGCCCCTCGAAGCAAGGCTTCCCGCCATTCTGCGACGAGCGAGTCGATGTGCGAAGCCCGCCCGAGTCCGATGAGACGGGGGACCCTGCGGCTCGATTCCAGGACGAGTGCGGCATACCAAGGATCCAGCTGGGCTCGCCCGGTGTCGTTCGTTCGCGATCTCACGAACCGAACGAAGGAGAGAAGCGCGGACCTGGGCGGTAGGGCGGCCGCGACTTCCCGCCAACCGGCCCGGGACCGTTCCCTTCTGCCTTTGAACGCGAGGCTGCTCCGCGCAAGGGCAGTCTCGGCGTCCTCGCGGTCTCGGGAAGCGCTGGAGAGGGAATCGCGCGGGATCGCCTCCCCTTTCGCCGCAGCGACGAGGAGGCTCGCGAGCCGGGTGCTCGCGACCTCGTAGGAGCGGGCGAGGCTCGCGATCTTCGAATCGGAATCGTGTGCGACCCTATGGTGCCGGAACGCCACTTCATCCAGGACGAGTGCCCGGCGCCTCACCTCCTGATCGAGGACATCTCGGGCTCGCTCGAGCCGGGGGTCGGCGACCGCGATCGATAACGCGAGATCGAAGGGACTGCGGCCGAGCCCGATGTAACCCAGCGCCCTCCGTTCCGGCAGGATCCCGACGGTCAGACGCTCCTGCTCGGACACGATTCGAGACGCTCGAAGCGCCGCCGCAAACGCAGCGTCGTGCCGACCCAGCGCGCGTTCCGCGCGAGCCAGATCGTAGAGGCCCGGGCACAACCCCGGTGAATTCGGACCCTGCATCTCCGCCGTGATCCGGAGCGAGCGCTCGCTCTCCCGCTTGGCGGATGCGAAGTGCCCCAGCCCCAGATCCGACTGGGCCATGACTTCGAGATCGTAGGCGACCCGGTCGTGTTCCGACCCGTAGGCGCGCTCGTCGATCCGGAGCGCCTGCTCGCTCTCGCGTCTTGCGTCCGGGTACTCCTTCTCGCGTAGCAGCAAGGAGGCGAGGTTTCCCCGGAGGAGGGCACAACCCGGGTCGCTCGCCCCTCGATACTTCGTCGTGATCCGGAGCGCTCTCCTGAGGCACGCGGTCGCCTCGTCGGTCCGGCCGACATCGGCGAGCGTGTTCCCCAGATTGTTCAGGTTGAAGGAATGGATCGGGTCATCGGGCGCGAACCGGGCTTCGATGGCCCGCTGTGCCCGCTGATAGATCGGCACCGCGGCGTCCAGGTCGCCCAGGTCACGGTACACGTTGGCGAGATTGCTGAGCGTGAGCGCGACGAGGGGATCGGTCGGCCCCAGGGCCCGCTCGCGCAGCGCGAGCGCGCGCTCGAAGTAGACCTGGGCCCCAGCGAGATCCGAGAGGTCCCGACGGGCGTTCCCCATCGCATTCAGCGCCGAGGCGAGCGCCAGAGTGTCCGGCGGTATCTCGCGCTCTCGCAGCGCGAGGACGCGTTCGAAGAGAGGAAGGGCTCCCCCGTAATCTCCGAGGCTGCGGTGCACGTTGGCGAGCTGGAAGAGGCTCACCGAAAGCTCCGGGCCCGATGCACTCCGGCGTTCCTTGATGCCAACCGCTTCCTCGGCGAGCGCGAGCGCGTCGGTGCCGTGCACCGGGCGGATCCTCCAGATGGACTCGACGATGAGGTCGGCCGCCCGAGCAAGCTCCAGGGAATCGATCGGGGAGGATGAGCGTTCGGCGGCGTAGAGGGCGCGTGCCGCACGCTCGGCGCCGGTGTAGTCGCGCTCCGGGTCGATGAGGTGGCGGATGCGGCGATGCTCGCTCTCAGCTTCCAAGGGCGGGGCAGCCGAAGAGCGGAGGGCCCAGGAGAGCGCCAGGATTGTCGCGAGAAGGAGCAGCGATCGTGAGGCGTTTGCGCGCATGGCGTTCGTTGTCTCGGGAGAGTGGACCTACTATACGCGAGAAGGAGCGGGCGCGACATAACGACGTGAGGGCGCCCGACGCACGGAAAAGTCGTGGTCGACCTACCTCGCCGCGGCCGTCCTGCCCGGATCGAGGTGTGTCTCCGCCCAGACGCCCACGCCCTCCAGCACCTCGGGGGCGAGGTTCAGAGCCGGCAGCATCGCCCATCCGCTGACCAACCCCACCGGATCGTGCACGAAGTTGTGGCTCACGCCCGGGAAGATGCGGACCGTCACATCCTGGTTCCCGGAGGAACGCATGGCCTCGGCCAGTCGCTCCGCCGAGCGAATCGGGACATGCCGGTCGCATCCGCCTTGCAGGATCAACGCAGGGCATCGCACGCGGCGGGCGTAGGACAGAGGGTCGATCGGAAGGAACTCGCGCTCGCGCGGTGTCATCGGCTCGGCGAGCTGCTTCTCGATCTCCGCTTCACGGCGGCTCGGGGCGATGGTCGTGTCCGCCAGGACCTGCGCTCCGATTTGGTACCGCGCCAGCTCCGGTCCAGGAACGCCCGGACCCGCCATGGTGACGATCGCCGCGATCGAAGGGTCGCGGCTCGCGACCATCGGCGCGATGAGGCCTCCCTCGCTGTATCCGACCAGCGCGATCCGCTTCGGATCGATGCCGCCGTGCGCGCGGAGCCAGGCAACCTCGGCCGCCACGTCGTTCGCCTCGTCGAAGGTCGTAGAGGAGTCGTGATTTCCCGTGGACTGCCCCACGCCGCGATCGTCGACGCGGAGCACCGCGATGCCCCGACGGGTCAGCTCGTCCGCGACATCGCGCAATGGCATCCAGGGTGGATCGCCGTTGTTGCGGTTGTTCGGTGAGAGCCCCGTGATGAGAACGGCGCCTGGAACGCGCTTCCCTCCTTCTCGGAACCGTCGCGGAAGGGTGAGCGTTCCGGCGAGCACGTGGCCCTGCGGGCAAGGAATGCGCACCTCGATCGCCCGGTAGGCACCGTCGGGAGGCGCTTCGTTCGCGGGCCAGATCGGGTACCGATCGGGAGCGAAGCGGTCGCGCCGCTCGATCGTGACGCCGTAGTCCGGCAAGGTCGCCGCGAGAAGGTCGCCTCGCTCGTTCGTCGCCGCCTCGTAGCGCTTGTTGTGGTACGAGACCACCCAGTCCGTCGCATCGACCCGCTCCACCTCGATCGTCCCTCGCGCCGCGCTGAACAGGGAGGCGGCGGGAATGCGGGCCGTGGGCGTGCCGAGGGCGCGGGCTCGCCTCACGGCGAGCTCGACCGAGCTCGGGATGTAGTCGGACCAGGGGACGGTCCCGCCTTCGAAGGTCCGCTCGTTGGGTGCCCCGGGAGGTTCCCCCGCCCGCGACACGGAAGCGGATGCGCCCGAGGCGGTCCCGTCGTCCCGGACGTGGATGGTCGCATCCAGGATGAGGGACCGGTTCATAATGCTCCGGGTGTGGATCTCCGCGTTCGTGGTCTCGACCCAATCAACGCCCGCGAGGATGCCGGATTCGAACGTGAGGAAGACGGCGGAGCTCCCCGTGGGGGCGGGGCCGGCCCCGAGCGTGAACCAGAGGACGAGCCCGAGGAAGAGGAGCCGTGGTTTCATGGCGATCTCCGTGAGGCTCGCGGCCGGGAATGGCGCTTGCGCGCACGGTGCGACAGCGGTGTGAGGAGAATGGTGACCGCATAGAGCCGCCCGCGTGTCCGGGGCGGCTTCGAAACCGAACGGCGAAGACGGTCGATGCGACGATTCACCTCCGCGACTTCCGCTTCGGCCAGCCAGCCGGTCGTCCGCAGAGACCAGAGGTCACGCCGCGGCCCTTGGAGCACGTTGCCGGGATGCGCGAGGGCCCGGCGAAAATCGCGGATCCCGAGGCGCATCATCGAGGCGACGACTGCCTCGACGGACCGCGCATAGGCGGGCGGCGACGGTGCGACCCGGATCGCAAACTCCCGCGCGGTGGAGCGGAACGTGGCCTCCTCCCGCCCGTTCCGGCGTCTCGTCCCGCCCCGCGATACGAGCCCTACCCGCTCGAGCGCGCGGACGTGGTAGTAGAGACCGTCCACGGGCTTCCCCAGCACCCTGGCCACATCGGACAGGGGCACTTCCTCCATCCGCATGAGGACGTCCAGGATCTCCTGACGCGCCGGGGAGGCGAGCGAGGCCACTTGGTCGCGGCGGGTGATGAGCGTGTCTCGGCGCGGAGGCATGGAGACGATGCTGCGTGGACGGTAATTGAAAGTAAAGCTAAATTTTCAATGTCCTGCGCGCACGCCGAGCACGTTCGGAATCTGCCACTGATGGTCGTTCGAGTCGTTCTCCATGAATCCCGTTTCATGGCTTCCGTACAAGTCCACATCGACGCCTCCGGCGTGAATGGACAGGCTCGCCTCGGGGCCACCTTCCACGTGCATGGCCGCGTCGATCTCGAGCGGGAGGGACATCACGAAGCGGTTGAAGTCGTGCATCGTCATCGGCGGACGCGAGAACAGGAACAGGAGCCGTCCGCGGCGGTCCAGCGCGACCGCCGCCTCGCTCCATCTTTTCGGGCCCATCTCCCACACGTTCCGCCCTGGAGAGCGGATCAGTCGGAGGTTCTGGACGACGATGGAGTAGTCCTTCGCGATGGCCTGAGAGGGCAGCCCCTTCTCCCGATCGAGCCACCGTACGGTCCTGAGGCCAGCCTTGCTCGGATACAGGCACAAGACGGACCGATACGCATTCCACTTGGGGTTGTTCACGTGCCCTTTGCTGCGCAAATACCCGACGTTCGAGATCCCGTCGGACGCGAACATGCCGGCATTGATGGCCACGGCGAGGCCGACCTTCCTGCACCAGTCGCCGGCCGTCCTTCGCTCGGCTCTCTGGCTCGAGGCTGTGGCGCACATGACGCGGGCAGCGGCGGGATCGATCCTGACCACGTGAAGGAAGTGGGCGACATCGCTCGTCTCGCCGGGGATCTTGAAGGCGCGGTATGCGACACCGGTCTGCAAAGCTCGCCAGCTCTCATGGGCACCGCCGGCGGGCGCGCTCGCGCTTACGACCGTGCTGAGCGCCAGCACCACGGAGAGTACGTTGCGATTCATTCCCGCCTCCTTTTCCGTAGCGTTGCGAATGGATCGACCTAGAACCGGGTGCTAGCCTGCCGACCTCCCCATCCGAAATGTCCCCGGCGCCGTCCCTCACCCCATGGAGGAACGCCACTCGATGCGCTAGTCCCCGAAACAGACCCTGTGACATTTCCGCGAGTGAAGGAGAAGGTCATGTCTCGAACGTGTGTGCTTGCGCAACACTCGTACCCAGGAAGAGACCTTCGGCGGCAACGGCTCCTCGCACCTCTGCTCTGCATCCTTGCGACCCTTGTGGTCGCGAGCCCCGCTGCGGCTCAGTATTTCTACTTCGATACGAATGGCGATGGTGTGAGCACATGGGCCGATTCACTGAACGGCTCCGGGTCGACCACGGTGGACGTGTGGCTCAATACCGGCCAGAACCGTGATGGATCCCCCGGGTTCTGCGGATCGCCTGGGCTCGCCACGTACGAGTTCATCCTCCAGGCTCTCGGCGGGACGGTCACGTGGGGTACTTACACGAGCACGCTTGCGGGTTCCGGCGTGCTTCAAGATAACTCGAACGCGTCGGAACACTACATCGCCGCCGTCACGAATCCCCCGGGGACGACAACTCCTCTCGGAGCCTACAAGCTCGGCACGATCTCCGTGACCCCCGCGTCTGGCGCGCCGTGTCTTGGAGTGGCCGCGAGCAGCGGCTTGTCGCCGCGATTCCGGACTTCCTTCGGCACAGGATGTGCTGGCGGGAGATTCGATCATACGGCGCGGTTTGGAGCCGAGTGGGCCAGCGCGGAGGTCCTTCCGTCGAGACCGAGCGCTCCTCCCTTTGTTACGGCGCCTGGGATCGTGGTGCCCAAGTACCTGGATCCGGTCAGCGTCCAGGTGCAGGTCACCCCGGCAACGTGCGGCGCCGTGTCGTCGCTCAACGCCGACTTGTCGACGCTTCCACCGGGCAACAACGCCGTCTTCACGTCAGGGCCGAGCAATTTGACCGGCACGCTCACCTGGCAACCGACGGCCGCGGACCACGGAGAATTCATGGTGACGTTCACGGCGGCCGGGCGGAACCCGAGCGCCACCGCCGCGAAGACCACAGTCATCCACCTGGTGACCGACGCCACCTCGGTGGACGACTCGCAGGTCGAGCCCGTGCTCTCCTTGTGGCAGAACCGGCCCAACCCCTTCACGCCTTCGACGACCATCTTCTACTCGGTGCCGCGAGAGACAAGAGCGTCCCTGGTCGTGTTCGACATCGCCGGACGGTCCGTGGCACGACTCGTCGATCGGGTGATGTCGGCAGGCCCACACGAAGTCCACTGGGCGGGCCGAGACGACGCGGGGCGGACTCTTGCCTCCGGCGTCTACATCTATCGGCTGACCACAAAATATGGAGCCGAGACCCGCCGCCTGGTCCTGGCGCGCTAAGGGGGTGTGACATGAACTCCTGGATTCGAATTCGAATGGTGGTCGCGGCGCTGGCGCTGGCGGGCTGGACCGGAACCTCGGCGGCGCAAGTTTCCCCCGACAAGTCCTTCTACGTGCCCCAAGCGGGTCTCGACTACAACAATCCCCTCGAGGGTACCGACGCGATTCCGTACTTCCGCGCATGCCCCAACAACGACGGCGATGGCAGCCTCCCCCTGGATGCGAGGATCAAAGTCGTCGTGAGAGACGCGAATGATGCCGGCATCAAGGACATCGCGGCGTCGGATATCTGCATCCTCTTCAACGGAGGCCCGCCGGTACAGGGCTATACCGGCAATGGCGCCGACTCCGTGATCGCGAACAGCACGTATAACCCGGCCTTCAACTGTCCGGATGTCCGCTGCGTCCAAGCAGACGGGCCGACGGATGCGGACGGGGTGACGTATATTACGTTTACCGGTGCCGGTGGTGTTCGGGACCCGAATCGAAAGTGGGGACACTATGATTCCGTGCTTCCTGTGTACGTGCTCGGAGTCCCCATTCAAGGGAGAATCACCTCGAACGACAACAACGGGACTTACGTCTTGCAGATCAAGAACTTCGATCAAGTAGGCGGTCTCACCACGATCTTGAATACGGGCGAGATCGTCAATTCGAACGACATCAATGCGGTGCAAGCCAACATTGTTGCACCGCCGGTCTTCTGGAGAGATTTCGACGGAGATCTCTTTGTCACGATCGCCGATCTGAACATGGTGCTCTTTCACAACCTCCACAGGTGTAATTCCCCGAACAATCCTTGACGAA
>Ga0066388_100000155_pt1 | contig 25873 bp, 8 predicted proteins | sample PanSoiMetaGPlot6_FD_64539 | JGI IMG/M metagenome (GOLD analysis project Ga0066388, IMG submission 64539) | Tropical forest soil microbial communities from Panama analyzed to predict greenhouse gas emissions - Panama Soil - Plot 6 (Hybrid Assembly) | ecosystem: Environmental > Terrestrial > Soil...
GCGTTCGATGTCGATGGAGACAATGGGCAGGACAGTCGTGCGCAAAGTAGCCTTGTCGATCGCTGGCTCTGTCGAAACAGCCACTGGCTCTGCGACGGGCGCCTGAACACCGTCAAGCGGAGTTGTGATAAGCGGGGTACCGGTGGTGGCAATAGCAGCAACCGGCGCGGGGGCGATCTCGGTAGCCGGCAATTTTACCGGCTCTTCACGGGCAGCAGCGACACCATCGCGCAGCCGCTCGGCAAACTCCTCTCCCAGCTCAATCGGTCCGCTGGCGCGCACGACTTCGACTGACCTGGTCAACATCAGCCGGTACAGACAGGCCGTGGCCTGAATCAAGTCGAAGGCAAATTCACGCATGGCCTGCCGCATGGTGCGCCCGTCGGACAGCCATCCCAGTATGAGGAAATCTTCCCGCTGCAGAGGCTGCAGTTTTGACGACTCCTGCCATTCAGGCGTGCCAAACATTCTCGAGGGGCGAACGGTAGTATTCAGCCCGACATTGTCCTCGAGCAGAAAGGCCGCCTGATCGGAGAAACTGGTGCCCTGGTGCAGGCGCAAGGTTATGTTTTTGTCGATGGTGTTCTCGAAGCGCGCCGCCAGTCGCTCAGCGTAAAAGACACCCTCGTCCCATGTCATGAATTCGCAAAGCGCATCCTCGCCATGCAGGAGGCCATAGTTGGCGGAGACCAGCTGTCCGTAGGAGACAACGATGTCTCCTTGCAAGCTGCCTCGCTCGACTTTGATGCGATAGATCTTGTTTTCGTTGGCCAGGAACTGCACCAGCCCCGGCAAACTAACGTCTTTGAGACTTCCCTTGATCATCGACATCCACCATTTCCTGCTCGCACGAGCAGTCTAGCCTTAATTAGGGGCAGCATCAGTGTTGAAGGCTCGTTCATTCCGGTATATATGGCACAGGATGTTTACAAGTGTCGACACTTTGACCGCCGATTCAGGATGCTCCACAGGAACCGCACAATAGTATTGTGCCCGATCGCAGTCATCATTCTGCAAATCGCTTGAAAGCAGATCTCTAACTTGTTGGCGGCACACATTTACAAAACTTAACACTGCTCTTGACTGCGAAATATTGCGCCGGACTGGGTAAATACCCGTTAGGATTGTGAGCATTTCCTCGCACGCAGGAGTTGGCGAATTGGCTTCCAGGGTTACCGACGACGTCACTGATGACTGGTCCGAAATGAGTACCTTCACGCAGGAGGAAGAGCCGGCATCAGCGGATGAGGCTGATGAGCTGGAAGCCGAGAGTGCTCGGCCGGGCGACGCCTTCACGGAAGATTCCGTACGTTTGTATCTACGCGAGATCGGCCGCGTGAAAATGGTGCGGCCCGACGAAGAGATTGAGCTGGCCAGGCTAATTGCCAAGGGAGACGGCGACGCCAAGAAACGCCTTATTCAGGCGAACCTCCGCCTGGTTATCTCGATAGCCAAGAAGTACGTAAACCGCGGATTGCCCTTCCAGGACTTGATTCAGGAGGGCAACCTCGGGTTGATTCGCGCAGCCGAAAAGTTCGATCATACGAAAGGATTCAAGTTCAGCACCTATGCAACCTGGTGGATAAGGCAGGCCATAAGCCGTGGTCTGGCTGATAAGTCACGGACAATTCGCGTGCCGGTGCATATGGTCGAGTCAATCAATAAAATGAAGAAGACCAGCGCCCGTCTTGCCCAAGAGCTTGGCCGAAAGCCGAGCGAAGCAGAGCTGTCGGAGGCGATGGAGCTGCCGCTCGCCAAGATTCAGGAAATAATTCAAGCCGATCGCGAGCCCATCTCGATGGAGATGCCGCTCAACCGCGACGAGGAGACGTATCTCGGCGACCTGATCGAGGACAACGAATCTTCTCGACCGGACTCGACAACGGTCGATGAACTGATGCGTCAGGACCTCAACCGCATGCTGAGCCAGCTAACCCCGCGCGAGCGCGACATCATGCACCTGCGGTACGGTTTGGAAGACGGCCGCCAGCGCACCCTGGAAGAAGTGGGCCGGCTCTTCAACATTACGCGTGAGCGCGTCAGGCAGATTGAGCACAAGGCCTTCCGCAAGTTGCGACAACCAACCTGGTCGAGCAAACTAGCCGGCTATCTGGAAGACTAGGTAAGCAGTCCAGGGGCGCCGGCCATCGGCCCTCACACGCCGGATGGCGGAAATCCTGCTGCCTGCGCCCGGCAGGCGAACGCTATCTTCGTGTCCAGTCGTTTAGAATAGGGCTTCATCTTGGCGCAAGGTGAAGTTCGGGAGTCTTGTTTTGGACACGCAGACCATGGCCGTCCGCGAGGACGTGGCAGCCCTGCTTAAGAGTGGGGACAAGCAGCAGCTGAGGATGCTGCTCAACGAACAGCACGCAGCCGACCTGTCCGAGTGGCTGACGGACATGGACCAAGCCGAGCGCATGTCGTGCTTCCGCCTGCTCGATCTCGACAATGCCAGTGCTGTTCTCGCCGAGCTGGAGCCGGAAAATCAGCGCGAGCTCCTGAAAGAGCTCGGGGATCTGGGCATCGTACCGATAATTAGTCGAATGTCGCCAGATGACGCCGTCGATCTCTTAGCCGAGCTACCCGAGGATAAAGCACGATCGATCATCAGCCAGATGACCGACCCAGAGGCTGTAGAAGACATTCAAGAGTTGATGGCATTCAAAGAAGACTCCGCCGGCGGCATCATGTCGACCGACTATCTGGCCGTCAACGTGGCGATGACTGCCGGACAGGCACTTTCCCACCTGCGCCAGTCGTACGAAGACTTCGACGAAGATATTTATGACGTCTACGTCCTTACCGCTGACGAGCACCTCGTCGGTCGCGTTACGCTCAAGGAGCTGCTTACGGCAGCGCCTGAAGCTGAAGTGGACAGCGTAATGGACACCGATGTCATCAAAGTAACTACCGACACGGACCAGGAGCAGGCAGCCGAAAAGCTCAAACGCTATGACTTGCTCTCCCTGCCCGTAACCGATCCGGATGGTCGCATGCGCGGGATCATCACCGCCGACGATGCCATCGACGTCATGGAGGAAGAGGCAACCGAAGACATTTATCAATCGTCGGGTATCGACGTAACCGGTCCCGAGGAGACCGAGGAGATATCCTACAACGTTCCTCTCTCTTTTAGAGCGCGCCTTCCCTGGCTTGTAGTCACCCTGCTGATCGAGACCATATCCGCATCAGTGATCACACGCTTCGACGATGTCATACGAGAGACAATTGCCGCCGCGTCCTTTATGCCGTTGCTCTCCGGTGTCACCGGCAGTGTCGCCACCCAGAGCACTTGCATCATGATCAGAGGCACGGCAACCGGGCATATCAACTGGCGAGCTGCACGCAGGAACCTCAAGCACGAGTTCAAAGTCGGTTTGCTACTGGGCATCGCATGTGGTGTCGCTATCTGGCTCGTCAGCTCGCTTCTGCATCTCGACAATCGGCATCTTGGCACGGTAGTTGGCGTTTCATTATTCATTACCATGATGGTCGGCGTTATGATTGGCACGTTGACGCCGATGATCTTTCATCGGCTCGGAATTGATCCGGCTCACGCCAGCGGTCCGCTCATAACGAGCGTGCTCGATGTCTCGACCGTCACCATCTACCTGAGCATTGTTCACACTGTACTATCGCAGCTTGTATGAGGAGCGAAATGTCTATGACCACCACAGACCTTAATCCAAACGCAGAGTTGCTGGAACGTCGCAAACAGGCCGGTCATGTCAGCGGCGCCACTGAGCGTAAGCGACACGACCGCGGCCAGTTGCTGGCACGCGAACGCGTGGAGAAACTCGCAGATCCAGATTCGTTCATCGAGCTTGACCGCTATGCGCAGCACCGTTGCAACCAGTTCGGCATGGACAAAAAGCGCGTAGCCGGAGACGGTGTGATCACTGGACAGGCACAGATCGATGGCCGCCCAGTTTATCTATTTGCGCATGATGCCACCTTCCTCGGTGGCTCGCTCGGCGAAGTATTCGCCGCCAAAGTTTGCAAGGTGATGGACCAGGCAAGGCAGGTCGGCTGCCCGGTTGTTGGACTCAATGAGAGCGGCGGAGCACGCATTCAGGAGGGTGTCAGCAGCCTGGCCGGTTATGCGGATATTTTCTATCGCAACGTCTATTGTTCCGGCGTTATCCCGCAGATTTCCGTAGTCTACGGCCCGTGCGCCGGTGGCGCCGTATACAGCCCGGCTGTCACGGACTTCACGATTATGGTCAAAGACCAGTCGTTCATGTTCATTACCGGCCCGGAGATCGTGCGCACCGTAACCGGTGAAGAAGTCAGCTTCGAAGAGCTAGGTGGAGCGGTCGTTCACAACCAGAAAAGCGGCGTCGCGCAGCTGCTTGCCGAAGACGAGGAAGATTCCTTATACCTCGTGAGGAAGCTGCTGTCCTATCTGCCGAGCAACAATCTAGAGCTGCCCCCATTCCTGGAGCCCGGTGTCGACGCCGAGCCTGAAGGCGCAGCCGAGCTCGACTCTACGGTTCCAAGCGACCCGGTAAAGCCGTACAACATGTACGACGTAATCAGCCGGGTCTTCGATCACGGTGATTTCTTCGAGCTGTCACCACACTACGCGGCCAACTTGATCACCGGTTACGCCAGACTTGGCGGGCACGTCGTCGGTATCGTCGCCAACCAGCCTAAAGTTCTCGCCGGCACGCTGGACATTGACGCCTCCGTAAAGGGCGCCCGGTTCATCCGCTTTTGCGATGCTTTCAACATTCCGATTGTCACGTTCGTGGACGTTCCCGGGTACCTGCCAGGAAAGAATCTCGAGCACAACGGCATCATCAGGCATGGAGCAAAGCTGCTTTACGCCTACTGCGAGGCAACCGTACCCAAGCTGACCGTAATCACGAGAAAGGCTTACGGTGGCGCCTTCGATGTAATGGGCTCCAAAAACGTCGGCGGCGACATGAACCTGGCCTGGCCGACCGCCGAGATTGCCGTCATGGGTGCGGAAGGAGCAGTTAACCTGCTGTATCGCAAAGAGCTGGCAAGAGAAGGTGGGCAAGAGCGGATGAAGGAGCTGGTCGCCGAATACCGCAACCGCTTTTCCAACCCGTACATCGCAGCGGAATTCGGCTTTGTCGACGACGTCATCCTGCCGTCCGAGACCCGTCGCCTGCTTCTGGCTGGATTAGTGGTACAAAGAAACAAGCGCGTCGACAGGCCAGCTCGCAAACACGGCAACATTCCGTTGTAAGCGCTCCGTCGCCTTCGTCCCTCGGCTTGGTTGCTTGCGGATTAGTCGGGTTTGGGCTCGTCTTCTATGGAGGCGGCGTGGGCGCGGCGGCTGACGGTCAGGTCGGGATGGGCGAGACGAATAGACTGCACGCCGGGCGCGGCCCCTTCTGCCTGGCCGGCAGCGCCTCCGCCCATAGCAAGCAGGTTGAGAGGAATGGAAAGCGGCTCTGGTAAAAGCGACTCGTACTTGCCGACCGGGTCGTCTGCATTGGTCATCCTCGCTACCTGCTGGCAGACAGAGGCGGAAAACGGTTCGCCGGCGCAGAAAAACAATCCGACTCGAAACTCCGTCCGCGAGGCTTTGCGAATGAAGTCCTTCACAAGACGGAGGAGCGCTTTGTCGGTGAACCCGGCGTCAGGCTGCACAAGCCGGCTCATAATCAGAACCCGCTTCCTGTGATCCAGAAAATTCAAATCGAAGATCGGCAGGGGTGTAATACGGAAAATCCCCTTGCTGTGCTGGAAGATCTCCACATCGGCAATCCTGGACACCGACTCCCAGAGCGTCTTCTGTCTATTGTAGAGCCCGGTCCTGTGAGCCATCGAGAAAAATTCCATGACGATGTACTCAACCAGCGACTGAATGTAAGGATTCGAGTCTCCTGCGTGAAGTAGAACAATCTCGAGATTGCCGGCTGCCGCTTGAAGATCCTGCGGCTTGTAGACACGCGGATTGGTCACCACAGTCTTGAAGTTAATGGCTTCCGAGTTGAGGAGGTTTACGCGGTACCGATAAATGGCTGGTTCAGCCATAGAGCTTACCTAGTGAGGAGTTATTAGGGTTTTCATGTATGTGGTACATCTAAGAAGGATAAAGCAAGCGAGCGGCGGAGGCTCCAGAGGGGAGGTTTTTCGAGTCGAGCTCCGCGCCAACGCTAACCAGTCCTAACGGGCTGCATAGATATTATGTAAACTGGAAGGGTGGCGTACTGGCGGCATACTCGTTGGTAAGGATCTGGTGAGCAAGGAGCCAATCGACAGGAAGAACAGTTCGTGTTCGAGCGGCTTTAGAAGGATAACACCGCAGACAACGGGCGGGGGTGGAACAATCTAACGAGTCTGTCATGCGATAGAGCCAGGGCTCCACTGGCTGATAAGGTACTGCTATAGGTTCTTGGTTCTTGGTTTCTACAGGTGTACAGGGCGACTGGATATAAGCACATGGCATTGCTACCAACACGAGGATATTCCGACCAGGCAGCCGCCAACATGTTGCTCGAGGTTAAAAAGGGCAACAAGCAGGCTCTCGGCGAATTCATCTGGCAAAACGAAGAGCGCTTCTACGCAATTTCTTACTATGCTACCGGTGACGCCGATGTGGCAATTCAACTGACAATCATGGCCTTCAAGAACGCTTGTGCCGCCCTCAAGCAACTCAATCCCAGACAACTGGGAGGCGCAGCCTGGGAGTGGCTGTCCCAGTTTATTGTTGATGCCTGCGTCGAGTACCACCAGCAGTACTCCAGCCCCAACAGCGGACACCCGCAGACAGATCCGACTGCCGACGGGTCTGCGCAGATGGATTGGGAAACCACAGTCATCCTTGGCGCGCAGCGCGTCAAGAGATGCCTCGGCACTCTTTCGGAAGAACAAAAGAAGGCGTATGTCCTGCGCCACCAATTGGGCCTGTCACTTGACCAGGTGGCTGCGGTCTTGAACGAGAATCCTGACAACATCATGGCCTGGCTGTTCCGCAGTCGGGTGCAAATTGTTAAGTGTCTTGGGCGAGGGTAGTGTGCTGATTGCACTCTGGTGAGGCAAATGAACTGCAACCGATTTCGATTTTTAATTCAGCAGAGCTTCGACATGGAGCTGTCCCCTCAGGACGAACAATTAGCTAGCGCCCATCTTGATTCGTGCCAGTCTTGCAGCCGGTTTCAACATCAGATTGATCAGGTGGTTCAGGCGGCAGTCGAACTGCCCATTCCTGAGGAAGCAGCTCCCACTAACCTCGAATCGCTCGCGCGCATGATCATGCAGCAACTACCGCAGCAGAAGGGTAACTTCCTTTCCGCTATCAGCGGCCTGTTTGGCGGCGGTGGCGGCAAGGCGAAAGAACCCAAACCCCAGAAACAGAAAGCGGCGCCTGTCGAGGATGGAGGCGCCGGAGGCAGCCGGTTTCCACATGTTCGGCGCAAGAAGCCAACCGAAGAAGTGGAGAAACCGGCGAAGGTCGGCAAGCAGAAAACGCGCGAGTCGACCGATCAGGAAGTGACCGCTGCCAGGCTGAGAAGCATCAGCAGGAAGTCGGACGGTGTCGACCCGCAGTCGCAATCAGGAGTCCGTTCTTCTCTGGGCGAGAAGTTCGGGATGGTTGCTCCTTCGGAACAAGTCGCTGAAGAAACGCCCATGACCCTGGCCCAGAGCATTCGTCGCCGAGTAACTGAGCAGGTCACCGGCGATAAGATCGACGAGGCCAAAGACGAAGCACAAGCTCTCACGGATAGCGGTGAAGAAGGCTGGGGTGGCATGCCGCCCGCCCAGGGCGAAGAGCCGGCGTGGGGACAATCCAGTTCTGGCTCCCGATTTCCAGCAAGCCCGGGCGCGCAGCCGGGTGGATTTGGTCAGCAGCCCTCCCCGCAGCCGGAGCCCTGGAATCAGCCGCCCGCTCAAGGTGGTGGCTGGGGCGAGCAGCAATCTCAGTCCGATGGTTGGGGACAGTCACCGGCACCGGGCGTGTTCGCGCAACAGCAGCAACAGCAGCAATCCGGCAGTAACTGGGGACAGGCGCAACCGCCATCCCCAGGCGGACAACCCCCGCAGCCTGATTCCTGGGGCCAAGCACAACCACAAGGTGGCGGCTGGGGTGAACCACAACAGCAGTCGTGGGGACAGTCATCACGAAGCGATGACTGGGGACAAAGCGACAGCTCGGCGTCGGGTAACGTCTGGGGTCAATCGGCAGGCGGCGGTGGGGCATCGCCCGGCCCGGCCACACCGGCACAGTCCGGTGACGGCTGGGGATCCAGCGGAGGCTGGGGCAGTCCTCAACCGCCAGCGGGCGGCAGCGGCAGCGCCTGGGGCAGTCCTCAACCAGCAGCGGGCGGCAGCGGCGACGCCTGGGGCAATCCTCAACCAGCAGCGGGCGGCAGCGGCGACGCCTGGGGCAGTCCTCAACCAGCAGCCGGCGGCAGCGGCGACGCCTGGGGCAGCCCTCAACCAGCAGCCGGCGGCAGCGCCTGGGGCAGTCCTCAACCGGCCAATGAATGGTCGCAGGGTCAGGCTCCGGCGGGAGGAGCCTGGGACGAACCCAAGCCGGCTGCCGATACGAAGCATCCCACCTGGAACGACGAAGCAGAGCAAATCCAAACGGGCATGTGGCAAGCCTTCGCACCCTCAGAATCATTGGGGGCGTCCACAAAGCCGATGTCGCCCGGACCTCAGCCACCAGGACCCCAATCAGCGCCACCGGCGGCCGATCGTTGGGATGTCCCGATCAGCGAACGCATGCAACAACAGCCTCAGGCACCGGCGGCGCCACCAGCCGGCGATCGTTGGGACGTACCGATTCAAGAACGCATGCAGCAGCAGGCGCAACCGGCAGCTCCCGCTGCCGACCGCTGGGATGTGCCCATCCAGGATCGAATGAAAGGCGGGGCAGAACCTCAGCAACCCGCGGCTGCACAAGGTGGTGTGCTTGGCGATTCGATTATGAATCGACTCAGCAACATTCTCTCGGATTCAGACGCTGGAGCGGCTCAGCAGGCTCAGGCCCAGCCCGCGGCCCCCGCCGCCGATCGCTGGGATTTGCCGATACAAGAGCGCATGCAGCAGCAAGCGCAGGGCCCGGCACCACCAGCGGCACCAACGGCAGATCGGTGGGATGTACCGATTCAAGAACGTATGCAACAGCAAGCACAAGCACCGGCAGCCGCGCCAGGAGCCGATCGGTTTGATGTGCCTATTCAAGAGCGACTGCAGCAGCAAGCACCGGCACCGGCACCGGCCGCATCGCCGGCGGCGGATAGGTTCGACGTGCCAATTCAGGAAAGAATGGCACAACAGGGCGGTCCGTCCCCGGCACCGGCGCAGGCCCAATCGGGCGGGCTGTTTAAGAATCTGGACGACAGCGCCATGGATCGCTTGTTCAGTGAAAATCTCGGGGTGGCCGATGCGGGAGGGGCAGCGCCGCCGCAGCCAGCTCCCACCGCCCCTGCGGGCCCGACCATTTCGCCAGTTGCACCAAGACCGCAAGCACCGCCACCAGCACCGGCGGCGCCTCCTCCGGCACAAGCTCCAGCACCACCAACGATGCCGGCAGCGCCCCAACCACCAGGTCAAGCAGCGGCTCAACCACAAGGTGGGGGGCTGTTCTCTCTCGACGACAATGCCATGGATCAGCTTTTTGGCGACAATCTTGGTGTGAGCGAACCGTCCAGGCCCGTGCAGGCTGCGCCCTCAGGCACCTGGCAAGGTGCTCCGGCGCCACCACAGACGCCGGCGGCGCCACCGCCACCACCGCCGCCACCACAACCGCCTGCTCCTCAGACGGGGGGATGGGCTCAGCCAACGCCGATTCCATCGATATCGGCTGCCGCACCGCAGCCGGCGGCTCAAAAGCAGGGCGGCGGACTGTTCTCGATGGACGATGAGGCCATGGATCGACTGTTCGGCGAAAATCTCGGCGTACAGGCAACTCCTATACCGAAAGTGAACGTCAACGAGGCAGTGCAGTCGATACGCACCGCCGCCGGTGCTCCGCCTCAACCGGTGCAGCCGGCGCAGCCACCACAAGCCGCAGCGCCTGCCAAGGTTGAAGGCGTCGGTAGATTGAGCAAGACCGACAGCACACCGGAGACGGGTTCCGGCAAGATCTCCTCGATCGGCAAATTCCTGCTGGATCAACAGGACGTCAACACGCTCGGCAAGATTGCTGGTTCGGATCTGTCCGATACGCAGATGCGAATTCTCACGATGGAAGCCGCACAAGAGCTGCAGGGCTTGTTGCAAACCATCGGACAGCAGGCGAGCGTAGTTGGTTCCGTCATTGTCGGTCACGATGGAATTCTGATCGCAAACACGATGCCAAGCAACATAGATCCCGAATCGATCGGAGTCTGGGCGTTGGGCATCTACCTCAATACCGACGGCGTGCTGAAGAAACTCGGTCACGAGCACATCCATCAAGTTGTCGCCAGAACACCGATCGGCTATCTGATCATCGCCGATTTTGGCGGTGGCATCTTAGTTACGGTGACAGAAGGCTCTCAAACTGAGCTACTGATGCCGCTGATGCGCAGCATCACCCAACTGGTCGCGCAGTAATTGCAGCAACCCCTCCCGCGTTTATGCCTGGGAGAGGATGTAGCGGCATAAGGTTCTGACACCAAAAGCAGTGCCTCCCTTGTTGAACTCATCGCGCTCTTTTTCGAGCCAACCGGGACCGGCGATGTCGAGATGCGCCCAGGATCTCCCGTCCACGAACTCTTTGAGAAAGAGTGCCGCGCTCGAGGTTCCGGCCTCGCCTCGGGCTCCCGCGTTTTTCAAGTCGGCAATATCACTCTTGAGAGTTTCCTTGTATTCGTCGTACAGCGGCAACTGCCATAGTTTCTCGCCGGCTTCTTCGCCGGTTTTGATCAGGTGGTCGATGAGCTTTTGATCGCTACCCATGATACCGGCAGCCACCCGACCGAGAGCCGTCACACAGGCGCCGGTCAATGTAGCGATATCGATAATTTCATCGGGTTTTTGCCCACAGGCATAGCAAAGGGCGTCGGCGAGAATCAATCGTCCTTCGGCATCAGTATTGTTGACTTCAATGGTCTTGCCGTTCATAGCAACGAGAACATCACCAGGATGCAAGGCTGAGCCGCCCGGCATGTTTTCGGTTGCCGCCGCTATGCCCAATACGGCGATCGGCGGCTTCAATGTGCCGATTGCTCGCATGGTGGCGATGACAGCAGCGGCACCGGACATGTCGTACTTCATGTGCTCCATGCTTTGCGCAGGTTTGAGGGACAATCCACCCGAATCAAAGGTAATTCCCTTGCCGACGATAGCGATTTTCTTTTTTGCTTTCGGCGGATTGTACCTGAGTACTATGAATTTGGCCGGCTCCTTGGCTCCACGGGCGACGCCCAGGAATGAGCCCATACCCAGCTTTTCGACCTCAGTCACATTCATTACAGTGCAAGTCAAGTCACACTCTTTGGCAACTCTTTTAGCTTCTTGAGCTAACTTCGACGGGGTCATGTAGGCAGGCGGCTCGTTGATCAAGTCCCGTGCCAGATTGGCGGCCTCGCCTATCGCCTTGCCGGCATTGGCGGCGGCATTAAAGTCACGGGCAGACAGGTTAGTACCACATATGGTGACTTTCTTCACCTTGGATTTCGGTTTGTCATCGTCGTTCGATTTGTATTTGGAAAAGGAATACGAGCCTAGAAGCCAGCCTTCGACTGCCGCTTGCGAATCGGACTTGCCGTCTTTGCCAGATCGCAAACACAGACACAGCGTGCCGCCGGCTCCGTTAGACTTAATGCGCCTGGCCACATTTGCTGCGAACTTCCTACTAGAGCCGGCACTGTGCTCGGCACTCTTGCCAAGGCCCCAGATAATCAACTTCTTGCAAGCCAGCGCTCCATAAGTCGGCAGATGAACCGACTCGTTGGCTTTGCCTCGAAAACCCTCCTGCAGGCACACTTGCTTTATGGATTCGAGAAAGTCGGCGGGAAACGATCGGTCTAGTTTCCGGATTGCCTTTTCCGGCGTCTCGTCTTCGAATATGCCCAGAAGGAGCGTATCCGCCACTATCTCGGACAGCACGTTGCTTTCCAGCTTGAACTCCATAACTCCCATCTCCGAAAAAGTCCCGCCACAGCGCAGGGGCAAGCCTCAATTTTAGCCCAAACCCCCTGCAGCAATACAACCTGGCGAGGCAAGGCGACGGCGTTGACTCAAGGGGATGATTGAAGCAGTTCTACTTCAGTCAGTCCTTCTTTATCAGCATGATTTTGGTCGGCTTCACATCCCTGTGAACCTGAAGACGTCCTCTTGAGTTGCGTCCCTCAAATCGTGCCTCTGACAACAAGAAGTGTTGCTGCGCAGGGAGTGGAATCCCGAATTTGTATACGGAAACCGCCTATAAGTATTGAATCTTCTTCACATTGAATTTCAACGGTTAGTCGGCGGGTAAGAATGAAGGTAATAGCCCCCCCATCTAATAATGAGCGCAAGGACGGTTGTTCTTGCTTATATAACACTGCCCAGAGGACACACAGTCATGAATACGCTGCGGTGCAAATCGAGGGACGCCGGTTCGCGTGTGGTGGCAGCAGTGGTAACTGCCTGCCTCTTCCTTGCGCAAAGTCTTCCGGCTGTTGCAGAGCCGGTGCCATTGCCGAGCAATCTCAACCTGGGATCGATCAACAGGACGGCAACTGCCTCCGCAAATCTGTCGTCGCCAGTAACGATTAGTCAGGGAGACAGCCAGAAGGAAATCACGCCAGGCATGCGCATCACCGCCGCCCAGGCCGTTGCCGTATCGCAAATTCTCGCTACAGGGACACAGTCAATCGTCATTAATGACAGAGGCAAAGCTGTCGGCGGCACCGTAGACCTTTCCTCCGTCGCCAACCTCGTTTCGCTGGGAGTACCTAAGAACGTTTCCGTCATTAGAGATTTCGGGACAGGCTCCAATCTGGCGCTGACCGGCAACCTCTTCAATGCGGGCAGCATTATCGCAGTGTCAACGAATGCGTCAATCGACAACGCGCTCATCAGTGCGAACAATATAAGGAATGCCTCCGGGGGATTGATTACCAGTGTCTTGCCGGCCGGGGGGGTATCCGGCATCACCGGCGCAATCACCAACCTGAGCCTATCTCTTATCGCTGTCGATTCAATCTTCAACGCCGGCACCATATCGAGTGCCGGCAATCTCAATTTGGCGGCAGGCAATCAAATCGCTAACAGTGGAGCCAGTGCGGGCCAGGCCGTCATATCCGCCCTCGGCAATATCAATATCGCAACTCAGAGCCTGATCAACAACGGGCTAATCGCAGGCAGCCAGATTAACGTCGCCGAACAGGTGATTCGCAATTCCGAATTGGCCAGCCTGACGCAGGGGCTCGGATTCACGAATGTGCTCAACGATTTGAACAACTTGATTGTCAACAACAATCAGGGAGTCCTGCAAGCGCTGAACGGGTCCATTAGCTTCGATAATGCAAATGCAACGAAGGGAATGCTCATTTCCGTCGTCGGGGGCGACTTGCTAAGCGACGTCGTCAACGTAAACGCGGGCGACAAGGGAAGCTTGAACCTTTACGCAGACAACCTGCCCGGTGTCCTGAATGTAACAGCCGGCAGCTCCTTTGCGGGAACCAGTTCGCCGAACTTGCGGCTCGGCACAATGAATATCTCCGGTGACCCGACGTTCTACAACGACGGAGGCGATATCGTTCTCGGTGCAGACCTGCTGTTCAACGATCGGATAGCACTGTTTGCGAGCGGGAATGTAGATCTCAACAGCCGTACCGTAGGAAAGTTATCTGGCACACAAGGTTTCGACATTACTATCGTTGCTGGGGCAGCGATCACGACCTCGGGGGGGCCGACGCCCAGCCCCAATCCGCCGCCAGGATTTCCTCTCACAGGAGGTCAGACTGTAACAGTGACTGGTCCATCACCAGGCGGGGGCAGCATTTTATGTACGACCTGCACCGTCGACAGCTCATCTTCCGGAACGGGTGAGAACGCCGGTCGGATTCTGCTGGCAGCTTTCAGCGGCTCGGGCGGAGGTAACATCAGCGTCTCGACCATCAATGCTGGTACCCTTTCGGTAACGGGCGGGAAATCCGGCAGTGTCACTGTCTTTGCGCCAGGCACGATTAACCTCAACAACATAAGTATGGACGGTGCGCTTGTACCAGGCACCTTCTCTTCGCCGCTACTCGTCACGACCGCACAACCCACTGGCAGTATCACCGCCAATGCCGTCGGGCTGGTCACCGGCTCGCTTGCTCCAAGTAGCACGTTGGCTGCGGGCGGCATCATCAACCTCAATGGAAACATCAATAACGCGAGCGGGGTAGTGACCTGCAAGGCTGGCTCTGCCATCAACATGGCTGACAACAAAACGATTGATCTCAACGCCACCGTCCTCGGCAAAGGCGGCGGCAATCTCACTTTCATATCCAACAACACTATCCTGCTGGCGGGCGAAATCGACGCTAATGGGACGGGCGGGGTAGCCGGCACCGCGGGCGGCAGTCCGGGTGTTGCAGGCACTGCCGGTGGCACAGGCGGCAGGGGTGGAACAATCACGTTCACGGCAACAGGCAACATCACTACCAGTGGTGTAGACGCAATAAGCATAAGCGGGACTGGTGGCACCGGCGGAGTTGGCGGCGCTGGCGGCGCCGGTACCGGGGGCAGCCCCTCAGGAGGAGCTGGCGGTGCCGGTGGTGTCGGTGGTGCCGGCAGTACCGTGACAATCAAGGGACTGGGCGTTGATTTGACGGGCGGCAATTTCACCATCGACGGCGGCACAGGCGGACAGGGAGCAGCCGGGAGTCTTGCCTCCACACCTGCGGCCTCCGGCGGCGCCGGCGGCAGCGGCGGGTCAGGAGGAGCCGGCGGCAAGGGTGGAATAGTGACTGTGACAGCCACGCAGGATATCACCGCTCCGGACATCTCAGCTAAAGGCGGCGATGGCGGCAACGGCGGCGGTGGTGCCGACGGCGGAGACGCTACCGTCTCGAAGGGAGGCGCAGGCGGCAACGGCGGCGCCGGCGGCACAGGCGGCGCCGGCGGTATTGTGACCTTATTGACCGCGCAAATTGCTCATCTCACCGGCGACATCACGCTTCAGGGAGGCGTGGGAGGGGCCAGTGGCGCCGGTGGTAATGGTGGCGATGCTACAACCGGAACTAATGGCGGTGCCGGAGGAGCAAGCCTCGACAGCGGCGCCGGCGGGATCGGCGGCACCATCACAGTAACCGGCGGCACCGGCATTACCTTCAACAACGGCGGCGGTATATGCTCGCTCGACGTCAGTGGCGGCAATGGCGTCACTGGCAGTGGCGCCGGCGACGGCGGGAACGGCAACACAGGCGCCGGCGGAGCTGGTGGTATCGCTGGCAACTCAGGAGCCGGCGGCGCTGGCGGCACCGTGCGTCTTGTCGCAACCACCGGAAATATCAGCGAGTTGTCCACTAGTGACCTGACCATCAACGCCAACGGTGGGACGGGAGACATTAACGACGGAGTCGGTGGACTCGGTGGCGCCGGTGCCACGAACGGAGGCGCTGGCGGCCACGGCAGCAATGGTGGCGCGGGAGGCAGGGGCGGTAGCGTGGTTTTGACGGCTTCGGCAGGTAATATCAGTACCGGCGCGGCCGGCGGGTCGAGCGGAACCATCTCAGCCAACGGCGGAGATGCTCAAGGACCGACAGTTTCACCCACCGGTGGTGCTGGCGGCGCTGGAACCACAGGTGCGGGTGGCGCCGGCGGCGCCGGCGGAAACGGTGGCGCCGGCGGAAACGCCGGATTCGTGTTGTTTACTGCCCAGAGCATAGTCTCTCGTGGTGACGTGACAGCTAGTGGCGGTGCGGGCGGGGACGGGGCGAATGGCAACACCGGCGGCAACACCGGCGGTAGTGGCACCACAGGCGGTGCAGGTGGAGCTGGTGGTATCGGCGGAGCCGGTGGGCTGGCCGGGCGCGTCGCGATGAATACCAGTACGGGCGGAATCACGGCCGCGCTTGCCATAAGTTCAAACGGCGGTGCCGGAGGCGCCGGTGGAGCGGGCGCCAATGCCGGTAACGGTGGAGCGACGGGCGGTAAGGGCGGGGCCGGCGGCAATGGCGGGGCCGGCGCCAAAGGCGGCACAATCGATTTGATAGCGACCACCACGGTGAATGTACAGGGCTTGCAAGCCGATGGTGGTGGCGGCGGAGGCACAGCCGTAGGCGGTGGCGGCGACGGAGGAACAGGCTCATCGCTTGGCGGTGCTGGTGGAGCTGGTGGTATCGGTGGTGCCGGTGGCGGTGGTGGAACCATAACAATAAGCGCTGCCGGCATTACGTCACTGGCAGGAATGAGCGCCAACGGAGCAGACGGAAACAGCGGATCAGCTGCCGGCATTGGTCTCAGCGGTGCAAGAGGCGGTGCCGGAGGCATCGGCGGTGGCGGCGGCGCCGGCGGCATGGGCGGTATTATTACCCTGACTTCCACGAACACTATCTCTCTGACCGGCACTACCAGCGTCGATGCGGGCGGCGGTGACGACAACGCTTCTGGCGGGAACGGTGGAGGCGGTGTGACTGCGGGCGGAGCCGGCGGTCTGGTCCTCAGTGCCGGCCGCGGTGGAATTGGAGGAAGAATCGTCATCAGCGCAACCAATGGCATTTCGTTGGATGACCTCAGTGCGAACGGCGGCGGCGGCGGTGATTCCGCCGGGGATGCGGGCGGAGGAGGCGCGGCTTCCGGGACATCCGGCAAGGGCGGATTGGGCGGCAAGGCCGGCGATGCTGGAGCAGGCGGAGCCGGCGGTTCCATCACTGTCACCAGCTCTACGGCCGGCATCGCACCGACAGGCGGTAATTACGCTATCAGTGCCAATGCCGGTGACGGTGGTGCCAGCCACGGTGCTGGCGGCGGCGGTGGTGCGGCCAACGCAAGCGGCGGTATTGGCGGCGCAGGTGGCGCCGGCAGCGCGGGCGGAGCCGGCGGCATCGGTGGGACGGTAGTGTTAACAGCCGCTGCAACGATAAATCAGGGAGGCGGTGGCACTATAGATGCAACCGGTGGCACTGGAGGAGGCGGGCCGGGCACACTTTCCGTCCTTAATCCTGATGGAGGCGTCGGTGGATCGGGCGCCGCTCTGGGCGGTGCAGGCGGTCTCAGTGGATCCGGCGGCAACGGCGGGACAGGCGGCAAGGTCACGGTCAACGCGGCGACAATCAATTCTGTTGGTGCTGTCGATGTATCGGGTGGCGGCGGCGGCAGCGGGCTTTTCCTTGGCGGCAATGGCGGCGCATCATCTGCTGGAACCGGAGGAGCTGGGGGTGTCGGCCGGAGTTCGGGCAATGGCGGAGCCGGCGGCTTCATAACGCTGACCAGTTCTGGTACCGTGGTCAACACGAGCGGAAACCTCAATGCCAATGGCGGAGGCGGCGGCAGCATACAATCCGGCGGCGGCAAGTTCTCCGGCGGAGGAGACGGGGGACCTGCGGGCTCGGGCATCAATGGTGGCGCGGGCGGACTGGCCAGCGGATCCGGCTTCGGCGGCCGTGGTGGCATCATCTCTATTACAGCAACCACGAGCGCCAGCAATGGCAACACTATCTCAGCCAATGGCGGTGGAGGCGGTAACCTTGCGTCGCTGGGCGGTGTTGGCGGCGCAGGCGGCAGCGGGTCGGGCGGCAACGCCGGCTCCACACTCGCCGCTGGTTTCGGTGGTAGTGCCGGAGCAATCAGTTTGTCAACCGGGACAACCTTGAGCGTTCAGAATGTGGATGCTAATGGCGGCGGCGGTGGATCCGGACAATTCACAACGACTGGTGCTACCGGCGGTGGTGGAACTACCAGAGGCGGCGCTGGTGGGGATGTAGTCGGGGGCGGAAATGGCGGTATCGGCGGAATAATTACGCTGAAGAGCGCAACCAGCAATGTAACCATAAACAACCGTGTTAGAGTCAACGGCGGCGGCGGCGGCGGCAGCAGTATCCCAGGGGGCAATGGCGGCAGTGCCGGCGTCGGAGGCAACGGCGGCCAAGCTGGAAGCGGAGGAGCCGGAGCGGCAGCGGGCACAATACTGGTTACTGCCCTGGCCGGCACCATTAACAATACCGGCGGCACCGGAATGGAGGCAAATGGAGGTGATGGTGGGAGCGTATCCAACAACAGGCCTGGCGGCAACGGCGGCAACAGTAGCAGTGGAGTCGGGGGTGCTGGCGGTACTGGCGGCTCAGGCGGTAATGCCGGACTGGGTGGCCAGGTCAAGTTGACCGCTCAGACAGTGACGCTTTCCAATCACGTGGAAGCTACAGGCGGGGACGGCGGCTCCACAGGTGACGACACCTCGCCAGGGGGCAACGGCGGACAGGGCAGTACCAGGGGCGGCGCCGGCGGCCTCGGCGGTGGCGGCGGTCAAGGCGGTAACGGTGGCTTGATCACGGTAACGGCTACCAATACTATAAATCTTCAAGACACACTTGATTCGAGTGGTGGCGGTGGTGGTGACAATGGATTTGCCGGCAACGGGGGGCTCGGCGTCAGCGCAGGCGGGCTCGGTGGCCGCACTCTCAACGCGGGAAATGGTGGCCTGGGAGGGAAGATCCAGGTATTTGGCACCAACACGATCTCGCTTACCGAGTTGTTTGCTGACGGCGGCGGCGGCGGCACCTCAGCCGGGGACGGCGGCACCGGCGGCAACGCCACAGGTGCGACCGGTAAAGGCGGACTGGGGGGCACGGCTGGTGCGGCTGGCCTGGGTGGGGCCGGCGGCTCTGTAGTAGTCACAAGCTCTTCCGGCGACATCAACCCGAGCGGCGGTGGTAGTTTTGATGCATCAGCCGACGGTGGTGGTGGCGGTTCCAGCCACGGCGCAGGAGGAGATGGTGGTAATGCCACCGCCGGCTCCGGCGCGGGAGGAACGGGCGGTAACGGCAGCATCGGCGGCAACGGCGGAGTTGGTGGCACGGTTACGATGACGGCCGCAAATGGGGACATAGACGAAGGGAGCGGTGGTTTTATTACCGCGAGGGGCGGAGGCGGTGGCGGTGCCCCGGGCTCATCGAATCCAGACAATCCTGACGGGGGAGCAGGAGGAGTCGGTGGCGCCACGGCCGGAACAGGCGGTAATGGTGGAGCAAGCGGAACAGGCGGCAATGGCGCCCGCGGTGGCAGCATCACTCTGACGGCACAGACTCTCACCAATATGGGCATGTCCGCAAACGGCGGCGGCGGCGGCAGCGGCCTGTTTCTGGGCGGTGCCGGCGGTTCTACGTCGGGCGGAACGGGCGGCGCCGGCGGGAATGGTGGCGCAGGCAGGAGTTCCGGCAATGGTGGCGCTGGTGGCTCCATCGGGCTGACTGCCACGGCCGCAGGCGGCATAAGCATGGACGACGACATTACAGCCAACGGCGGCGGTGGAGGCAGCATAAACTCGGGAGGTGGCAAGTTCTCGGGCGGCGGAGTCGGCGGCAATAGCGGGAGCGCTGGCGGAACCGGCGGTGCCGGCGGAGTGGCTGAGTCAAGCGGATCTGGTGGGCACGGCGGAGCGATTACAATGCTCGCCAGCAACACCGGCGGAACGATCGACTTCTCCAGCAACAATACGGTGTCAGCCAATGGCGGCGGTGGCGGCGGGCTAACGTCCATGGGGGGTGACGGCGGCAGCGCTGCCAACGGTGTCGGTGGCCGCGCTGGCTTCACGTCAGTTGCAGGGTCCGGCGGTGCAGCCGGCACAATTAACATGGCCGCTGGCGACGACATCAATGTGCGGCGTGTGGAGGCCAACGGCGGCGGAGGTGGTAGCGGCAATTTGACCACACCCGGTGCGAAACCCGACGGCGGAAACGGAACGACCGGAGGGGGTGCCGGCGGTAGTGTTGCCGGCGGAGGCGATGGCGGGGCCGCCGGGACGATCACCATCAAGAGCGCGAACGGCAATGTCACGGTTGACGATCGGGTTAGAACCAATGGTGGCGGGGGAGGCGGCAACTCCATCCCCGGCGGCAAGGGTGGCAATGCCACTGTCAGCGGCGCTGGAGCTGCCGGCGGGGCAGCGGGCGACGGAGGAGTTGGCGCCAACGGCGGCCACGTCTTAATCACTGCTCTCAATGGTTCAATCAGCCTCCCCGGTGGAAACGACGTGCGAGCGAATGGCGGCGGCGGCGGTGGAATAGGCACCGATACGACCGGCGGCGCTGGTGGTAACGGAATTACCAGAGGAGGAGCAGGCGGAGCCGGAGGCTCCGGAGGAAATGCCGGCTCAGGCGGTACTGTCACTTTGACTGCGCTCTCGTTGACGCTGCAAAACAACGTTGAAGCTACAGGGGGCAACGGTGGCAATATCAGCACCAACAACACTGCGGCTGGTGCTGGCGGCAATGGTACCGGCACGAGCGGTATAGGCGGCGCTGGCGGGCTGGGTGGTGCCGGTGGGCTGGGTGGCAATGGCGGATTAATTACGATATCAGCGCTATCGACCAGTGCGGGCACGATTGATTCTCAGGGCACGATCGACGTCCATGGAGGCGACGGCGGCCGCAACGGCAACGGAGGAGCCGGTGGGAATGGCGGCACAGGCGCCGGCAGTGCCGGAGGAGCCGGCGGCAGCAGTCGCGATGCCGGAGCCGGTGGCAACGCAGGAACAATGATCCTCACATCCCCGACCAATTCGCCTGGACAGATCCGACTGACCGACATGAACGCCGACGGCGGAGACGGCGGTGAGGCAGCAGGCGACGGCGGTAACGGCGGAAGCGTAACAGGAACCGCCGGAAATGGTGGGACAGGGGGGATTGCCGGGGCAGGAGGTCCGGGGGGCCTGGGTGGCAGGATTTCGGTTTTGCTAACCGGTAGCGGCAGCATTGTGCCTTCACCAGGAGGAGGTGGGGATTACACCATCTCAGCTGACGGTGGCACAGGTGGGGACGCTCATGCCAGAGGAGGAAACGGAGGGAATGGTGGCACTTCCTCGGGTGCTGGTGGCGCCGGCGGCAACGGTAGCCCCGCTGGCGCTGGTGGATTCGGCGGGATAATCAAGTTATCTGCAGCCCTGGGCACGATATCAGGCAGCGGAGGGAGCTCCATCAGTGCCAATGGAGGCGATGGGGGAACTGCTCCAAACACAACGGATCCCGACAATCCGGATGGCGGTACCGGCGGTAACGGTGCGACGCTTGGCGGACTCGGCGGCGCCAGCGGCAGCGGCGGCTTGGGCGGCACGGGTGGAAGCATCTCGCTCCTGGCTCTGAGCATGAGTACCCTTGGTCAGTTTAATGCCAACGGCGGCGCTGGTGGAGAAGGGCTTTTCCTTGGCGGAGCAGGTGGAAATGGTACCAACGGCAAAGGCGGGGACGGTGGCCCGGGGTTGAGCGCAGGCTCCGGAGGCGGCGGAGGCATCATCAGCCTGACAGCAACCAGTCTTAGTGCTGGGATTGTTCTGTCCGACACCATAAACGCCGTCGGTGGAGACGGCGGCGACCTCAGGTCAAAAACGACCGTAACGACCAAGTTTTCCGGCGGCGGAGCCGGAGGAGTGGGAAGCAACGGTGCCGGCGGCGACGCTGGTGTGGGCGGCTCGGGTGGCAATGGCGGCAACGGCGGCAAATTGTTCATCTCAGCTGTGACCACTATCTCGACAAGCTCATCGATCTCATTGAACGGTGGCGTCGGTGGTAACTCCCAGGCGCTAGGCAGGGCCGGAGGTCAAGGCAGTACGACCGGCGGGGCCGGTGGATCTGTAGGTAGCAGCGGCTCCGGCGGGAACGGCGGATCGGTTACCATCGCCGGTACTACCGGAAACATCACCCTGGCTGCAATCAACTTGTTCGGCAATACGGGCGGAACCTTCGCCAACGGCGGCGGTGGCGTAGGCGGACAAGGTTTAACTCTGGGCGGACGGGGCGGCAGTGTGCTCGGCACTGGAAATGGAGGATCGGCGGGCGTGCTCACAGTAACGTCGACCACGGGGCAAATTCAATTCAATAATCTCGTCAATATCAGGGCCGGCGCCGCCAACGATGTAAGTGTTGGTGTCAATGCAGGCAACGGAGGTGTGGCGACTGGGGGAGCCGGTGGCGCAGGCGGCTTTGCCGGTAGCGGAGGCAACGGTGGCTCCGGCGGCAAAATTCTCATCACCACAACCGGCGGCAATGTCCTCTTCAACAATTCATCTATAGACATGAGAGTCTTCAACGGGGGCACACTCGACGGAGGCGGCAGCGCCCTCGGCAATGCAGGCATCGGTGGCGTCGGCACCACAACCGGCGGCGCCGGCGGAGCGGGAGGCCGCGGAGGTGATGGCGGTACTGGCGGAAGTTTGACCATCAGCACTGCAGGAGGCAACATTACTGCTGCTCAGGGCACTAACTTCATTCGGGCCACTGGGGGCAACGCCGGCACCGGAGGAACAGGTGGAGCAGGTGGCGCAAACGCCACTCTTGGCGGGGCAGGAGGCCGCGGTGGAGCCGGTGGCGCAGGCGGTGCCGGCGGAGAAATTCTGTTAACGACCACCACAGGAAACATCACAACCACTGGCGAGGTCAATGCTAATGCCGGCAACGGCGCTGCCGGAGGCACAGGTGGTGCTGGCGGAGGTGGCGGTAGCACCGGCACAGGTGGAGTTGGTGGCTTAGCCGGAGACGGCGGTGCAGGCGGTCTCGGAGGCACCATAAGCTTCAAATCCAGCACTGGAAACATTTCGACTTCGCCAGGCACCGGCGCAAGCGCAAATGGTGGCAACGGGGCTGCCGGTGGCGCCGGCGGTGCGGGCGGTGCTGGCACCTCCGCTGGTGGGAATGGCGGCAATGGTGGCGACGGCGGTAATGGCGGCAACGGCGGCAGCTCTTTGCGAACGACAAGCGCTCCAGGCACGGTAACCGGTGCAGTGGGAACTGCCACTGGCGGTAGCGCCGGCGGTGGCGGAGCTGGTGGTGCTGCTGGCGCTGGTGGTAGCAGCACGCCCGGCGCACCTGGGAATGCTGGGACTCCCGGAACCAGTTCGACTTTTGTCTCCGACGCGTCCGATCAAATTCAGTATGAGGAGGAGGATGAAGACGCTGCCAATCGCAAGCCCTGGTCGAAAAAGCAGCCCAGACGTGCAATCGCCAGCCGCCTGGAGGGCGATGGGCTCGGCAATCGTGGCGGCTCCGACCGAGAACTCGGAAGCGCCGAGATCCAGCCGGCACCTGGGTGGCAGCGACGTGACGCCAACGAGGGAAGCGGAAGCAACCCATATATTCCTGTGGCTTTTGTCCGACCTATGCTATCTATGGCGGACCGCGAAGTACCCGCTTGCAACGCCTTCTTTGCTCCGGATAAGCACGGCATAGTTGCGCGAACTGGCGGCATCAAGGTCCATATCGCTAAAGGCGCTGCCGCGTTCGTCGTCAATGACGGCACGGCGGTCTCCGTCTTCTGCCTGCATGAACGTGAACGCGGGCAGGTCCGTGCTCTCGTTAAGGGACGGGAGATCAAGCTGCACGCAGGCGAGATGCTGGTAACGACACCTTCCCAGACTCCAGGCTTTTCTGCGGTCAACCCGGTCCCGGGCGTGGCGGTGCGCAAACCCACGGAACACCAGCTTGCTGATGGCTCGCGGCTGTTCCTGAGCGATTTCTCGATCGTGTCAGCTATGACCAGGCTCGAGACGTTGAGAGCCCTGGCAAACTCTCCCGAGCGACGCGACAGAGCTATATTCTGCAACCTGCTCAAGGATGCAGCCGCTCTGCATGTCGTCACAGCTTACCGAGGGCCCTACAAGCCCTGATCACCGGAACGGGGCGAGGCCGTGTCTCGCCCTGGCAACGGATGCCGTCACGCCCCGCGTCCAGAACCATTAGTTACGTTGGATCATCAAATGTACAATCGTCTGCGAAGCACATACAGTATCGGCTCCCACCTCGGGAGCCACATCTCGTTGTGTCCGTGCTCTGTTGTGGGTCAGCCCGATCGGCGCGCCCAGAGCGGGTGTGGTGCATCCTCAGGCACGCGAGTTACTCGTTTGAAGGAGAAAGCGATGTCGACTTCTGATTGGTCTCAATTACGCCTGCGTTTGTTGACAGGGCTGATGGCAATCAGTTTCCTTCTGTCCCAATGCCTGCCAGTCTATGCAGAAACAACGCCCCTTCCAACGAACTTAAACCTTGCATCTACTAATAAGACCGCTTCCGCCCCCGACATGCTAACGGGGACGGCGGTGATTGACGTTGGCGGTGCGCACAAGAATGTGACGGCCGGCATGGCACTGACTCCAGCCCAGGCTGTCGCGCTATCACAGGTCATGGCAACCGGAACGCAGTCGCTTATCCTCGGGCAGCGCGGCAACGCAACTGGCGGCAGCATGCAGCTTGGCAGCACGGACCAGCTCGCAGGTCTAAAAGTGCCCAAAGGCGTCACGGTTTTCGGTGATTTTAGTGGTGGAACCCCATTGAAGTTCTCCGGCAATTTGACAAATTCCGGCACAATCTATGCGCTATCGACAGATTCGGCAGTAACAAATGCAATCTTCAGCGCTCAGAACATCACCAATAACTCGGCCGGCCTTATAACTAGTGTGCTGCCCAGCGGCGGGCTGGCCGGTTATAGCGCCGCCATTTCAAATCTCAGTTTGTCATTAGTTGCTCTCAACGATATCGTGAACAACGGTACGGTATCGAGTGCTGCAAACCTCAATTTAATTGCCGGACACCAGATCACTAATGCCGGCACCGCTTCCGCTCAGGCCGTAATGTCTGCATTGGGCACCATCAACATCGCCACGCAGACTTTGGTCAACAGCGGGCTGATTCAGGCGAGCGCCGGCAATATAAATGTTGCGCAGCAAGTCATTCGTAATAGCACTTTGTCAGCGCTGGCCCAGTCGCTCCAGATGGAGAGTACGCTCGCGAACTATTCGGCCATCCACGATCTGGGCATCAATAACACAGACGGTGTGCTCTCGGCGTTAAACGGCTCGATTAATCTGGATCTGGGGGATGCGCCCAAGGGCACAACGCTCTCAGTCATTGGCGGGGATCTCCTCAGCCAGAGCGTCAACGCCGATGCTGGCTCAGGGAATTTGACACTGTCCGTCAACAACATGCCAGGCGTGCTGAACGTGAATGCCGGTGGCGCATTTGTTGGTACTTCATCATCTTCATTGAATTTGGGAGACATGAATATCACCGGTGATCCAACATTTTGGTCAACCGAAAGTATCACCCTGAGCGATGATCAACTCTTCAACGAAGCCTTTACTCTATTGTCCGGGAAGAACATCGATCTGCAAAACGTCACCATCGGTAAGCTTTCCGGCACACTGGGTTTTGACATTACAATTGTTGCGGGAGCCAACCTGGTGCCGAGTGCCGGAGCACAGAATCCCTTAACTGGCGCACAGACAGTGACGGCCAACGGACCATCGGTCACCGGTGGCAACATCTCATGCAACAGTTGCACCCTAGATAGCTCGTCGAGTGGAGCTTCTCAGAACGGCGGCAGGATCTTGATTGCCGCTTATAGCGACACATTAGGAAACAACGGAAACGTCGATCTGAGTAACTCGACCCTCAATACCAGCGCAACCTCGGGGCAGGCGGGAAATGTCACCATCATTGCCCCGCGGCAGATCATCATTAATGATGTGACCATGAACGGCACTGCAACGAGCAGCAGTACCCCGCTCCTGGCCGTCACCACTGCTCAACCAACCGGGTCACTTACTGCGAATTCGCTCGGGCAGGTAACTGGGAATCTCACTCCCAGCAACACACTAGGGGTAAACGGAACTATAACGCTCAACGGTGCAGTCACGTCTGCGAGCGGGCTGGTCAATTTCAAGGCCGGCTCCCTGATCACCACGGCAATCGGCAGCTCGATAGACCTCCACGCCACCGCTGCCGGTAAGGCAGGAGGCACAATCACATTTACCTCCACCGACGATATGAGCTTGTCCGGAAGC
>Ga0066388_100000156_pt1 | contig 25864 bp, 20 predicted proteins | sample PanSoiMetaGPlot6_FD_64539 | JGI IMG/M metagenome (GOLD analysis project Ga0066388, IMG submission 64539) | Tropical forest soil microbial communities from Panama analyzed to predict greenhouse gas emissions - Panama Soil - Plot 6 (Hybrid Assembly) | ecosystem: Environmental > Terrestrial >...
GTCTGATCAGATAGTAGGAATGCTTGTGATGTCCGTTCCTGCTGACGAAGGTGCCGATGTCGTGAAGCATGGCTGCCGACCACAAAAGATGACCGACGTCTTCCGAGTAGTCATGCAAGATTCCCCGGGTCCGCAAAAAGATCTCTGTCGACAACCGGGCTACTTGCTCCGCGTGCTCCACATTTGCGTGGTACTTGTCCAGAAGAGCATGCACGCTCTCGGACCGAGGATCACGATGGTGATCGAGGCCGGCTTGTAGCCACCCTGTCTCCAGGAATCGGCTGACAACAACGCCTTCCCTCAAGGCTGCGCCGCAGACGGTTATTTCCTCGGCATTCAAAGAGCGCATGGTCTCCAGGAGAACAATCGATCCAGCTAGAATCGTCTGCCGGCGATCGCTGCTTATCCCCTCCGGCCTCTTGCCGGCGACAGCAGTCTCCTCGAGATATTTGACGATGCCCTCCAGGTTCTTCCGCGACAGCTTCCAGCCATGTGTCTCGACATGCGGTTTGTCGCTGCGCAGCCTGTCGATTTTTGCCAGCGCCTGAATAGTGCCGGAAGTACCGACTAATTGCGAGAACCCCCCGCACTCAGCAATCTTGGCGGCAGCCGGTCTAAGCACACCCGTGACTTCGTGGTGGAGCAGCCTCACAGACTCGGGAGTCGGCAGCCCCTTGCGAAAGAATTTCTGGGTCAAGCGCGCTGCTCCCAACTTGTAAGATTCGGAAAAAAGAGTGTGGGTGCGGTTGCCGACAATGAGCTCCGTGCTGCCGCCGCCGATGTCGATCACACAGAAGGTGCCTTGCAGTTCGGGCATGCTCCAGAGAACACCGAGATAGATCAGGCGCGCTTCCTCGCGTCCTGAGATCATGCGAGCGTCGACGTCGAGCTCATGCCGGACCCGGCTCAAAAACTCTTCGCCGTTCTTGGATTCGCGCACCGCGGACGTGGCCACAGCCAGGATCGTGGTTGCGCCCTTTTGCCGCGCCTTGCTGGTCATGTCACGCAGAATCTTGATAGCCGACCGCTCGGCAGTACCATCTATATAGTGCGCACTCAGAGAGCGTCTGAAAAACGGAACGGGCTCCTTCACCCGGCTTATCAAGTCGAAATGATCCCGTTCCAGGTTGGCCTGGCAGACAATCATGTGGAAGGAGTTGGTGCCCATGTCTATACACGCCAATACCGGGCCGCCCTCAACGCGCGCCCAGGACCTGCTCCTGGTGCTTGTGCCCTTCGGTATCGCCCGACCTGCCATCTATGGTTACCCGCTTGCGTCGTTAATATCATAGCGGGCAGAAGCGCAATCGCGGTGATCGCCGAGAGGATAGCAAGACAGTTGGGCGATGGCGGGCTCAGCCTGCCTCTAGCTTCGGCGCTTGAATACGCTAAACTGCATAGCAGCTAGTCGATTGCATATCTGGTGATGAAGTCAGGCATCCAAACCGTCAGAGTAAATTGCAATAGTTGTCTTGCAGACGACACTGAATTCGTCACCTATGGTGTCGAGCACGAGTATGCGGATACAACCGACGACGTCTTCACCGTGGTGCGCTGCCGCAAATGCGGTCTGTACTACCTGAATCCGCGACCTGACGTCAGCGAGCTGAAGACAATCTACCCCGACAGCTATTACGCCTACAACCTGCAAACCATGCAAAAGCAGAAGCAGGCCGAGACGGAGAATCGCAGCTCTTTGTTGTACCGGGCCCGCCGCCACGTATATTTGAGCCGGCTTGTCAACGCCCTGTCACTTTGTCCGCCAGCGCCGATCTTGAAGGTGCTGGACGTCGGTTGCGCGGACGGAAGAGCCCTCAACTGGTATCGTCAGATTGACAAGTTCAAAGTCGAAACCCACGGCGTCGACTTCGACGAGGCAGCCGTCGAGCGCGCCAGAGAAGCGGGACACCACGTCGTCCTCGGCCGCTTCGAGGAGGCTGCAATTCCGGACAATGCCTTCGACCTGGTGGTGGCAACCCACGTAATCGAGCACGTGGCCGACCCCAAGCAGTTTGCCTCCAAAGCCTTGCGAGTCCTCAAACCCGGCGGAATCTTTTTGTGTGAGACCCCCAACGCCAGTGCCCCAGACGCTCAACTGTTTCGCCAGCAGCACTGGGGAGGCTATCACTTCCCCCGTCACTGGGTGTTCTACACCCCCGAATCCATCAAGACGTTGGCTACTTCCATAGGATTTGAGGTTCTGGGCATCGATTTCCATCCCGCTCCCGCCTTCTGGAACTGGACGTTTCACTCACTGCTTGCCTCCCTGAGCAAAGACAAGAGACCGGCGCTCCGTCCACCCGACCATCTGCTACGCCGCCTGGGAGATTGGCTCTTTCCACCAGTAGATTTCCAGAAAAACAGCGTCAAGAATTTTTTTGCCGCCGGTCTGTTCACACTCCTGGACATCGCGCAAAAAGCAACTACTGGTCGCACATCCAACATGGCCGTCCTGCTGCGCAAGCCTGAACACCCGCCCACTCGCTCGTGATTGCTGGACGTTAGTCGGACTCAAGCGCAGACTCTGCAATGTCCACCCTGGCGACAGCGCCCTTCGCCCTGCGAAAGACCTTGGTGATGTACATAAGAAGGTGCATTTCTTGCAGCAGTTTCTCCAACAGCCGGTCGTGGAGAACCAAGGCGCCCGGGACCTCGAAATTTGACGCGGTACCATATACCTGTGGTCAGCGTTATGAGATTTCAAGATCGATGAAGTCTAATATCAGGAAGGTTGAGGCCGTCTGCAATACTTGCGGGTCGACCAACCGTGAGCTGATCACGACCGGCAGTGAGCACGAATACGACAACACGACCGACGACGTGTTTAACGTCGTTCGTTGCACAGACTGCGGGCTGATTTACCTGAACCCGCGCCCGGACATCTCGGAGTTGGCGACGATATATCCGCCAAACTATTATGCCTACAAGATCGAAGAGGGCTACGACGATTCGCAGCGCCAGAATCTCTACTACAAGTTCCGCTACGCGGCTATTCTGGCGGGACTCGAGCAAGTGCTTTCATTATTGCCGCGGGGAGAAAAGGTAAAAGTGCTCGACATCGGCTGCGCCGACGGTCACGTTCTCAATTGGTTCCGGCGCGTGCGCACTCACGAAGTCGAGACCTACGGGGTCGACATGAACGCAGAGGCGGTGGAGAAGGCAAAGGCGCAGGGTCATACCGCTTACGCGGGTCGCTTTGAAGACGTCGAGCTGCCGGAGAATTTTTTCGATTTCCTCTGGGCAAGCCATGTAATCGAGCACGTACCTGATCCCAGGGGCTTTGCCGCCAAGGCATACAACATTCTCAAACCCGGCGGGGTCTTCTGGTTCTGGACACCCAACATCCATTCAATCGATGCTAAGTGGTTCAAGGACAAGCACTGGGGAGCCTATCACTTCCCGCGCCACTGGGTCTTTTATGATCCGGCGTCCGTGAAAAAACTCGCGGAGCTGACCGGTTTCAAGCTCGAGCACATTGAGTTTCAACCCAACGCAATTTTCTGGGTCTGGACGTTCCACTCGATCTTGAAATCCAATCCGGCCCTGTCGAAATATGCGGACACCTTGTTTCCACCGATCGATTGGGCGACCACCACTTTCGGCAACTTTGTGCGCAACGCATCCTTTGCAGGATTGGATGTGCTAATCAAATTAGTGACCGGCGAGACCTCCAATATGGGCGTGGCTTTCAGGAAGCCGAAGCCGGAAGCAAAGTGAGACGTGCCCGCGTGATCGTGGCGGCAATACTTGGGCAGTCGCGGGCGATGTGCGATGATACTGGGGGGTCTGAGAACCGGTGGAGGCAAAGCCCAGGCGCGCAGTCAAATGAAAGCATTCATCACTGGAGGAGCTGGGTTCATAGGCAGCAGCATGGCTGATCGTCTGCTGCTCGGCCCGCACAACCTGGTTACCATCTTTGACAACTTCTCGTGGGGACACTCTGATTTCCTCCCGCGCGACAACGTCGGCGGGCGCTTCAAAGTGATATCCGGTGATCTGCTAAATCTCGATGCTGTCAAGGAAGGGATGGCCGGGCATGACATCGTCTATCATTTCGCCTCCAATGCCGACATCGCCGGTGGCGCGGTCGACACGAGCCTGGATATCAGACAGAGCGTGATCGCCACCTACAACGTGCTGGAAGCGATGCGTCATACCGGCGTCGGCAGTATTGTCTTCCCTTCCGGGTCTGGCATTTACGGGGACCTGGCCGATCAGCGTATTCGTGAGGACCACGGCCCGCTGCTTCCTGTCTCCATGTACGGGGCTGGCAAGCTGGGAGCGGAAGCGCTGATTAGCGCCTTCTGTCACCTCTTCGACATGCGCTGCCACATTCTCCGCCTTGCCAATGTAGTTGGTCCTCGCCAGACGCACGGCGTCGTCCTCGATTTCATACGCAAGCTATTGAAGAGCCCTGACCGTCTTGTCATTCTCGGCGACGGCAAGCAGAAAAAATCGTACATACACATCGAGGACGTACTCGATGCCATATTCTTCCTTGACGCCATGTGCGATCAGCAAATCAATCTCTTTAACATCACGACTGAAGACGCGGTCGATGTCAATTGGATAGCGCAGTCGGTCGCCGAGGCTATGGGCTTGATGCCTGTTGCCTTCGAATACACCGGCGGCGACCGTGGCTGGCCGGGCGACGTGCCGGTTGTGAACCTCGATGCCAGCAAACTGTTCAATCTCGGTTGGCGTCCGCGCCTGACCTCACGGCAGGCGATCGCCCTGTCAATCAAGCAGCTACTGGAGAGAGTGCCTGCAGAGACCACGAGACAGGCCCAGGCGTGATTATCTCGCGAGCACCGTTTCGGATCTCATTGGGGGGTGGAGGAACCGACCTCAAGTCATATTACTCCCGATACGGGGGTTTTCTGATTGGCGCCGGCATCAACAAGTACGTTTATATCTCCGTCAACAGGCGCTTTTATGACTCGATCCGCCTTTCCTACTCGCAAACAGAAATTGTCGATTCGGTAGCCGACATCAAGCATGCCCTCTTCAGGGAGACGTTCAAGTTTCTCGGAATCGAGCGAGGCGTGGAGGCCGTATCAGTGGCAGACATGCCGGCCAATGCCGGGCTCGGCTCATCGAGCTGCTTCACGGTCGCATTGCTCAACGCCTTGCACGCTTACAAGAGAGAGTACGTCTCGCCTAAGCAGCTCGCCGAAGAGGCCTGTCACATCGAGCTGGACCTGCTCAAACAGCCAATCGGAAAGCAAGATCAGTACATGGCTGCCAGCGGAGGACTCAGCTGCCTGACCTTCGAGCGCAGCGGCGCAGTCATCGTCGAGCCGCTGATCCTGCCCGAGGATCTAGTTGCCGATCTGCACTACCGGCTGGTCATGCTCTACACCGGCAAAGAGCGAAATGCCGCCGAGATTCTCAGAGAGCAAGATCGAAGAACCAGCGAGCTGGACGTGCAGGTCACGGAGGCGCTCCATCGCATTAAGGAAATTGGGCTCGAAACTCGCAAACAGTTGGAGCGAGGAAAAATCGACGCACTCGGTGAGTTGATGGATGAGCACTGGCGCGTGAAAAAGACCCTCTCTGCCGCGGTCAGCGACAGCCTGATCGATGAGCACTACGACCTGGCTAAACGCCATGGTGCCATCGGCGGCAAAATCATGGGCGCCGGCGGTGGCGGATTTTTCCTCTTTTACGTCCACCCGGCTCGCAAGGGTGAACTCATAGATGCCTTGACGGCTGCCGGACTCAAGCATGTGCACTTCGATTTCGACTTTCAGGGCACAAAGATAATATTTAACGTGAAGCCGTAAGAGGTTGACGTGACCGCTGATGCGAAAACCGGCCAGTGGCATGAGACGGCAGCAGGGCTGCTGTACGTCGTGGCCGACAGCGTCCAATTTGAAGACGATCTCGCGCACTGGAAGCAAGGATTCTCCAGGCTTCTGGAAATATCGGATGAGCAATGCAGAAAGCTCGTTGTCACTGTCGTTGCAGTCGCATTGGAAATTTACGGCCGGCCGTTTTGCGATCTCCGGGAGCCCGAAAAGCTGTCAGCGCTCAAAGAGGGCGTGGGCAGACACTTTGTTCTGCCGGAGCGAACGGCCGGCGACGAAGCTTTGATTTCCGCCCACAGCCGGTCATGGGGCGCTTCCTTCGACGGCTCCCCCGCCGACACGATTTACGCCCACTCGATCAGCGGTAACCAGCAACGCATGGTGGTAGGAGCAGGCGCCTGCCAGTTCGGCTGGCAGATTACGACTGCCGACCACCACCCGGTTCCCGCTGCCTCTGTCGAATACGACCGGTCGTACTACGATTTGCCTCGCCTGGCGCACTGCGGAATGCGCGACTACATCCGTGACGATCACTGGCGCATAGAGAAAGCCAGGAGGCTGATGAAGACGGTGATCGAAGGCGCCGGTAGCCGGTCGACTCGCTGGCTTAAGAATCCCGAAAGGGTAAGAGCTCTCGACGTCGGCTCGGCCACCGGCTATTTCAGGCAGGCCATCTCCGAGATGGGCTTCCAGCACTACGGAATAGATCTCTCCGGCGACGCGATCAGAATCTGCAAGGAGACATTTGGGTTTGATACCTGGCAGGCCAGCGTGTTCGAGCTGCCTGCGGTCGCGTCGTTTCTCGCCGGCTCCTGCGACATAATCACGCTCTGGGACACCATCGAGCATTTCGACGAACCACTGGCAGTGGCAAAGCTATTGCGAGAGTTTCTGTCGGCAGACGGCATTCTCGTTGTGCGTACTCCCAGCCTGACAGCGTTTGAGGCTGAGATTCTGCGAGACATGTACTACAGCTTCAAACTTGATCACGTCCGCTACTTCTCTCCGCGATCTCTAACCGCGCTCATGGAGATGGCAGGATTGGCGCCGGTCTATATGGAGACTACCTCTCACCTCTTCAAGGGATTCCTGGGCGCGACCTGTTTGTACCGCATGGGAAGAGCCTTGAAGGGCGCCGATATAGTGGCACTGTACAGCAAATGAATTTCACGTCTCCACGACTCTCAGTGGTGATGGTCACGCTGAACGAGGAAGCGGCGATCGGCAAAGTCGTCGGCGAGCTTAAGCGACTGGTGCCTGAAGCGGAAATTGTCGTCGTCGACAGCAGCAGCGATCGGACCGGCGAGGTTGCCGAGCAACTTGGCTGCCGCGTCGTCCGGCAGATCCCACCGGCCGGATACGGGCCGGCAATGCATGAAGGATTGACCACAGCCAGCGGCGAGATCATCGTCACCCTCGACTGCGATGATACTTATCCGATCGAGTCGATACCGCAACTGGTATCGAAGATCGACGAAGGGTTCGATCTCGTCAACGCATCGCGCCTTAAGGGAAAGCCAGCGGCCATGTCACTTCCCAACTATCTCGCCAACTGGACCTTTGCCTGGATTGCCTGCTGGCTATGTGGTGTCAAGACGACTGACGTGCACTCCGGCATGCGAGCCTATCGTCGCAGCATGCTCGAAAAGCTTTCGTACGATCCGGCAGGCATGGCACTGCCTGTCGAGCTTTTAGTCGCTGCTAACCGGCTGGGCTACCGGTGCGCGGAAGTCTTCATCGACTATCGCCGACGCATCGGTGCAACGACCCTGCAGCCCATTGAAGGCACGGTTTGGACAATCAAGCGCCTGTGGAAGTGGCGCCGCTTCCTCAAGTAGAAGCGGGCGGCTCGCCTACGATAATATGATGGTCATCCGGGGTTGCTGCGAGAGACGTCCATGACTACAGATCGCCAGTATATAGATAAGTTCTTCCAGGGTCTTGAGGCTATCATTCGTGACATCTCCAGAGATGACGTGGAGAAAGTGGTCGACGCGCTCTATCGGTGCTGGCAACGAGGCAGCCGCGTCTTTCTGATCGGCAATGGCGGCTCCGCCGGTACCGCCAGTCACTTCGCTGCTGATCTAAACAAGTGCACCATCGTCGCCGGACAGCGAAGAATGAAGGCTATGAGCCTGGTAGACAACACAGCGCTTGTATCTGCCATCACAAATGATGACGGTTGGGAGAATCTTTTTGTCGAGCAGCTAGAGAACTTCTTCGAAGAGGGCGACCTTGTGTTGGCTCTTTCGGTTCATGGTGGCAGCGGCTCGGATAAAGCCGGTCCCTGGTCTCAAAATCTGCTCAAGGCCATGAAGTTCGCCAAAGATCGCGGCGGCACCGCCATCGGCTTCAGCGGCTTTGATGGTGGACCTATGAAAGAGCTGGCAGACATATGCGTCGTCGTCCCATTCGATACCACACCGCATGTAGAGGCATTCCATGTCGTGCTGCACCATCTGATTGCCTTCAGACTGAAAGAGAAAATCGAGGCATCATAATGCAACGGAGCAGCGGAGGAGGCGAGCAATCGAGCCCTCAGAGCGTTAAAAGGATGAGCATGTGACCGAGGGCACGGGCGCGTGCGACGCGCCCCTACCACCATTCGGCTTTCGCAAACACGAAATAAGCGTCGGCACCGCCGGGCGCAGACACCAACAAGGGGTGCCTTTCGGCACCCCTTGAGATTTGTGATCAACCTGCAGTGAGTCTTAATACGGGCGCTTAAGTCTCCAGGTCAATTGATCGTTTCTGCGCAGCCGGATGTACTGGCTGTCAGGAATCCGGAACAGGGCATCCGTCAATTCGCGACAAGACGTGCCGATGTCGTTGCGCGCTTCGCGGATGTCAGCGGCGTAGAGAACGGGCTCCGGATTGTCTGGCTGCAACAGAGATGCTTCTTTGTAGCGGGTGAGCGCCACACTAGCCAGACCCTTGGTTTCTGCAGCCTGGCCGAGGGCCAGATGAGTTTCGGCGCTATCTGGATCTAGCCAGCGAGAAAACTCCAGGGCTCTCTGCGCATCGTCAACTTGACCTTGCTTGAGCAGGCTGACGCCCAGTCCGTAATGAGCTCTTGCGTTACGCGGCTCGAGCGCGATTGCCTTCTTGAAATTCTCGGCAGCTTCCGCTGGATTCCGCTTCATGAGGGCGGTCATTCCGGCATTTTCATAGGAGTTGGAGCAAACGAGATCTTGCGGCACGTCCTCGCGGAACAGGTTGGACGCGTGGTTCAACCGGGCTGCTTCCAATCTTGCCCGCCGATATGGCGCGGTTGCCAACTGGGGCGAGATGAAATCCCCGCCGAGGGCGGCCACATAAGCATCTACTTTCGCGCGGTCGGCGAGTTGCTGGCGCATGTTGTTTGCCCATTGATCGGCAAGAGCTTGCATGCTCGTGCCGGCCATTTGAGCGCTCAAGTGGTCGATGGTGACAATATGCTTACCGCCAAGTCTGATAACTGGAATGTTGTTAATCGGAACAACTTCCACCGCATTTGGTGACCTGTCGGTGGTGGAGATCAACGCGTTATTGATGTTGCGCTCGACGATGAGAGCACGCTCGACTTTGGTAAAGCCACCTGCGTCTGCCTGGATATTGAAAGCTTCAGTTCCGCAGACTCTAACTGCCGTGGGGCTAACGCCCTGGCCATAGGCTTCCTCGATTTGCCCGTAGAACTTCATCCCATCCGCAAATGCGGCGGTAGCCATGATTACCGGCAAAACCAAAGCCGTCGCAAAGCCCCCGATTATTTGCGTGGGACTAAATGCCTGGCGGTATTTCATATAAAGATCCTCCTTCGGATACCTCGAACAGCCAACCAACCAAGAGACTTGTAAGAACCCTACGACCCGCGGAGCCTTAGAAGCCCCCCTTGGCAGGACGCCACCATTTCTGGTTTCACGCCGCAGCCGTTAGATCGATCCGTTACCTTAATCGTAAATCCATGGCGTTCCCGTGGAATCCAATAACCAAACAGTGTAAATGAATTTTGCGTCTATTAAAGTTATCAGTATGTGCAATTTGAGCAAAATAGCCCAAACAGATTCTACCCACTATTTAGGCAAAAGCCCAGCCTTTCTGGCAGAATCTCTAACTTCTCTTGCTTCGGCGAGCGCTTGCTTCATGTCAAGCTCACCTTTCGCTGTCATCTTGCCAAGCTCGACAGCCCTTAATAATGCAGCATCCTGGAGACTGGAGCCGTCAAAAAGCTCCTGAAGCATCATGCGTTGATGGGGAAGAAGTCGCTGGTCAGCCAGGGCGGCCTGCCTGCGGCCCTCCAGTCCCCCATCGACAAGCGTCTCATAAACATTCTCCGGAGAATCGGTCTCCTCTTTGAAATCGAGCCTATCCTCTGCGTCGTATTGCGCCTCGACTCTTTGGGCGCCGCCGATAATCGTTTGATGGGTTTCGTTTGTACCCGGCTTGTCCACCGCGCCGTAGTCTATAAGCACAATCTCTCCGGTGGTATCGCTGATACCAATTTGTTTGGTGGGATCGGCACCGGGATCCTGAAACTCCTTGCCACTCTCTGCAATTTTCTCCATGAAGCGATCGAGCAAAAGCGGATCGTACCGCTCCATGGTGGTCACCAGCTCTTGCACATACGCGTACGCCGTACCGCCGTGTCCACTCCCGGTCTGATTCATATCGAGGCTATGGACACCACTGAGCAGCTTGGCATCGAACGGGCGTCGTCCCCACGTTTTTTCCCAGCCGCACTCAGGAATGCTGATTTTTAGAACGCCTCCGTCGGGGTACGCCTTCGATGGCATTACCTCGACTGCTACTGATTCATTGCCTTGGCCGATCACTTCGCCGGCTTCCAGAGTCGCAAGCTTGGAGGTTTTGGCGATCAGTTCCGCCAGATCATTGTGTCCGGCTTCGCTGAGAGCTTGAAGTACGGTTTTTTCCGGCCGCAGCTCGATAGCCTTGTCCGCTCTGTAGTCGCCACCGATGTTTGCCGGCTTGTCGCCGGCGGTAAAGGCAACGCGTGACGATGTCTTGTCCGGTGTCAGCCAAACCGAACCGGAGCTCTCGGGCAAGACGTGCTTGCCCCTGACCTCGGCAGGCGCGGATTCCGGGTGACAGAAGGCGAGCAGATCAGCGGTCGCGGCAGCAGCTTCGTTGACGGCTTGCCCCTTACCAAAGTGCTGCACAAAAAGGTTCTTGACTGGCCCTAAAGGCGACCGGCTTCCGTTGCCGAGAACTTCGCGAACGCGCAGCCAACCGGAACTCTCGCTGCCGGCTGCCAATGCGGCGATCACCTCTTGCCCTTTTTCAACCACAAACTCGCGAGGCGTGACTGTCTTGCCGTCCTTGGCAGTGAGGTCGGCAGGGTTGGCAGTCCGATCGCCGCCGGCAGTCGCGTCTGCCGGACGGAGGCTGGCCGCGGACCGCGCCTGCATGCCACCAGGTCCGGCGGCCAGCGAATCGACCGCCCCTTGCAGCAGACTGCGCTTCAGTACTTTCGACAGGTCGAAGCTTTCCCCGGCTGCATTTTGTCGAAGAATTTCGTTAGTCGAGCCGGTAGCCACCCCGAAGGTAGTCCCGGTCAAGACGGTGCGCAGCATCGGGCTCTTCTGAACGAATCCTCCGGTGAGCGAATTGGTCTTGCTGAGGAGTCCATGCGCCAGGCCAAAGACGACAACGTCCGACACCATCGCTTTGCTGTCGAGCGTGCCCCTGACCGTATTTCCAAGACCGGATAGAAGGTTGAACTCGCCGTTTGCGCCTTCGTATGTCTTTCGTGATAAGCCATACTCGAGCAGACGCGAAGAAGCGCCGAGCGCGACGCCTTGCGCGGCGACGCCTGCCTGCTTGCTGCCGAGAAACTCGAACGTGCCCTTCAGCAACCCGCCCTTGACACCACCGAGGGTACCATCAATCAGTTGCGTCCGGAAATCGGTGGAGGGGTTCATGGCGTCGAGTGCATAGGCACCGACCGCCCCGATCAGACCCAGCCTGCCACGCGCGAAGATGGCGGCGGTTTTGATGAAGCCCGATGAGTAGTGAGAGATTTCGTCCTGAACTTTTCTGTTTTGCCGATCGTCTTCGATTAGCCCGGCCGCCTGTCTGCTGAGTTCGGCAAACTTCGCCTGGTCGCCGGTTCTGTCAGCCTCCTCCATGGTTGAGCGAAGCTGCTCCATGGCGGCCAACGAATTCTCGTCTTTGCGATAGACAAAGTCGGAAATCTTACTGAGATAGCTCCTGGACTGCGACTCCTTCTCGTGAGCGGCAATCTCCTGACGCAGATTATTCAGCGCATTGCTTTCGACTGCGCCGCTATCACTTCTGGCCGGGGAGAACTCTTCGAGCAACGATTGACTCCAGGCAACGGACTGGGAGCAATGTAAGATCAATTTACGGCGCATTCAATGGGGAAAACCGCAAGCCAGATAAAGAAAGCGGACGACGTCTGCCATCGCCTGTTGGGTAGTCGGGTGCTGGCCAGGCCGGCAACGGCACACATGGCGCGAATTGGTCAATGAAACGGCCAACCGTCGGCCTGGTCGATCTTGCATTGCGGCATGAGCTTTTCCAGTTTCGCTCTGGTAGCCGGTCCAATTTGGCTCGGCAGGTTCAGCAACTTCAGACTCTTCATGCCCTCAAGTCGTGTGGCTCCAGCGTCGGTCAGTCTTGTTTGCGCCAGATTTAGATTCTGCAACTGCGGGAGCCTCAAGAGAGTGGGGACAGATAGATCCGTAATCCCAGTTTTGTCGAGAAACAGGGTAATCGGTCCGTTGATGCCGACAATACCGGTCAGACCGGCGTCATCGACATCGCTTTCGCCGAGATTGATCCACAATAACGTCGCCCCGCGCAAGGAGGCAAGCCCGGAGCCGTGCACATGATTGCCGACCAATTCCAATACCCTGAGCGAGCGCAAGTTCTTGAGCCAGACAAGCCCCTGGTCCGAAAGTCCATTGGAAGCGAGCCTCAGGTTAACAAGTTTGGGCATGTTGGCCAGCGCCGCCAGGTCTTGGTCGGCAATCGGCATGTTGAGTAACTGCAGATGGGTCAACTTCTTCATCCGCCCGATTTTCTTGAGCCCAGTAGGGGTAATTCGCACCTGGCGCAGATAGAGCGCTCGCAGGCCAGGCAAGCGCGCGATCGTGTCCAGCCCGGCATCGGTTATCGGGCAGTTGTGTAGATCGAGGATTTCGAGCGAGCGGAGCCCCTGAAGGTGCTTGAGCGCACGATCGTCTATTCCGGCACCCTCCAGTCTGAGAGCTCGCAATCCGGTCAGGTGCGACACAGGGGCAAGTGTGGCCGAGTCTAAGGTTGCCCGCGAAAGATCGAGCACGTCGAGATCGTCCGGTTGCACTTTCAACAGCGCCGAGATATCTGTGGCGTCCCAGTCGACATTCAGCCTGATCGCTGCCCCTTCCGGGACGGCCACCGTTGCCTTGGTCAGCAAAAGCTGGGTCCAGTCGGTCGACAGCAATTCCTCACTTCCCCAGCCGGCATACACCTCTCCCAAAGGGTTTATCCTTTCCAGATCAACATGGCGCCTGATCTTCGGCTTGCCGGATGGCACGCGCATCCCTGGGGCCGGCTGAACAACAACCTCCGGTTCCGCCTTCGACCGTGCGCCTGCCGGGGTGACGGCCGGCTTTGAGCCTTGACCGTCCGCCGCCGGTGCCGTTGCGCCGGCTGGCGAATGGGCCGGCGGACCCCATGACTCAACCACGAAATACCCGGCTGCCCCCAGGCAAAGCAAGAGGGCAAACGCTGCGCTGCCAATCAGCATGAGCAACGTGTTCGGCTCCTGTTCGTCGAGCTGCTCGCCTTCGTCAGCCACGGATAGTCTCAACCCCCGTTCGGTTTTCTAAATGCGACCACCATGTTTGACGTCTGCCCGGTGAAGGTTTTTATCAGGAGGTCGAATCCGCAGAAAAGGCAAATCCGCAAAAAATTGCCGGGCGTGTCACGCTGAAAGTCCACAGCGGGAAAGAGCGCGTCTGCAAATTTTCTGAGCTTGGGATTGGCCGACACAATCATCGAGTGAAACGTCCAGAACCAGAATATGGCATTCCAGTAGTAGTCGATCATGATGATTTGAAAGCCGGTCGCCTCCGCCAGCTTGTTGACCGAGGCCGGATCGAAGAAAAACCAGTGACGCGGGAAGTGATACCCGCCCCAGTGATGCTTGCGAAACAGCCTGGCATCAAGCGATTCTATGTTGGGAGTCTCGAACCAGAATACACCCGAGGGCCTGAGAATTCGTTTGATCTTTGCAGTGAATTCCTTCGGGTCGTCCACGTGCTCGATCACATGGCTGGCAATCACAAGATCGAAATAGTCAGACGGCAAGCCGGCGTCCTCGAACCGACCGAGATAAGTCTTGTGTCCCTGACGGGCAGCCTCGGCAATCGCGCCGGCATTGAAGTCCACGCCGTGTGTCTCCACGTTGATCCCCTCGACCTCGCGGAACAGCGTAAGCAAGTGACCGTCACCACATCCGATATCAAGTACGGTGACAGGATCATGCCTGGGGGCCAGACTGAGAGCCTTGTGGATTTTCGCGACAAACCCACGATAGCGGATTTTGTGCAAAATCGAATGCGGATTCGCCTCTTCCTTGAGCTTTTGCTGGCCATAAGAATAGTAATTGGGCGGATAGATCGTATTCAGCTCAGACAGATCGGGTCTGGGATACAGGTAGTACAACTGGCATTTGGCGCAGCGGACCACGGTGAAAACATCGTTGGTGGTGTTGTCATATTCGTGCTCTCTGCCGGTTGTCACCGCCTCGCGCTCGGTCGAGCCGCACAGATTGCAGCCAGATTCGACCTTGGCGATGTTGGACTTCATTGCGCCCTCGATTCTCTGCTGTAATGTTCAGCACGATCGATATCTAGTGTAGCGTCATAAGTTTGTTACGGGTGCTCGGCAGCAGGTTCCGGCGCGCGTCGCGAGATCTGGCGCCAATAGTCGCGCACGAAGTGGAAGTAGCTTGGTCTCAGCCCGTACTGGTTGCTGTAACCCGGATTGGTCTGCATCAATTTGTGCAGTTCCGGCAGATAGTAATGGGGCAACGCCGGGAAGAGATGGTGCTCGCCATGGAACTGAAAGTCGAATGGTGCCAGAAACCAGCGCTCGATCGGATTGACATGCAGAACCGTCATCAATCGCCCTTCTTGCGGCCCTTCCGGATCGTCGACAAGCCTGGCGTGATCGACGAAGCCGCGCAAAAAGCCGAGAAAGGTCCCGAGAGTAAATATCGGCAGCATCCAGATTGCAAAGTAAAGCCACCACTGTCCGGAAGCCAGCCAGAGCGAAACCAGGATCAAGCCCTGCACCGGCACGAGATTGAGAATCTCCGGATGGCCCTTCCGGTTGACCACCACTGCCGAAGACGCTGCTTGACCGGACCTTTCACGCGGTCGCAGGAAGCCGTTGACGATTATCGACGTCCAGAGCTGGCCGCCGAAGACCAGGCGGGCGAAATGCGCGACAAATTGTCTGGGCGTGCTCTTGTTGTCCTCGAGATGAAAGTTGCGGTCCGGATCATCGCCAGTGCCAAGCAATTTGTGGTGCGCCATGTGCACGGCCCGGGATGACCCAAAAATCGAGCCCATCGGATAGGCGCAAAGCCAGGCACCGACCAGGTCATTCCATTTCTTCGCCGGCAGGAAGGCCGAATGCTGCGCGTCATGGGCCAGCGCCAATAGCGCCCCCATGCGGGAGGTGACGACCAGAAAGGCAAGGGCAAACGTCCACGGTGCCGGATGAAGAATGTAGACGGCGACACCGGCGACAAGCACGCCCCATGACCAGACAAACAGATCGACGAGAGCGCGCGACGTCTTGGGCTTGGCGCGCTTGACAAACTCACTGACGGCATCGCTTTCGATGCCCAGGCCGGGCAATCCGGTCATTGGTAATCCTCCAAGAACATTCTAGTTGAAGTTCTACGGGACTAGAGAGGCGGACTTTGTAGTAATCACGACCCATAATAAAGTTAGCAGAGAAATTGTCAAGTAGCCCGTTTCAGTCGCCGGTTCGCCCGATTCCGGAAGGCGTTTTGCTCCGGCCGCGATCGCTGGCGGAGACGCCGCCGGCTGGGTCCTCTCGCTGGTTGGCATCAATCGAGCTTGCCGAAGATTACCGCATTGGCGTCCAGGTATAGCCGCTTCCAACCGGGCTGCGTGTTGAGGACCCGGGCCATTCCCGAGCTGGTCTCCACCACGGCGTATCTTATGGCGTAGCGGTCAAAAAGCTCCTGCCAGCCAACGCCTTCGCGGTTGGCCTTGAAATAGGCCTCGCTGAAGGCCGGACCGTACATATCAAAGCGCGTGTCGATGAAAACGGGGAGCCGGCCATGGAATCGCCAGATCAGGTAGCTGCCGAACTTCGCCGAGCAAAACAGGTGCCCTTCGAGAGGGTGGGACTCGAGATAGTCTGCCGCCGCCACAGGGACCCATGGCGGCAGCAATACCGGGCGTCCCAGACCAAATGCCAACACTAAAAACAGGACCGTGACGGCATATGCCGGAGTTGCCGCCCAGCGCGCCAGGTAGTCGGAAACAACCTTGACCCGGGTCGGGATACGCGAACCGGCCAGCTCGGCGAGCGCAGATTGCAGGCGAAGTCCGGTCCCGTGCATGCTGAACGTCACGAAGTACGGCAAGAGCTTATACGAGGTGAGCCCGGTCGCCAGTAAGCCGACAAACACTAACCCCTCGCCCAGCGTAGGACGCCTGGTCGCAAGCATGAGCGCCACAACGGTCACGAGAATATAGCCAAGTATCAAGGCGCCAAACGGATTGCTGAACGCCGGCGCCATCACCTCGCCTATATGGGCGGTCCAGTACTCCTGTCCGGCCGTAACCAGTCCATACGTTATGGTGTCCCATCCGTAGGGGTTGGCGAGGGAAGTGCCCACCGAAAGCACAAATGCCACCGCCAACAGCCGAAAGCGCTGCCAGTTGAGCGCTCGCTCCGGCTCGCCGGCGTCGGTCCGGGACGTTAGCCAGACCAGACCGCTCGCGATCCAATAAATGAAGACAATCGCAAGCCCAATCGAGAACAGCAAATGGCAGTTGGCCCAGACGACGAACAAGGCTCCCAGCCAGAGCACGCGCCAGCCCGGCTGCCGCCAGTGACTGTCTACCATCCGTTGAACCAGGTAGACCATCAGCATGCTGACCAGGTGGGGGCGCAGAGAAAGAAAGGTAAGCGCCGCCGCCCCAGCCGCGGCGGTAACCCAGCCGGCCACCCAGATATTGGCACCGCGACGGATCAGCCCCTGGAAGCCCAAAACCGTAAATATCAGCGCCGAGAAGACCTCGACAAAAGCCTGAAGCGCTTGCAGCCCACCGGCCCGGCCAATCAATCCGACTACAACTTCGAAAAGCCATTGATAGAGCAACCAGGGCCTACCGTAGTTGGTGAAGGAATAGTAGTCGCCCCCGGGCAAGCGCATCTGTGACACGACATCCAGCCCTGCCTGAATTAGCCAAAAGCTGTCGACGCTCGAAAAGCAAAAGATGCGCACGCATGAAGCTCCCCACAAGGAGCCGGCTAGAACGCCGGAAAAGATCAGTGCGGCAATCCAGAAATCGCGATCAGCCAGCAGCGAAGCCACCGTGTCTGCCAGCGGCTGCTTGGCAGCGGCTGGACGCTTTTTTGCTGGCTCCTGCGCAGGCGCCTGCGGCTTGGCAGTCGGAGAGCGCTGCTCCTGATTGAAGACCTGCGGCTGACTTCGGCGCTTGCGTGACCTGGCCATCAGTAGACAGTCTCAGCCAAAAGCTTGCTGCGGGTCTCTAGATATTCGTTTATGCACATGACAAAGGTTGCGTGACTCCAGGTAAGCGGAGACACCGAAAGAGGCTCGTTAGTGAAAGGATGGACCTGTTCAGCAAGAACGCCGGAAAACAGTGCTCTGTCTGCGACCCACTGGAGCGTCTTGAGCGCTTTGCTCAAGTCTTCCGGGCTTCTGGCGCAAGCGATGTCGTACTGGGCCAGCCACATCGTGCAGATGAACCAGGGATTGCCTGGAACATTTGCGATGTCGTGCGACACCTGGTGGTAGTAGTCGTCTTCATACCTGGCGACGCCGCCCACGCTGGTTTTTACCCACAAACGATCGCGGATCGACTTCATGGTTGCCACCACTTTCGGATCTTGCGGTGCCAATGCCCCAAAGGCAAAGATACCGTAGTTGGCGGCATCGACAGTCATGTCGAGCTTATAGCCATCGTCGGTACGCGTGGCCATGCGGCAAAATCGCCCATCATCTTCACTCCAAAGATATTTGAGCATCGCGGTTCTCACCTCTTCGGCGGTATGGCGATAGACTTCCATGCGGTCCGTCTCGCCGAAGGCGTGCGCGAAGTTGGCAGCGGCATTCAGTCCGCCGATTACTGCTGCCACCGTGAAGAGGTGCACCCCGTACCGCTCTTCCCACAGATCGTAAGATGGCTTGGGCAGCTTGGTTTCGGGATCTCGGTAGTTGACGATGAAATCAGCGCCATTGCTAATCAACCGGCGATAAAGCGGCTTGATGAATTCAACGTCGCGGAACTTTCGAAAATGCTGCCAGAGGGCCCATAAAACAAGAGCGGTCTCGTCTTCTTGTATGGGCAGATCAAACTTTCCGTCGCGCAACCAGGGGTGCCAGCTCGAGGCTACCGTGCCGTCGGGGTTGTACTTGTGCAACAGGTAACCGTCTTCTCTAATCAGCTCCAGGCAAAACTGAAAGAATCTCTGAGCCAGATCTCTGTGTCCTGCCTTCGTGAGCGCGTAAGCTACGAGCGCACCATCGCGCGGCCACATGTAGGAATAAGTGTCGCGAGCGTGCATGGCGATGTCATAGTCATTGGCGGCAATGATCGCTCCGCCGTCGTCGATCTGCGTGCGCATGATCAGCAAGCTGCGCTTGTAGAGATTCACGATCGGCGCAGGCAAGTTCTGAAATTCTTGCTCGTCTTTGTTGACCCACAGGCGCCAGTAGCTCTCGGTTCGCTGTACGAGATTCTCCGGGGTGCGCTGCCGGACGATGGTGTTGAGTTTCACAACCTTTTCGTATGCCTTCCCGAAGCAGATCCAGTAGTGCGCCACCTCTTGACCGGAAGCTGGAACATCGATTGAGATCCCGATTGTCGAGTCCACGGACCCCTGAGCAATCGGGTTGCCGCTTAGCTCGCCGTCTTCGGCGTCCCTCCAGGTGCCCTCCAGCCCGCGTACTTCTTTGGTGCCGGTCGCCCACTGGTCGACACCACACTTGCGGGGGTCGCACATGTTGATGAGAAACCAGCGGTCCCTCTTGTAATGCACTACAGACTGCGTGCGCGGATCGTAGAAAGCCGTATCGCCTACTTCATTTTCTGAAATGTGAAAATCGTGATTGAAGTAGAGGCGAACTTCGCGTGCACGCCCGGTCAGATCCCTCACCTTAATTTCCCGAACATAAACCCACAGGTGAAAATCCACGGCGTCGTGGACACGCATCTCCAGCCCCAGTCTCTGATGCTTGAGTAAGACATCAGTGACAAGCGTCTCGGGCAGGTAATTGCGAGTTATCTCCCACTCCGAACCAACCCAGGCAAAGTCGCCGTCGCACCATACTCCGAATCGGGAAGGGTGGCCGATCGTGTGATTTTCCTGCCCGACATGAGGAAAGTAGATGTCCCTGAAACAGTAGTCCTTGTCGAAATTTATGAGAACAGTGCCGTTTCCCACTGGCAAATCTCGCGGCATCGACTTCCCCCAATCTGCTGTCAGGGCGGAACAGATACCGCCTCACACTATTATCTCGAATCGCTTGTTCAATCACACCCTTGGCTACTCACCCCAACCTTACTGCCAACTGAACACGAGGGTGCCAGCGTTACTACCCGAAAGGCAGTGCCGAGAGGTTGGGACGCGTCCTCTGGCAGCAGGCTGTTTATCTAGAATGTCCGCTGATACTCTAGGCCAAAACCTATTCGCCTCCAGAGATTCCCGTCGCACTTTAGCCCAAGGTTTCTCCACCGCCAGGGGCGGACCCTCCACAGGCGGGATCGCATCTGCGTAATGCGTAACAGCTATTTTGCCAATGCCTTTAGGCTTGCCCATGAGTGAGGCGTAGCTATCCTGACGTTTGCCAAAGTGAAAGCGGGCAAGGGAACTGCTATTCAATTTGAGGCCCGAAATTGTGGAACCGGGTTGCTGAATCACGTAGCCGGTGTCACTAGAAGAGCGCGGCTTGCGCTTTTCCGGAAGACCTGACAGGCAGGCCATACAGCCCCTTATGAGAGCTGCCTCAACACTGATTCCGCAGCCAGCTCACCGCTGTGAATGCAGTCGGGAATGCCGACTCCGTGGTAAGCATTTCCAGCGAGAGCCAGCGCGTTGTAGGTGCGCACGCGAGACTCGATCCTGGAAACCAGGTCTAAGTGCCCTACATGCAATTGGGGCATCGATTGCGGGTGGCGCGTAAGCGACACTGAAAGCGGCGCCGCCCTGATACCCAGATAATGCTCCAGATCGGCCCGCGCCAGCGTCTCCATTTCCGCATCAGAGAGACTGTAAATGTCCGGCTGGAGCGCGCCGCCGAGGAAGGCTCTGAGAATAACCTTTCCCTGAGGAGCGCGTCGCGAGAACTTCACCGTCGCAAAGCTGCAGGCAATAATCGAGCGCTTCTCGATGGCTGGAACCACAAAGCCGAAGCCCTCAAGTGAGTGGGGAATATCTGTGCGAGCATACACCAAATTGAGCACCGCAGATGATGCCAGCGGAATCGAAGCCAGGTCTGCAGCAAGGGCGGCATCGAAGTCAGCAACCAGGCGAGCAGTGCCGTTGACGGGTGTTGCCAGAATCAATCCGCTTGCATCGAAACTTTCACCGGAACCAATTACAACCTTCCAACCGCCCGATGCGTTGGGCACCACGCTTGATACCGCAGCGTCCAGTCGCAGCGAATCACGCGGTAGCCTCCCAGCAAGTGAGTCTACGAGCACTTGCATGCCTTCATCCAGGGATACGAACATGCTGTAGCGCGCGCCGGACTCCGCCGGCTTGCGCCCGCGCGCATCAGATTCCCTTGCTGTTTCGGGCGACTCGTCTTGGCCGGAGGTCTCCTGCTCGATAAGCCCGCGAATGACACTGCCGGCAGACTGCTCCATTTCAATAAATTTAGGGAATGTGGCCAGCATGCTCAGCTCGTCGGGATCAGCGGTATAGATGCCGCCAATCATCGGCTGCGCTGCCCGCTCCAGCGCCTCTCGCCCAAATCTCCTCTTGACGAACGAAGAGAGGCTTTCGTCTTCGACCTTTTTGCGGGAAGGCAATACCAGATCCATCGCCATGCGAAGCTTGCCAAACCAGCTGAACAACGTTGATGCAAAAAACGGTCTCCACTTCGTAGGCGCCAGCATAATAAAGCCGTCCGGTAGCGCATGCAGCCTGCCATTCAGCGCAACAAAGGTGCGCCGGCTCTGATCGTTGGTCTTTATGATCCGATTGCCAATATCGAGGCGCTTGCATAACTCCAGCGCCCACGGCTTCTGTGTAATGAAGGAGTCTGCCCCGCCTTCGACAATGAAGTCTCCGTACGAGCGAGTGCTGATTGCGCCACCGAGACGATTGCTTGCTTCCAGCAGCAAGACTTCGACCGGCAATGCCCACTCAGACGAAAGTTCGAGGAGCCGGTGCGCGGCCGCCAATCCGGAGACGCCGCCGCCGACGACAATTACCCGCTGTTTCTCACCTGGCCCCGATTCCATCCGTTCCTCAGTTTCAAGTGATCGGGCGACAGCGGAGACGCTACTGCTGCGACCCCGCTCCTTCCCGGGCCTCCTCGCTAACAGCAACCGCCATGACCAGGTCGGCAAGCAGTGCGATGAAGCCAGGATGATCTCCGACGGTAGCAGCGCGCACCATCTTGATACCGTGCTCGGTGGCGACAGCTGCGGCCTGCACATCCAGATCGTAAAGCACCTCAACGTGGTCACACACAAAGCCGATCGGCACCACAATCACGCTGGTGACACCGTGGCTGGCGGCCTCAGCAAGCACATCGCGCACATCCGGTTCTAACCAGTTGTGCGTCGCGCTGCCGCTTCGACTCTGAAAAGCAACGCGCCAGTTCTCATGACCGATTGAACGAGCGACAAGCTCGGCCGATTCGGAAACCTGCTGAGCGTAGCCCGATCGATCGGACATCTCCTCAGGCACGCTGTGTGCAGTGAAGATCAACTGAGATTGCTCACGAGCGGGCTGATCGAGACGCTGGAAAGCCTCGGACACGCGGTCGGCCACGGCGCCAACGAACAGGGGATGCTGGTGCCAGGGCTCCACGAACTCGACGGCAAGAGGTCGATCCAATTTGCCCACAGACGCTTCGACCGCACGAGCATATCGGTCGAAGCTGGCTTCGGTCCGGTGCGGTGCCATCACGACGGCAACCACTTTCCTGCCGCCCTCAGCGGCCAGCCGTTCAATGGCGTCACAAATGTAAGGAGCCGAGTACAAAAGTCCGACCTGCACGGGCAGCCGATGACCACGCTCACCAAGAACGGCGGCCAGCGCCCCGGCCTGCCTTCTGGTCAACTCTCTGAACGGCGACCGGCCGCCAATCTGGCGATATTGATCCACGACCTGCTCGATGCGCTCGGGCGGCACGGGGCGTCCGCGCACTACATTCATGACGAAGGGCAAGACCTCCTTCATGGATCCAGGTCCGCCAAACCCAAGCATCAGCACTGCGTCGTATGCCATCTTCGCCTCAGCGACGGCCGAATTCGTGAACTGCTTCCACGAGCAGCTTCACGTTATCGTAAGGAGTCGACGGCAAAATTCCATGTCCCAGATTGAAGATATGCCCGGGCCGACCAGCGGCCTGCTCCAGAATTCGCGCCACTCGCCGCCGGATTTCTTTTGGATCGGACAGGAGAACCACGGGATCGAGGTTGCCCTGGACCGCCACGTCGTGACCGACCTTGTCCCACCCGCGGTCAAGGCTGATCCGCCAATCCAGTCCGATGACGTCCCCTCCAGCCTCACGCATGAGCTCTAGCAGGTGTGGGGTTCCCGTACCAAAGTGAATGACGGGGATGCCATCGGACAGCTCAGAGATGGTCTTCTTGGAGTGTGGCAACACGAACTCACGATAATCCTCCTCGCTCAGGCATCCTACCCAACTGTCAAAAAGCTGCACAGCCTGTGCCCCAGATGCAGCCTGGGCATTCAAGTAACGGGCAGTGATGACCGCAAGTCGATCCATCAGCTTGTGCCAGCCAGCCGGATCCTTGTACATGAGTGCTTTTGTGTTTTCGTAATGGCGGGAGGCACCACCTTCAATCAAATAGGAAGCAAGCGTAAAAGGCGCGCCGGCGAAGCCGATCAGCGGAATGTTCGCATCCAGTGCCTTTCTGGTGGCAGACAACGCCTCCAACACATATGCCAGCGATTCCTCGACATTGACTTCCGGAAGCCTTTCCACGTCGAAACCGCAACGCACCGGCCGGTGAATGAGCGGTCCGTCCCCTGGAGCATACTCGAGTCCGACTCCCATGGCTTCCAGGGGCAGGAGCAGGTCGGCAAAGATGATTGCCGCATCGACACCGAGGGTTTCGACGGCAGTTACCGTCACTTCAGCCGCCAGATCCGGTCTCTTGCAGAGTTCGAGAAATCCGACTTTCGAGCGAACAGCACGGTACTCAGGGGCAAAGCGTCCGGCCTGGCGCATCAGCCATACCGGGGTGTACTCGGTCTGCTCGCGACGGCAGGCCTTCAGGAAGGCGCTATCTCGCCAGGCGGGCGCCCGGTCGCTTCCGGTGCGACCGGACTGACCGGCATCGACTTTTACACCTGGTTCACTCACCGGCAAATCGCTGGCTGGGACGTCAAAACAGCAGTCGATCCTAGCACGGAATCACCTGTGAAACATCTTATTTACCTCGAGCACGATCGCCTGCTCTCCGCTTTACGAGCCGGATTCCGGCACCCGCGTGGAACTTTTGCAGACTGTGATCGCTTTGTATAATGTTTATCCCGGTGTGGAGGAGTGGTGAATGCTTAAGTCGGCGACTCAAAAGGCTCTCTTGCTTCCTTCTGACTTGCCGCGATCGGCCGTTGCCGTCCTGGCAAGCGGCGGTCTGTCCAGCGCGGTGCTTCTCGCTCAGGCGCTCGACCACTTCGCGGCTGTCTATCCGATTTACGGCCGGTTCGGTTTGCCCTGGCAAGAGGCCGAAGAGCAACATCTCCGGCGCTTCTTGACGGCAATTCGCGGGCCTAGACTCGGCAGACTCAAGGTGCTCGACCTGCCGGTCGACGACATCTATAACGAAGATGGTCTGATCTCCGCGACGCTTGGTCCGGACAGCCAGGGCCCCCACGAAACCCTGCACGTGACCGGGCGGGACGTCCTGCTCGTCTCGAAGGCAGCGGTGTGGAGCGCCGTAAACGGCATCGAAGTCTTCGCCACCGGTCCGATCTCGGCCACCGATCTCTGCGAGAAGAGCCGCAGCTTCGTAGAACAGCTCGAATCATGCGTCAGCATCGGTCTCGGACAGCGCGTCACCATTATTCACCCGTTTGCCGGTCTGACAGTGGCGGACGTCTTGCCGCTCGGCCGCGATCTGCCGCTCGAGTTCACATTCTCGTGCATACGGCCCGTAGCCCTCGACGGTGCCGGCGCCGTGCACTGCGGGCGATGCCACAAATGCATCGACCGCCGGCGAGCTTTTCTCGCGAGCAACATTACCGATCGGACCAAATATGCCTACCAATTGCCGGTCGAGGCGGCGGCTGTGCCGGCTCAAGGCTGACGGCTGATCAGGCGGTGCGCACAGACCGTTTCCGGAGGCGGAATCATTGCCCGAATCCCCTGTTATGCACGAGTTGTACATCCCCAGCGATGTACCGAAGACTTCCATCGCCGTCCTGACAAGCGGCGGCGTCGAGAGCGCCACACTGGCGGCCAGACTGACGTCCTGCTTCGAGCAGGTTTATCCGGTCTATGTTCGCTTCGGGCTCTCCTGGGAGCCAGCCGAGGAAGCCTTCCTCAGATCGTTTCTCAGCCGTATCAGCTCAACTCACCTCCAGTCGTTGAAGGTGATTGACCTGCCCGTCTGGGACGTCTACGGCGCGCATTGGAGCACGACAGGACAGGCTGCACCTGACCGCGCCACGCCCGACGATGCAGTGTTCTTGCCCGGGCGCAATGTGCTTTTGGTTGCAAAAACAGCGGTATGGTGCAGTCGACGCGGCATCGCCACGCTGGCGCTCGGACACCTTCAATCCAATCCGTTCGCCGATGCCACCGGCGGTTTTTTCGAGGATCTGAGCCGGATCATGGTGACGGCACTCGATACGCCGCTGACGATCGTCAGACCGTTTGCGCACCTGACCAAGGCCGAGGTCCTGCAAATCGCCCAAGACCTGCCTCTGGAATTCACGTTTTCTTGCATTGCTCCGGCACCGACAGCCGCCAGTCAGCGAATCCACTGCGGGTGCTGCAACAAATGCGAAGAGCGCAGGCGGGCCTTTGCGCAGGCCGGCATGTCCGACCCCACTGCCTACGCGACCGCATTGCAGGCTCTTTCCGATGCCTGATTTCATTTCTCCTGTTTCATGGGGGCTGGGCGATTTGATCGTGTCACTGCCCGCGGTGCAAGCGCTGATTGCTCGCGGCCGACCAACGTGGCTCGTGACCAGATCTGATCTGCAAGTCGGACTTGCGGAGCGCATCTCCGGTCTGGCGGGCACGGTTGCTGAAGGCGACTTGCCGGCACGACTGCAACCGACTGACAGCTATTACAATCTGCGCCAGCATCCGATCCAGACAGACTACTGGTGGGGCTCACCGGAGTTCGAGCGAGACTTCGGCGGCTTTGCGATAAACGACATTTTGGCTCTGATCTGCCGCGACCTGAAGATTCCCGCTCAGTACGACCGACTGGTGCCGCTGGCTTATGAGCCGAAGCCGGAGTTTTCCGAAACAGTAGCGTTTCTGCCCGGCTCCGACGGCTCATACAAATGCTGGCCGAATGAGCACTGGCAGGCACTGAGAAGCGAATTACGACGGCTCCGCATACACTGCGTGATTGTCGGCGAACCTGACAAAT
>Ga0066388_100000157_pt1 | contig 25859 bp, 23 predicted proteins | sample PanSoiMetaGPlot6_FD_64539 | JGI IMG/M metagenome (GOLD analysis project Ga0066388, IMG submission 64539) | Tropical forest soil microbial communities from Panama analyzed to predict greenhouse gas emissions - Panama Soil - Plot 6 (Hybrid Assembly) | ecosystem: Environmental > Terrestrial >...
AACGGCAGGGGCAAGAAGAAAAGCACAGACGAGAAGTTTGAAGGTGCGGATCATGGGTTAGGCTCCCGATTGTGATACGGAAAAATTGTAAGCGGAGGGATGCCGGGGACAATTGGCGATGAGGCGGTCTATGTCGTGGAGTGGGCGAATCCCGCCTCGTGCGCCGACGGCCGTGCAATTGATTGCGGCGGCGGCGCAGGCGAATTCGAGCTGGCGCGGTATGGGCCAGTTTTGCAAAAGCGTGTAAATGAAAGCAGCGTGGAAAATGTCGCCGGCTCCGGTCGTGTCCGTCGTGTGGACGTTGAATGCAGGCGAGTAGTGGAAATTCGAGCCGTCGAAGGCGAGGACACCATGGTGCCCGAGTGTGGCGGCCGTGAGTTTGTTGGCGAACCTTTTCTGAACGATTTGTAAGGCTTTCGGTAGATCGGATTCACCGGAAATGCGGCCGGGAATGTCCATGCTGGCAATGAGGAAATCGATCTTGGGGAGAAGCGATTCGATATCGGGATAGAGATCATCAAGATCAGCGATGACGGGAATTTGTGCAGCGCGGGCCCATTCGGCAGCGAGGGATGCAGCGGCGGTGTCGTGACCATCGACAAGGAGCACACGCGCTGAGGTGATCCATTCGCGCTGGAGTTCGGAGGACTGAAGGGCGAGGCGCTCGTCGTGGCGGCGAAGGACGGTGCGTTCGCCGTCGGCGTCAATCAGGATGAAAGATTGATGGCTGGGGCACTGGCGCGCGGTAAAGAGATGCGCTTCGACGCCAGTGCGGACGAATTCGGCCCGATGGAGTTGCGCGGCATAGTCATCGCCGAATTTGCCTACATAGCGAGTGCGAAGCCCCCAGAATTGACAGGCAACCATGGCGCTGGCGACTTGGCCGCCGGGAAGAATGCTGGCGGATTCGAATTCGACTTTGGAGCCGCGCGCTGGATATTCGTGGAGAGGGATGAGTGTGTCCGTGGCGTTGAGGCCGACCCCGACCACGTCAACTTGGGGAACGGTGGTCATTGAAAATGAGTTGTCCGCCAGAGGCGCAGGCCGCAAGCGGCAAGAAGGATGAGCGTAACAATGGAAAGAAATATGGCGGGAGTCCAATGTGCTGGAAGATTGGGCACACGGGCAATGGCGGCGAAATAGACGAATACTGCGGTCGCAACAGCGACGAACAGCCAGTCGAGGAGGCCTCGCGAGGGTGCGGGTTCACCGGCGGATTGGCGGCCGTCGAGGCGAGCTTCGACGAAATCAGAAGCGAGGCCATAGCGATGGCATTCGCGTTGGGCCGCGACGCGCCATTGTGTGCCTTCCTTTTGTGTGGCACTGGAAAAGGCGATGGCCCCGACTCCAGAAATCATGAGAAGTGAACCGCCGATGACTTGCGCGTAAGTTGTCGCGCTGCGGCCGTGAAGTTCGCCAAAAACGAGGACGCCCCAGAGTAACCCCCAAAGCTGATTTGTGTTCGAAAGCGGAATGCCGCGGCTGATGCCGACGTATTTTGCGGCGTATTGTTGAAAAAGGTCGCCAATGACCCAGATGAAGCCGCCGAGCATCAGCCAGAAGATGACGCCGCGCGCGGAAGAGAGTTGCGCGAAAAGATTCTGGGCGCCGAGTGTAACGAAAGAAAGCGTGGACATCATGCCGAGTTCGCCGATGGTGAAGAAGGTGACGAAACTCAGAGGATTCATGCCGCTCAGATAGGCTTTGCGGTAGGGAATGTACATCGTGCCCCAGAGAGCCCCAGCGCCGAGGGCCGCCAGGACGCCGTGCATGGGATTAATACCGGGAGCATGAGCGCCAGAAGAGGCTACGGCAAGAACGGCTGCGCCGATGCACATGACGAGAGTACCGCCGAGAACACCGAGCCAGCGAAGCGCACCGGCTCCCCGAAGTTCGTTGAAGAAAAGAAAACCCCAGAGAATGCCGAGGAGCGAATTCGAATTCCAGAGAGGAAAGGCGATGCTGAGGCCGATATCGCGGATGGCGTAAACGGTGAGCGTGTTGGCGACGGCCCACAGGCATCCAGCGAGAATGGCCCAGATGATGAGATGGGGGCAGCGGCGGGCGTCGGCGCGGATAGAGCCGGTACCGAGGATCAGTGCGGGAAGACTCCAGCGCGCGAGGAAGACTCCGACGACCATTAGCAGCGAGATGACCATAGGCGAAAGACCGAGCGTGACAAGTTTGGTGGGGGCTTCTGCAGCGCCGAGCCAGGCACCTGCAGCGAGTCCGGAAAAGATGCCGAGAAGTTGGAGAGCGTGGGAGCGGGAGGAGAGGCTAGTTTCGGTGGCAGTCGCAGCAGACATTTTCAGCGAATCCACTCCAGGAGCAGAAGGCCGGCAATCAGAACAGCGACGGGAACCCAGAATTGAACGTCGGTGAAGATCCTAGAAGCGAGATTTCTTGAAGGTTGAGGCGGGTCGGTGCCGTTCGTCACGACTTCCCTTTCCGAAAATGACAGTTTGGGTGCGCCGACAAGATAGCAGAGACAGAATGGAAAAACACGCGTGTAGAAGGCGAGCTATTTCTTGAAGAGATTTTCGAAAGCCTGGCGGGCATCGACGGGGCGCGCGGGAGAGGCTTCGCCGGCCGAGGCCTGCGACGGCTGCGCGTAGCTGGTGGGTGCAGTGTCTTTTTCGACGGTCATGCGAAATTCATAAAAAGGGCAAGTGTTCTTGGCATCCTTCGGCGAGATGCGCTCTGGGACGGGCTGCGTACATTCGAACTGAGCGCCGGAATCGAAGAAGCGGCATTGCTTGCAGCAGTGAAGCTCGAAATTACACTTCGGACATTTGCCGTTGGGATCGAAGCCGGGGGCGAGGACGGCGCCGCAGTTGGAGCAGCGCGCGCGGGTGACCGTGCCGACCATGCGCGGAGTGCGCGGGCCGAGGTGATCGTTCTGGCCGCGCGGACCTCCTTGCGGGGGTTTTCGATCGTGAGATCGTTCTTTCTTTTCCTGTTTTTCGTTATCGCGATAACCGCGATGGCCATACTTACGGTCCACGTACGCCTCCGAGTTACCGTCCGGGCGGGCGGCAACTGCCAAAGCTCACACTGTTAGGTAACGCAACGCACTCTGGCTTGTATCCAATCGGAATTGCTACACTCGGCCCGGCAAAAGACTTCCTTGGGGTTTCAAAACGGAATTGCCAACAGCCAAGAGCAGGAGATGGGACAACATTGTTTGTAGCGCTATGGGAGTTCGAAGTCAAGCCGGGATGTGAGGAAAAGTTTGAGAAAGTATATGGAGCGGATGGAGCGTGGGCGAAGCTGTTCATACAGGATTCTATGTATAGATGCACTCGGCTGGTAAAGGATGCGGAACGGGAGCGCGTGTACTTGACGCTGGATTTTTGGGAGAGTCGCGAGGCGTATGAGAGATTCAAGAAAGAGAATGCGAAGGAATATGAAAAGATCGATCGGGAGTGCGAGGGGATGACGGTGAGGGAAAGACATGTTGACGAGTGGGAACTCCCGGATGGTGGGATGTGAAATGGATTGACGCGCTTCCAGAGAAGCGCAGACGCGGCAGTTTTCCTCGATGCTTGTGTTTCATGACTGGGGACCGCATGGCGGTCGCCTCAAGACTAACAGCACTCGTCGACCTGCCTCAGGTTCGTATCGAAGTGGATGATTTTTGGATGCCTTCGCCCGTATTGAACCACAAAGGCGAATTCCTTAGAAGTTCCATCGAAGAAGCGATGCTTCTGGATTCGACCAGAGCCCCAAAGCGGAATTCTCAAAGAAACCACCGAAAAATTGGCGAAGCGATTGGCGGCGCTTCAGCCGCGTTGGGCGGCCAGCGCGAAGGTTGGAATCTTTCAAGAGATTCTCACTACCAAATCGCAAATCGGTTTGCCAGGTCGTGGAAGCTCGCGTCAATCGGCATTCCTGTAGTTCTTGTATATGTTGGATTTCTTGGCGTGACGGAAATGAAAGACCATGGAGATTCATTTGTGGATTATGGTGATTGGTCGCGCGTTCTATTGAACCATTCTCGAAATTGCGTACCTGAATCTGTTTGGGGTCGCGAAGTAGGGGTCGGTGGCTGTTGCATAAGACCTCTGATACGTGCCATGAGGCAAGAACTTCTTCCCCTTAAATAAATTCGACCTAGGCAAAAAGTCGCGATAGGCGGGAGGGGACAAGGTCGGGCTGGAGGAAATTGGCGGGAGTGCCGGCGGAGCGGAGGACGGCTTCGGCGGCGAGGTAGCCACTGCGGACGGCGCCCTCCATAGTGGCGGGCCAACCGGTGGCGGTCCAATCTCCGGCGAGAAAGAGGCTGGCGATTTTTGTTTGCTGCGGCGGGCGGAATTTGTCGATGCCAGGGAATGGCGAAAATACGGCCATGGCTTCCTTAATTACAGTCGCTTTGACGAGCTGCGCTTCGCGTGCGGCGGGAAGAGCGTGCCGAACTTCCGCCAGGCAAAGGTCAATGATTTCCTGGCGGGATTTTTGCAACAAATCGTGCGAGGCGCTGATGACGAGCTGGAGGTATTGCTTTGCGCTGGGAACTGCAGCGTCAGTTTGGCCCGTGTGAAGGGCCGTCTTGTTGAAAATCCATTGCGTGGTGGTTTCGAGCAGAGTGAGATACGGCTCCATCATTACTTCGCGGTCGAACCAGAGATGGACTCCAGAGATTGAAGCGTCGGTAATTTTGTCGATGCTTTCCAATGAAGGGTCGAGTTGCTTCGCGGCCGGGGGGAGCAACTCATCAATCGTGCCGTGAGGAAGCGCGAGCACGTAAGCATCGGCGCGTTCTTCGCGGCCGTTATCGAATAAAGCAGCAGTCATCGCTCCGTTTTCAATGCGAATTCCGCGCAGCGGAGAGCGAAAGTGCAGTTCCCCGCCCTTGCGCTCGATGGCGGCACGGCACCCATCGTAAAGGTCGCCCAAAGCGACCGTAGGTACGCCCATCAAATAGCCGGTTTTGTTCGCGAGCACTGACTTCCAGAAAACGTCGATGCCATAACGCAGGTCAATCTTGTCGAGATCTTCGGAAAGCGCGCTGACGAGAACCGCTTTCCAGAATCGCTCGATGGCAGCAGGAGTCTGTTTTTTGCGCTTGAGCCAATCGAGCATGGAGAGGTTTCCGTCATTAGCTTCGGGAAGCCGACCACCGGAAAACAGAATTGAAGAAAACGCGCGCGCTATGCCGATCTTATCGGTGAGCGAAAGCGGAGAAAACGTGAGAAACGAACCAGTGAGATGGAGTGGCGCTGGGAGAATTCCTCCCTGCATGGCGCCGCGGCGGCCCTGCGGATCCTGGAGGACGAGGCGGTCGAAGAATTTGATTTTGCCGTTAGCGCCGACGCGGCGATAAAAATCCTCGAGATTGGTGCAGCAGCCGAACGTGACGTGCTGGCAATTGTCCACGTGCTCGCCGTTGGGCAATTCGTAGGACGCAGCGCGGCCGCCGAGGTAGGGCCGCTGTTCGAAAAGTCTTACGCGCCAGCCGGACTCAGCCAGCGCGACGCTGGCCGCCAGACCCGCCAGCCCGCCGCCGATCACGATCACGTTTTTCGAGGACATTTTCCCTTGTGTGGCGCCCAAAGCGGGCGCGCGCGATGAAGAGCATTTTTTCCGGTTTGGAGAGGCGAACGCGTTCTCCGAAAACGGCAAAGTCGAGCGATTCGATACGGGCGAGGAGCGCGGAGTAGGTATGAACGAGAAGCCAGAGCGTGCCGCGGCTGTCGGCGTCAATCAGATCGAGAAGCTCCGAGCCTTCTTCGTAATTTTCCCAGGCGCGTTCGGCTTCGAAGCGGAGAAGTTCGCGCACGCCGAGCGTGGCTTCGTTGCGGCCAAAATCTTCCGGCGAGACGTTGTAACGGGCGAGATCTTCGTCGGGAATGTACACTCGACCGAGTGAAAAATCTTCGTGAACATCACGAATGATGTTCGTGAGTTGGAATGCTAGGCCGAGTTTTTCCGCGAGATCAAGCGCGCGAGGGTCATTGAATCCGAAGATGTGCGTGCAGGTGAGGCCGACGGTCCCGGCGACGCGGTAGCAGTATTCGCGGAGACGGTCGAAGGTCGGATAGGTTCGAATCGTGAGGTCCATCTCAGCGCCAGAAATGAGGTCGTGAAGATAGCGCGTCGGCATTTTATAGCGGCGGATCGTGTCGACGAGCGCGGGAAGCGTTGCCTCTGCGTACTTGGGATAGGCATCAGGAAGTGGAGACACAGCGTTGCCGTCAAAACATTGGTCGAGGCCGGTGACGAATTCGTCGAGCGCTGCGCGCCACTTGGCAAGGCCGCGCTTTTTTGTGGCGACGTCGCTACCTTCGTCGGCTACGTCGTCAACGAGGCGGTTGAATGCGTAGAGAGCGACTATGCCGTCTCGCTTCGCTTTCGGAAGAAGAAAGAACGCGGGATAGAAACTGCTGTGGGCCGACCGCGCAATTTCGTGGCACGCGGCGTAAGAGTTTTCGATATTTGCACTGGTTGCTGACCGGGGCGCAGCACGCTGCGCCGCTACGGATTGCGACTCGTGGGATTTGCGGCGAGAGAATACGTGGCCGAGGAGGACGCTGCCGAGAAGTCGGGCTTGTTTGGCTTTGCTGATCGAAAGACGATGATTGAGCGTGTCGTAGCCTTGCGCTTCGATGGCGTCAAGCACGGCCATGCCCCCGCGGCTGAACATTTCAAGATCGAAGCTGAGCCGGCCGTCCACCATTCTTGCAAGGGGATAGCCTTCATCGAAGAGCTCACGCGTGCGCGCGATTAAGTCTTTCATCAGCGAAACATAGCGCTCGCTGAACTGGCGATTCACGATTTCATCCTCACTGACGCCGTGCTGAGTGGCAACGTCAAGCGGAATGTAAATGCGGCCTTTTTCCAGGTCGCGCGAAACGTCCTGCCAGAAATTCGCGAGCTGCAGCGCAGTACAGGTCTCGTCTGAAAGTTTTTGACGCTTTTCATCGCGATAGCCACAAAGATAAAGGACGAGTCGACCGACGGGATTTGCTGAATAGTGGCAGTAGCCGATCATCGCGTCCCACGCTTGATAACGCTTCGTGGTTTGGTCCTGACGGAACGCTTTCAGCAGGTCAGCAAAGGGCTGCTTGGGAATGTTTTTCTCGAGAATTGTTTGCCGCAGCGCGATAAAAATCGGATGCGACGGTCTACCAGCGTAACAAAAATCGAGTTCCTGCTCCCACCAGTCGAGAAGTTCGAGAGCGCGGGCGGCATCCGGAATTTCGTCGCCGAGATCGTCAGCCCACCGGCAATAGGCATAGACGTTGTAAAAATGTTGGTGGAGCTCCTTCGGCAGGAGCCAGGAGACGACGTTGAAATTTTCGTAGTGGTGCGTAGCGAGCCATTTGGTGAACTGCTGCGCAGTTTCCGGCGAGCACCCCGCGAGCGGGGCTTTTGCAGCAATTTCGAGTTCACCGGGACGCAGCATTGGACGCAGTAGATCTTTCGAAATGGCATGCAACTGACATTAATAGTTTACAGGGAGTGGCTCAGCGATACGTCCACTTAATGCCGAAGCCGTAAAAGCGGCGTCAAGCCGCCGCACTCCAAAGTGTCTCTCAAGGGCGAACGGCGACTTTGATTTCGCCGCTGCGTGCTTTCATGCGTTCGAACGCCTGTGGCAAGTCATTAAGACTGATCTCTTCCGTAACGAAGTCCTGCGCGGAAATATCGCCGCGCTTGACGGCTTCGAGGGCTTCACGAATAAAACGTGGGGTGTGATGAAATGGAGAAATTAGCCGAATCTCTGAATAGTGAATTTGCGCGGGCTCGATTTCGACTTTTGTGCCGGACGGCAGGCCGCTGAAAAAATTCACAACTCCTCCGCGCCGAACCATCGAAAGCGCCATTTCCCACGCCGCGGGATTGCCGGCGGCTTCGACAACGGCGTCCGCGCCACGATTGTCATCGGTTAGCGCTTTCACAGCCGCTGTGACGTCTTTCGTTTCCGTGACGTTGATCGTGGCAATCGCACCCAGGCGGCGCGCCACTTCGAGCGGCGCCGCGCGGCGAGCGAGCGCAATAAGGCGAATTCCGCGGCGCGTGAGCATTCGAACGAATTTCAGTCCAATGGGGCCGCAACCAATGACGACGGCGGTGTCGCCCGTGCGCAACTCCATTTCATGGATGCCGCGCAAAACGCAGGCGAGCGGCTCGACGAGGGCAGCGCTTTGGTCATCCACAGAATGCGGGACTTCCAGCATGTTCTCCATGACGATGCGGCCGGGGATGCGCATGTACTCGGCGTACGCGCCATTATTGAAGAGCAAGTCCTCGCAAAGATTTTCCTGCCCGCGGCGGCAGTGATAGCAACGCAGACATGGAGCAGAGTTCGCGGCGATGACGCGTATGCCCAAGCGCCACTTCTGATCCACGCGCTTGCCAACCGAAACAATGTCACCGACAACCTCGTGGCCGAACACGGCGGGAGGCCGAATCATCTTTGCGTGATAGCCGCGTTTCCAAACTTTTAAGTCCGTGCCGTCAGTGAGCGCGAGCCGTACGCGCAGTAAGACTTCATCCGCAGCAACACTGGGGACGTCCACCTGCTCGATACGCAGATCTTCGCTGCCATAAAGCACCGCCGCAGTCATTTTTTGCGGCAGGACGCGGCGCGCTATCGCGACAACCTCATCAAAGGCGGCTTCCAGCTTCTTTGTAGTGGAACTCTTCATGTGTGCGTGATCAAGATTTTCAGCGACTGCGCCGTGGGACGAGCCGCCAGCTCGAGCGCTTCCTGAATATTATCCAGCGGAAAGCGGTGCGTGACGATATCCATGACAGGGAGTTTCTTTTGCAGCACCAGCGCTGCCGCTTCATCTTGGATGTCCACGGCCGCGCTGTAGCTCCCAAGAATTTCTTTTTCGTCGATACCAACCGCCGCCGCGGGAAATTCGATCCGAGTGACCGGATCGTTCGCCGCGAACAGAAGGATTCTTCCACCCGGCCTGGCCGCCGCGAGAGATTCCTCGACAACAGCCGGATGCGCAACTGCGACCAACACCGCATCCACGCCCCGGCCCTCTGTTCGGGCCTTGACCTGTTCAACTAGCTTACCACCTGTGGGGTCAAAAGACTCGTCCGCTCCCAAAGTGAGGCTTTTGGCGCGGCGTTCCGGCATGGGATCACTGGTCAGGAGGTGCGCGCCGAAGAGTTTGGCCACCATTTGGAGCTGGAGGCCGATAGGACCGCAGCCAGCAACCAAAACATTTTCGCCTGGAGAGATGCGCGCTTTCTGCACGGCTTTGTAAATCGTGTTGATGGGCTCGATGAACGTGCCTTCTTCAAAGGAGACGTTGTCCGGAAGCGGAACGATGCCGTGTTCGGCGACCCAGGGCATGGCTTTGACGTATTCGGCGAAGCCGCCGCCGTTGGGAGTGAAGCCGGCGGTGAGGCCCGTGGTCTTGTACTGCTTGCACTGGGAAAAGGAGCGGCGTCCGCAGAAAAAACACGTGCCACAGGGAATATGATGAAAGCTCATCACGCGGTCGCCGGGCTTGAATTTTGTAACGCCACGACCAGTTGCGACGACGGTTCCAGCGAGTTCGTGGCCGAGGATCTGTGGCGGCTCAACGTAACGCTGGAAAATCTTTTTTATGTCCGTGCCGCAGATGCCACAGGCAGCAACTTTGATAAGGACTTCGTGGTCGCGGACTTCGGGAACGGGGACTTCCTCGACGCGGACAATTCCCTTTTCACGGTAGACGCCCGCGCGCATGGTTTTGGGGACGGGGCCGAGCGTGCTCAACGAATCGAAAATGGTTTTTGTTGTCATACTCATCAGACTGCCAGCCGCGAGGACTTTTCGGGCACATCGGCTTTCCTGATCAAATCGACAAACTCGTCTAGGAAGTTTGCAATTTTCGCCGCCGTATGGCGACTATCTCTCCCAAGCTGAATCAGACTAGGCAGGCCCTTAGGACTCATCGCTATTTGCCCGAGCAATGCAGGGATTCGTAGTTTTCCGTTGTTGTCGGCTGCTTTCTGGAAATCGTATGGAAGACTTACGTCGCATGCATCGCTAATTCCTCTGACAGCAACTGCGGGGATCCCTCGTACAAGCGCGGCGGCCATCACTCGGAAGCTCTCCATCTCAACCGCGGCGCCCCAAGCGCCCATTCGCTGCTTATCCTTAGCGTCTCCAATGATCCGCTTGGAACCAAGGAAGAAGTCAACTGCTCGAGCGCCTAGTATGGTCGCAGTTCTTACCAATTCGGGATCAGACCTCATCGACCGCGTCCCTTGAACTTCCTTGACCTCACGAGCCACCAAGATGTCGCCCGGCCCATACTCAGGCCTCAAACTCCCGGCAAAACCACTGGAGATACAAACATCTGGCAAAAACGTTTCGTACGACATCTCAACCGCGCGGCGCGCGTTCCACCAACCCATTCCAGTAATCAACACGCGAACTGTCACCCCCGCAACCGATCCTTCGTAAATCTTCCGCGAGCCAAGGGCGGACTTCTTGCTTTTGAGCGGATCTACCGCTCGTAGGCCAGTGCTCTTCCGCCAGGGGGCGAATTCGGCTTCGACAGCGAATGTGACGAGCACGCGCATGGGATTTCTAAGCTGCTCTCGTGGCGGCAACCTTTTTGGCGCGGCGCGGCGTAACGTAACCATTCTCGGCATACCAATGGACGGCGCGCTCAAACGCGGCAGCGACCGAACCGGACTGGAAACCAAGTTCCTCTTGTGCGCGTGTGGTGTTCACAAACATCATGTGCCGCGCAATTTTCACGCCTTCCACTGGAATTTGAGGTTCCCGGCCGAGCAAGCGTGAAAATGCGGTATTTGCATAGGCTACACCCAAGGCGAGGCCGTGGGGAATTTTGAGTTTCGGCGCTGAGAGGCCGGTGATTTTCGCTAGCAGGTCGAGGACTTCCTTTAGCGTCAGATTTTCTCCACCCAGCAAATAGCGCTCACCAATCTTGCCTTTCTCGGCGACCAGCAGGTGCCCGGCAGCACATTCTTCCACGCCGACGAAATTCAGCCCGGTTTCCACGTAGCCAGGCATTTTGCCATTCAGAAAATCAAGAATGATTTTGCCTGTGGGCGTGGGCTTCCAGTCCCAAGGGCCGACGGGAGTCGTTGGCATGGCGACAATTGCAGGAAACCCTTGCTTCGCAGCATCGAGAACGAGCCGTTCTGCCTGCCACTTCGAACGTTTGTAGTGCCCGACCATTTCGTCGAGCCTCGTGTCGGTGAATTCATTGGGACGTTCGGGACGATCAACGGCGATGGTCGCTACGGTACTCGTGTAAATGAATTGCGAAACGCTTGCACGCCTCGCAGCGTCGAGAAGATTTTTCGTGCCCCCGACGTTCGAATCGTAAATGTCCCGTTTGCGCTTGGCCCAGAGGCGATAGTCGGCCGCGACGTGGAAAACGCGGGTCACACCTTCCAGTGCACGAGTCAGCGAAGCAGAATCCCGAAGGTCGCCGGTGACGTACTCGAGCGGTAGATCGGCAATCGCGCGATTGTTGCTCGAAGCGCGAAGAAGGACACGAACAGCCTCACCGCGCGCGACAAGTTGCCGCGTAACGTGGCTGCCGAGAAAGCCGGAAGCGCCGGTGACGAGCGTCGTCATGGCTCAGTCGCCTTCCTCGTAGACACTTTCACCTGACGCGGAAAGGCATTCCTCTTCGCGGGCGCGGGCGGAATGAACGTAAGAAGCTTCAAGCAAGCGCGAAAAATTCTCCCAACGTGCGCAGCGAATCATTGCGCGCGTATCCTCCAGCGTTTCCGAAAGCGCCGCAATCTGAACCTCAGAAAAACGCCCGCCGGTGGAGACGATGAAGCCGTCAACCTCTTTATTATCGAGCGATTCAATGAGTTCGCCGATTTGGCAGGGATCGGTCTCGTTCGTAACCGTGAAGTGGGCTGCAACAAGGAATCCGGATAACTTGGCGGCGTGAATCCCTTCAAGCGCGCGGCGAAATGCATCCGCGCGGCCAGCCGCTCGATTGTGAGCCTCTTCGGTTCCCAAAAACTCAACTGTCAGAAACAAACGGGAATCAGGCCGAAACTCGTGAATGCGCTGGCGCAATAGGCAGCCGTCCGTATTAAGGAAAACGTGGCGTTTCATCTCAACGAGACTGTTTGCGATGCGGCCGACCTCTGGAAAGAGCAGCGGGTCCGTTCCACCGAGCCAAATGACCGGTGATGCAGACTGACTCGCGCGCACAAGGGCGTTTTCGTCGGGCGCGACGCGAAGAATGGCGGGCGAAGCGACGTTTCTTTTGAACAGACTCGATACTCTTGTCTTGAATAAGTCGGCGCTCAGCCGAAGTGGAAACCGCATTCTGGGCTCTTAAAATCCGCTGCGCAGCCGGAACTCTTCCGGCCGGAATCGAATTGCGCGAAATTCATCCGTCCGCTGCTGCGCCTGATTGTGAAAGCGCGCGAGAGCGTAAACGGGAAAAGAATTGCGATAAAGGTGATACTTCAAATAAAACACACATGGAAAACCTGTACCCGTGAATTCAGATTCGCTCCAGGAGCCGTCTTCATTCTGCTGATGCACAAGATACGCGGCGGCTTTCGCGATGGCCGGATCGCCGGGATCACCCGCAGCAAGGAGACCGATCAGCCCCCAAGCCGTTTGCGAAGCCGTACTGACTCCCTGCCCTTTCGTTCTGGGCTCATCGTAGCTGCGCAGCGATTCGCCAAAGCTTCCATCAGGTTTTTGCACGCTCTTGAGCCAGTTCACGGCGCGCTTGCAATAATCCTTTGCATTGAGTGAAAAGGTTTCGAGGGCGCGCAAAACGCCACTCGTGCCGTAGACATAGTTCACTCCCCATCGGCCGAACCAGGAGCCGTCATCGCATTGATCCCTCAACAAAAACTGCAAGCCGCGCTGCATTGCGGGATGCTCCGCCGGCCAGCCGAATCGGCCGAGACATTCCATTACGCGCGCGGTGACGTCTGCAGTCGAGGGATCGATCATCGCGTTGTGATCCGCAAACGGAATGTTGCAGAGGAACTTGCTGTCGTTGTCTCGATCAAACGCAGCCCATCCGCCGTCGCGATTCTGCATGCTCAAAAGCCATTGCACGCCGCGGCGCGTTGCCGCTTCCATGCGCGCTTCGTCTGGAAACTTCACGCGCTGCAACGCCGTCAAGATAAACGCGGTGTCGTCTACGTCCGGGTAGTGGTCGTTGCGAAATTCAAAAGCCCAGCCGCCCGGTTCAGCATCTTTATTCTTGACCTGCCAGTCGCCGCCGCCCAGAATCTGCTTGGAAAGAATCCAATCCGCTGCTTTGACAAGCGACGGATGATCCGGCGCAACGCCTGCTTCTTCCAAAGCGACCATGGCGATGCAGGTGTCCCAAATTGGCGATACGCACGGTTGCAAGCGAATCGTGTCTTCTTCTTCGATTTCGAATTTGGAAAATTCCTTAATTTCTCTCCAAGTAAGCGGATCCTCCGGCCCGTGGCCGAGAGCGACCAGTGCGAGAATCGAATTCATCATCGCTGGATAGATTGCCGCCACGCCTTCTGAACGCTCCATATGCTCGACCATCCACTGCTTGGCTTCGCGCAGCGCGCGTTGCCGCAGCGGCTTCCATGGCAGCTTTTCGTAAAGCTTGAAACCGCGATCGAGCGCCAAAAAGAAATTCTTCCAGGAGACAAGCTGATTGCTCCAATCAAACGCGGCCGTCTTGTGTGAAGGATCCTTGAACAGCTCTTCCACATGTGCGCTTTCCGGCACTCGCCAATCTGGCCGTAGCGCCGCAAGAATCGCCATGGGGATCACGATGCCGCGCGTCCAGGACGACATTTCGTAAATGTTCATCGCGAACCAGTTCGGCAGGAGCATCATTTCCGGCGGAATGGACGGAACAAGTTCCCACCCAACCGCGCCAACAAGCGCCAGATAGAAACGAACGTAAGAATTTGATTTCTCGAGACCACCGAGGCGATGAATGACCGCGCGCGCCTTTGCAAGATGTGGTGAATTCGCACCGTCACCGGCGAGCTTCAACCCGAAATAGGCTTTGCAAGTTGCATTGAGCTCCGAAGGTCCGCCGGGATAGATATTCCAGCCGCCATCGGGAAGCTGCTTGCGGCGAACATAGTTGGCCAGTTTCGCAATGCGAACGGGATCGGTTTTGCCGAGAACGTTAAGGTAGTAAATGTAATCGGATTCAAGCGTCGAATCAGCTTCAAGCTCGCCGACCCAGTAGCCTTCGTCCGCTTGCAACGAAATCAAGTGCTCGGCGCCGCGCTCGATCGAGGTCGGGAGTTTTTCGGCCCATTGCTGTTGACGCCACGGCAAAGGCGCCGGAGCTGCGGGAGACTCCTCACCTATGCGAACTACAGAAGCCATGCTGCTCCCCCAGAGCGAACTGCAAAAGGTGCCGGATCCCTCCGGCTCTAATCCCATAACCCGCTTCTTTACAGACAGATACAAAGCCGGCGAGACAAAATTACATCCATGAACCGGTACTTCTCAATTATCGCCGGCTTTCCACATGGGGTCAATGCTCAAGATTTGCTGATGCGGCGCAAAAGTTTAGATGCGCACGGAAGCAGGACGAGTCAAAGTTCCGCGGATTATCGCCAGCAGCGGTTCGGGGACAGGTTCATTTTCCTTTTGTAGAAAAGACCCCTTGGATTGCACCAGCTTCGCCGAAATTTGTGACCAAGACTTTTCGGACTCGGCGGAATCGCGCCTCAACACGAAAGCGTCCGCGCGATCGAGAAACGATTGAGCGGTGGACTTGAAATCCTGCTTATCCGCATCGAGCACAGCGAGATACAGAGATGGCTTCAGAAATTGCAAAAGCGAGTTGCTTTCGATAATCAGATTGAAGGAAGGCGCTCCATCTTCTTCAACGGCTTCGTGCACTGCTTTTCGAAGCAGCGGCAGGCCCTCCGCAAGATAGCCCTGCTTTGTGCGCAACCAAAATGCGCGTCGTGCTCCCGCCGCCAGAAAGCGCGAGCTGTCGGTTCCGCTCTTTGCGTCAGACTCCCACTCGAATGCGCTCGAATGTTCATCCGGAGCGCAACCACACTGTTCGCCATTTTGCGCGCAAACGCCGTGTCCGTACTGGGTTATCTTGCCGGCGATGAAATTTGCTTCGGGAAGTGCAGCAATCAAGTCGCACACGAGCTGGGTCTTTCCAATGCTGCGCGTGTGGCCACCCACCACGATTATGCGGTAGGTCGCCGTTTCTGCATGTTCAGCTTTTGCCAATTCGTGCCTCTAACTCTTTGATGCGTTCGGCAAGCTCCGGAAGGCGTGCATACCAAACGTAAATTTCCTTGAACTTGCCGATTTCGCGCGCAGGCGTTCCCCAAACCGTTTGCCCCGCGCGAATTGTTTTCCCGGTGGGAATGCCCGCCTGCGCCCCCGCAACCGAGCGGCTTTCCAACCTGCAATGATCCGCAATCCCAACTTGTCCGCCGACCACCACGTTGTCACCAATAGTGCTCGAGCCGGAAACTCCCGTCTGCGCGGCGATTACGGTATGCACACCAATCTTTACGTTATGGCCCACGTGGACGAGATTGTCCAGTTTCACGCCTTCCGCAATCCGCGTGTCATCCAGCGAACCGCGGTCGATCGTGGTATTCGCTCCGATCTCCACATCGTCGCCAATCTCCACAATGCCTGCTTGCGGAAACTTCACATAATGCCCTTCCCCATGGGCGTAGCCGAAACCATCCGCCCCGATCACGGCGCCGGAGTGAATCTCCACGCGATGGCCTACCCGCACACTCGAATACATCGTTACGCGCGGATGAACGCGGCAGTGGTCGCCGATGAAGCAGCCTGAGCCAATCACTGTGTGCGCGCCAATTTCCGTACCTTCGCCAACGTGGGTGTCCTCTCCAATTACAGTGTAAGGACCGATGGATGCCGTGGCATGGATCCTCGCCAGCGGTGCAATAATCGCCGTTGGATGAACTCCGCGCGCAATTGGCACTTGGCCGCGCAGAATTGCAGCTGCTTTCGCGAATACGAACTTGGCATTCGGCACGCGCAACACCGTTTTTCCAGGAAGCGCAACTCCCTGTGGCGCGACAGCGACGTGGGCGGCGCTCGCTGTGGCACGCTCGGCGTTCTTTGCGGCGCCGACGTAAATCAAATCACGCGCGCCTGCGCGCTCCGGCGCTGCGACATTTTGCACTTCCGCCGTGCCGTCGCCTTCCAAGGTCGCGCCGAACATCTCCGCTAATTCTCGTGCAGTTCGGATCATTGTGTTCCTCACAAAAAGTCGTACAGCGGCGGCTCACCCTTCGGCCGCGTTTTCCAACGTGCGTGCACCCAAACCCATTGGTCCGGAAATTTTCGAATGATGTCTTCCGTAATTTTTGCGAACCGCTGCGTATTTTCGAAGATATCGCGCTCGGAATCACCTGTCTCAACAATTTCAACCGCGGGATCAAATCTCAACTTGTATTTCTGCGCAGCGGCGTCCCAATATGCATAGCCGGGCACAACTGCTGCTCCAGTGTGCAGCGCCAATCTCGCAATTCCAGTGGTCGTGCATGCGGCTTGGCCGAAAAAATCCACGAACACACCTTCTTCCGGCAAAGTATTTTGATCCGCAAGAATTCCCACGATGCCCGCGTTGTTCAGCGACTTCAACACAACTCGCGCGGATTCATTCTTGCAAATGGGCTGGTTCCCGCTAAGGCCTCGATAGCGACTTACGAACTCATCGAGCCGCGTGTTATCGAGCGGACGCGCCAAATAATGCATCGGATAGCCATAAATTGCGTGCGCAAAAGACGAAAGTTCCCACGCGCCGATGTGACCGGTCAAAATGAGCACGCCTTTTGCGCGCTTCTGCGCTGCCAAGAAATTTTCATGGCCTTCGATTTCGATGATTTGTTCGATGTTCTCGCGCTTGAAGCGCGGAAAGCGAGCGAACTCGACGGCCTGCCAGCCAAGATAGCGCGTCATATTGCGAATCGCGCCTTCGCGCTGGGCGTCGCTCCACTCTGGAAATGCCAGGCGTAAATTGAATTCTGCAATTCGCCGCAACTTCGGCAACATCGCCAAAAGAATTCGCAAGATGACTGCTGCAATTCTCTGTGCCAACGATCGCGGAAGCACGCCAAGAGATTTCAGCAGCAGCCATGCGATTACAAATCCAAGCCATTCCTTCATCGTGTGCCATTATGCTAGAAGATTACGACCGAAAGTAGCCAAGCGGGTGCGAAGCGAATTCGCGAATGATGAGTGAGCCTCCGACAACTAACCCAAATTCAGGGACAAGTTTTGTAGTGCGCGTCGCTTGGGGCACGTTTATCGTCATAACTCTGGCCGTCTGCTACTTCAGCAATCTCGGCGTAATCGGGTTTGTGGGTCCCGATGAGCCGCGCTACGCGTGGATCGCGCGCGACATGGCCGAAGGCGGCGATTGGGTGACGCCTCGTCTTTACGGCAAGCCGTGGTTCGAAAAGCCGCCGCTCTATTACTGGATGGCTGGCACGAGTTTTAAGTTATTTGGGGTGAGCGAGGCGGCCGCGCGTTTGCCCAGTGCGCTCTGCGCTTTATTTGCAACCCTTGCGCTCGGCTGGCTTGCCTGGCGCGTCTATGGGGCAGAAACCGCGCGCTGGCTCCTACTACTCATGCCCACGAGCGTCGGCATGGTCGGCTTTTCTCACGCCGCCGCAACTGACATGCCCTTCAGCGCGATGTTAACGATTGCGATGGTTTGCGCCGCCGTCGCCCTAGGCTTCACACAGAATGAAAACACGCCGATTCTGCCTCGGACGCCGTGGCTCGCGCTTTTGCTCTTCGGATTTTTTCTTGGACTCGCCGCGCTCTCCAAAGGCCCCGCGGCAATCATCTTATGCGGCGGTGGTGTTTTTCTCTGGGCGCTCTTCACCAAAAAATGGCGCGAAGCGTTTCGCCTGCTCCATCCCATAGCCATTGCATCTTTTTGCGCGGCTGCCCTTCCCTGGTACATACTTTGTGCACGACGCAATCCAGACTTCTTTCGCATCTTCATCATCGAGCACAATTTCAAGCGCTACCTTACGCCCGAATTTCAGCACATCCAACCGTTTTGGTATTACGTACCGGTTGTTCTCGTCGCTTTTTTGCCGTGGACCGCAGTTCTGCTTTGGGCGACTTTCACAGGTGGCCGAAGACTTTTCACTCCTCAAAAAATCTCGGCCTTCCCCCTTTTTTTGTTCTCTTGGGCGAGCTTCTGCCTTCTTTTCTTCTCCATGTCGCGCTCGAAGTTGCCCGGTTACGTTTTGCCAGCCTTTCCGGCAATTGCGCTTCTGTTGAACCTCACGCTGGCAAAAAGTCTCAAGAGGCCGGTTCATGGCTATGTTTTGGCGGCTTTTGCGGTTTTGCTCTTCGCGGCGTTGATACCACTTCGACTAGCGCTCCATGAAACTTCTAAAGTTTGGCCGCACGTTTTCTATTCCTACGCCGCGATTTTGCTGGCCCTGGCCATTGGGAATGCCGCTTTGGCGTTATCAGAGTTCTTTCACGCGAATCCGATAGCGTCCCCGACGCTGAGCGGGATGGCGGTTTTTGCCGTGCTTCTGCCTATCTTGTTCGCTGGCCCCTTGGCCCACGGTGGCATCGTATGGGACATGTCCGGACGTACGCTGGCTGGCGAGCTACGCCTCCGAAACACTCCACTGGACGCGCTCTCGGTTTGCTCAATGAACCGGGGGCAGCTTTACAGCCTGGATTTCTATTTGCGAAGGGAGCTTCCGACAATCGAGCAAGGTGAATTGAAACAAGGAATAATGCTCTTGCGCAGCAGTTCTTGCGAGATGCTAGGCACGGATCAGTGGACCACTCGCGAACTTCCCTTTAATTCTGAACGTACCGGCTGGTTTCTCTGCGAAGTGAAACGGCGCGAATCAGCGAACGGGGCCGCTCGTAGCGGGCAGATGCATTAAGAAAAATGTCACAACGCGATCTTCGTACGCCCGTTTATCCGGATCGGTCAGCCCCGCAAAATTTCCGTGCGGAATCATCGCCTGCTCGCGTGGCTCGGGTGCTTTCACGAACAAATCGCGAGTAGAATCCGCCAGTTCCGGCTCGTCATTCGCCTCGATAAAAAGTTTGGGCACGTTCTTCAGCGCGCCGAGGCGCTTGGAAAGCGGCGGTTCTTGTTTATATTGATAATTCAGCCAGTCAAAACTCAATTCCGCGGAACGTACCATGAAAGGAAATGCGTTTAGCCCGGTATTGTTGACCTCAACTTTCACCATCTGCTTTGGCTCGTCATAGACGGAGTCGAGCACCAGCGCCCGCACGCGCTTGTCCGTTTCCCCTTCGCGCAACGCCGCATAGGCACCGAGGTTGTACCCCCACAGCCCAAAGCTTGCTGGATCCACGTCCGTGCGTGCAGCCAACGTATCGATCGCCGCGCGCAATTCTTCCGATTCCTTGTAGCCGAACGTTGTCACGCCTGCGTTCTTGCCATGCGCGGCAAAATCAAAAACGAATACGTTGTACTGATGATCCTGCAACGCGGAAACCAGTGTCAGCAATTCGCTTCGGCTCGATTCATATCCGTGGCACAAAACAATCGTCGGCGCGCCTCGCAATCCCGGGAAAAACCAACCTTCGCGTGCGCCCAGACCGGGCACGGAAAACTGCACGGCGTCTGGCCGGCCCGGAAACGTATTCATATTGATTTCGGAAGTTGTCCGTTGCGGCTTCACGATGCGGTACACCAGAAAGCCTGCAATCGCCAGCGTCGCCAAGCCAACAAAAAATGCCAATGCAAGAACTGCGGTCAATACCTTCGTGTACCACTTCGTGGGATATCTCAGTTCATAGAAAATGGACATGCGCGCTCTTGCCGCTCTGGGTTCGGCTTTTTCGCCGCTGAATTCACAACTTTCTGTATCTATTTCCTTCTCTTGCAGAGTAGCATACAGCCAAATTCATCTTGCCGTTCGTTTGCGGGCATGTGTCGCATCGATATCGTGCAACTCAAACGTGGTTTGATTTAGTGTCTTTGCTCGGTTTCGACCCTTAATCGGATATGATTGCTGTGTTCCCCCTAGACGTCACCCGGGGCTTGGGATGCTCTCGCTCTCGATGAACATCGTTGATCTCCGCCAGACGACGGTTCGCCAAATTGAGCCTCTTCTCGACGAAGAAGCCCTCCACTGGCGCGATGAGTTGCATTGGGACTACCGCGGCGCGCTTGAACTGATCAAGAGATTCCTCGAAGCGCACGCGCTCTCCGGTTGCGTTGCCTACGACAATGGCGCCGCGGCGGGCTATGCCTTTTATGTGCTGGAGGAACAAAAAGGCCTAATCGGCGGACTATACGCTTCGCCGCGTTTCGATCAGTCCGCAATAGCGCGCCGAATGTTGGAGGAAATGCTTTTCTCCATGCGTGCCATCCCGCAGCTGATGCGCATTGAAGCGCAGCTTATGCCCTTCGGCGGCCCCGTGGATCGGCCGCTGACCGAGCAAGGTTTCCGACTCTATACCCGGCAGTTCATGCTGCTCGATTTGCACAAACCAACGGAATTCCGTATTTCCGCAACGACTGGCCTGCGATTTTCCCGCTGGCACGACCGCTATTTCGATCCCTGTGCGAAGTTGATTTATCTAGCTTACGCGGATCACGTTGATGGCGACATTAACGACCAATACCGCAGCAAGGCTGGCGCGCTCCGCTTTTTGAAAAATATTATTTTGCTCCCGGGCTGCGGCCAGTTTGTTCCCAGTGCTTCATTCGTTATGCACTATCCCGGCAGCGACGACCTCGTGGGAGCGGTCCTCACCAGCGAAGTTTCTCCGGGTGTCGGGCACACGACGCAAGTCTGCGTCCTGCCCGGCCATCAGGGTCACGGCCTTGGCCGCGCTCTAATGCTCACTGCCGCCGACGCCCTTCGCGGCTTGAAGTTTCAAGAGCTAACTTTAACGGTCACCGGGGAGAATCGCACTGCCGTTCACCTTTACGAGCAACTCGGTTTCAAGACGTTGAAAACCTTCACTGCAGGTGTCTGGCCTAAGTAGTTTTTGCCTTGTTTTTCGTACTGCCATGTTTTCGGCAAAGGTGTAATCTCAAATCACAAGCTCTACAGAGGCGCGTGGAGCCGGATCGTGAATCAACGCTTCCTCAGGGACGCGCAATGAGGCTTTATGGCAAGAGTTACCAGCTTGCTCGTCAATGGCAGTTCCCGCAGGGTTGATGCCGATTCTCAGTCCTCTCTGCTCTCAGTCCTTCGCGAACAGCTCGATCTCACCGGCACCAAATACGGCTGCGGCGAAGGCCAATGCGGCGCGTGCACCGTCCTCATTGACGGTGCGCCTCACCGTTCGTGTCTTATTCCCGTAGCCGAAGCCGAAGGAAAGCCCATCACCACAATTGAGGACCTGGCTAAAGACGGGCGCCTGCATCCACTGCAAGAAGCGTTTCTCGCCGAAGATGCGATGCAATGTGCCTATTGCACATCCGGAATGATTATGTCGGCGGCAGGTTTACTGCGAACCGACTCCAATCCTTCCGAAAATAAGATTAAGGACTATTTGGATGGCAACATATGCCGCTGCGGCGCGTATCCCCGCATTGTTGCCGCCGTGCAGCGTGCTGCTCACATGATGAAAGGAGGGACGCGATGAGCACAAACCAAATCGTTCCTCTTTCCATCGAACCTGAACGCTACGAATTTCGCGAAGCCCGCGCTTACGTGTTGGAGCTAACTCGCCGCGACCTCTTCAAGTTTCTCGGCGCGGGCGCGCTGGTTCTTTGCGCGAGTCCAAAAACCAGCGCACTACAGGAATCCGGCAGAGGGCAGCATCGCAACGACTCCATGCCGAAAGAAATCGGCGCATGGCTTCACATTGGAGAGGATGGAAAGGTCACGGTCTTTACCGGGAAAGTCGAAGTTGGGCAGAACATTCGAACGTCCCTCACCCAAGCGGTTGCGGAAGAACTTCACGCTCCCGTTTCTCAAATCGAATTGCTCATGGGCGATACGCTGCTCGTGCCCTTTGACATGGGCACATTCGGCAGCCGTACCACGCCCACAATGAATCTTCAACTTCGCAAAGTCTCAGCGGCTGCTTGCGACCTGTTGAAAGACATTGCAGCAAAGACTTGGAACGTGGAAAGCACTCATCTCGTCGCGGCAGGCGGAAAAATCTCCGATCCGATTTCGAAAAACTCTGCAAGCTACGGTGAATTACTAAGAGGCCGCGAACTGGCCCAACTTATCCCCGACCAGGACCCCTTGCTTCCCGCAACCGAATGGAAGGTCGCGGGCAAGCCCCTCGCAAAAGTAGGCGGCCGCGACTTTGTCACCGGCGTCCACAAATATCCCTCGGATCAAAAGCGTCCGGGAATGTTGTATGGCAAGATCGTGCGTCCTTCTAAATCTCAGGCAACGCTGATTTCCGTTGAAACTTCGGCGGCAGAAAAAATGCCCGGCGTTGTTGTCGTCCATGATGGTGAATTCATCGGTGTGGCAGCTCCCAGCGAAGAGCTCGCTACTCGGGCGGCCGCGGCTATCAAAACAGAATGGAAGGCAGAGCTTCAACCTTCCAGCAAGAACATTTTTGAATACCTGCGAAACAATCTTGATGCACGCGATGGCTCAGGCTCTCCTTCCAAGGAAGTCCCCTCAGTACAAACCGACGGCCGCGGTTTCCAAAACTCGGCCACTTACACTGTCGCATATATTGCCCATACTCCACTGGAACCACGCGCTGCCCTTGCCGAGTGGAACGGAGACAAACTCACCGTATGGACCGGCACGCAACGCCCTTTCGATGTCCGCGAAGGGCTCGCTTCAGCATTCCGTATTCCGCAAGAAAGCGTGCACGTCCTTATGCCGGATACTGGCTCCGCTTACGGCGGCAAGCACACAGGCGAAGCCGCCATCGAAGCCGCTCGTCTCGCCCGCGCCGCAAAGAAGCCAGTCAAAATCGTCTGGACCCGCAAAGAGGAGTTCACTTGGGCGTATTTCCGCCCTGCGGGCGTAATTGATATTCGCGCCGCAGTAGACGCAAACGGTCAAATCGAGTATTGGGAATTTACAAATTTCAATTCCGGCGGCTCAGGCTTGAGCACTCCATACGCGGCTGAAGTTCGCAGGGAAAGGTTCCAGCCCACAAAATACCCGTTGCGCCAAGGCTCGTATCGCGGACTCGCGGCAACAGCAAATCATTTCGCCCGCGAATCCTTCATGGACGAGCTTGCGCATCAGGCCAAACTCGATCCCCTGGAATTTCGCCTGAAAAATTTGAAGGACGATCGTCTGCGGGCGGTCTTCGGAGCCGCCGCGAAAAAATTCGGCTGGGCCAGTGCAAAAAAATCTCCCGGACGGGGATTCGGCATTGTCGGCGGCGTCGAAAAAGGCGGCTACGTTGCAACTTGCGCCGAAGTTGCCGTAGACAAGAGTACCGGCTCGGTCCGTGTCGTTCGCCTCGTCACTGCGTTCGAATGCGGCGCAATCGTCAACCCCGACGGTCTGCGCAATCAGGTCGAAGGCGCGAATATCATGGGACTTGGCGGCGCGCTTTTCGAAGCGATCGAATTCGAAGACGGCCGCATCTTGAACGCTGCCTTTTCCAAATATCGCGTTCCGCGCTTCAAAGACGTCCCGGCGATCGAGACGGTACTCATCGACCGCAAAGATCTGCCTTCAGCAGGAGCAGGCGAAACTCCGATCGTCGGCGTCGCTCCCGCCATCGGAAACGCCATCTTCGACGCCACCGGCGTCCGCTTTCGTTCCCTCCCCATGGCCCCCAACGGCTTGAAACTCAGCTGAGCGTGCTCGCTTCAAATTCTCCAAGACTTATTTTTGTGCCGCAATTCTGGCCGCGTCAAACTCGTCGCCTTTTTGCCAGTCCACTAGCGTTGTTTGATTCGCCGCCTTCAAGCCAAGTTCAAATCCGAACTGGGTCATCTTGGCAAGTCCCGCAAAATTCCAATTTTCGTGAAACTCGTCTGTCACTTTGTGATAGTTGTGGTCAACGTAATCCTTTGCCTGCGCCTCGCCCCACGCCGTATCGTGGCCCTTGAATTTCATCCCCTCGCTGATCGAGAAGGAAGGAATTCCCACACGCGCCAAACTGAAATGGTCTGAACGGTAGTAGTGTCCTGCTCCCGGCTTCGCATCCGGTTTGATCGTCAAATGGAACTCTTTCGCTTCCGATTCTACCGTCGGGCAAAACGTCGTGCGCTCTGCCCCGCTCACTTCCACTTCTTCGGGTTCACCAATGGGCGCCAGCGCATCGTAATTCAAATCCAGCGAAATCTTGCTCGCGGGCACGGTTGGGTGTTTCCCAAAATATTCCGAGCCGAGCAAGCCTTGTTCTTCTGCTGTCACCGCCGCAAAAAGAATCGAACGCTTCGGCTCGGGCGATTTCGCCCACACCCGCGCAAGTTCGAGCAGGATTCCGCAGCCGGTGGCATTGTCCACCGCGCCGTTATAAATCTGATCGCCCTTCAACGAAGGATCGATCCCAAAATGATCGTAATGCGCCGTATAAAGAATCGCTTCCTCTTTCAGCTTGGCATCGGAGCCTTCCAGCTTAGCCACAACGTTTCGTGAAACAAACGGCCGCAGTTCGCTCGCGATTTGCGCTTTGAAATGAACAGGCAGCTCCATAGGCTTAAATTCGCGCGATTGCGCATCTCTATAGAGCTTGTCCAGATCGAGTCCGGCAAGGCTAACTAATTTTTTCGCAACATCGAGCTGAATCCATGACGCCGCTGCCAATTTCGGCGTTCCATCACGCCGCAAATACGACCGCTCCGTGCCCCACGAATTGCGCACCACATCCCAGCCATAACTCGCCAGATCCGTGCGATGAATAATCAAGGCCGCCACCGCGCCTCGCCGCGCTGTCTCTTCGTATTTGTACGTCCACCGCCCGTAGTACGTCAGCGCTTTGCCTTTGAAGAACTTTTCGTCGTCCGATTCCGGCTCATTCACAAACAGCAGCGCGACCTTCCCTTTCAAATCCACGCCCTTATAGTCGTCCCATTGATATTCCGGCGCCGTAATCCCGAAGCCCACGAAAACAATCGGCGCGTCAATTTCCGCTTTTTCTTCCTGCGCCTCGTTGTTCGTCACAATTTCATCGGCATACTTCAGCGGAATCTCCGCGCCGTTCGCCGGTGCAAACGCGAACGCGCTCTCCGCGCGCGTCTTCACGCCGACCATCGGAACTTCCTGAAAAAATGTTCCCTTTTCTCCGCCCGGCTTCAATCCGAATGATTCGAACTGCTTCGCTATCCAGTCCGCCGCCGCGTCGCCACCTTTTTGCCCCGTGCCGCGTCCTTCCAGCGCATCGCTCGACAGATATTTTACAAATTCGCGAATTCTCTTCGCCTCAATCTTCGGTTTCGGCGCAGCGAGCGCCCCAAAAGCAAAGCACCCTGCAGCGCCAATCGCGACACACGGAATCGCATATTTCAGTTTCATATGGAGGTCCCTCAAATTATTTCTTGGCTTTGTCTTTCAATAATCCCTTGAGCTCGGACATGAACTCCGCCACATCCTTGAAGTCCATGTAAACACTTGCGAAACGCACATAAGCCACTTTGTCCAGCTTTTTTAGCCGGTGCATGATCATCTCGCCGATTTCCGTCGTCGTCAGCTCGCGTTCCGTCGCTTCATGCACCACTGCCTCAATCTCGTCCACAATCCCTTCGAGCTTCGGCGTCGCCACCGGCCGCTTCTCGCACGCCTTCAGCAATCCTTGCAAAATCTTCTGCCGTTCGAATCGCTCTCGCCGGCCATCTTTCTTGATCACCATGTACGGAATTTCGTCAATTCGCTCGTACGTGGTGAACCGCCGCTCGCATTTCAGACATTCGCGCCGCCGCCGGATCGTGTCTCCCGTGCGCCCTTCGCGCGAATCAATCACTTTGTCATCCGTATGTCCGCAAAATGGACACTTCATCCGTTTCCTCCGC
>Ga0066388_100000158_pt1 | contig 25854 bp, 21 predicted proteins | sample PanSoiMetaGPlot6_FD_64539 | JGI IMG/M metagenome (GOLD analysis project Ga0066388, IMG submission 64539) | Tropical forest soil microbial communities from Panama analyzed to predict greenhouse gas emissions - Panama Soil - Plot 6 (Hybrid Assembly) | ecosystem: Environmental > Terrestrial >...
CACCCTAGGTGTCTGTCCATAATGCCCGGGCCAACAGGTAGCGGATGGCACGGACGTCTACGGAGTTGCCGGCCAGCCGCCATTGTGCTGGCAGGGGGATATGGTCGGGAAAGGTGAACGCAGCGCTGAAGCCTAGGAGATTGAGGATTTCACGCGGAGAAAATCTTCTGATGCGTCCGTCCGGCAGACCGACGAAGGAGCCACTGGCTTTCTGGCATCGGTAATAACCGCTGGTGAAGCAAATTGCTTCTGCATCGGGCTGCGCCGGATCGACGATGTCGTAAGAATTCCCGTAGCGAGCGACGATCCGATCGGGAACCAGCAGTGAGTCGGCCGGATCCGCCTCCAGGTATGAGCGCAGAGCCGCGGGAGCGCCGTCCGGAACAGCGCTGTCCGAGAATGGGCAGGTCCTTGACGCCATAACAAAATGACGGGGGCGGCGCATTGGCACCCCGAACTGAGTTGGGCAGAGTGCTAGCTCCGCTTGCCTGTAACCAGATGCTCCCAAGGTCGCGCACAGTCGCGCGTGCACGTTGGAGTCGGGAAAGCCGCCGACGTTCTCGAGAAGTATGGTCTGGGGAAGTAATTTGGGAATAGCGCTGATCAAATTCAAGAAGGAGACAGCGCGGGGATCCTGGTCGTCACGCCGATGGCCTCGCCTGCTGAAGGGGGTGCAAGGCGGGCTCATCCACCAGAGATCCGCCGGCGGAATCTCCGTGTGCTTGAGCGAATCGAGATTTCGAGACCGCGGCGTCATGCCGAAATTCGCTCGGTAGACATCATTAGCCTGAGAGCTCTGGTCGAATGCGGCCACTATCTCAACAGTCGCTCCCCGCACTGCTTCTGCGAAGGCGCCGATGCCCGAGAAAAACTCGATGGCGCGAATCCGTGCCACTGCCCGATCAGAAAACTCGCTGCCGCTCAACGCTTGTGAGACTGCATTGAATTGAGCAGACCTTCCATTTCGCCGCTGTCGTCTGCCATGACCAGATCCATCTCGTCTGCAACGCGCGTGAAGCCGGTGGGAGGCGCAAATGTGCCGGCCGGCAGCTTGGCGCGCTGGCAGGATAGCGTATCGAGCGCGACCGACCTGCTGCCGTCTCGTGTGTTGTACTTGTATATCCTCACCGGCATTCCCTGCATGTTCGGGATGCCGGTCAACTTCGTGATCGCAAAGTTGACGTAGCTAGGGGGAGTCATCTCATGGCACATCCAGAATTCGGCCACTGGCACCGTTTTACCATTGGACAGTTTAGCGTCGACGAAATACTGCGAAGCACTCGCACCACCAATGGTGCCGCTTGTGCCTCGGCGAATTGGTGCATTCTTCAAGTCAGGCCCTCCGGCCGCGAATTTCTTTGTCCAATCGTCGAAAGACATATCACAGTATTGTCTGGCGCGATCGTTAGACAAGACCACGCGCCAGCTTGGGCCGACCATCAGGGTGGTAAATCCCTTTGTCGTGAGTTTGCAGCCGTTCGAACTTAGATAAATGGTCTGGTAGCCACTATATGCGGTGTTCTGCTTCAAAACCCACTCGCTGCCTTGAGCGTGCGCCTTGGTGCCGAGCCCGCCAATCAAGAGAATCACGGCTATAAGCGAATCCAGGAACAAAATGGGTCGTCTTTGAAGCATGTCTGTCGTGTCCTCTGATCAGTATCTGTCCCGGTTCTACCCAATAGAACTACTTTCCCTATTCAGGATATCGCTAATCGTCTCAATGATCCAATTTTGTGATAGCCTGAAACAGTGATCACGCTGTGATCACGGTCTATCGCCAAGCCTGGATAGCCTTTCACCCTTTGGATGGCGCAACTGGACAACGCAGAGAGCCCCAAGTCACCGGACGACGAGCCTGACCCGATCGACGGGACGGGCGCTGCCGCCCAGTCGTTCGCCACTCCGGGCCCCCCGGCGGCCTGGAAGCCCGAGTCGCTCGTCGGCACGTGCATAGCCGAAAAATACCAGATACTCTCGGTGCTTGGGCAAGGTGGCATGAGTGTCGTGTTCAAAGCCCGGCACCTGCTGATGAAGAAGGCAGTGGCCATCAAGGTGTTGCTGCCACAGTTGGTCTTGAATCCGCAGAGCCTGAAGCGATTTCAGCAGGAGGCGTCAGCGTCGAGCAGTCTCAGTCATCCTAACGTTATCACTGTTTACGATTTCGGGGTATCGGCACAGGGACTGCCATACCTGGTGATGGATTTGCTTAACGGCGTTTCGCTCGCTGATGAGGTGCGAGATCACGGGCCGCTCGAGGTCGGGCGAGCGCTGAAAGTCTTCATCCAGGCAGCCGATGCTCTCTATGAAGCCCACAGGAAGGGGGTGATACATCGCGACCTCAAGCCCAGCAATATCATGCTGGCGTCGGCGGACATCGATGCCGATGTCGTAAAAATCGTCGACTTCGGCATTGCCAAAGTGCTGCCGCAGGAGGGCGACGACTTGCAAAAGCTGACCCACACCGGCGAGATCTTCGGGAGCCCTTATTACATGAGTCCCGAGCAGTGCAAAGCTGAGGGGCTGGATGCTCGCTCCGACATATATTCTTTCGGCTGCCTCATGTATGAGGCGCTGACCGGAAAGCCGCCCCTGGTTGGTTCTCACGCTCTGGACACCATGTACAAGCACATGAATGAGATGCCTCCCGGGCTGGTAAATCTCAAGTGCGAGCCGCAGGTTCGCGAGCGACTTGATGCCGTGATCTTGAAATGTCTGGCCAAGCAACCGGCCGAGCGCTACCAGACTATGAAGGAGCTCGAAGATGAGCTCGAGCATTTGAAGTCCGGAAGGGAAAGGACCTGGTATCGCCGTCTTCAGACGATCTGGAGAATCTTTCGCGCCAAGCAGAAGGCGCGCAAGCCGGTGCGCAAAGTTGTTTTGATCCTTGCCTGCGTCGTTGGGGTATGCGGTCTGATCATTGCCTGGGTCTTGTTTGGCACCTACCAGTCGCTGTTGCATTCAGGCGAGGAGCTCAGCTGGCGCCGGATCGATACTTTCGTTCCTCTAGAACCCGAGGAGTTTAAACAAAAGGAAATGCGGCTAAGGTTCATTGTCTTTATGAGCACGCAGGTGCGCAGAGCGCCGCCCGACGAAATGGCCATTAAATACAGCAAGATGGGGCAGTTCTATAAGCGTGAACAACACTATGCCGATGCCATCGATATGCTCAAGAACGCTCTTGGCCAGACGGCTGCGGTTGAAGGACTAGATGGGCTTCCGGCGGCACAACGGATGTCCGATCTGGCCGATGCCTACTATCTCGACGGTCAATATCCGCAAGCAGAATCGAACTACCGGAAAGCAATAGCGATCATAAGCAAGGTGCTCGATCCCCTTCATCCGTTTCTGGCCGTACCGTTGAGCCGTCTGGGCGACATCTGTGCCAAAAACGGTAAGCTCGATGAGGCGGAGAAGTTTTACCAGGATGCCATGGAAGTGTTCCAGGCACATCATCAAGAAGAGTCGATCGATTATGCGCTGACGGCAAGCAGGCTTGGCGATCTCTATCGGCAACGCCGCCGCTACTCAAATGCCGAAGACGCTTATCGCCAGGCTCTCTCGCAATGGGAAAACATGACGGTGACTCAGCCCGAGAACGTGGCGCTCTGCCATGCCAACCTCGGCCTGATGATCGCCAAGCAGAAGAGATACGCCGACGCCGACGCCGAGTACAAAAAGGCCCTCGACATTCTGGCTAAGGAATCGTTGCTGGAACGCCCGGGGGCTATACAGATTCTTCAGAACTACAGCGATCTGTTGTGGGAATCCAGCCAATACATGGATTCGCTTAATCTAAAGTGGCGCGCTCTCGAGCTGGCGCTCAAGAACAGGAAGTAACTATCCTGCTCGAAATGAACGGACCGGCGCCGTCTTTATGTGGTTTCCAGTTTATAGCCGATTCCGTGGATTGTGCGAATGACGTCGGCGTCGACTTTTTTTCGCAGCCGGTTGACATAGGTTCGCACCGTATCTGGTGACGCTTCGGAATCAGACGGCCAGACGCGATCGATCAACGCTTCGGAGCTGAAAACCTGATTGGGATGCCGCATGAGGAATTCCAGTAAGGCAAATTCCTTGGGCAGCAGAGTGATATCCTTATCGCCGACCATGACTCGGTACGTGTCCGTTTCCAGGGTGATGTTGCGTGCCTTCAGCGTCTTGCCGCCATATTGCGCAGGTCTGCGCAGCAAGGCGCGCATGCGAGCCGACAGCTCGCTGAGTTCAAACGGCTTCATGAGGTAGTCATCGGCACCGGCGTCCAATCCTTCGATGCGATTCTCGACGGCACGCAAGCCAGTGAGCATGAGAATCGGCATCGTGCCCCCCGAGGCACGGTAGCCTTTGCAAAGCTCTACTCCGGTTATAACCGGGAGCTGCCAATCGAGTATCGCCATGTCGTAGTTGTAGTGCTTCAGACGATCACGGGCTTCCTGCCCATTATGGACGATGTCTACAGAATGGTTTTCGGCAGCCAACCAGTCTCCGATTACGCCTGATAACTCAAGGTCATCTTCTACAACCAGAATTTTTGCCATATGCGTGCCGTCTCCGGTCGTTGAGTCCTGGTGAATATCCTGATACCTGTCCTGCAGGCTCTACTATTTTACGCTGCCCATCAAGTATAGTCGTAGATATTCGCTGAGGCCTGCCTGATTGTGCGGATTGATTTCAATCCAAAGCTATCTCACAAGGGGATACTGCTGGTCTCCGTTCCTCTTGCTTTCGAGCTTGCCTTTGTAGCCGTGCTCTTCTTTTTGTTGTCTGAGGCCGAGCAGCAGACGGTGCGCAGTGAGCGGGCGCGCCGGGTTACCACCGAGGCCACAGAGGTCGCCAAGCTTACTTACGATGCCTGCAACGCTCTCACTTGCTACAGCCGTGCATATGATCGGGGCTGGGGACGGCGCTATGAGCACGTGGCCTCCGAGATGCCTCGGCATCTGGAGGCATTGGGCACGCTGGTTGAGAGCAAGCCGGCTGAACGGCAGGTGGCCGAGCACTTCTCTGATGCCGCCAAAAGCCAGTTCGCTTCCTTCCAGAAAGTAAAAGCACTTCTGGACAAGCAACAGCGGCTTCAGGCCTTCCTGATTGCCGATCGATACGCGGGCCTCGACAGCGACCTGAACCGGATTGCTCGCGAGCTGGAGAAACTAAATGCCCTCGTGGAGAAGGACAAGATCAAACCGGAAGACGAAGCCCGCTCGCGCCAAACCATAAAGTTATGGTTGTTGGGCGGAGTGGTCTTCAATGTGGTGCTGGCCACGGCGCTGGTCATCTACTTCAATCGTGGCACGCTTACCCGGCTCGGCCGATTGATGGACAACACTCGCCGGCTGGCTGGCAGGCAGCCGCTCAATCCCAGCCTTTCCGGAGATGATGAAATCGCCGAACTCGATCGCGTGTTTCACGAGATGGCTGAAGCGCTTGCCGAAGCCATGCGCAAAGAGCGCCTGGCAGTGGACAACGCCGTTGACGTCATTTGCTCAATCGATGCCGACGGCAATTTCACCGCCGTCAATCCGGCTTCTTTCAAGGTCTGGGGATATGCTGCCGATGATTTGATCGGGCGCTCTTATCGAGAGCTCGTGTTGCCTGACGACATCACCGCTACTGAACGCGAGATTCAGGCTTTGGTGAGCGAGAAGGGGCCCGGCACCATCGAGAATCGGATCCGGCACAAGCATGGGCGAACCCTGGATGTGCTGTGGTCTGCTCATTGGTCAGATGCGGAGAAGGCGCTGTTTTGCGTGGCTCACGACATGACGGATCGCAAGGAGCTGGAAAGGTTGAAACAAGAGTTCGTGGCCATGGTAAGTCACGACCTGCGAACGCCTCTCACCTCGATCCAGGGCACCCTCACTCTCTTGTCCAATGACGTCTATGGGACGCTGAGCCATCAAGGACGCATGAGAGTTGCCAATGCGGGCAACAGCGTGCGCAGATTAATCAAACTGATCAACGACATTTTGGACATCGAGAAACTTGGCGCCGGCAAACTGGCCATGAAGCTCGAGGATGTTTCGATTTCATCTCTGGTTGAACGATCGCTGGAGTCCGTTCACGCTTTCGCGGAACAGCAACAGGTCACCGTCGAGTCCGACGCAGTCGACGCACAAGTGAATGTCGACGGCGATCGGATTGTGCAGGTTGTCGTCAATTTACTTTCCAATGCCATCAAGTTTTCGCCGGCGGAAGCAACCGTCATGGTTGAGGCCGCATGCCGGGACGGATGGCTGGAGTTCAAGGTTATCGATCGCGGGCGGGGCATTCCGACCCAGTACCGGCAGCTTGTCTTTGAGAGATTTAAGCAAATGGAAGATTCGGATCAGCGTCAGAAGGGTGGAAGTGGGCTGGGATTGGCTATTTGTCGGGCAATTATCGAAGAGCACGGCGGCACGATCGGGGTGGAAAGTGAAGAAGGAGAGGGCAGCACTTTCTGGTTTCGCGTGCCGGCTGCTGGGTCGAAGCAAAGTGTGGAAACGGCTCCAGTTGCGGCTTCATCGTAACGATTCGCGCGTGAGTGCCTGAATGATGAGAGCAATTACATGTAATTCTCGCCAGTGAAGTCCCTAGTGGAGCCAGATTTCATTATCGCCAGTGATAATTTTTGTGACTCGCATGGGCATAATGAATTTGACGGGTTCAATTACAAAGCGGTCAAACTCAGGTTTCGTGAGGCGCGAAATCATGGGCTTAATGGGAGGCGGCCGTGAACGCGATTACCAGCGATGCCAGCAAGATTGGCGTTGGCCTGCGAAAGTTAGGTTCGACCAATCTGCTGTCGATTCCCGACCGACAATGCACAATCGGGCGTGATGGCTCGAACAGCATCGTCCTTGAGGGAGACCCCTCTGTCTCGAGATTTCATTGTGTAATTACTGTGGAGAACGGCAATTACTACATTCGCGATTTGCACAGTTGGAACGGCACGATCGTGAACAGTCAGCCGGTGCAATCCCGGCAACGGGTGTACTATGGTGACTTCCTACGAGTCGGTGTCACTCGATTTGAATTTGTTGCCAACCACTAGCGGCTCACTCGCTTACCCTTGTTCGGAAGCAATTAGAGCATGCGTCGGGCTCCGATTGGATCGACGTGTGATCTGCCCTCCCGCACCATTTGCACAAGGGCGGAAGCGCCCGACCATGGCTTCCGATCCGGAAGCCATGGAACCGCTGCATCTGTTGCGGCGTCTGATAAGAATTACGCATTCCCCTGATTGGGTGATCATTATGAAAATATCGAGTGGAATAAGGGCCTTGACCAGGAGTACCCAGTGAATGAGAAGACGGGTGGGGGACAGCCGAAATGAGCGGTAAGACTTGGGCTGAGCGTGACGTAGCGGCGTTGAAAGAGCTAGGCTCCTTCAACCTGATTCCCATCCTCACTGAGCGGTTCAGGATTGGACGCGATCCGTCCAATAATGTTGTGGTCAGCGGCGATCCCTGCGTCTCAAGATTTCATTCCGAGATCACTTTCGAGGAAGGCTGCTACTTCATCGGCGACTCGGGCAGTTGGAACGGTACGATCGTCAACGGCGAGAAAGTAGTTGTTCGCCGCCAGATCGAACATGGCGACAAGATCCGTGTCGGCCTGACGAGATTTGAATTTGTTCTTGGCGTCCTGGCGGAAAGCGCAGCTGACGCCATGTGCGCTGCGTCGGATAATCTTTACTCACAAACAATCGTTGTTGGCGGGCGGCCGGGCGATTCGCAGGAAACAACTCATTCTTTACCGGAAAGCGTGAAGAAGCCTGACTGCCAGCCCACGTGCGGCGGGCAGGACTTGATTTCAGCAGCCGGTGCAGACGCGCGTATTCCTGTCTTACCGGACGTCACAGTCAGTGTGCCGCAGGCGATCCACGATGAAATCCCGCACTCAGCAGGTCCGGGATGGTGCGAATTGTATTTCGGGTCGGAACTGATCAAACTTGAAAATGATCTGCTCGAGCTGAAAGAGTTGGCCAGTGAAGTCATGCAGAGAATTCGTGGTGTCGGAGAGAAGATTGTTCTCACTCGCGACCTCCGCAAGGCGCTATTGCTCGATGCGGGTGACAGACCGGTTTTTGCCTGTGTGAGAATTTTTGAAATGATGGGGTGGACTGCAAAGGTATCCGACACCGACATGTGCGAGGTGCAGCTGAGCCTCGACGGGCAAATCAGGGCGATAGCGCACATCTCATTGTCTGATCACCGGGAAGCGCTGAGTCGCCTTGTTGTTTCACTGATCGACCACTGGTGTCAGCACCACCTGGAGCCGAAGGGAATTTTGATTCTGATTGCGCCAGGGAAAGATCCGCAACATCACGATCACGGCATCAATTCCGAAGAGCTCGTATCTTACGCGGAGCAGAAGAATATCTGCTTGATGACGGCGGTGCAATTGTTGTCGGTATACCGAGAAATCGTTTTGCGTCATGCTCATGCTGATTCTTTCCGGCACGGCATGATGATCACGAGCGGAAGCCTTACTGGCTTGGACCTCGAGCCGTCGAGCCTGTCGGCGGAAATTTGACACCCTCGTTCTTTTGGAATGATCTGGAGACATGGCCGTTCCCCTTTGCCAACGAATGCGCTGCCGCCATTGATGGGGAAGGCGCCGGCATAAGGCTCAGACTTCGCCAGGCATGCTGCTTCTAAGGGAACCGCCACCTCGTCATCTCCGTCTGAATTAATAGAAGCATTGGTTCACCTTCAACTCACTTCACGTCACAGGGCGTCAAGAGTGTTATAAGAAGCCGGGAAATTCTAAGGGAGTAAAGATGCTCGATCGATTGACATCCGTGTTGGCCGGCCTTGTTGTCATGGTGTTTGCCGCCGCCGGCGCTCCATGCTACGCCCGCGATGACGCGGGCGTCAGCGCCAAAGTGGTCATCAGGGCCCAACCAAGAGTAATCTTCAATGCTATTCGTGCCATTCGCATCAATCACGCAAAAGAAGTGTCTTTAGGTGACAAGCAATCCACCATTGAAGAGCATTACGAAGGGCTGCCCATCATCGGCAAAGCCACTTGTACGTATGTTGAGACTTACACTCCGTTTACGCGTGTCGACTATCACATGGTCAGTTCCGACGAGTTCGACAAGTTCCAGGGCGCCTGGATAATCACTCCTGAGGACGACAACCTGACGACGGTTGAGCTGACGTCTTACATCGACACCGGTGTCAGAATACCCTTCGGTCGACAGATAACCAATGCTCGAACGCTGCAAGACGTCAACAAGCGCCTGGCGATTCTCAAAGCGTCTGCCGAAGCCAGTCAAGCCAGGGTTGACAAGCTGTCCGGGCAATGAGCAGAGCTATGTCCGGCCGAGCATCGCTGGCAGCCGGCTTCAAGCGGCTGTGCCGTGGCTACTGCGCGGGCGCTGCCACAACCAGCATTCTGATTGGGAAACCGAGAGCCGACCAGTCCTTGTTGACAACAAAGCTGAGCTCACCGCTGTAGTCGCCCACTTGCGTTGCCTTAGCGTGAATCTTGATTGATTGCTTATTTCCCCCGGGCAGCTTCATGTTGAATTGATAACTGGCGGAATTGAGGCCGGCGTTGTGGCGAACAGCTACATATGGCGGCTCAGTCCTTTCAATCAGCATCCCCTGCAAGACTTTGTCGGGCACATCGATGGATAGAAGCTTTTGCTCGCCCCTGCCTGTATTGCTAATGATTGTATCGATGACGAATGCCTGGTTGCTGATAGTTTCCGTGGGCATAATCACGGAGACATGGACGTCTTCCGGAGCAAATGAGCACCCTCCGCAGGCTAATACAGCCGCGACTATTGTCATTCGAACATATTTGGCCAATGGCTTTCTAGCGAGCAAGATTGTCAATCCCCGGAAAATGTGTGGTTTTTCGTACGCCTGTTCTTTGTACGATCTGAATATGGTACTGCAATTCCCTCTTGCGTTGTCAAATGGTAAATGGTTGATACAGTGACTAAAACCAATAGATTGTTGCAAACCGCCGGCGCTGCGCTCATGTCAATGGCCCTGGTCGTTGCCGCTATGCCGGCATGCTTATCCGCTGAGCCGAAGCCTGTGCAAGCCTCGGCGAAAAGCGAGCACAAGCTTGAAATCTCCAGCCCGGCTTTTCAGCACGGGCAACCGGTTCCGAAAGAGCACACCGGCGACGGCAAGGACACATCGCCGCCGCTGACCTGGGCCGGGGTGCCTGAAAAAACTCACAGCTTCGCCCTCATTTGTGACGATCCCGATGCGCCGGCCGGCACCTGGGTCCATTGGGTCATATATGACATTCCAGCAGCAACCCGCGAACTCAAACAAGGAGTTCCGAAAGACAAAGAATTGCCCGACGGTGCCAAGCAGGGAGCAAACAGCTCGGGAAAGATTGGTTACAACGGTCCGGCGCCCCCTGCTGGTAAGACTCATCGTTACTTCTTCAAGCTCTACGCCCTGGACCAAGCAGCCGGGCTGAAACCAGGCGCGACTAAGCAGGAAGTCCTGAAGGCCGTCCAAGGACACACTCTTGCAGAAGCCGAAACAATGGGCACCTATAAGCGCTAATTTACTGTCGTTCTAACGACTGGCCAGACGGTGCATGATGTCGATGTTGGCTTTGTCCGGGCCTTTGTTGTCGAAGCCCGGCACTTCCAATATCCACGGGTATTTCTGCAGTTGCTTGTGGCGGAGCATCCGTCTGAACCCAGCCGACCCGATGTGTCCTTCACCTATGTTCTCGTGGCGGTCCCGGCGGGCGCCCAATGGAGTCTTGGAGTCGTTGGCGTGGATGGCCAGCAGCCATTCAAATCCAACCAGGCGATCGAATTCGTCGACGGTCTTCTCCAGTCCGTCTGCCGTGGATACATCGTAGCCGGCGTTAAACAGGTGACAGGTGTCCCAACAGACGCCAAGCCGCCTATCGTGACCCATGGCGGAGAGAATGTCCGCGAATTCCGAGAAGCGATCACCGATCGTCTGACCCTGCCCGGCGCATACCTCGAGGAGCAACCGGCATTTGCCGTCGTACCCTTCGAGAACTAGCTCCAGCGAACACAAGACGCGGCGAAGGCCTTCCTCGTAGCCGGCCGTCCCGCATGAGCCAGGATGAAAGATCAGCCCCGCGGCGCCGACCATGTCAGAAAGCCGCAGTGCCGTCTGCAGGTTGGCCACCGATTTGGCGAGATTTTCCAGTGACGTGGAGGCGATGTTGACCAGATAATTGCCATGCACGAAGACCGGTCCAAGTGAATGTTTCTTGACTGCGGTTTTGAAGGCATCGATGTCTGAATTAGCCGGCTGCGGCTCCTTCCAGGTCTGCGGCGAGCCGATGAAGATTTGCATGGCCTGAGCGCCTATCTCCAGCGCCTTCTTTACAGCGCCCTTCAGCCCACCGGTGACATGAGCGCCGACGATAACGCCACTGCCGCTGTCTGACGGTTGCATCCGGGGCATAATAAATGAGTCCTTCTATCCGGCTTATCCGTGTCGTGCCAGCTATTGTACCCTCGCCCGCAATTGTATGGCACACTACGGAAGTAAGGCTAAACGCTGCCGGCCTCAGCCGGTGGCACCGGCGGTCAATGCGAGCATCAGTCGATGAACTATACGGTCATCCAGCCCAAACTTTTCCTTGGTTCTTGTCCCAGGAATATTGGCGATGTTGATACGCTGAGGCACGAGAGCAACATCACCGCCGTGCTTAACGTGCAAACAGATGACGATATGCTCTACTTCAACATGGACTGGCCGGCGATCGAGGCTCACTATCAATCTTGTCAGATTGAACTTCGCCGGGTGCCCGTCCGCGATTTCGACGAATCAGATCTGCGTGCTCGGCTGGATTCGTGTGCCCAGGCGCTCAATGAGCTCGTGCAGTTAGGGCACAGTGTCTATGTGCACTGCTCGGTAGGAGCCTTTCGATCACCAAGCGTGGTGATCGCCTACCTGCACTGGTACTGCCAGTGGAGTCTCGATGATGCGGCAACGCACGTCAGACGCATGCGTCACTGCTCGCCGAGTGTTGAAGCAATACGGCTGGCGACGGAAGACAGGCTGCGCGTATGACTGGCGGGCCTGACTGTCCGCAGCAAATGCAATGTGGGCCTCGTCGCTGTGGCGGTTGCTCCCCGGTGGGAGATGATCTTGGCGGTGGCCAATGGTCGAGCGCAATGGACAGCCTGGGCTGCTCAAGAGCCGAGGTTCTTTCTGAGGAATGCTTCGAATTGGTCGGCTGGTAACGGCTGGCTAATCAGGTATCCCTGCACTTTATTGCAGCCCAACTCTTTGAGAATCTGAAGCTGCTCTTCCGTTTCAACGCCTTCGGCCAGCGTCTCGAGACCGAGCGAAGTGCACATCGCCACGATTGCCTTGACGATTGAGCGGCTCTCTGAGCTGGTGGCAAGGTCGATAATGAATGATCGATCGATTTTGACCTGGTCGACCTGAAATTGATGCACGTAACTGAGGGACGAATATCCCGTGCCGAAGTCATCAATTGCCAGCGCAAAGCCAGTCCGCTTCAATGCTCGGACAGTGGCCGCGGCCGTGTCGGGCTGCATCATGATTGCGCTTTCGGTGATTTCGATCAGAATGTCGCGCGGACTCAACTGGCAGCGATCGACACTGGCCTTGACGCGGGAAACGAGATCTTTCTGCGAGAAGGTCTTGGCTGACAAGTTGACGGCCAGCAGTTTTATCGGGATATTTGCCTTTCGCCAACCCTGCAGATACTGGCATGCCGACTCCAGTATCTGGTCGCTGAGCGAGTCGATCAGACCGGTCTTTTCAGCGATCGGTATGAAATCGCCGGGACTGATGAAGCCCTTGACCGGATGCTTCCAGCGGATCAGGACTTCGGTCTCTTCCGGGCGTCCGTTGGCCAGATTAGCCTGCGGCTGAAAAAACGGAATGATCTCCTCGGTGCCGATCGCCTTGCGCAAATTGTTCTCCACCCAGAAATGCTTTACGACTTTTAAGTTCATTCTTTGAGTGTAAAACTGGTAACTGCTGGCATCAGACTGCTTGGCGCTGGAAAGAGCAGTGTCAGCGTGTTGTGCCAGCATGTCCGCGTCCTGGGCGTCATCAGGATATACGGCCACGCCGATTTTTGCGTTAGGCACCAGCTCGTGCTCGTTGACTGTCAACGGGGTGGCCAGCCCCTCTGCGATTCTTTCGACAAGAATGGCCAGGTCGAGGTCCGATTCGATGCCGTCGACGATCATGGCAAACTCGTCGCCACCAAAACGGGAGAGGAAGTCTCCTTCGCGCTTGATGCTGTTGAGGAATTTGGACACTTCCACCAGGAATTGATCGCCGGCCGCGTGTCCGAGTGAGTCGTTCAAGGCTTTGAATCTGTCAAGGTCGAAAAAGATGATGCCGCATTTGGTGCCCTTCTTCGCAGAACGCTGCAAGGTCTCGTGTAGTCGCTCGAAAAAAACCTTTCGATTCGGCAGCGAGGTCAGCGAATCGAAGTTGGCCAGGCGATAGAGCTCGTCTTCTGCCGATTTTGCGCTAGTCAGATCGGTGAAGACAGCCACATAATTGCTTATCTTGCCTGTCGAATCTCTGATGATGCTGATCGTCGCCCAGACGGGATAGACTTCGCCTGTCTTGCGCCGGCTTTTAAACTCGCCGGCCCACTTTCCGTCCTTTTCGAGTTGTTCGCGCATGGCACTCAAGAAGTCTTCGCTCTGAATGCCCGAGCGCAAGGTATTTAGCGACTTGCCCAGGACATCCTGGCGCTCGAACCCGGTCACGTTCGAAAACGCCTCGTTCACGAAAATCATGGTGGCGTCTGCGCTCGCTATCACCACACCCTCGGGGATGGTATTGAGCACGATCCGGAAAAACTCGCTGGTGAGATACGTTGACACTGATGGCTCGCAGCAGGGGTGCCGGTGGGCTCAGGAAACTGGCGCGTGGTGCCTGAGCAGCACCTTACTGAGAAATTCGCCTAGAACCTGACTGTCGACCGGCTGGCTGCGGAAACCGACATAGCCGTCAGGTCGGACCAGGTATAAGCAGTGGAACGATGCTCCGTACTTATGATGAAGGGACAGCTCGGGATCAAGTAGCACGGAAGCTTCCCTCAATAGCTCCTGGGGAATGCTCTTTCCGGAGACGATGTAGTGTGGAACAACCTGATCCGGATAGTCTGATTGCGCTGTGCCGGCGGCGGCAATCAGGCTGTCATAATCGGCTGCCGAAGTATCGACGCCGGTGAACAGCAAGAGATGATGGGTTGTGCCTCTGATATGCTCGAACAAGCGGGTCTCCGCACCGCTTGCCGGATCCGTCACGATTCCGTCCGGTACCCGATCGCCGGGGCAGGGTCCGTGGGCGAAGTCCAACCACTGCGTAAGCCCAGGCTCATGGGCGTCTCGCGAACCGGGCAGTATCACGCGAGTTATTGCCGATCTCTGTTCACCGACAATTGGTGATTGGCGATAGTTGACCGTTAGCATTGCCCCGTTGCGAACCGCACGCTCTTGCACGGCGTCGTGCGACATGAGCCAGGCACCGACTCGATTGCGAACGTGCTGGGCAATCGGGCTTCTCAGAAACATCACCTTAGTGACCAGGTCAGTTCCGCGCAGCACCATCTGCGCAATCGGATGCCGCTCAGCTTCGTAGCTGTCGAGCAGAGACTCCGGAGCCTGCCCCCGCGACACGAACGCCAACTTCCAGGCAAGATTATAGGCATCTTGAATCCCGGTGTTCATGCCCTGTCCACCGGCTGGACTGTGAATGTGTGCTGCATCGCCGGCGAGAAATATGCGGCCCGTGCGGTATTTCTTCACACAACGTCGGTGGATGCGAAACCAGGTCGTCCAGCGTGGATCGGTTATGTTTGCGCCCGGCGGACCCAGTTTCGCCATCAAGTCCTGCAAGCAGGCAAGGGAAGGCGCGTCCCCTTCCGGTTTGCCGGACGACGACTCCGCAATCAAGCGATAGCGCCCGTCTCCGAATGGGAAGAGGATCATGGCGCTTTCCTCGCCCAAATAAGCGAACATCTCGTCTTCAGGATTGGACCACTCCACTTTGACGTCGGCAAGTGCGAAGCATTCTTCATAGGGCGCGCCCTCGAACTCCAGGTTGAGCCGGTGACGGACGGTGCTGTGCGAGCCGTCGCAGCCAATTACCCACAGGAAATCGACGTTTTCTTCCCGCCCGTCGGCGTGGCTGAGCGAGCAGGTGACCGAGTCGTCGTCCTGCCAGAACGCCTGCAGTTGGGTAGAGCGTTCGACCTCGACTCCGCTGGTGCGCAGGTGTTCTGTCAGCAGGCGCTCGGTGTCCGCTTGAGGCAAACACAACACGAACGGGTAAGGCGTGTCCAGCTCATCGAAACTGATGTGGAGCACTCGTTTGCCGCTGTAAAAAAGATTGCCGCCGTGGACCTTTTGTCCTTCCTCGAGGAATTTATCGACAACGCCCATGTTCTCGAGCACTTCCATGGTGCGAGCGTGTATGCCAAGCGCTTTCGACTTCAGGTCAGGCTGGGGCTCTTTGTCGATGATGCGCAACGGTATTCCATAGCGGGACAGCTCGCAGGCCATCGTCAGTCCGACCGGGCCGGCTCCGACAATAAGCGCCATGGCGCCGGTATTGCCTGGTATTGTCATATCGGCAAACCCCTCAAAATAGTTTGGAGCGCTCCCGTCCGAAGGCGGCGAGCGAGACTCGATTATATCGCGCCATGTTGTTACAGGCCTCCGGAACAACCAGTGCGGGCCGTCGTCTCCAAATCGTGACGGACGGGGAGTTTCAAAGGCCGGGGTCGTGAGCAAGTACGTTCGATTGTTGTTTCTGCTTGTAGTTGCGATTTGGTTGGGCGGTGCATGCTCAGCCCAGGAAAGTCTGCGAATCTCCCGGGGGGTGGCGCCGCTCGCCGGTCAGGTCGACCGCAATGTTTACGGCAGCAGTGCCGGCGCTCTCGTTGATGTCGGGCAATTCTCCAGCCGGTTGCTAAAAGGTGGTGCCGATCGCAGCGCCGGTCTGGGTGCGACTGCCACCGGCGGCGATCCTCTTGAGCAGATTGGTGTCGCCAGGTTTGATGTGCGCGCTCCCTTTGCGCTTGACGCACGACGAGCGGCCCCTTGGGGTAATGTTAGCGAGCGTGAGCGCAGCCTGTTAGGCTCACATGACGTTGTCGTCGTTTTGGATCGGTCTCGCTCGATGGAAACCCAGGATTGCCCGGCGGCCATGGCAGGCGAGCGCCCCTGGAATCCAGCTATCGAACCGCGAGCGAGCCGGCCGCTACGCACGTTGTCGCGCTGGCAGTGGTGCGTCGAGCAGGCGTTCGACCTGACGAGACAGACTGCCGGGCTGCCAGGCGGAGGTGTCACTCTCGTTTTGTTCGACCGTCGCTACGATGTATATGAAAAGGTCGATCTCAACGAGTTTTCGCGGATCATGGCAGAGACGAGCGTCGGTGGCGGCACTCTCATTGCGCCCCCGCTTAAGAATCAGCTCTCAGAGTTCTTCAGGCGCCGAGATGCCGGATCCCAACGCCCACTGGCGATGGCTGTGATCACCGACGGAGATCCTCACGACACCGGCGCCGTTCGAGCCGCAATCATTGGGGCGACACAACGAATGCGGAATCCGCGAGAAATCTCAATTACGTTTCTGCAAGTCGGCAACGAACCCCGGGGGCAAATGTTCCTGCAAATGCTCAACGACCTCGTTGCCGAGGGAGCCCGCTACGACATCGTGAAAACCAAACCGTTTTCCGAGCTCCTGCAGTTCGGGCTGACGCGCTCCTTAATTGATGCGATCGATGGCTGACGGTCTGACCAGCCTGAATGCGGCCGGGGCGAAGCAGGGCGGCGCCCGCAGAAGCCGGCTGGGAGCCGGCGTTGCCAGGCAGCCAGTTCATGCGCAGTCGGTGCCTCGTGTGTTGACGAAGTCACGTCAACCGGGCGACGGACTGCTTCTCACACCGCCTGGCGAGCTTTCTAGTCTATGGGTTATATTGCTAAATAGTCCCGCGCAAACGTCCCGGCGGTGGGTTACTAGCGTTGCTGGCGAGGATAGAGTAATGCCTTACTGTTGGGGCTTGATCCTGGCTCTTGTCTCTACACTTCTATGGGTGTCCGGAGCGCAGGCAGACGACAGCCTGCGTATAGACAGAGGACTCAAGCCACTATATGGGAAGGTCGATTACACGGGCGCCACTGGTGCCGTGCAGACCGAGCGCCGGGTCAAACCGCTCGAGGGGAGAGTCGAGCACAATGCCGCCGGCGGGTTAGTGGACACGGCCGCATTTCAGGCTGGGGCTGGGCGTTTGGCACCACTACCCGGGCGCGCAGGCGCCAACCAGCTTCAGGGTGGAGCCCGCGAGTTTTCCGGACAGGGACAGGCAGATTCGGTACCCCTGCAGAGCGGTGTGGCTGGCCTGGGAAACCGTGATCCGTTTCCGCTGGACACCAACCAATCGCGGCTGCCCGGCGACCTATCGGATCGCGAGCTCCAGTTGCTGCGCTCTCACGATGTTGTGGTGATTCAGGACAGGTCGAGCTCGATGGGGGACAAAGAATACTTCCCGGTACTCGGGGGCGGTACTCGCAAGATGTCTCGCTGGAAGTGGTGCCTCTCGCAGGCGGTTGATCTCACCCGCCAGACGGCGCGCATTCCCGGTGGAAAGATCACGCTGGTACTGTTTTCCAGCGCTTACGACGTCTACGAAAATGTGAGCTTGAACCAGGTCCCCTATATCTTTGCTCGCAATCACATTTTTATCGGCACGAAAATCGTGCCGCCGCTGGCAGATCAAATCGAGCGCTACTTCCAGCGGCGCGAAGCCGGCGCGGCCAAGCCGCTGGTCATTGCCATTATTACCGACGCCATACCGCAGGACGACCACGATCTGGTAGACCTGATTATCGCAACTACCCAGCGCATGCGGACTCCCGACGAGATCACCATCACAATGCTGCAGGTCGGCAGCGAGGAGGATGGACAGCGGCTGCTTCGAAAGCTTGATAACAGGCTGGTGCGGAAAGGCGCTAAATTCGACATCGTCAACACGAAAACCTTCCCGCAAGTATTGCAGGCAGGACTTGCGCGTTCGCTGATCGACGCCATCGAAGACGGACCGCCCATTCGCCAGGCCAAGCTCCAGTAGGAGTTTACTGGCTGCCGCTTTTCTGCGAGCCGACCGCATCGGCGTGCGCTTGTCTTTGCACTTTTTCCTTGTCAGCTCTCGGCTTCCCGACCGAGCAGGATCTGCTCAGTCAAGTGGGGAAACCCATCATCGGCAGAATCCATAGCTGCAGTGCCAGGTAGCCGAAAAAAACACCGAGTGGCCACAGTCCGTTTATCAAATCTTGCAAGGCTAACCTACCTGGGCGCCGGGGAGTATACAAACAGTTATACAATTTTCGGGAAGGTCAGGCTTCCTGCGCTGTTTCCCATGCTCGGCGAGCTCGATCCTGTCGGCCATTGAGAGGAAATTCCATTCGTGACGAGCGATTCCCCAGGTCTTCCGGCTGCGCTCACGGTCTTCGTTTTCATAGTCGCCATGCTTTATTCGTCCGTCGGACACGGTGGAGCTTCCGGCTATCTGGCCGTGATGTCCCTTCTGTCCGTTCCGCCGGCGCAAATGTCCACCACGGCTTTGATTCTCAATCTGCTTGTCGCCGGCATTTCCTATCTAGCCTTCTTGAGAGCCGGACACTTCTCGGGCAAGCTTACCGGGCCGTTCCTGGTCACGTCGGTCCCAGCCGCCTTCCTGGGCGCGTTGATTCACATACCGCTCAGGGCTTACCAGTTGCTGCTAGCGGCAGTGCTGGTCTTTGCTGCATTTCGACTGGCCGTGCCGTTGCCGAAAGCCATGCAGTGCGAGCACGAACAATCAATGCCTGTAGGTTGGGCACTGGCGGCCGGAGCCCTGATTGGACTTCTGTCAGGCATTGTCGGCGTCGGCGGCGGCATCTTCTTGAGCCCGCTGATGATTTTGATGAACTGGGCTGACATGAAACGCACTGCCGCTACGTCCGCTTGCTTCATTCTCGTTAACTCCGCAGCCGGCCTGTGCGGGCGTGGCGTCGGCAATACCCTGGAGGTAGGTACATGGGCACCACTCGTAGTGGCAGCTGCCGTCGGCGGTCTGACAGGATCGTACCTGGGAGCGAACCGGTTGTCGGGCATGACGCTGAGACGAATTCTCGCGGCCGGATTATGTATTGCCGCCGTCAAGTTGGTAATGACGGCAGCGCATTGAGCAATAAGCGTCTCGTGCGCTCCCTGGCGGCGGACCCTCTCATTGCGGCAGGTCGTCCTTGAAGGGATAGCCCGAGGAAAGCAGAGGTTGCAGACCGAGATAGGGATCGTCGAGATCGGCATGCAAGACTTCCTTGTACAGCCATTTCTTGATGTCGGCTGGCGCAACCCGCCCGCTGTGAGCGAGCATTTCGTGTATCTGGCGCCGGCGGACCGTCTCGTTGACACGGGTATCGGCGGTGAGCGCGTTCCAGTCGGACAGCTCCCGACCGCCGATGAAGTCACCGGAGGCAGCCCCTGCTGATGCAGACGGCACTTCCCCTGATTGCGGCGCCGGTAACAGCAGAACTTTGACTTTGCTCTCGATGCGGATCTTGCTGAAGTCGGAGCGGGGGACGGCAACAAACCTGTCGGGTTGCGCGCCTTTTGCAAGATAGTCTGCTTGCCGATAGTGATAGCTGGCCAACAGCGCATTCTGGACAAGCGGGGCAGACCCGTCGAGGTACTGAGCGAGCAGGCGCAGTTGGCTCAAGCGATCAATGTACGCCTGTGGCTCATAAATGCCCGGCAGAATGTCGAGTATCTGCCCGGAGCCATCACACACGTAGGTGGCTATGTTGCCGTGCAGGGTGCGAGTGATTACGTGGCCGTTTCCAAAGTCGAGCCTGACTATAGGTACGGGGCGCACACTTTCCCAGACGGGCTCGAAAGTCTTGTTGATGAAGTCCGCAATGTCTTTCCTCGAGAACAACACGGTTCTCGCCAGGCGTGCATTCGTTCAACAGAAGCCATCATCGAGCTTGCCCATCATGTGGAACAGCAGTACAGGCTTGCCGGAGCTTTTAGATGCCGCGCAAGCACTCGCGAAATCCGAATGCCAGTTCACCAGCCCCGGCCTGACTTTGGGATTGTTGAACTCGCTACGCGCCTGCGGTACAGGAGCCGCAATTCGCAAGCTTTGCCTGTCCTCTGATAAAAGCCGCTTCATCGGGCGCTCGATTACAGCCTTGCGCATGTCGGGCAGAGGGCGGCGCCCGGATTCTTGAGCGCTTGCCGCCATGGACATTGCCGAAAACACTAGCGCCAGCGCAGCGGAAGAAATTAAACCAACTCTAATCATGCCTAAACTCGTTTATAGCGGGAGGTTGACAGTCCACCATGCTTCATGATCGCTGCCGCTAAGCGAATTTCATACCGGAAAAACCCCATGGCCCGGTCCGTGCTTTGTCTGGTTCTGCCAAGCAGATTGGCGCCGCCAACGCGGTGACGCGTGAAATCACCCCCATCTTCAGTCGCCGAGACTGCAAATGGGTAGGTGAAGGCAAGTCAACCAGCATGGCCGCGCAGGTTCGACTAGCAAACCATCAGGCTCAACAAGGGGCGCGGATTTCACGGAAGCCGTAGTCTTCGTGGTGGCGGCGCTCGGGCTGATTCTTGTGCTGATGCAGTTGTGCAAATAGCGCGAGCCGGGCGGTTATACGTGGCATGGTCGGCGTTAATTTGCTTTTATCCTCGCCCTGGCTGTATACGGCAAGCGAGTTTTGGGCAATTAGTAATTGGGGGTGATGAGTCTTACTGACTCAGGATATAGGTTCCGGCAGCCAGTGCGGGGGCTGGCAACGCTATGGTTGGCACAGGTAGTACAGAATCGTGGTCGGAGCTTCACACCAGGGGCGAAAAGGCCTACGCAGGCGGCGATTTCTCTGAGTCCGCCAAACTGTTTCAAGCAGCCGCAGACGCGGCAGCACACGATCGCGGGGAAGACTCGCTAGCGCTTGCCACCTGTCTGTTGGGATTAGCAAAGGCTTACGTCGCCGAATGGGACTACGGGAACGCCGAAATGGCTTATGAGCGTGCTCTGTCCATTGTCGGCAATCCGCATGCGGCGGCCGGTCCGCTCTTGCTCGCCTGCCTGAAGGATATGTCCCTCATGTACGAGCTCAAAGAGGACTTCCCTCAAGCCGAGCTGGCTTACGAACGGGCCCTGCGCTATTTGAACGAGCAGGATCGAGCGGACCACGCTGATCTGGTCGAGATCTGGGGATCGCTTGCCGAGCTGCACCACAATGCCGGGTCTCTGGAAAAATCCCTGGAGGCGCGATTGAAGGTGATCGCCCTCAAACAGCAGCATTATGGGTCAGAACACCCGGAGACTGCCAAGACGCTCATCGAATTTGCCAATATCTGCGAGGAGCTCGGTAGCCTTGAGCAAGCAGAAGCATCGTTGCGGGCTGCCTTTGCAGTCTTGCGAAATTCATTCGGCCCGCAAGATCCGCGTTCGACAGCCTGCCTGAAGCACCTCATGGAGCTGCAGGACAAGCTAAGAAAAAAGAACGAAACAGCAAAAACCGACATTCTCTGGACCGGATAACAACACGGCGCCTCCGGCAGGCTCATTCGATCACTGACTAGCGGGCGGATAAAATAGGAGGTTGCCGGTGGAAAGAGCACCTGCCTCGAGGGAACGATATGCCTGAGTGGGAGAACGAGGACGAAGATGAGGGTGGTACCGGTACCCTTACCGAGACCAAGAAGAAGGTGGAGAAACCACCGCTATTCAAGGTTCTGCTGCACAACGACGACTATACGACCATGGAATTCGTCGTTTTCATCCTCAAAACCATCTTTCACAAGTCAGAGCCGGATGCGGTGAAGATAATGCTGGCGGTCCATGAGCAAGGGGTAGGCATAGCCGGGGTCTATACGTTTGAGATTGCCGAGGCAAAGGTAAGCAAGGTGATCGAACTGGCCAGGCAGAGCGAATACCCGCTGCTCTGCACGGTTGAGTCAGAATAGGAAGTGTGCCCGGCGGCGGGTCCCTTAAGGGAAATCCTCAGGACCGGCAGAGATCCTGTCAGAATGTCTTATTAATGCGAAAAGGGTTAGATAGCCATGTTAACGGCGGAGTTACAGAAGACAATCAATCGTGCGCTGGAAGAAGCGACGAAGCGACGGCACGAGTACCTGACGCTCGAGCATCTTCTTTATGCCCTGCTCGAGGAGAAGACCGGCCTTGACGTGATCCGCAACTGCGGCGGCAATCCCGATCAGCTCAAAAAGGAGTTGGAGCAATTCCTTGAGGCCAGCATCGAGAAGCTGCCTCAGGGCCTCAATGCCAGGCCGGAGCCTACCGCCTCGTTTGAGCGCGTTCTTCAGCGCGCCCTGCTGCAGGCGCAATCGTCCGGTCAGCCCACGATAGATGGCGGCAACATGCTGGCTGCCATGTTTCAAGAGCGCCGCTCTCATGCCGTTTACCTTCTAGAGAAGCAAGGCATGACCAGGCTCGACGTCCTCAATTTCATCTCCCACGGCGTCTCCAAGCTGGAGGGAAACGGTGACGACTCGATGGAAGTCCCGTATCGCGGAGACGGGGAGGAAGGTGCCGGTGCTTCCAAAGATCCGCTTGCCGCCTATGCCGTCAACTTGATTGAGCGCGCCAAGGACAACAAGATTGACCCGCTTATTGGGCGCGAGTCGGAAATTAAGCGCACTATACATGTTCTATGCCGCCGCCGGAAGAACAATCCGGTATACGTTGGCGACTCCGGCGTGGGAAAAACGGCAATTGCCGAAGGATTGGCGCTGAAGATCCAGCGAGGAGAAGTGCCGGAAGCCCTCAGGAACGCGGAGGTGTATGCGTTGGATATGGGCTCGCTCGTGGCCGGCACCAAGTACCGCGGACAGTTCGAGCAGCGGCTGAAAGCGGTGATCAAAGCGCTTCAGAAGAAGCCCGGCGTAATCCTGTTCATCGACGAGATTCACACGATTGTAAGGGCCGGCGCTGTCGAAGGCGGGGCGATGGACGCCTCGAATATACTGAAACCGGCTCTCGCCACCGGCGAGTTGCGCTGTATCGGCTCGACTACCTATCCGGAGTACAAAGCGTCCTTCGAGCGCGATAAAGCGCTGGCGAGACGCTTCCAGAAGATTGAGATTGGCGAGCCCAGCATCGAAGACACGATTAAGATTCTTCAGGGGCTCAAGTCTTACTACGAGGAACACCACGGTGTTACCTATTCGGATGAGGCGATCACTTCGGCCGCCGAGCTGGCAGCCAAGCACATTAACGATCGATTTCTGCCGGACAAGGCCATTGATGTGATCGACGAAGCGGGAGCAGCCGTCAAGCTCATGTCGGCGGAAGAGCGTGAATCAAAGGAAGTCACGGTTCACGATATCGAGCTGGTCGTCGCCAGCATCGCCAAGATTCCAACCAAATCCGTCTCCGGCACGGACAAGGAGCGTCTGAAGAGTCTCGAGGAAGAATTGAAGTCTGTGATCTTCGGACAGGACCACGCTGTAGAAACACTGGTGCGAGCCATTCGCTTGTCACGGGCAGGACTCGGTAATCCAACCAAGCCGATCGGCTCGTTCTTGCTCTCCGGTCCGACCGGTGTCGGTAAGACCGAGCTGGCCAAGCAGTTAGCGCGCGTGATGGGTGTCAACTTCCTTCGTTTTGACATGAGCGAGTACATGGAGAAACACACGGTATCGCGTTTGATTGGTGCGCCGCCTGGCTATGTCGGCTTCGACCAGGGCGGACTGCTTACCGATGCCATTAACAAGACACCGTATGCGGTGCTAGTCCTGGACGAAATCGAGAAGGCACATCCAGATCTGTTCAGCATTCTTTTGCAAGTAATGGACCATGCCACTCTTACCGACAACAACGGCAAGAAGGCCGATTTCCGCAACGTTGTCTTGCTGATGACGACCAACGCCGGGGCGCGGGAAATGAGTGCGGAGGATATCGGCTTCCGAGCCAAGGGCCCTGAGAATGAGGCGGCGCTGAAATCACAAGCAATCAGCTCCGTTGTCAGCAAGAGCAAGAGCGCTATCGAACGCACATTCACGCCTGAGTTTCGCAACCGGCTCGATGGCTGGGTGGTGTTCAATCCGCTGACAATCGATGACATCCGAAGAGTCGTCGACAAGTTCATCAAAGAGCTCAGGGAACAGCTAACGGAGAAGAACATCAATCTGGAGATCTCTGATGCAGCCAGAGATTGGCTTGCCCATAAGGGATTCGACCGCGTCTTTGGTGCTCGGCCGATGTCGAGAATCATTCAACAAAAGGTGCGTGAGCCCTTGTCGGAGGAAATCCTTTTCGGCAAACTTCAACAGGGTGGGAAGGTCGTCGTCGAGGAGAAAGACAACGACATCATCTTGACCTGCGGCGAAGGCTAATTCAGCATCTGTTCTCGGGAAAAGGAATACAGGTAGTGAGATCGAACAGGTTGTCCGTACGGATGATCGAGTCCGATTTGCACGGTGGTTTGGAAGACATGCACGCTTTGAACGTTTCGCCATTCGGGATTGGAGGTGAATGCGCGTTTGCAGAGAAACCTTAATGCGTCTTTCTCTCTGTCCTGACCCTCACTTCTTGCCTGCGCTAGCATGTCCGTAATCTTGATTTTTGTAAGGCCTGGCACGGACTGAATCAGCCACTGGGTCGTACTGGTACCGTCGGAATTTTCTAGCTCGACTGCGTCGAGCACCAATTGATTGCCGACGCGAGCGCCGAACCCGGGGTAAGAGGCGAACGGCCAATCCGCTTGTCTATCGGTGAACCCGCAGGCGCATTCGATAATTACCAGGCTGACGCCGATTGTGAGCGGCCAAAGCGGTGTACCAATCCTCGACGGGGCCTGGGTGACAATTTTGCCCACTGTCGCACAACTGACGTAGGAGCATACGATGGCAACCAGAGTCAGCGGTGCACGCAGGATAATGGGCATCAACTTGCTAATTCGCTGATGATGCCAGTGGAAATTTATCGCTGTCGTAGAGCCGTTGGCATAAGTCGGCAGTATGCGCTGACACAAATCGAAGTGGCGAATGGCTGACTCGCAGGAAATGCATTGCCTGCAAGCGGGACTAAACTGGACAGCTAGCCGACGGCGGAATAGTCGCTTGCCGACGGCTAAGAATATGCGGCGCCAATTCAGCAGTAAGAGCAGAAACGGCTGCAGATGTATGAAGAGAATCCTCATGATGATGCCGTTGGCTTGATGGAAGGTGATTGCGGCTCCGGCCAGTCCGGAGCGCACGTTTTCTCCCATGAACACTAAAAAGAAGAATGTGCACTCAAACAAGATTACGCACATTGCTGCAATCTGCCACACCAGCATGATTGGGACAGCCTCCAAAAAAGTGGTGTCAGCCGATGTGCCGAAAGCAGTCCTGATGATCATGTTTGGCAAGTTGTCCGTCCATATCCAGTCCACACCGACTTTCCAGAGTTTTCCTACTCCTGGGAAAAAGTAGATGATGCCGAGAAGCAACCAGAAAAGGCGCATCGGCACACCGTAGACCAGCGATCGCTCCGCGCGTGTAACAGAGGCGGAAAACGGAGCGGCCAGGCTCAAGCGGTCGGACGATCTGGCAACCGCTAAGATGAGTAAGAACCAGATGACGTGGTGCAAGTGGGAGACGTGCAAACATTCTGTAGTGCCGAGAATGTACGTACCGACTACGGCGCACACTGCCGCGCTGGTGCGAGTGAAGATACCCAGCAAACCCAGCAGGCACAGGGCTTTGCACAGGGCAGCTCCGGTGTAGACGAGCGTCTCGGAGGGCGGGACGAGCGCAAATAACCAGCCGAGAGTCTCCGGCACATTCCAGAACTCTCTGCAGACCATGGCGTTTACTATACGTTCGTGGCCAAGCAGCGACCAGA
>Ga0066388_100000159_pt1 | contig 25793 bp, 20 predicted proteins | sample PanSoiMetaGPlot6_FD_64539 | JGI IMG/M metagenome (GOLD analysis project Ga0066388, IMG submission 64539) | Tropical forest soil microbial communities from Panama analyzed to predict greenhouse gas emissions - Panama Soil - Plot 6 (Hybrid Assembly) | ecosystem: Environmental > Terrestrial >...
GTTACCCAAGCGACTGATTGGACCATCACGGGGTGCAAAGCCCATAGCGCCGCCCCTAACCACGCGCCGCGAACATTAAGTTGCCGCAAAATCCGCCAGAGTAAGACAGCCGAGCCGGCGTGCAAAAGCACATTCAAAAGATGGTATGGCCAGGGCGATAGGCCGACGAACTTGTGCACAATCCAAAAAATCGTAAGCACCAGTGGGTAATAGACTGCTCGCGTGCTGGTCCAAATTTCTTTCAAACCCAGCGGACCAACAATGCAGGGGTTTCGAGTCAGATGTGATTCGTCATCCCAAATGAAGCCGGCATTAAAGACTCGAGCGTAGGAGACAAAAACGACCGCGATCAAAAGAAGCGCCCAAAGCCATTCTCGTTGCCGCGACGGTTTCTGTAAGTGTGGCGGTCCGCTAACCATGGCCGGCGTAATGGGCATCGTCATTGGCTAATGCTCCATGTCATTTCCGAGTGAAGCAAGGTGATCGGTCGATAAACCTCTTAGCTTATCACTTTCATAAGACGTTAGCACGAAGATCAACCAGTGTGAGTTCGAGCGACACAGAATCAAGGGTCCACGCAACGCCACAGCAATCGGGAAAGATCATTTGCCGTAATTTGATTCACCTAATGGCGTGCGCTACACATGGTCGATCTAGTCTGCGGAATGGCAAAGCGCATTTCCACCCCGTCAACAGGCTCAAAGCGCCTAGTAGCGATTGGGATTTGTGCTGCGCTCGCCGCGATCACGTGGTTGGTTTTCGGCCAAACCCTGGGACATCAATTCGTCAGCTTCGACGACCCACAGTACGTATATGCGAATAGAGACGTCGCCGCAGGGCTGTCGCTGGGAGGGATCGCTTGGAGCTTTACCCACACAATAGCCGGCAACTGGCACCCCATCACGACCATTTCGCACATGTTGGATTGCCAGCTGTACGGGCTGGACGCTCGCGGGCATCATTTCACCAATGTTTTTTTGCACACGATAGCCGTCATCCTCCTGTTTCTCGCGTTGCAGCAAATGACTGGGAGCTTGTGGCGAAGCGGTTTTGTTGCGGCCCTGTTCGCAATTCATCCGTTGCACGTGGAATCGGTGGCGTGGATCTCCGAACGGAAGGATGTGTTGAGTGCGGTGTTTTTCATGCTGGCTCTCGGTGCCTACATACGCTATGTCCGCGCCCTCTCACTCACAGCTTACCTGCTCGTCCTGCTCACATTCGCTCTCGGTCTGATGTCGAAACCGATGCTGGTGACCCTTCCGTTCGTTCTTCTGCTGTTGGATTACTGGCCCCTCAGCAGAATCAGAGCTCCCGGATTTGCAAAGGCCAGTGGGAAACCGATGACCAGAAGTCAGTGGCCGATCGTCAGCCGCCTCATAACGGAAAAAATTCCTTTGTTCGCGCTGTCTGCTGTTTCGTCCGTATTGACTTGGCTGACACACCTTCAAAGTGCGGGAAGTAAGTGTCAGTTGCCGTTCACATGGCGACTGAACAATGCGGTTGTCAGCTATGTGGCCTACATCTGGCAGATGTTCTGGCCCGTCCGCCTGGCAGCTTTCTATCCTCACCCCAATGATCAGCTGGCTCTCTGGCAGGTTCTTTTGGCAATTGCATTTCTCATCGCAATCACCCTGCTCGCAATTCATTGGCGGAAAGAACGACCGTACGTTTTCACCGGCTGGTTTTGGTATGTGGGAATGCTTGTTCCGGTGATTGGGCTTTTGCAGGCCGGCGAACAAGCGCGCGCAGATCGGTATACTTACCTGCCGCAAATCGGTTTGTATGTCGTTATCGCTTGGGGCATTCCAGACCTGATACTGTCCATAACGCGTCGTGAACGCAACCGAAGCCGCGGGTACGCGCTGCTGTGCACCGCGATGTCTGCAATGATCGTCATCTTGTTGAGCTGGCAGGCGTTTGTGCAGACGTCGTATTGGCAAAATAGCGAGCTGCTCTGGAACCACGCGCTGGCTGTCACGGGTGACAACGACGTGGCTCATAACAATCTTGGTTATCTGTTCTTGCAACGCCGCGAATTGGACAGCGCGCGCTCGCACTTCGAGACCGCATTGAAGATTCGCACTCGCACCGCTGCCCCCTATTACAACTCTGGTGGCGCACTCATCGAGAATAGTCTTGCCGCTATTCTCGCCCAAAAAGGCCTCACCAATGAATCGATCGGCCATTATGACAAGGCAATAAGCATGCGACCTGATTATGGCGATCCATATCTCAACCTTGGCAACGTTCTCTTTCAGCAGGGCCGAATCGGCGATGCGATGGCCCAATGGGAGAAGGCGCTTGGGACACAGCCACACGACGCGGCTTTTCATGCCCTGCTGGGCGACGCGTTTCTACGAGCAGGATCACAGAGCGTCGCGATCGCGGAGTACGAGCGTGCAGCGCGGATTTCCGCGCAGGACCTGCTGAGTCGTAACAATTTGGCCTGGCTCCTCGCGACCTCTCCTGATGCTTCAATTCGCGATGGAAATCGGGCAATGGAGCTCGCCAAAGAGGCTGTCCAACTCTCCCGCGGCAAAGATCCCAATTACCTCCGAACCCTTGCCGCTGCCTACGCTGAAGCTGGCCATTTCGGTGAGGCTAAAGAAACTGCTCGGCAGGCTCTGCAAGGGGCTGAGCTTCGGGGCAACTCCACCTTGGTCAATGCGCTTCGGGATGAAATGGCACTCTACGAACTTGACTTGCCGTACCACAAATAAGGGCAGCTACGCTTTCAGCCAGCGGCGACTTCATCACAGCCGTCGCTAACGAAGTGAACGAGACATCACCTTGGAATAATTGCGCTGATCTAAGCACATGTCGCCGATCGCTTGGAAGAACTCAGTAGACGTGTCCTCCGGCTCAAAAGCAAACGGCCGGGCTCATGACGAGCCCGGCCGCTGTGAATTATTCGGGCGTTCGGTTTAGAAGCGCTTCTTCAGTCCGACGTACCAGAATCGGCCTTTGATGGTGGTAAGCGACTCGTCATAGCCATTCTCGAAGTTGCCGGCTACAAACGGTGGGTCGAAGTCACCCACGTTCTGAATACCGAGCGTAACCGTCGTATTGTTAAGCCACCATTGCCAGTTGCTGCAGCCGTACTCAGCCGTGGACACCGGGACAACGTTCTTTTCTTTACCATCCTTCATCTTCACGTTTTTGCCACCATCCTTGGCATAGCCAGGGACCTCGGCCGGTGCGGGCGGCGGGAAGTTAAACGTATAGTTGAGGATCAGGTCGAGCGTGGTCCAAGCCGCCACTTTGCGCGCAAAGGGACTCTCGTCGCCACGCACAAAAGTCTGACCGGTGCGACCGACTGTGGCGGTGCTGCCTGGCGGGATTGTTCGTGGAGTCGACGGGGCACCGCCAACTATCGATAGGTTGTCGTCCTCGTATTGACCGATCCAGTGAACAACTGCGCCAACATCCAAGCCACCCAACCAGGTGTCAGCCGGGCCATCGTAGAAGACACTGAAATTCGCTCGGTTTCTCGGCAGCGAATTGGTCAACGTGAATGATGTAGGCAGGAACTCGCCAGCGATACCGAATCGCTTGGTAAACGGGTCTTGCTGAAGCTCGGCTCGGGACAACCACGTGCCGTTGACCGTCGTAGTTAGCCTTCCATAATCGCCGTGGCCGAAGATCGTCGAATCCAGGATATAGATCGCTTCGTAATCCAGACCTTCGAAAATCGCTCCGGACAGGTTTTGGTTCGGATCGAGCACGAGTGTGACTGGCCCCGGCTCCGTACCCGGGGAGGTACCAGGGGAACGGGTTACCTGCGACCCGTTGGGGTTTGTAATCGTCGACCCGCCATTTGGCGGCCGAGTAGTGTTGATAATGAACTGCGCGCCAAGGGTCGCTACGATGTCGCGCATGTCGATGTGCCACCAGTCAGCGCTAACCGTCAACCCCTTGATCCATTTCGGGCTATACACTGCTCCGTAGGTCCATTCATACGCTACTTCCGGGTGCAGCGCGGGATTGCCGCTAATACGTTCCTCAATCTGCGGCTCAGTCTGGGTAGAGAATGGATCGACAACCAGCGGGAAGTTCTGCGAGCCCGCGGGATTGAGCTCTAGCAGTGTCGGCGCGTGGAATGCTTCAGTATAACTGCCGCGCAGGGTGAGTGCACCGATGTACTTGGGATCGATCGGTTGCCAGCGTACCGATACCTTTGGCTTCTGTGCGTTATACGTAGAATGAAATGCTGGGAAGTTTGTACTTAGCACCGGCGAAGTATTCTGGCTGAACCATTGTTCTCGCTCGGCAAAGTCGACTTCCAAGCTATAGAAGCCAGGGAAGTTCCATGTGGGACTCGTGAAGGGCACCCGCACTTCCTCGTAGATCGACCAAACATCCCGGTTCACCCTTGCGCCTTCACGATCGGTTGAACCGATTGTTTGGAAGGTCGTGTTCAGCGAATCCGGTCTGCGATTCCACCTCTCACCGTAATACTCGCCGCCGATCGCAAACGAAACTGGTCCGGCAGGAAGGTTAAACAGATCGCCGTTAATGGTGGCATAAGCCAAAGGCATCTCAAATTCAGCGGTGTTATGCAGGTTCACATAAACCTTGTTGTCCGCTGCAAGCGTATTGGGACGGAAGAAGCCACCAAAGGGATTAAACGCTGTACGCGGGTCTGTATCCAGCAACGCGTCTCGCAGACCAGGCTGGCTAACCTCGCCCAGGGACAAGTCCTGGCCTTCGTTCCGAGCGTAGCGGAAGCCCATCTCCCAGTTCCACGTCTTGAAATAATCGCCAAACACACCCATCTCGCCTTTCATTCCAACATCGAAGAGGTAATCCCAGTAGGTAAACTTCTCGCTTCTCAGCTGCGTGTCGTTAGTGCCACGAAACCGGACGCCAGTAGTTACAGGGATTCCGACCCCGTTAACAACCACGGTCGTATCTGCTACCGTGAACGGATTAAATGGATTGGTAAGTGGCACACTGATCCCGCTAGGGCTAAACCCTACGGTGCTTCCCGTAATCTTAAACGGATCCGGCGTAAACGGAACAGCCGCCAGAGCTGAATCGAAAAACGACCGCGCAACCTTGAAATCGGCAAATACCGTCAGGTACTTGTCACAGATGTCCCGTGTGAACGACCCGTAGAACACCTGGCGATCTGCCGCAGGGAGCGCTGGCGTGAAAGCGGCGAAGTTAAAGGCTACGAAGTCTCCGTCAGACCCGGCGGGGTGTGCTCCGCCTACAAAGGGTGTGGCCCCACTGTTCAGACCAAAAACGCCGGGCTTGACGTAAAATGGAGAGGTCGCGGCGTTAGGAGCCGAATGCGGAGGCGGGGTGTTCGCGCTGAAAAACAAACTGGGAATCAACCGGAAACTTTGCACGCGACCGGGGAAGTTCGAGCTGCGCACGTCGAATCCGCCGAACCGATGGAAGTCGCCATTTGAGGATAGGTCGCGGTCGCGGCTGAACAATCCGCCGGTGCGCTGATAGAAATCGGCGATTACCACAATGTCGGTCTTGTCATCGCCCGTGCCAGCTTTCAACCACGCTTCCCATTCACCCATATCATTTGACGCGCCCATGTTCGTGTTCCCGTACGTGCCACCGATTTCCAAACCACGGAACTTGTGAATCAGGAAGAAGTTGACCACACCAGCCACGGCGTCGGCTCCGTAAACAGCCGAGGCACCATCTTTCAGGATATCGATGTGATCGATCATCGAGAAGGGTATCAACTGGATGTCGTAGCCAAAGAACAGTGCGGCTTGCGCGATGCGCTTACCATCTACCAAGACCAGGGTCTCCTTTGGAAGCAGGCCGCGCAGATTGAGTTGGACGGTACCGTCACCGCCGTTTGCAATGTTCTGGTTAACCGTGCCGCCGGCCTCTTGCGGGATAAACGTAGTCAGGTCCGTCGCGTTACGGATACCCAGCTTCTCGATGTCCTGCGGACGATAGGTGTCCACCGGGTTCGGGCCGGTCTCTTCCGCCGTGGGAATGTTCGAACCGGTCACGATCACGCGCTCGACCTCAGCCGTGGGCGCTGGCGCCGTCGGGTTTGCTGGAACGGCCGGAGCCGGCAACTGAGCTGATGCGCTTGATGCAAAAATTAGAGGAAATCCCACACCCGCCACAAAGACGGCGCGAAGGAATCCGAGTTTATTTAGCACGTTTTTAGTCATTAGTTTCTCCATTGGTTTGGTTAGGTTTTGGCACGCTTATTAAATTTTCCGAACGCTGACAAGCTTTTTTTTCACTTTTTTCAAAGTTTTTTTGAACGGCTTTTGGGGTCTATTGTCCCCTCAGCCATTCCCGTGTAATGGGAGGCGGTGGGAGGTGGCAAGCTTTTTTTTCACTTTTTTGAAAGTTTTTTGAACCCGACAAACGCCCCTTTTGCGACCTAGAATGACGCATGTCGGGCATGATGCCGATTAAGTTTGGAGGTCGCCGAATTGGAACGTCGGTTTCGCTGTCGCACGACGCGGGCTTAACGTTATATGGCCTGGCTCAAGTGAAAGAAATTGTAACGACTGGAAAACGCCGGCCAGTTAAGAATCGTCTGTGAAACTGTGATGACAAACACAATTGCTCCGACTAACAGTACGCGCGGCCACATTCGAGGAGTCCAGAAAAGTGCATTGTTGATCGCTTGGGAGTAAAGCAGGAAAAATGGAACCGCCGCACTGCTGAGCAGTCTTCCGGAAGTGAAAAACGGATGCTCACGGGACGGATACACGCAAAGCCCGAAGTCGAAGGCCATTGATAGAAGCGCAACCGACAAGGCCAAAACGGCGAAGCTCCAAAACGCGAGCCAGAGAGCCTGTCGTTGAAAGCCGGTGAGTTTGGTCGAGCGCGGAAATAAACTGATCACGGCGAGGCCAATTGCGAGCGTCGAAGAGGCCCAGTAGAACGCGTCGATCGCTTGGAAAGCGAGCCGTTTGCCATGCCAGATAAATTCACCCCGCCAGAAGCTCGCAATCAGTTCTGGCCAGAACTCCTTCACTCCATTCAGTGTGAAAATTGGATGCGGCCACCAATTGCCAACGGGTTTGCGAGTCCATCCCAGAAACTCAATTTTCGAGCCGGTGGCAGTGAGATCGCCGAACGTGTGATAATTCCACACAAACCAAACAGCGATTGGAAAAGCCGCAGATATTATCAACGCAGCGAGCGATACCAAAAGGGAGAGCAGGGCGGTCCCCTCGGTTCGACTTCGAATCTTGAAGATCAAAGCTATCCCGGCGACGAGCAGCAGAGCGATGTTTGTTGTCTTGACAAGACAAGTCGCAGCGAGCGCAAGTCCGGTCCAGATTGCGAGAGGCAGAGTCGGCGGCTCGGCCCGCAAAATTTTGATTAAACCTATAAAGGCAATTCCAAAGCAGACCGGAGATAGCGAATCGCTCTGTGTTGAATAAAAAGTGGTCTGCGGCCAAATGGCCAGCAAGATCGCAACGCTAAAATGCAAGAACTGTCGAGCAGGAAAGACAACTTTTGCAGTGACGAAGCCTATCCAGACGAGAGTTCCTGCAACGACCACGTTCAAGAAACGAACCCAATACAACAGCCACGCGCCCGTAATCCCCACGACACGGCCAAGATTTAGCCACAAGCCCGCGATCACATAATAGAGTGGCGGCTCTCCGGATTCGTAATTTTCATTGGATCGCCACCGCGGCGAATTCCTTTGTACGACGTCTTCCCGCTGCTCAGCTGGCAACGTCCAGTTTGGGGGCGGAAAATCACTCGTCGCAAACTGCTGCGGAGCCATCAAATACTCCGGCGTGCCGTACAAAGAGATGTAATACGCAGACTCGAAAGAATAATGACCCAAATCGCGTGGGACATCGCCTCGCGCGTATTTCATCACTAAATCGACGTGTGTCTGCTCGTCCACGTTGTTAAAAAACGGAAACGCCGCGGAAAATGCGAAGACGCGAAGTGCGGCGATCGCGCAAAGCAGCAAGATCAACTTTCGCTCATGTCGCACCGAAAATCGAGAGGCGGCCTTCATCGACGATTCGCTTCGATCACTGCAAGCTTCCCGTATTCGGTGATCAGAGGCACAATGCCCGCTAGCTGCACAAACCGCCTCTCTACCGGTGCGCGAAAAGGCGAATCACTCTCAAGTACAATCGCCATGTGTCCTTCGGGATCCGGTTCGCGCCAGAAAATTGGTTCAGGGTAAACGCGATGCTGGTAACCAAAAAACGTGTCGGAGACGGCAAACGCTTCATGGCATTCGAACAACAACGGGTAAACAAAAGAAACAGTGGCCCACACGTCGGTTACGCCGTCTTGGCTCAGTTGACGTTCGACGCCGTCGAGATCCCCGCCGGGAATCCGCGTCATACAATAGTTCTCTCCCTGATCGCAGAGCGTCAATGTTTCGATTTGGTTGTGTCGCGCCGTATCGACAGTCAGCGCAGTTCCGGCGATTAGCACGGCTGCAAGGATCCCGGTTCCGCCGAGGCGAATCAGCGTTTTGGAAGAAGCAACGGAGCGTGTCAGCAATCGGGCAGTGAGCGCTGCAAAAAAGAAAGAACCGGCCAAAAAATAACCGGGCACTCGGAAGGGCGCGGTCACGTACGGAACAAAGCAGGCGAGTGTCAGAAGGAGCAGGAGCAGGTCTCGGTCTTCACGACCGGCTGCGAAACCACCACGAATCGCCTTTACAATTTCTGACGGCCATCGGATGAATGGCCAAGCCGCTGCGCCTGCCGCCAGCAGGGCGATAGCGTAAAATACGAATCCGACAGCGGGCTTCTCTGGATAATACCAAAGCACAGTATCGGCACCGAAAAACTTTGGCATCTCCGTTAGAAAAATCTGTGCGAACACCTTCGGCCGAAAAAACACCGCCAATCCCCCGCCGCCTGTTTTCTCGAGCACAGCATTCCAGTTCGCAAAATGATACTTGAGGTTGAATGCAATCGCTGGCGAATAGCCAGCGATGAAACCGATGAGTGCGACCAGTGCGTTCTTAGACGACAAGCTTCGGCGCATCAAAATGAGAACCCATAGCGCGAGGTTGAACGTGATTCCCAGCTCTAAACTGAAAATGCTCAAGCCGGAAACAACGCCGAACAATAGATATAGCGGCCACCTTCGGTTCGGCGTCGATTGAATCGATAAAAAGAGAATTACGAGCAGAGGAATGGAAAGGAAATACCAGGAATAACCTCTCACTTGGAAGTGCCACTTGAGAAGTGACGGAGTGAGCGCGAACACGATGGTACCGAAAAGCGCCGTGCGTTGGTCATAAAGCGCCTGGCACATGCAGTAGAATAACAACAGACAGAGCAACGACAGTCCGACGATGCAGCTCTTTAACGAAATCACGCCGACGCCGAAGCATGCAAAAGAAATCGCGCCCAGATAAGCTTCCCAGGCTGCGCCTGCGTTGTAGGCCTGCCCGTACATGTAGAAGGGGAAATAGCGCCCTTCCAGAATGTGTTTCGCCATCAGGCCAATGATTGCCTCATCGCTATGGACATGAGTTTGCGACCTCAGCAGAATCGCAAAGCGCGCTCCCCCAATAATTATAAATGCGCCGATGAACAGCGCGTGCCGGCGTATCAGAGATTGGTTGTCACTTTTCCGGCGCGATCCTCGGGAGGACTTGGCGAATCGGACGATCGACACGATTACTATTTGCAGCGTCTACAGCGGAGGATGAAATCCGAACTCGCTCTGCAATTTCCCCCACAGCCAATCGACGAAACTATCCTTCTTGATCGAAGCAGCATTTGTGGCGGCAAGCGCTTCTGCTTTGTCCACGTCGCCGTTCAAACAGTAAAGATAGGTAAGTAGAAACGTGTCGCTGAGGCTAAACGGGCCGCGATCTTTCTTGTTCTCCAGCAGACGAATTGCTCCATTGATATCTCGTTGCGCAAGCGCTCCGGCAACCAGGTCTCCCATGGTTTCCAGCGGAGGCGGTTGCGATTTCTTCGCCACACGCTCGGCAATTGACAGCCGGAACCCGTCACTTCTCAGTACCTCCAATACCGGGATTCGCAGTCGGGAATGGCGGAGATAAACATCGAGTTCCGCCAACCCGTTGCTTCCAAACATTTCGGAGAGATATCGCGACTCACGGAGGTTAAAAAACGACTCCAGTGAAGACGTCGCGGGGTCGAGCGCTTCCGGCCAGATCCTCTCGATCAGCGAAGAGTGGGTAAAGCGTTGAAGCGCTGAACGTGCGTCCAGATACGTCAAAGCAAATCGGTGATTTTCCTCGTCGTCCCACGGGTCATCGGTCAGCCGCTTTGGGTACATATCCGTCAAGGGGGGGACATCGCGCGTGATGCGATCGATCTCCTCACCATCCATCAAAAACAACGCGCCCAGTTGTTGCGGAACCTCGATACCGATACGTCGCAAATCTGCCCCGCTGCCCGGCTCACTCCACAACCGACGAAGTTCCGATGCTTTGATTTTGCTTCCGGGCCCATTGATCCCCATCATGATCCAGTCCCCATCGGCGCTGGACCAAACTGAGGCGTTGGGAAACGCGTCGTGAAACGCGCGCAGAATCGCTTTTGATTCGTCCACCTTTAGTTGATAGATCGGCAGCCAGAAAGTGGCAATTCCGCCCTCTTTCAGCCGGCTTTTCATCAACGAAAAAAACTCTTCCGTGTAAAGATTGACGGAACCCGGTACTTTCGGCGGAGGCGGTTCTCCGGAAATGATGTCGTACTGCTGCGGGCTGGCCTGAAGGAAGAACCGGCCGTCTTGGACTGCCGCACGCACCCGGGGATCGCGCAATGGATTAGAGTAATTGATGCCGGTATAGAAATCGGCGAGACGGAAGACTTCTTTTGAAATGTCCACGATGTCCATGCGCTTAACATTCGGCCCATGCAGCAGCGCATCCGCCGTGACGCCGCATCCGTAACAGATGAGCAACACATTTTCCGCTTCCGGACGAAGAGCTAAAGGCAGATACGCAAACAATCTCATGTAACGCTGATTTTTCGGATTTGTGGCCGACATCGAAAAGGCATCGGTCAGCAGTCGGTAGTAGTACGGTTCGCCAAACAGATCGCGACGGAGCAACTGGTAGGTGTTTGCGCTCCCCTCGATTTTCTTTACAACCCGTGCAAGCACGTTGCCGTATTCGTCGACCTGGTGAGGACGACTCGCGTGCGCCAAATGTGCCTCAGCCCGATGATGTGGAAAAATTGCGATGACCAGAATCAGCGCGGCGTAAAGAGCGGCCATTGCAAATGCCGCTGGCTCCCTAAAGGACCAAGCACCTCGTTCGTTGCAAAGCACGGCCAGTAGGGCATAAGCCGCGGCGCACAATACGAGACTCGACTGAAAACCGATGCTCGGTAGCAGAACGAAACTTGCAAGCAGCGGGCCGGTCGCTGCTCCTGCTGTGTTGAGCAACGTAGTAATTCCAATGCTATTCATCCGATCCTGAACGCTGGCGTGTACACGCGCCGCGATGCTCGGGAACAAAGCGCCGGATAGAAAGGCGACCGGAAACATCAATGCCAGACTCAGAAGAGTAATCTGGTGCCAGGAAGCGAGACTAAAAGCACCAGAAGGCGTTCGTACTGCCTCACCCGGAAAGAATAAATATGACAAAAGCACTGTAATTGCGGCGAGCAGTAGCAAGACAGGAAGGAATTGATTCGGCTGTGCCGACCGGCGAAGAATCGCGCCAGACGCGACGCCACCGAGCCCAATTCCTACGAGTACGACCGCGAGCATGACTGCAAAAGCAGTCGACGACGATGCAACGTACAACCGTAAAAAACGGAACCAGATGACTTCCAGCGCAAGAAGAATGCACCCTGTCCCAAAGCTGACGAAAAGAAGCCGCCACGGCGGCCGATACCTAGCATTCAGGCGAAACGGAAACGGTCGCCGGAAATCAAGGGTGGTGGTATCGCCTGCGAATCTTGCGACGAACAAGGCAGCGGCTGCGGCGATGCAACTCGTCAAACCTGCAGCCAAACTCGTGCCTCGAATACCAAACGCCTCGATGAGATAACCTTCACCGAGCAAAGCGCCTGCCACCGCGCCTAACGTGTTCATGCCATATAGAAAACCAATCGCGCGCCCAAAATTGGCATGCCGTAACATTGGATCTTCAATCAACACCGGGAGCGTCAGGCCCATCGCCGTCGTCGGCAAAAGTAGAATCAGGAAAGAGACAATGAACCGCAGTCCGAGAAGCGCGGGCTGATAGTTCCAGAGCATTTGCCACACGGGTCGCAACAATTCGCCCAGCGCCGGAAGGCCAAAAACGATTGTGCAGCCAAGCAAAGCGACAAGCACCTCAAGCAAGGCGTAAAGATGAAGCGGTCGCCCTCGCCGAATTCTGGACGATGCAGCGATTGCGTTCCCCAAGGCCAGGCCAGCCATGAAACTGGAAAGGATCAACGCCGCCGCCCAGACCGAGTTGCCGAACGCGAGGCCGCTGAGCCGCAGCCAGAGCGTTTCGAATATGAGCGCACCAATCCCGGATAGAAAGAGAATGGCAGAGAAAATAGTAACCGGACCGCTCCCACCGGGCCTTTGCGTCTGCGCCTCGGACGATACATGCGGCTCAGGGGCCAGATGGGACCTATTCATTTTTGCGAAAACCAGCGTCGATCCTCAAAACGATGGCGCCTGCGATCCCCGCGAGAATACCCAACTTTGCTGAATTAACCGGCGCAGTCTCATCGAACGCAAGCATAGCGATAAACAGCGACATGGTAAAACCAATCCCTGCCAACAGGCGTAACCGAGCAGAGATAACCATCCGAGGTCGCGAGGAAACTGGGCAAATCCGCAGTAATGCCTAGCGGTTTACCAATGCCAAGGCCGAGGAGGATTCCAACAGTGACGCCGGGATTTTGGCGTGGGTCACCGATCCTAACGCCTGCATTGGCGAAGGCGAACAGCGGCATCACGATAAACGCTGAGAAGTTGTGAAGCGCGTGTTTGAGCCGCAAAATCGGCGCGGTCACTCCTTTGCTCGCATGCTCAAGCGCAAAGAGAGCTTCGTGCTGTCCTTTGCTGGTGAGGACGAGAAAATCACCACTGTGATGGAAAGTCAGCGACAGCGAGTGTTCTCTGATTCCGATTGTTACAGGTATCTGCCAAAGGCGTTGATATGCTTCCGCTAATGGAGAATTGGCCAGCGCTAGCGCAGCGATTCCGAACAGCAGTAACACTGATCCGCCGGCCGTCTCGGTGCGGAAAAAACGCTGAAATATGGCCGGATGCATTTTTTTAACCACAAATCTTTCGCCACGTTAAATCGTAAATCCGATGTAACTGTGTAACTATTACGAATCACGTTCTAACACTTATCATAATGTTCACCGGTTTGGTTGAAGAAGTCGGCAGTGTAACCGGGGTCGGTGCAAGCAAAAACGGCAACCAACTAAAAATTGCCGCCCCACGGATCGCTGCCAGGGTGCGGCGTGGCGACAGTTTGGCCGTTAATGGTTGTTGCCTCACGCTAAGCTCGCGCAGTGGCGACGAGTTGATTTTCGATCTGTTAGAAGAGACGATCGCTCGCACAAATCTAAAAAACTTGCAGCGCAAGCAGTTGGTAAATCTTGAGCGCGCTGTTGCGGCGACGGACCGCTTTGGCGGACATTTCGTTCAGGGGCACATCGATTGTGTCTCGCCCGTCATCGCCTACCATAAGACTGGCACAGATTTTCGACTAGAAATCGAGTTACCCGAAGTCTTCGCCAATTACGTCACGAGCAAGGGCTCGATTGCAGTCAACGGGATCAGTCTTACCGTCGCCGAGGTTCTCCCGAAAAGTTTCGTCGCGTGGATTATTCCTTATACGAAAATGCATACGAATCTGGACGAGGTCCAGGCAGGCGATCTAATGAATCTCGAGTTCGACATTCTCGCCAAGTACGTAGAAAGAATGCTGGCTTCGCGGGTTTGAACCGTTAAAACGTTGGACTGTTGAATCGTGAACCCAATGTAACAACGTAACCCCTTACGAATCACGGTCTCGGTTCGTGTCGACTTGTGCTTGACCCTTCTCTAACTGCTCCAAGTTCCGCGAGGTCTCGCCGGCGACCTAGAGTAGTGGGCGTGATCACATCGCCAGCAGAGCTTGATTTGGCTATTCGAATGGCCGAGCCGCCAGATTTCTTTGAACTGCGGCTGGATCGGCTTGTGGCTTCGTCTTGGCGCAGCCATGACGGCGCTGGCCTTTTTGACCGGCTGGAGAACAAAATTTCGAAGTTACGCGCGCCGCTCATTATCACGGCTCGACATCCAATAGAAGGTGGCGCGAATCGCTTGGCCTCGCGTCAACGATACGATCTCCTCGCGCGCTTCTTAGCCCGGGCTCGTTACATCGACGTCGAATTACGCTCGGTACCTGTGTTCCGTTCGCTGCTTCGGCTCGCTCGAAAGCAGAACGTGCGGCGCATCATTTCAGTTCACTACCTGAAGAGCACTCCGACTCCCAATCGGTTGCGAAACAAAGCGCGCGCTGCAAAAACGGAGGGTGCGGATATTTTCAAACTGGCGACACGCACCGACACTCCGGTGCAACTGACGCGATTAATCGATTTCGTCGCGGCCAAAGACGTTGACCTTGCCGTGAGCGCGATGGGAATCGGTAAACTAGGCGCCGCTTCACGTGTGCTCCTCGCCTGTTGTGGATCGGTTCTGGTATATGTTTCGGTCGCCGCGGCGACCGACATCGAAGGACAAATGTCGCTGGAACAGTTTCGCGCGCTGGCTGGCGGGTTGTTGAATCGTTAAACCATTGAAGCTAAATCGCCACGTTGTAACGAATCAGAATCACGTTGCTCCGCCCCTTGCTCTTTCTCCAATGCACATATCGTACAAAATAGGAACGCGCCATGGTCTCGTCTGTAACTTTCCCAAAACAAGTGCCCGTTATGCCTTTACCCGGCGCTCTGCTTTTTCCGCACGCTCTGCTCCCGCTTCACATCTTTGAGCCGCGCTACCGCGAGATGTTAAGGTACGCGCTCACCCATCATCGGATGTTTTGCGTGGCGCTTCTCAAACCGCATTGCGTCGAGTGGAATTCAACAGGCGACTTTTTTCACATCGCCAGCGTCGGTCTCATTCGCGCATGCGTTGAACAGAGCGATGGCACATCGAACCTGATTCTGCAGGGACTGGGACGCGTTAGATTCAGTGATTTCCGGCAAGAGACGCCATTCCCGATTGCAATGATTGAGTCGCTCGAATCCGATTCCACAACGTCTGTGGAAACTGAGGCGCTGGCGGCAAAAGTGCTCGAACTTTATTCAAACATCAAAGGAGATGGACCGCGGCAGCTTCCCCCTAAGGTAGACCGATATCTTTCTGACTTGAGCGACCCAGAATTGCTTGCTGATCTCGTCGCCTCGACATTTGTGAGCGATCCGCTTCGCCGCCAACGCGTCCTGGAGGAACTCTCTGTCAACAAACGACTGCGCCTGGTGATTCAGTATCTTCGGGAAGAGAACGGTAGCGCGGCTGCGTAACGGTAGCCGCGTCTCTGTGAGATGCGCTGTGGATGCGTTGCAACCACATCAGCGCTGCACCTCACACAGCGAGGCGGCTACAGGGTCGAAAGCCGCGCGTGTTCTTCCATCAAATACCGGTCCGTCATTCCCGCGATATAATCGCACGCAGTGCGATGCAATCCCTCGGTCTCAATTCGTCTCGCCGCCGTCTCGCCCAGTTTGTCAGGATTCGCCAGGTACGCCTGGAAAACTTGCCGCAGCATCTCGCAGGCGCGCCGATTTACTTCGGAGACGCGTGGATCGTAATAAACGTTCTGGTAAAGGAATTTTCGCAAATCGCGATTCGCTTGGGACAAATCATCGCTATATCGAATCAGGGGCACTGGCTGCTGGCGCGCTTCGTCTGAACTTTGCACACCCGCATCTGCAACCGAATTTGCGCTCATTGAGACGAGATCACGTACTTCCGTGTCGATAATGTCTCGAATGATTAGCTTGTGCAGCTCCGGCTCCCGAGCGTCAGGATAGCGAATGAGCACAGCGCGCAAGCTTCGCCTCCAGACCTCGTTTTCTTCCAATTGCGCTGCGTTCAGGATTTCAAAATCAACCGCGTCGTCCAAGTCGTGACTGTAATAAGTGATCTCGTCTGCCAGGTCCGCGACCTGAGCCTCGAGTGATGGGTAACGATAGCTTTGTAAGGCAGGGCGTGCCTGCGGCCCCGTGGGTTTTTCCATCTCATGAAAAGGTCCGTGTTTCCGCAAGCCCTCGCGCACCTCGAATGTCAGGTTCAGACCCGGAAAATTTGGGTACGGATTTTCAAGCAGTTCGACTACTCGCACACTCTGACGGTTGTGATCAAAGCCGCCGTAGTCGCGCATGCATTCGGCCAGCATTTCTTCGCCCGAATGTCCAAACGGCGCGTGCCCCAGATCGTGTGCGAGAGCGATCGCTTCGGCGAGATCTTCATTCAGGCGCAATGCGCGCGCAATCGTGCGGCTAATAGACGCAACCTCGATGGAATGAGTCAGCCGCGTGCGCAAGTGGTCACCGGTCCCGTTCAAAAAGACCTGCGTCTTATATTCCATTCGTCGGAACGCGCGCGAATGAATGATGCGCGCCCGGTCACGTTGGAATTCAGTGCGATAGGGATGGCTGGTCTCCAAATATTGCCGCCCGCGCGAGTCGCCGGACTTTTCCGCGAACGGCGCGAGCACAGCGCGCTCGCCGGCTTCCATTTCTTCGCGTGTTTTCCAGAACGGCGTGGGACGCCGCGTTTGAGGGTCAGGAAGATACTTGGTCACAATTGATTCCCAACTTTATTTGTCGATCTTAGCTTTCGAAACCTCAAATCTGATATGCCAAAGAAAACTCGTCGTAAAAAATCCGCCAAAGGACGGATTCGCCGTGGCAAACAGGTCACGCCTGAACGTTTGATGGAACTGAGCTTCGCCTACGCACCGCCGCTGATCATCAGTGCAGGTGTGAGTAACAAGGTTTTCGATGCGTTGGAACACGGCGCGAAAACACCAGAGCAAATCGCAGGAGAAACCGGGGCATCGGCGCGAGGTCTGCGGATTCTAATGAATGCGCTCGTTGGTCTGGATCTTTTGAAGAAAGACAGGCAAGGGAAGTATTCGCTTACGCAGGAAAGTGCCGCCTTTCTTCTAAGCAGCAAGCTGGGCACACATGCAGGGTTCTTTGGAACCATAGCGCCGCAACTCATCTCACGATGGCTGCGATTGTCCGACATCGTTCGCGAAGGTCGTCCTGAGGTTGCCGTGAACCAGGAAACCCAAGGAACGGAATTTTTTAGCCAACTGGTGGAACGCATCATCCCGATGAGCTATCCGCCTGCGCAAAAGCTCGGCGATCATTTGAAGCTGGCGAAAGCAAAGAACGAAATTCGCGTGCTCGATCTTGCAGCGGGTTCAGGCATTTGGGGTATTGCTCTTGCCCAAAAATCACCCCAGGCGCGAGTAACTGCAGTCGATTGGGCGGGAATGATTCCTACGACAAAAAGAATTACACAAAGTTTCGGCGTCAGCGAACGCTTCAATTATGTCGAAGGAGATATATTGGAGGCCAATTTCGGCAGCGACTACGACATCGCGATTCTTGGCCACATCTTACACAGCGAAGGCGAGGATCGCAGCCGCCAGTTACTCAGGAAGACTTTCCGCGCGTTAAAATCCGGTGGCACGATTGCTATTGCGGAGTGGCTCGTGAATGACGATCGCACCAAACCGCTACCCTCGTTGATGTTTGCTGTGCAAATGCTCGTCAACACTGAAAAAGGCGACACTTTCAGCTTCAATGAAATCAAAAAGTGGCTGGAAGAAGCGCGGTTCAAAAAAGTGCGAAAGCTGGAAGCGCCTGGACCTTCACCGCTGATTCTGGCGACAAAACCGTAGCTGTTGATCGACCTGGTTTCGTCATTCTGCTCGAATCGGCTTCTCATTTCGGCACCGACCTGCTCTTATAGTGCTCGATGAAAGAGGTAAAAACGAAATCGCGTACCAAGACCAAGGCACGACGGACTACAAAAAAAATTGAGGGACTCAGCCCTTACAGCAAACCTGCTCTTCGCAGCGAGGCGTTTGCCAGAGCACTCACTGATGCAAAGTCGTGCGTCGACGATCGTGACCGTCTGCAAACGCTTTTCAACGAAGCAGCGAGAAAGGCTGCGACAGTGCCGAGAGACCCCTTTAAAGAGTATTGGCCTTATCTTCAGACGATGCTGCGTTTGGTCCGGGCGCATCATCGCCAGGAATACGATCAGGTTGCCCATGATTCATTGTTATGGATCGTCGCTGCCCTGAACTATCTGGTTGATCCGTTCGATTTAATTCCTGACAAGACGCCGTTCCTTGGCTTCATCGATGACGCAGCCGTCGTTGAGTTCGTAGTCGATAGAACCCGGCAAACGCTCGACGATTTCATGACTTGGGAAACAGCGCCACGATAGCCACCAGGATTCTGGACACCACGCCCGACTCGCTCAGTGTCAGGGCCAGTCCCCGCGAGCTCCCGCAGAAACTCAAACAAGTAGTAACGCTGGATTTTCCAGCAGGTGACGCAGCTCTTTCAGATACTCGGCGCCCAGGGCACCGTCGATGACACGGTGGTCGCAGCTCATCGTGAGCGACATGCGATGGCCCACGATGATCTGGTCACAATCGTCCACCACAGGAACTTTTGTGATCCTTCCGACAGCCAGAATGAAACCCTGCGGCGGATTAATGACGGCCGAAAAACTGTCGATTCCCATGCCGCCAAGATTCGAAACGGTGAACGTGCCGCCCTGAAATTCCTCTGGCTTCATCCGCTTGTTGCGCGCACGATGCGCCAAATCTTTTGCCAGTTCGCTGATCTCGCGAAGTGACTTGTCTTGCGCAGCACGAATAACTGGTGTCAAAAGGCCATCTTCAATCGCGACTGCAATTCCAAGATCGATATCCGCATACTGCACTATTGCATCGCCTTCGAACGAAGCGTTCACTCGCGGCACCTTGACTGCGGCTTGCACTGCCGCTTTTAAAACGAAATCGTTTACTGTGATTCTTGCGGCATCCGCGCCTTCGCCCGCCGATTTCAATTCCTCACGTGCTTCCGTAAGCGGGCCCGCGTTGACGTTAATGTCGAGATAAAAATGTGGAACCGGCCCCAGACTTTCCACCAACCGTTGCGCGATGATTCTGCGCATTCCGGACAGTTGAATGCGTGCGCTTTCGCCAGCCTGTGGTGGCAGCCGTTTCGCTTGCTTGGCCGCAGGCGACACGCCCGCTTCTACAGGTTTTAACTTAGCTGCGGCGCGCACGTCGCTCTCCGTCACACGGCCTTCCGGTCCGGTGCCCTTTACGCTGGAAAGGTCAACGCCGAACTCAGCGGCAATCCGGCGCGCAACCGGCGACGCCTTCACCCGTGCTTCCTCAGGCTGTGGTGGCTTTGCAGGCGACACGCCTACCTCTACAGGTTCAGGTTCCTTTTTCTCCTCCTTCTCTTCCGTTTTCGGCTTTTCTTCTTTTGGCTGCTCCGCCTTCTTCGGCTTCTCTTCCTTCTTTTCCTCTGGCTGCTTCTCTTTCTCTTCTTTCTTTTTTTGCTTCTCCTGTTCTTTGGGCGCTTCCTCGCCTTCCTCGCCGATGAACGCGATCCGGTCTCCGACATTTACCTTGCCGCCTTCCTGGACATAAATCTCGGTAAGCGTTCCGTCCTCCGGCGATTCCCATTCCATCGTTGCCTTGTCTGTTTCGATCTCCGCGAGCACTTCCCCGGCTGAGACCTGGTCGCCCTTCTTTTTTTTCCACGCGACGAGAGTACCCTCCGTCATCGTGTCGCTCAGTTTGGGCATTTGAACCTCAGGCATGGGACAATAGTTAAAACAGTTAAAAGGTCACAACGGCGGTCCCTTTTAGCCCTTTAACATTTGTAACTCTTTTAACTTGGTTCACGCGTAGCAGACCTGTTTCACAGCGGCGACAAGCTTTTCCGCGTTTGGAAGAACTGCTTTCTCGAGACGTTCGTTGTAGGGCATCGGTACGTCTTCTTGTGATACGCGGATGATCGGCGCGTCGAGCGCATCGAAAATATTTTTTTGGATTCGATAGCAAACCTCCGCGCCGACACCGCAGAATGGATGATCTTGTTCGACGATCACCACCCGATGCGTTTTTGCGACCGAGTCGAAAATTGCCTTCTCGTCGAGGGGTTTAATCGAACGCAGATCGAGGATCTCTGCAGAGATATCTTCCTCTTCCAGTTGCGCAGCGACTTTGAGCGCCAGCGGAACAGTTTGCGCATAACAAATGATCGAGGCATCGCTACCTTCGCGTTTTATCTCGGCTTTGCCGAGTGGGATAAGTAGCTCTTCGTCCGGCGGCTCCACCATTCCTTTGGAGCTGTAGAGCAGTTCGGCCTCCAGAACCAACACCGGGTTGTTGTCGCGCACGGCCGTTTTGAGCAATCCTTTCGCGTCGCGCGGCGTGGCCGGGGTGCACACTTTCAGGCCCGGCACACTGGCGTAAAAATTCTCCGTTGCATGTGAGTGTGTAGCGCCGAGCTGATGCGCCGGTCCGTTTGGTCCACGAAAAGTGATAGGGATATTAAATTGCCCCCCAGACATCGTGTACATATTTGGAGCGTTGTTCACCACCTGATCGAACGCCACGAGCGAAAAACTGAACGTCATAAATTCAATGATTGGCCGCAGACCGACCATTGCTGCGCCCACTCCAAGGCCGGCAAATCCGTTCTCGCTAATTGGAGTGTCGATGATCCGCCGTGGACCAAAGCGCTGAAGCAAACCGTGGCTGACCTTGTAGGCACCCTGGTACTCGGCGACTTCCTCGCCCATCAGAAAAACGTTTGGATCGCGCTCGAGTTCTTCCGCGAGCGCTTCGTTTAGCGCCTGACGGTATGTGATTTCTCTCATCGCCCCTGTTTTACTGTCGCCGCCCCAGATCCATCGGCATATGTATAATCGTAAAGTGTATCGAGCGGGGGCTGGGGACTCTTTTCGGCGAATTTAACGGCGGTCAGCACCGTTTCTTTCGCCCGTTTGTCGAGCAGATCGAACTGTTCGTTAGTCAATTTCCCCTCGCGCGTGAGTTGGGCGCGCAAACGCGTGATCGGATCATCGAGCCGATATTTCTCCAGCTCCTGTTTCGTTCGGTAACTGGCGGGATCCGACATCGAGTGGCCGCGATACCGATAGGTCCGCATTTCCAGGAATGCCGGATGCGGTTCCTTCCGGATGGAATCTACAATCTCGGCAACCTTGTCGCGAACTTCGCGAAAGTTCATTCCATCAACAATTTCTCCTGGAATGTCGTAGCCTTCGGCGCGATCGACGATTTGTCTGAGTGAGGTTGACCTCTTCACGGAAGTGCCCATGGCGAACAGGTTGTTTTCACAAATGAAGACAATTGGTAATTTATAGAGAGCGGCGAGATTCAATGCTTCGTGGAAGGCGCCTTGATTGATTGCGCCATCGCCGAAGAAGCAGAGCGTCACACGATCGTCGCCGCGGTACTTGATGGCGAAAGCCATTCCAACCGCAAGCGGGACATGAGCGGCGACGATGGCGTGACCACCATACATGTGATTTTTTCGGTCAAAGAAATGCATCGAGCCGCCCAGGCCGCGCGAGCAGCCTGTTTCTTTTCCAAAGAGCTCCGCCATACAAGCGTCGGCGCTGGTGCCGCGAGCAAGCGCGTGAGCGTGATCGCGGTAGGCGGTGATGATGTAGTCGTCATCGCGAACGGCAGCGATAGCGCCGGTCACCACTGCTTCCTGACCAATGTAAAGATGACAAAAACCGCCGATTTTCTGCGCTTGATACTGCTGACTGGCGCGTTCCTCGAAACGCCGGATCAATAGCATCAGCGAGAGCATCTCGACTTCGTCGCGCTGCTCCACCGGCTGCATGACGGCTTAAGCCGCGCGCGGAACCGCGGCTCGGGCGCGCGAGCCCTCCGCGCTTCGGCCAAGGTTGACGGAAAAGACAAAAAACAGGGTAAACAGAAAATCGCTGATGAGTGAATTGCGGAAGAACATCCAACTGGGGGTAGCGCTGTAGCTCGGTAATCCGGTGGTCAGCGCTTGAATGAAGCCCGCCAGATTCTTCGCGTAGCCGGGATCGCTTAACCACGAAAACGTGTTTGTGATCGCATAAAAAAACGTCGATCCAATGATAGACGCAGGCAGAAGCGTTTTCAGCGATGCTCGATTCTGAAGGAAAAGCCCGGCACATCCAACAACAGCCAGCGCGACGTAACGAAGGACAATTTGTGAGTCGAGCAGCGGCGCGCCGTAACGGAAATTAATTACTGCGTCGGAAATAAAAAGCGTAATGAGCGGCACCGAGAATTTGTATTTCGTTGGGAAGTACGCCGCGCTACAGAGGGCAATTGCCGCCAGCGGCGTGAAATTAGAAAGCCAGGTCGCACCGGAATGAATCAATAGGCCGGTCGTAATGCGATAGGCCGCGGCGGAAATTACGAGTAGAAAAGCGGGAATCATTAACAAGAATCTATCCGTCCGGCACGATATGCAAAGAGCATTTACTGTAGCACGCGTCTCTGTGTGACGCATCGGTGTGCGAGCGCTGCAGACAGGTCCGTCTCACGCCTCGCACAGCGAGCCGGCTACAGCCAGACCTAATTGGCTCCCGCCAACGCCTTATTGAGCCGCGCCTTGCGGCGATTCGCAGCATTTTCGTGAATGATGCCGCGCTTGGCGGCCTTATCTATGGCTGAGATCAGGACGCGGATTTGCTCCGCGCTCGGCGTTTGCGCAGAGCGCGCGGCCTTTTGCATCGTTCGCAAACGCGTCACGATGCTGCTATTGCGGAGCGATCGTTTCACTGTCTGGCGAGCGCGTTTGGCGGCTGATTTCGAATTTGCCATTGTGATCAGAAAAACTTGCGGGCCTCCACGCTCGCGAACGTGTGGCAATTGTCAACCTTGAAGGTTTTCGATGCCACGCATCACGCGCCGACGTGCGAGATGAAGCACCCGATGGCGGAGCGTTACAACCGTTTGTCCAATTCGAGCTTCGCTTTTTGCCGCTGGGCAGCCTTCGCGCCACCCATTCGCATTTGTTCGACTGAGAGCGTAGCGTCAGAAGCTACAGTTGAAATTGCGTGCTCTTGGTTCTGAGGTTTTGCGCTCGCCGCTACGAAAGTGTTAGTCGGTGGCGATCGCGGTGCCTTTGCTACTTTTGGCAAGTGCTCAGCGGTAATCTGCACGAGCGCGCCTGGAGGAACGCGATCATACAACGCGGCAACGTCGCTCGACTTCATCCGAATGCAGCCGTAGCTGGCGGGGCGGCCGATTGCCTTCTCCTGCGGCGTGCCATGAATATAAATGCAACGCTGAAAAGCATGCGCGTTTTGTGCCTCAAGCCCACGCAACCAAATGATACGCGTGGTCACAGGGTCGCGGCCAGGCGCATTAGGCTGCAGAACTTCGCCAGTTAATCGGCGATTGTGGAAGACGGCGCCGGTTGGCGCATTATCACCAATTTTTTTCTCCACTGCGAGGTAACCCAGAGGAGTCGTCATTCGTCCCCAGGCATCGCCAAGGCCGAACATGGAAGTGGACACTGGGTACGTCGCCACTTTCCCACCATTCTGCACGAGCATTAGCTTCTGATCAGACACGCTGATGATAATCTGGCTCGATGTATCGACCGGAGTGACAGCAAACGAAGGTATAATTGAAATGAGACTAAAAATTACGACGAGCGGCCGAAGCATGGGCACCTTCTTACCCGACAATTTAGAATTTGTCACGCAGGAATTGCATCGGCTGCTCCTGGCCTGCCAAAATTAATTTTTGACCACCGGCTGCCCAGCGAAGAAACGCAGACGTAAAGGAAACCGCCCTGGAACATCAGCAGGAAAGGGACTGAGAAAAACTGGCCATGCGCGATCGCGAATACCACGAAGTACGTGAAATAGATTGCGAAAGCCATTTCTGCCAGCGGAAGGGTTGACTGGAGTGGCCGGTATTTGCAGGTGCGCCACGGTTGTGACCTGCGTTCAATGCCGTACTTGGGTGTGCGGGTGAAGTCTGATTTGTGGTTGATAAGCGCTTCCAAGACTGCTCGAGCGTTGTTGAGCGACAGGCCAATTCCCAGTGCAAGCAGGCATGGCAGGAAAAGAAGCTCTTTCATCCATGTCCGTGGGTGCAGCTCGCGTTGGGCACAAACATAAAAAATCGCCACCGATGCCGATGCAGCGAGAAAGATCGGAATATCAATGAGCAATGTACGCACCCATCCGCCCTGGGGCCCTCCAGTCGAGGGGTGCAGAAGCACACATAGAAAAGCAAGCAGCAAGTAGGCGAAGTTCGACATCAAATGCCCGGTGGCTTCGAGCTTGATCGGGAACGGAAGGCGGCTGCGCCAGATCGTGGGCAGTAATTTTTTACAAGTCTGAATCGAGCCTTTCGTCCAGCGATGCTGCTGAGATTTGAACCCGTTCATATCCACGGGCAGCTCTGCCGGAGTCACAACGTCCGAAAGATAAATGAATTTCCAGCCAGCGAGCTGCGCACGATAGCTCAGATCGAGATCCTCGCACAGCGTGTCATATTGCCAGCCTCCGCTTTGCTCAATACAGGAGCGCCGCCAGAGCCCGGCCGTTCCATTGAAATTGAAAAACCTCCCGCTTCGGCTCCGCGCGGTTTGCTCAAGCAAAAGGTGTCCATCCAAAAAAATCGCCTGCATGCGGGTGAGCAACGAGTAACCGCGATTTAAATGTCCCCAGCGGGTCTGGATCATTCCCACTTTAGGGTCAGTGAAGTAATGAATAGTCCGCTTCAGTAAATCCTTTTGCGGAACAAAATCGGCGTCCAAGATACAAACAAATTCGCCTTCCGCAGCCTCCAGTCCTACCGCCAGAGCCCCTGCTTTGAAACCTGTGCGATCGACCCGATGAATGCGCTGAACATTAAAGCCGCGCTGTTGCAGTTCCTCCGCACACGAGGCAGTGATCTCCCGGGTTTCGTCAGTTGAGTCGTCCAGCACCTGGATTTGCAGAAGCTCTCGAGGGTAATCCAATTCACTCACGGAACGAAGCAAACGCTCGGCAACGTACACTTCGTTAAAGATCGGAAGCTGCATTGTCACCTTTGGCAGTTTTTCAAAATGACGTACTGGAAGCGGCGCCCGCTTTCGGTTTTTCAGGTACAGATAGATGATGAAATAGCGATGGACGCCGTAAGCGGATAGTCCGATGAGCACACCCAGATAACAAATCGACCAGATAATGTGTCCGAGGCTTCCTTCCATGGGAGTTCTACAGCCCCGAAAGTTTCTCGGGGTAAGGCCGACATGATGCCGCTTTCACCATGTGCGTCAATTCAAAAATCGCATTTTTGCCTCTGAAAATCGTCGTCGCATTGTGTTGGTACACAACGTCTCCCCTCGATTTTCGTAATTGAGAGGCCGAGCGGTCTGGCAAAGTCTTTAATTGTGTTCATTTGGCTGACCCAATTCAGGCTGCAGCAACTTTCGTCCGAGACATTCACCCTTGCCTGAAGGGGCCAGCAGAGTAACCGTGATGGGCCAATTGTCGCAACAGACAGGCATCAGTTGGGAGACACAATGACGAAACGAAGGCGCGACCGTTTCGAACGTTTCAAGATCATCTTTCCTATTCTCCTTGCAGGATGGATTCCGTCGATCCTGACGCTCATCGTTTCGTACACGATCCTGCGCGACACGCTGGAATCCAGAATCCTGCGCGACCGGCAGACTCTGATTCAACTGGTTGGGCACCTGGTGGCCCACGATCTAAACCGCAGCAGCAGCGTCATTGAATATTATCAAACGCTGCCCGAGATGGTGACAAATTTGAGC
>Ga0066388_100000160_pt1 | contig 25791 bp, 22 predicted proteins | sample PanSoiMetaGPlot6_FD_64539 | JGI IMG/M metagenome (GOLD analysis project Ga0066388, IMG submission 64539) | Tropical forest soil microbial communities from Panama analyzed to predict greenhouse gas emissions - Panama Soil - Plot 6 (Hybrid Assembly) | ecosystem: Environmental > Terrestrial >...
GGTGCCACGTTCACCGTCGGGTCCAAGGAGTTCACCGAGCAGCTCATCCTCTGCCACATCACCAGCCTCGCCCTGCGGTCGGCCGGGGCGACCGTCACGGAGAAGTGCGGGCTGCAGGGCAGCCAGACCACCCGGACCGCGCTGACCTCGGGCAGCACCGACATGTACTGGGAATACACCGGGACCGCCTGGATCAACTACCTCAAACACACCGAGCCGATCAAGGACTCGGCCAAGCAATACGAGGAAGTCGCAAAACAGGACCTGGCCGAGAACCATATCAAGTGGCTCACGCCGGCACTGTTCAACAACACTTACGCCGTCGGGGTGAAGGCCGCCACCGCCGACCAGCTCGGTGTCGCGAGCATCTCCGACTACGCCCGGCTCGTGCACACCGACCCGTCGAAGGCGTCCATGTGTGTGGCCACCGAGTTCGCCGGCCGTAGCGACGGGTGGCCCGGCCTGCAGAAGGCGTACGGGTTCGAGCTCCCCAAAGCCAATACCGCCACGCTCGCCGAGGGTGCCATCTACAACGCTATAGCCAAAGGCAACCCGTGCGTCTTCGGGGAGACCACCACCACCGACGGGCGGCTTCAATCGCTCCAGTTGAAGACTCTCAAAGACGACAAGACGTTCTTCCCCATCTACAACCCCGCGCTCACCGTCCGCGAGTCCGTCTACAACGACCACACCGACCTGGCGAAGATCGCCGAACCGCTCGCCATGGCCATGACCGACGAAGAGCTCCAGAAGCTCAATGGCGACGTCGACGTCCGTGGGGAAAAACCGGACAAGGTTGCCGAAACCTGGCTCCAAGACAAGGGTTTCATCGGCAAAAGCTAGCCCTACACCGTGAAGTAGCTCCTGCATCCCGTGAAGGCGGCGCGACCCATCCGCGGGTCGCGCCGCAGTCCGTGCACCTGTCCGCCTGCGGCCCGAACCACCCCGGCAAGTGCCGAGTCGGAGGTGGCCACTGGCCGCCCTGCGGGTCGAAGTCCCGCTGGCCGTTCCCCGTGATCCTGGCCAGCGTCCGGATCGCGGTGATCTTCAACGTGGGCAGCCCGGCGCTGACCGCGTTCACAAACGCGGACGAGCCTGGGCGATCTCGTCAACTCCCGGCATCGCGTTCGACCGGACTCCTATCCTGGACCTGGACACCGGCAGCGTGCTCACCGTAGTGCTCGCTCTGGCCTGCGACTGGCTCGTTGGCCTTGCTGAACGCTACCGGCGCTGTGGTCTCTAGACCCACCCACTCCGAGGAGAACCCGTCGTGCGCCCGCCTCCCGCCCGCCGCCCGCTCCGTATCGTCCTCGCTGTCGCCCTCACCACCATCACCGCGGGATGCATCAGCTCGAACGCCAGCGTCCCGGGCGGCAGCCTGGCCGAGAGCGCCTCGCTGAAGGGTGCCACGTTCACCGTCGGGTCCAAGGAGTTCACCGAGCAGCGCATCCTCTGCCACATCACCAGCCTCGCCCTGCGCTCGGCCGGTGCGACCGTCCGCGAAAAGTGCGGGCTGCAGGGCAGCGACACCGCCCGGGCCGCGCTGAGATCGGGCAGCATCGACATGTACTGGGAATACACCGGGACCGCCTGGACCAACCATCTCGAGCATACCGAACGGATCAAAGACGCGGTCCAGCAATACCAGGAAGTCGCGAAGGAGGACCTGACCAAGAACCATGTCAAGTGGCTCGCGCGGGCACCGGCCAACAACACCTACGCCATCGGGGTGAAGCCCACGACCGCCGACGAGCTTGGGATCACGAGCATCTCCGACTACGCCCGGCTCGTGCACACCGACCCGTCGAAGGCATCCATGTGTGTGGCCAGCGAGTTCGCCGGCCGTAGCGACGGGTGGCCCGGCCTACAGAAGGCATACGGGTTCCAACTCCCCGATGCTAGTCTCACCACGCTCGCCGAGGGCAACCTCTACGACGCCATAGCCAAAGGCGACGCCTGCAACTTCGGGGAGATCACCACCACCGACGGGCGCATCCGAGCGTTCGGCCTGACGGTTCTGAAGGACGACAAGACGTTCTTCCCCATCTACAACCCCGCGCTCACCGTCCGCGAGTCCGTCTACAACGACCACCCCGAACTGGCGAAGATCGCCAAACCGCTCGCGCTCGCCTTGACCAACGACGTACTCCGGCAGCTCAACACCGACGTCGACGTCAACAAGAAAGACGAGACCAAGGTCGCCGAAACCTGGCTCCAAGACAAGGATTTCATCGGCAAGTGAACCCTGCACCCGCCAACGGCCTGCTACGGCAGGCGGCCTGCGCTGTCAGGCAGCCCGTGCACCTGTCCGCCTTCGGCCCGGACCACCGTGGCAAGGGCCTGGTCGGAGGTGGCCAGCCGGCGCCGCGCGGACAGTGCGGTGGCCGCGGCGACACAAGTCGGCAGGACTGACTGGCATCCGGTTGAGGTGGTAACGGCCGCCGGCGAGCATTCCAACCGGCCGAGACTGGTGCGACGTGCATGCCCGCAAGGGAGAGCAGGGCCAGGTCCGCGTGACGTCATCGGCGCCGCGGCCGAAGACCCGCACGAGTCGGTCGAGCACCTCGGCCGCGTTTACGACAGAGGGCTCACCGCGCAGGTACGCCACGACCGCGTAGGCGTCCAGGACGGGTCACTGCTAGGCCCGGCGCCGCGTCTCCTGCGTCGCCTCCGCCGAGCGCTCACTCGACCGCGCATCCTCGCTGCTGGGTCCCGGGCCCGCGTACACCCTGTGGAGTGCGGCCACCGGGTCGGCCGGACGATGGGGTAGTCGTCATGGTCGATGACCAGCACCGAGCCGGCGCCCCAGCGGTGACGCAACTCGGTCGGTAACGTCACCTGCCCGTTGCGCGTCACCTTCGCGCGAACTAGCTTCATCGCTACATCGTACGACAGTGACTCGACGTCATATGGACTTACTACTGCATCATACGGACGACGCAGCCCTGGTCGGGGCTCGCTGGCCCCGACCGGGGCTGACCGTCAGCTCACGTTCACCGCCGTGTCGTCGACGACGAAGCTGGTCTGCAGCGAGAAGTCCTCGGTGCCGGTGAACAAGAGGGTCACCGTCTGGCCGGCGAAGGCGGCCAGCGAGAACGACTTCTGCGCGTACCCGGTGTTGTGGTTGAGGTTCGAGTACGTGGCCAGCGTGGTCGAGCCGGCCTTGACCGTCAGCGTGTCATAGGCGATCGACGTCGTTGTCTCGGCCGTGTCGATGTGCAGCCAGAAGGTGAAGGTGTACGACGAGCAGCCTGTCGGCAGGGTCACCGCCTGCGACAGCGTGTCGGTGTGGGTGAAGCCGTAGCCGTCCAGCCATGCCTTCCAGGAGCCGCTGTGCGCCGGCTGGCCGGTCCAGTTGTCGATCACACCGGCGGTCGCCGACCACGGCGCCGCCGAGCCGGTCTCGAAGCCGGGGTTGCCGAGCAGTTGACCGCTGCAGGTGGGCGGGGGTGGCGGGCTGCCCGACCCGGTGAAGAGCAGGACGTTGGGCGAGCCGGTGCCCGGGTTGCCCACCACGCCGGTCGTCCCGTTGGCGACCAGCGCGTCACGGACCGTCTGTGGCGACGCGGTCGGGTGGTCGGCGAGGTAGAGCGCGGCGGCGCCGGTGACGTGCGGCGTGGCCATCGACGTGCCGCTGATCGTGTTCGTCGCGGTGTCCGAGGAGTTCCAGGAGGAGGTGATGTTCACGCCTGGCGCGAATATGTCCAGGCAGGTGCCGAAGTTGGAGAACGAGGCGCGGTTGTCGGCGGAGTCGGTGGCGCCGACCGTGATCGCCTCGGCGGTGCGCGCGGGCGAGGAGTTGCACGCGTCGGCATTGTCGTTCCCGGCCGCGACCGCGTACGTCACGCCGTCCGCGATCGAGTTGCGGACCGCTTGGTCGACCGAGGCGTCCGCGCCGCCGCCGAGGCTCATGTTCGCGACCGCCGGAGTGCCGGCGGCGTGGTTGCCGGTCACCCAGTCGATGCCGGCGATGACACCAGAGAAGGTGCCGCTCCCGCTGCAGTTGAGCACCCGCACCGCGACCAGGTGGACGGCCTTCGCCACGCCGTAAGTGCTGCCGCCGACTGTGCCGGAGACGTGCGTACCATGCCCGTTGCAGTCGTTGCCGTTCTGCCCGTCACCCACCGAGTCGAAGCCGATCGAGGCACGGCCGCCGAACTGGCTGTGGGTGATCCGGATGCCGGTGTCGATGATGTACGCGGTGACGTTGCTGGCCGTCGTGGTGTAGGTGTAGTTACCGTCCAGCGGGAGGTTGCGCTGGTCGATCCGGTCCAGGCCCCAGGTGGCGCCGGTCTGGGTGGTGCCCAGGCTGACCGTCGCGTCCTCGGACACGTACGACACCCGCGGGTCGGCGGCCAGCCGCGTGGCGGCCGCCGCGGGCATGCGGACCGCGAAGCCCTGCAGGGCGTTCGTGTACGTGTAGCGGAGCGTGCCGCCGTACTGCCGGGCCAGGTCGGCGGCCACCCGAGCCGGCGGGATCCGCCGCGCGGTGTTGTGCAGCACGACGATGTAGCTGCCGGGGACGGCGGTGCCGCTGGCCGCGGGCCGGATGTGGCCGCTGGCCGGTGCGGCGTAGGCCGGCGCCGTGAGTGCCAACGCGCCGATGAGCGCGCCGACGGCCAGCGCCGCCGTTCCTGTCCTTGGTGTGAGGAGTTTTCCAGACATCTGGTTCCTTCGGGTCAGGTGGCCTCGTGGGCCACCGTCGGACGGCCACCGGTTGTTCCGATGACCGTTGCAGCACTTGCGTGTGGTGATGTCCGAATAATCCATACACTGATTGCCTCAAGTCAATACGCCACCAAGGCCATCCGACGGTCGTCGATAGAGCGCGCTACGTGTCGGACAGTGAACGCTGGACGACCTGACCCCCGGCAGGCCGGCCCAGGGTGCACCGACCCGCGTGTCCGAGGCGCGGCCCAGCAGGGGGCGGTGGCCGCCGGGTAGACTCGCACGCTCCAGCAACGCACGCTCGACGAGCAGGAGCGGGCAAGGGCGGTGGCGGCGGTAGCGCAGGCGGGGGCTGAGGCGCTGTTCCAGGCGCTGTTCGCCGGGGCGGCCGTCGGCATGGGCATCTCCGACGTCAGCGGTCGCATCCTCGACGCCAACCAGGCGCTGGCCGACATGCTGGGCTACAGCATCTCCGAGCTCCGCCGGCTCACCGTGCGTGACTTCGCCCATCCCGAGGACTCACCGGATACCTGGGCCTCGTTCGCCGCGGTCGCCCGCGGCGAGAAGAGCTACGCGCGGCGAGAGAAGCCGTTTCCGCGCAAGGACGGCACCACCGTGTACGCCGACATGACCTCCTCGCTGCTTCGCGACGGCGACGGTCGGCCGCTCGCCCTGGTCTCGATCATGCAGGACGTCACCGAACGACGGATGCTGCACGCCCGGCTGTGGCAGCAGGCGGTGCACGACGATCTGACCGGGCTACCGAACCGGAGGCTGTTCCTCGAGCGGATGGCCGAGGTGTTCGCCAACCCGGGCGCGGGCCGCAGGGTCGGCGTGTGCTACCTGGACCTCGACGGGTTCAAGGCTGTCAACGACACCCTCGGCCACGATGTCGGCGACCGCCTCCTCACCGCCGTTGCCGACCGGATCCAGCAGTGCGTGTCCCGGCTGGGACACCTGGTGGCACGGCTCGGCGGTGACGAGTTCACCGTGCTGGTCGCCGACTCGGCCGGCACGGAGGAGGTCACCTCGGTGGCCCAGAGCGTGCTGGCCGCGCTGGACGCACCGTTCCAGGTGGACGGTCACCAGCTGTCGACATCGGCCAGCATCGGCATCGTCGAACGGCCGGTCACCGGGACGAGCGTCGCCGACGTCTTGAAGGCTGCGGACACCACGCTGCTGTGGGCGAAGTCCGACGGCAAGCGGTGCTGGCGAGTGTTCGACCCCGACCGCCACGACCGTGAGATCACCCGTTCCACCCTGGCGGCGACCATGCCCGCCGCGCTGCGCCGCGGCGAGTTCATCCTCGACTACCAGCCGCTGGTGGGGTTGGCCGACGGCATGATCCTCGGCGTCGAGGCGCTGGCCCGCTGGCGCCACCCGCAGTTCGGCCTGCTGCCGCCGGGCCGTTTCATCGACGTGGCCGAGGAGACGGGCCTGATCGTCCCATTGGGACAGTGGGTGCTCGAGGAGGCGTGCCGGCAGGCCAGCACGTGGCAGGCCGAAGGGGACGGCAGCGGACCGTACGTCAGCGTCAACTTGGCGGTCCGGCAGGTCCAGGACTCCGGCATGGTCGGCGTGGTGGAGCGCACGCTCGACCGGACCGGGCTCGACGCCAGCCTGCTCCAGCTCGAACTGACCGAGAGCGCGTTCATGGCGACGGCCGGTGAGCCGCTGAAGTCCTTGCACGCACTGTCCTCGATGGGGCTGCGCATCGCCATCGACGACTTCGGGACCGGCTACTCCAACTTGGCCTACCTCTGCGACCTTCCCGTCCACGCGCTCAAGCTCGCCGGCCCGTTCATCGACGGGCTCACCGGTCCGCACGGCCCGGACCCGGCGAAGGAACGAATCGTCGCGACCCTGATCCGGCTGGCCCACGGTCTCGGGCTCACCGCCACCGCCGAGGGCGTGGAAACCGCGGAGCAGGCCGCGCGCCTGCGCGACCTGCGCTGCGACGCGGCACAAGGCTGGCACTTCGGCCGCCCCGGCCCGCCGGACGAGATCGCCCAGCGGCTGCGCACCCTCCCTCTCGGCGGTCAAGCGCCTGTCGTCGCTAGTTGATCTTCGGAAGCGACAACAGCTCCTCGAGCGCCAAGAGGAAGTGGGGGCTCGAATTCGCCGGCCCGTACGCCGCGGACGAAAGCGGTCCATTCGGCCCGGGTGAACCGCAGGACCGGTCCGGCGGGGTCCTTCGAGTCTCGAACGGCCACTGTGCCGGCGGCGGTCTGCGCGACCTCCACGCAGTTCTGGTGGGCGCCGCCGCTGAAACTGCTCTTTCGCCAATCTGCCGTCGGCAGATCGGTACCCATCATGCCTCTGCCTTTCTTTGCCGATGCAGGCGACGCACACGCTATGACAGCTACTGGTCGATATGGGCTTATTGCCCAATTGGCGCGGTGTTCCCTGACGGCGCGGCGGCAACGCGCCGACACGAGGTGGCCCATGAGCCGGTGGACGCCCGATCGCGCCGGAATCCGCTCGCCCGGTCGACCCGGCAGCCGTGGGCCCTCGACTCGCCGACGCGTCCATGCCCAACCTCGCCGGGCCGGGCACAGCCGGTCGAGCGAGTCGTGGGCGACGAGTCGCCTCCCCGGCGGCGGACGCTGCGGCGGATGCTCCAGCCCTCGGGATGGCGACACCGAGTGAGATTGCGAGCTGGTCATCGGTTGTCCTCCGTCCATCGTCGGTGCGAGCGCGGCACCAGACCATCGAAGCCGGGCCGGGCGACCTGTGTCCGTAGCACCGGAAGAAGTCCGGAACCTGCGGGCGTCAGTGCTGGTCATACGGTGTGTTCGGACTCCTCGTACCGGACGGCTCCGGACGGGTTGGAAGGAAGCTCCGTGGGAGAAGAAGGAAAGGCGACAGGTCCGGTTGCCGAGTTTTGTGCCGGCCTGAGCGAGCTGCAACGGGCATCCGGGCTGAGTCGGGCGAAACTGGCCCAGCGGCTTGGGTACAGTAAGTCACAGCTATATGCGATCTTGGATGGCCAGATCACCCGGCCTCCGGACTGGGGCAGGCTGGTCGAGCCGCTTGTCCGGGCCTGCACCGGCAACAGCGAACGCACCGTCGCCGACTGGCGCCGCCGCTACGAGGTGCTGGTCGGCGTGTACGAGGCCATGGAGCGGCAGCGGCGGCAGACCACGCCAGCCCGAGCGGAATCGGCCCAGGCGGAACCAGCCAAGTCCTTGACCAGACAACTATCGAGGGATGGTCCCGTTGCCGTGCCGGTCGACGTCACGGCGGATGCCCGCCCGGGACGGCGCCCGCCTGCTGCGGACAAGCACCGACCGTCGGACCGGCAGCGGCTGGCCATCGGCTTGACGATCGCGGGTTGCGGATTGGGACTCCTCGCCTTGGGTCTCGGGTACGGCGGGGCCAACCGCCCGGCGGACTGGATTCCCGGCCTCGCGCTCGCCGTGATCGGCCTGATCATTCCTCGGTGGACCACGCGGAAGACCTCATCAACTCTCGATTCTGTCGAACAACATTTGGACTCCTTCATCGAGCGACTTGCTGATACGATTGCTCGGCAGGAGAGCGCGGACTTGCCAAGATCCCGTTTCGATCAGCGGCTGTGCCTGCGGTGGTCGGCCGCCTCCGGGGCTGTCATGGATGATCTATCAAGCATCCGCGTGCGCGGCCGGCCGCCTCGCGAGAAGTCCGGGTTGGATGGCCACTGGGAGAGCATGGTCGAGTACGTCCGGCGCCTGCCCAGGCTGGTGTTCCTCGGCGGGTCGGGCAGCGGTAAAACCGTCCTGGCACATTACTTGACGCGCGAGTGGCTGAAGGCACGCAAACCCGGCGAGCCGGTTCCGGTCGTGCTGGCGCTGGCGTCGTGGGATCCGAGCGGCCAAGGGCCGTACGAGTGGATCAGTCTCGAGCTGTCCCGTTCGCGCAAGATCTTCCGCACCGCCACGGCGAGCAGCCTCGGCGAGGCTCTCCACGATCTCGATGACGCGGGGAGCAGAACGGAAAAGCTGCCGGCTGGCGCGCGCGTCGCGTACGAGCTGCTGGACCGGCACCGGATCCTGCCCGTCCTGGACGGCCTGGACGAGATACCCGAGCCGCTTCGGCCGATGGCGATCAGCCGGTTGAACGAGGAGCTGCCGGAGACCGGCAGGCTGGTGCTCACCTCCCGGCCCGGCGAGTACCGGCAGGCCGTCACCGGCCCGACGAGGGACGCGTTGGGCGAACTCGCCGGCACGGTGCTGGAAGGAGCTGCCGTGGTGACCCTACAGGCGCCGGCCTCGACCGAGATCGAGCGGTACCTCACGAGCGGGGAGCCGGAACAAAAATGGGCCAAGCTCGTTGCCGACCTGACCGAAAACCCCGACGGCGAGCTGGCCGAGGCATTGTCCACTCCGCTGATGGTCTGGCTGACCAGGACCATCTATGCCCGCCGGCCCTGCGGCACCGACGGCACCACAGCCGACAGCCTCGTCGACATGGCTCGGACCGGCGGCGCGGCCGACGTCAAACGCTACCTGGTCAAGCAGTTCATTCCGGCCGTCTACGCCGGCACGCGCTGGAGTCCGAAGGCAGCCGACTGGCTGGCCTTCCTGGCGAGGCATCTGGAGGACTCCGGAAGCCGGCGGGAGGGCATTGCCTGGTGGTTGCTGGGGAGAGCCGGGAAACGTCCGGTCGCAATAATCGTCGGAGTCGTCACGGGCCTGCTCTCTGCGCTGGCGATCGTGCCGGGCATGACCCACCTGGTCGGCCCGCTGCCGGCTATAATGTCTGGCCTGGCTGTAGGAGTCGTGTTCGGCATCTTGTGTAGCCGTTCTGAGCTGCCTCCGACGGACGTGGAAATTCAGGTTCGTAAACGATTCCGTGCGTCGCTGCGGGGAGGCCTCGTCACCGCTGCGCTGGCTGGGCTGATCGTGGGAGGCGCCACCCACAGTCTCAGACTCGGCCTGCTCGGCGGGCTCACCTTCGGCGTGCTGCTCGCATTCGCATACATGCACACGGCGAAGGTGGACACGGAGCGCGCGATCAGTCCTCGCTCGCTCCTCGAACGCGACCGGGCCTTCGTCGGCACCTACGTGCTCATCTATGGCATCTCCTCGGGCTTCGCCGGTTCGCTCGTGTACGGGCCGATTTTCGGCCTTCTACTCGGATCGGCGGCCGGGCTGCTGGGTGGCCTTGTCAATGGCATCGCGTACGCCTTCTCCTTCGGGTTCGACAAAATTGGTGCGGTCGCCTGGGGTCGCTTTCAGATGACCCGGGCCTGGCTCGCCGCGACGGGGCGCCTGCCCTGGCAGCTGATGACGTTCTTGGCCGACGCCCGGCAGCGGGGCGTCCTGCGGCAGGAGGGGGGTGCCTACCACTTTCGCCATGCCGAGCTGCGTGAGCAGCTCGCCCGACCGAGAGCGAGGGACTGAGGTGGACCCCGTATCCAGACCGCTACCCGTCGACGAAGTCGGCGCGGAGTATTTCGTGGACGAGCGAGATGTTCTGCATACGGGGGAACAGCTGCCACCGACATACACCGACTGCCACGTCACCCCGCTGATCGACGGTGCCGAGTACACCGCGGCGCTGCGCCAGGCCCTCGACCTGGTCGGTGGCGGCCCGACGGCCCAGCACAACGCCGGCCACCTCGTTCTCCTCGCCGGCTGGTGGCTGGGTCTCGCCGGGGGTGCGTTACGCACCGTGCAGGGTCCGGTCAGGAGGAGGCTCGGCATCGCCGACGCGGTGCTCTGCGACGGCCCACCGTTCTGCCTCGACCCCTGGCCCGGCACCGGAGCAGTCCCGTTCGCCGACCCGCCGGACCAGGCCAGCGCACTGCTGAAAATCCTCGCGACAAAGGCACGAGCCGGTGTCGACGTGCGCGTGCTCGGTTGGGTGTCCCCGAACGCGACTCACGGTCGGCTCGCGAAGCTGGTGGGCGCCGGCCATGTCATCGCCGTCAACGGCCTCACCATTCGGTCGGTCCTGCGGCTGCGAACGGTGCCGACGATCGGGCCGAAGGCCGTGTTGAACACGGTCGGGCACAGCGTGGGTGCCTGCCACAGCAAGGTGGCGCTCGTGTGCGACGGCCAGAGCTGCGTGGCCTTCACCGGCGGCATGGACCTCGAGTTCGGGCGGTGGGCGCGCCTCGGTCACGCCGGCGATGAGATCTGGCACGACGTGGTCGCCCGGGTCGAAGGCCCTGCCGTGCAGTCGATCTACGACCATTTCCAGGAACTGTGGGAGGAAAACCTGACTCGACCACCGGTCACGTACCGGATCGACGGCGTGCCGGTAGCCAGCCGGGTGTCTGGCACGCCACCGCTGCCGGCGAGGGTCCTTCCCATCGCCCCAGCCAACAGCCGACACCAGGCGCAGGGGCTGCAGACCCTTCCCGCCGCCCGGTTCCGGCGGCTCCGCATCGGCCCGAAGAGCCGACCGCTGCGGATGGCGCCGAATGGGCTGTTCACCTACCGAACGGCCCTGCGCAAGGCGATCCTCATGGCCCACCGCTACGTCTACATCGAGGATCCACTGCATTGGTCCCAGGAAGTCATGACTTGGCTCAACCACGCAGTCGACAGCCGTCCCGAGCTTCGCGTAATCATGCTGCTGTCCGGGGTGGACGATCCCAACGACCCGCCCCTGCCGCACGCCGCCTACCGCGGCCACGCCGTCAACCACGGTCTGCTCGCCGGACTCACCCAGCACCAGCGGTCCCGCGTCGCGGCGTTCCGACGCGAAGGGGTCGTCGTGCACGCCAAGACGGTCCTCGTGGACGACGCCTGGGCGGTCATCGGGTCATGCAACATCGCCCGGCGCTCGCTCTACACCGACATCGAGCACGGACTGTCCTTCTGCGACAACGAGGGCGAACTGGTCCGCGACTACCGCGACCGCCTCTGGGCCCACCACTTCCGGCACGACAACCCGGCCGACTTCCACTGTCTGGCCGAAGCACTGCACGCCTGGTCGCCGGAATGGGGCCGACCTGGTAAGCCCCCGCCACGTCCCCCCTGGCTTCTGCCGCTGGCTCTGCCGCTGCAGGAAGTACCGTTCGGCCGCCGCCGTCGCTGGCTGCATGCCTCACTTCACGAATGCGACTCCCGACGCCCATGGAACGGCCTGACAGCGTCGACCCATGGCTGATGGCGAGCCGGGACAGTCGCCTCGCCGGACACGGCGCTGGCCGGATGTGGTCTGCGTCGGCGGGACCATCGTCAGCACGGTCTACTACCTCGCCGCCGTCCCGCTGGTCCCGTCGCTGGTCGGCAACCACCCAGTCCTCCTCGAGGCGCTCGGCGCGGCGCCGGCCATGGCGGCGGCGGGTGCGTTCGCCAGGACCGGCCGTGTATCCCTGCTGTCAGCCACCGTGGCTCCGCTCGTCGGCCTCAGCGCGGGCGCCCCGTTCTTCTGGTGGGCCGGACGTCGCTACGGCAATGCGCTCACGACGTTCGTCGAGCGGCGGAACCCCCGTGCCAGCCAGGAGGTCGAGCGGACACTGCAGATGTACCGTCGTTACGGCGGCTGGACCCTGGTCTTCGCCTCTTACCTACCAGTCCCGAACCCCATCCTCTATGCGACGGCCGGCTGGTCAGGCTTCGGTTTTCCGCAGTTTGCGGTGCTCGGCCTCATCGGCACGATGCTACGAATCGTGCCGGCGGTCGCGCTCGGTTACGCCCTCGGCGACCATGCCGTACGTATCGTGGTCCTGCTGTCGCGATACTCCATCGCCGCCACACTGACACTGAGCATGGGTGTGATCGCCATGATCTGGTGGCGACATGGACACCTGACGAAGAAGTAGCGGCTCGACTGGCCGTCCAAACCGTGGTACGACCCGTGTCGAAGGGAGTATCCGTGAACCACAGCCGGCTCGGCGAGAGCTACGATCCGCTCGGCGCGCATCTCGACGATCCTTACCCGGTGTATGAGCAGGCCCGCGCGAGTGAGCCGGTCTTCTACTCCCCTCGGCTACGAGCGTGGGTGATCACTCGCTACGACGACGTCGACCTGGTTCTCAAAGACCCGGCGGCGTTCTCCTCGGTCAACAGCCTCCGCCCAGTCGGCGACCTGCACCCCACCACGTTGGCGGAGCTCGCGGCCGGCTACCCGGACACGCCGGACCACGTGACCTCCGATGGCGACGTCCATCGCCGTATGCGTGCGCCCTACGGCACCCGGCTGACCGCCGGGGCGGCCAGGAAACTGGAGCAGGTCATCCGTGAGCGCGCCGCGGCGCTGGTCGAGGCGTTCATCGGCGACCGCAGGGTCGAACTGGTCAGCCAGTTCGCCTCCCCGCTGCCGGTCGAGGTGATCGCGGTGGTGTTCGGCATCCCCGCCGCCGACGTGCCGGCGGTCAAGGCAGGCACCGAAGGGCTGTTCCGACTCGGCACTGCCGGCCTGACCCCCGAGGCGGAAGCGCAGGCCGCCCGGCAGTTCCTCGCGCTCCAACACCTGCTCGCCGGCTATCTCCGCGACCGCCGTAGCGCCCATGCCGACGACCTCATCAGCCACGTCATGGCCGAGCTCGCCCCGGGCGAACAGCCGCTCACCGCCGGCCAGGAAGCCGAACTGGTCACGACCCTCAGCGGCACGATCGGTGCCGGCCACATCACGACTACTCACACGATCACCACCGCGGTCCGGCTGCTGCTGACCCAGCCGGAACAGTGGACCCTGCTCCGTCAGCGCCCGGATCTGATACCCAACGCGGTCGAGGAGACCCTGCGTTTCGATGCGCCGGTCGCGGCGATATTCCGCCGCTGCACCCGAACGACAACCGTCGGCGGCACAACGATCTCCGCCGGCTCCGATGTGCTCGTGGTGTTCGCTTCCGCGAACCGCGACGAGTCGCACTTCCCGGGCGCCGACCGGTTCGACATCACCCGCGCACCCAGTCGCCACTTCGGCTTCGGTGCCGGCCCGCACACCTGCGTGGGCGCTCCGCTGGCCCGCGCCGAAGCCCGCGCCGCCCTGCAGGTCCTCACCGAACGCCTTGCGCATCCCCGCCTCGTCCCCGACCAGACCCTCCGACGCCAGGCCTCGGTCGGCCTCCGCGGCACCCAGTCGCTGGAGCTGGAGTGGTGAACCACGCCCTACCACGTCAAGGGAAGGGTCACCAGGCCAGCGCCGAGGACGTCCGCGCGGAGCTCCAGAGCGTCGAACGGCACCGCGAGACGCAGCGTCGGCAGCGTGCCGAACAGGATCCGCAGCGCCGCCTGCATCTGTAGCCGAGCCAGCGTGGCGCCGACGCAGGAGGCCGGACCGTGGCCGAAGGCGAGGTGCGGGTTCGGGCTGCGGGTGATGTCGAAGCGCTGCGGGTCGGTGAAGACGCGCGGGTCCCGGTTCGCGCTGGCCAGCAGCAGCAGCACCAACTCACCGGTTCGGATGGTCACGCCGTGGCAGTCGATGTCGTCCTTTGCGTACCGCAGCGCCAAGTCCCTGGGCGTCTGGGTGAGCCGCAGCAGCTCCTCGCTGGCGCCGGGGACCAGGGTCGGGTCTTGGATCAGCCTTTCCAGTTGCTCCGGGTGCTGCAGCAGCAGCACCGTGGCGAGGTCGAGCCGGCCGGTCATCGTGACCTGACCGGCGATGAGCAGGGCGTCCACGGTGAGGGTCAGCAGCGCGTCGCTGATCAGGCCGTGCTGGTCCGCCGTGGAGATGATTTCCGACAGCAGGGACTCGTCCGGTTGCCGGCGTTTCTGCTCGATCAGCCGTTGGGCGTGCCCGGTGAGGTCGGCGAGCGCGGCAAGAGCGGCGTCGGCGTCGTGCATGAGAAGGGAGCTCTGGACTGCCTTCTGCACCAGGTCGTGGTCCTCGGCCGGCACCCCGAGCAGCCGGAGGAGCACCTGCTGGGGCAGCGGCAGCGAGAACCGCTCGTGCAGGTCCACGGGAGGTCCAGTGTGGACGATGTCGTCGACCAGCTCCCGCACGATGGACTCGACCAGCAGCCGCAGGCCGTGCATCCGCCGGCCCCCGAACGGTCGGCTCATCGCCTTGCGGATGTTGCCGTGGTCGTTCTTCTCGGTGGCCGGGTCCATCACGGGCCCACCGGCGATCGCCCCGGCGACGTACCGAGGTGCGGTGAGCGGGCTGGAATGCGACCGGCCCAGCCGTTCGTCGCCCAGCAGCGCCTTGACGTCGTCGTAGCGCGTCACCAACCAGGCGGGATCACCGGCCGGGGTACGGACACGGCAGACCGGCTCCGCCTCCCGCAGCTCGGCGTACCGCGAGGAGATCGCCAGCAACGAGGGATCCTCGAACGGCACCGTGAGCAGCGGTGTGAGCGTCGTCACACTGACTCCTTTTGAGACATCGGCTTATACCAGACCTAAACGTCTTCTGAGCCAACCCGGTTCACCACAGCCGAGAAATAACGGCGTCGAGCCACTAAAACTGTGCACCGGCACACAGTTCGCTGGGCCACTGCCCAGCCTCCCCCGCAGGGGGCCGTCCCTGCCTCATCCTGTCTGCCGCTTGGCACGCCTCCTTGCTTCTCAACCGCTGGTCACCCAAGGTTGCGGCTGTGCCTACGACCGCCGCCTATGAGATCGAGGTCAAGTACCGCCTTCCAGATCGCGACGCCATGCTGGCGGCTCTGGCTGGCCGGGGCATCCGACTCGGTCCCCCGGTCGAGCAGGACGACCAGGCCTACGCCCCGCAGGGTTGGCGCTACGGCGACAGCAAGCTTGGTGTCCCCTTCGGACGCCTCCGCACCGAGGCCGGTCGTCACCTGTTCACCGTCAAGCGTCCGGTGGCCAACGAACAGTCCTGCGTCGAGCACGAGACCGAGGTGGGTGACCGCCAGGCCACGCACCACGCCATCCTCGCCATGGGCTTCTACCCGACCGTCCGCATCCACAAGACCAGACGCACGGCCAGGTACGGCAACCTGTCGCTCTGCCTCGACGACGTGACCGGCATCGGCTGCTTCTTCGAGGTCGAGATGCTGGTCAGCGCAGGCTCTTCGGGCGCAGGTAGCCAGGCCGAGATGCACCGGTTCGTGGATCAGCTTGGCGTCGAACTGGAGCGCACCACCGCCACCTACGACTCTCTGATCCGTGACGCCCAGGTCGCGTCGGCCTAGAACAGCATCTCCTCGTCATCCTCGAGCAGCTCGGTCGTGTCGAGCCGCGCCACGGTCTCAACGGCCAGGCCGAGCCTGACAGCCGCATGGGCGGAGTCAGCCGACTGTGTGGAACCCGATCCGGCGGGCGAAGGCCGGAAGGTCCGGCAGCGCGCGGCGGCGGTCAGCCCGCAGCAGGTACTCGACCATGCGGTGTACCGGCGGGCGGTAGCGAACGTCGGCCGGGGCGGTCTGTTCTGCCCGCAACAGCGCCTGATAGCAGCTCTCCGGTTTGCCCCACTGGTGGTAGGCGCGGGCGAGATCGATCCAATACCGGCCGCGCCGCTCCGGGGTGCGGATCGCGGACGGCCGCACGGTCTTGGCGTATTCGACAGCGACGCCGTTGTCACCGAGAACCTGCGCGATGCTGATCCGGTAGAGGGCAACGTTGGTCGGGCCGAACATGGTGAACCGGTGGTTGCCGTCGTAGCCGAGCCGGGCCGCGGCGGCTGCGGATTCGTCGATCAGGTCGTGTGCGGTACGGCGGTTGCCGTCAACGGCTGCGGTGTAGGCCGCGGTGGCTAGCAGTGTCCCGTACATCGACAACTGTTCCGGTGTCGCCGTCGGGCCGGGCTCGATGCCGTGGGCGGTGGTGAGGACCAGCCGCTGCCCGGTGTCGGCGCGCCCGGTCCGGCGTAGCACGATGGCGACACGGCGGTAGGCGTCGGCCAGCATGAGCGGGTCGTCGCCGCGTTCGGCGGCCTGCACGGCGCGGTCGGCCGTGGCCCAGGCCAGCTGGTCGTCGTTGACCTTGACCAGCAGGCTGCTGGCGACTAGGTACGCCTCGGCGAGCACGGTGCTGGCCGCGCTGCTAGCGTCGGCCGGGGCGGTGTCGCGGGTGGCGACCGCGATGGCGATGGTGGCGGGCAGGGTTGCGGCCAACTTGGGGTAGCGGGCGGCTTGGAAGTCCGCTTGTGCCGCGGTCACTGCGGCCTGCAGCTCGGCGAGCGGTACCGGGGTCGCGGCCGGTTGCGGGCCGTAGAACAGCGTGGCGAGTCCAGCGCCGAACCCGGCCGGAGCGGTGGGTCGGAGCGCGGGCGGCGGGCCGAGCGGGGCGGCGCCAGCTAACCCGGCGAAGCCTGCGAGCAGCTCACGGCGTCGCACCGGATCCTCACCAGCTCCCAGGTCGAGGTCTGCATACACCGTAGCCGCAGCGGCCCGCGCACCGCGCGAACCTGAGCCGGTCGACGGGGCGTGTCGTGAGGGCGGGGAGGCCAGCCCCAGCAGCTGCGGCGGGATCCGTAGGGCCTCGGCGATGGCGGCGAGCACGACGATGTCCCGGAGTGGCTGCTTGCCCCGTTCCAGCCGGGACAGCGTGGACGCCGAGTAGCCGCAGCGGGCGCCCAGTTCTGCCAGGGTCAGCCCGGCCGCTCGCCTGGCCAGCCGAACGACCATCCCGGGCTCCCGGCCGCCAACGGCGGCAGTCCCGGGTAGCAACTGCGTCGTTCGATCCATGCTGGCCGCCTTGATCCCAATGGCGATCGGAACGTAATGCACCAGCTACCCACCGTGAATTAGATTTGCAGGATTTGCAAGGTCTATGCGAAATCTGGCAGGAGCCTGTCGCGCGACCGCCGCCGACGATCTGCTAGGCGTGCCGCCGATCGCCAACGACGCCGGAGCACGTTGACCATGCATCTCGTCGCGTGGACGCCCCCAGGCGGTCCCATCCACCTACACCGACAAGGAGAACACATGTTCGGACTCGGACGCGGCAAATCGAGTCCTGGTGATCGCCGCTCACCCCGATGACGAGACTCTCGGCGCTGGCGGCACGATCGCCCGGCTGACCAGCGTCGGCATCGCGGTGCACGTTCTTGCCGTCGCCTGCACCACTACGCCACCTGATGCCGGCGGCAGCTCGGATCCTGCGGTCCGACAGGCGGAGTTCGACGCGGCGTGCGACGTCCTCGGCGTCGCTGAGCGTCGCATCGCCTGGATTGACGATGACTGCGCCCGCAACCCGGCCGCGCACCTGCCGGAACTGGTCGCGCTGATCGAGTCCGGACCCAGACCGTGCCTGCGGACCACCCGCCCGCAGGCGCTGCTCATCCCGGCCGGCGGTAGCCACCACCAAGACCATCAGGCCGTGCATCAGGCCGGTCGGGCTGCTGCCCGGCCCGGCGCTGGCGGCCACCTGCCCGGCCCGCGGGTCGTGCTCGGGTTCGACGGCCCAGAGGATCGGGCCTGGGGACATGCAGCCGAGGGATGGCCGGTCATGGTGGACACCACCGACACGTGGGCGGCCAAGGAGAAGGCCCTGGGCTGCTACAGCTCGCAGTTGCGCCAGGACCCGCATCCACGCAGCACTGGCCGCATCCGCGCCTTGGACATCGCGCTTGGCGCGGGCATCGGCGCCCAGAGCGCGGAACGATTTCTCCCCTATCGCATGGCGTTTTGATGACCACCTCCGCCCACTCTACCGAGGCGGCGGTGATGTCGTGCCCGTCGCGTGTGTGCACCGGGCCGCAGCATCGCCGACTCAATGGAAGTTCCCGCCCGTGATTCCGGGCGTGAACCAGAACCACCTCGCGACAGGAGCGACCCCGTGAGCGTCCACCTGCACCGGAAATCGATCATCTGCACGCCGGCCACGTCGACCGCGCGGTACGTGGCCGCCCAGCGCTGTGGAGCCGATGTCGGGCTTGTCGACCTCGAAGACTCTGTAGCCGCAGCGCACAAGGACGCGGCGAGGACCGCCGCGGAGGGGTATTTCAACGCTGCCGGGGAGGTCACCTGTGATCTCGCGCTGCGGATCAACTCGCCGTTTAGCGCCGATGGCCTGCGGGATCTGCTGGCCGCAGCGGCTTATAGCCGCCGACCCGCGATCGTGCTGATCCCCAAGGTCGAGTCGGCCCGGGACATCGAGTTCGTTGCCGGCGCTCTCGACTGTGACGGCTACGCGCCGGAGCTGTACGCGGTCGTCGAGACGCCGCGCGGCGTCGGGCAACTGGCGTCGATTGTGCAAGTATCGCGGCTGGGCGGTCTGGTGTTCGGTGCTGCAGACTACGCGCTACAGACCGGCGCTGCGCTGCGGTGGGCTCCGTTGGAGTTCGCCCGGTCGGCGATCGTGAACGCGGCAGGCAGCGCTGGCCTGCCGGCGATCGACTCGCCCTACTTCGATGTGCGCGACCTCGATGGTCTGCGACGAGAGGCTCGACTGGCCAAGGCGCTTGGCTACTGCGGCGAGGTCGCCGTGCACCCGTGTCAGGTGCCGGTCATCAACGCGGCCTTCTTCCCTTCCGAGCAGGAGATCAACCGGGCCAGGGCGATCGTGGTCGCCGGCGAGAGCGCCAGGATGGACGTCACCGCTGTTGACGGACAGATGGTGGGCACGCCGTTCTTCGCGGCTGCCAGTGCGCTGGTCGACCAGGTCGCCGAACTGTGCAGCCGGCGCGGGTCAGCAGGGGGAGCGCTGCAGCGATGAGCGTGGAAGGCCCGCTGGGCTACCGGCTGGTTGCCGAAGGCCGATTCCGGGAGAACGTGGGCTTCGGCTACGAGGACTTCGTGGTAGGAACCATCATCGAGCATCGGCCTGGGCGAACTGTCACCGAGATGGACAACGTCTTGATGACCACGCTGACAGGCAACAGCACGCCGATCCATCTCGACGCGCACTACAGCAGCAAGACCGAGTGGGGCCGGCCGCTGGTGTGCAGCCTGGTCACCCTCAGCATCGTCGGAGGAATGACGGCACGTAGCACAAGCGGCCTCACCATGGGCAATCTGGGCTGGCGCGAAATCGTGCTCGAGGCGCCCGTCTTCGTCGGCGACACGCTCTACGCGGAAACAGAGATCATCGACAAGCGGCTGTCGAACAGCCGGCCGCACAACGGGATCGTGACCTGTCGGACGTCGGGGTTCAACGCCACCGGCCAGCGTGTTCTGCGCTACACGCGCAGCTTCCTCGTCCCCGCCGACGCCGGGGCCGTTCGTGACGAGACGGCCTACTGATGGAATCCACACCTGACCACCCCTACACCTTCACCGAGCCCGGCGACGCGCTCTGGCAGCAGTACGATGAGCTGGCGACCCGATGCTTCGGCCACCGAGTCGGCGACATCACGTCGCTGCGCAACCGGGCGACCGCACGGGTGGCGATCCGAGACGGCCGGGTCGTCGCCGGTGGCCTCGGACTGGCCGCCAACCAGTTCTTCGGCGGGAAGGCTGTTCCCAGCGCGTGTCTCGGTGCCGGCTGCGTCGCCCCGGAAGAGCGTGGCCACCAGCTGGCCGACCTGCTGATGATCGAACGGATCCAGGCTCTGCGCGAACGCGGCGCCGTCCTCGCGACGCTCTGGACTTCGTCCAACGCCTACGTCCGGCGTCTCGGCTGGCAGGCGCCAGTCCCAGTCTTCGGCTGGTCGGTCGCCACCCAGGACCTGCGCACCTTCACCACAGACGGCTACCGGGTCGAACTGGGCCTGACGCCGGACGCCCAGGCGCTGCAACGCAGCCTCGCCGCAGAATGGAACGGGCCAGTACTGCGACCCGGCTGGTGGTGGTCCTGGCAGGAAAAGAAGAGCAGCCTGATCATCTACCAGTTCAGCCGGCCAGGCCAGCCAGCCGAGGGCGTCCTGTCCATCGCCACAGCACCCCGCAGCCCCCGCGGCATGGAGCTAATCGTCCACGACCTCTGGGCACCCAACTCCACGGCAGCCGCAGCCATATACGCGTTCCTCGGCCAACACCACAGCCGGGCCGAAACCGTACAGTTCCGCCGTAGCGCTCTGCCGCCGTGCCTGACGCTGCTGCACGGTCTGCGCCGCTACCAGCTGACCGCCGAAGCGTGGCACCCGTGGATGCTGCGGGTCCTCGACACCCGGCAGGCACTGCTGCTGCGCGGCTGGCCAGCCGACCTGTCCTTCGCGACGGCAGTCGAGGTCGGCCAGAACGCGCACGACAAACCTCAGCGCTACCTGCTGCGGGTCGCCGACGGCGCGGCCGAGGTCGAGGCGGCCGACGTCGAGCCCGTCGTACGGTTCAGCCAAGGCCAGTTCGCGGTCTGGTACGCCGGCGGCTACACCTCAGCCACGACAGCCCGGCTGGGCGGCGTGCACAGTGAGTCAGCGGACGCCCTGGCGACACTCGTCCGCGCCACGCACCACCTGGACCCGTGGCTGCCCGACCTGTTCTGAACGACCGCCAGCCGGGCCGGATCATGCGATAGTCGGGGTGCTGCTCGCATCAAGAGCGTCGGCGATCCGCTTGCGCATCACGGGGTGAAGGTCGAGGCCGGCCAACTCGCCCGGTTCGAACCACCGCACCTCCGAAGTCTCTTTACCGTCGGCCCGAGCCACGCCAGCAACAGGCCGGGCGTAGAGGCAGACCACGAACTCCTGCAGCACCGGGCCGTCGTCGTACGCGATGACATGTCCCGGATCGGTATAGATGCCGCCCAAGCCCGTCACCACCACTTCCACGCCCGTCTCCTCGAACACCTCACGCATGACCGCCTCAGCGATCGTCTCGCCCAGCTCCAGCTTCCCACCGGGCAGCACCCACAAGCCGTTATCGACCCGCCGAGTCAGCAACAACCGGCCGGCACCGTCGCGGACGACAGCCACCGCACCCGGAACACGGCCCGACGCCGCAGGGGCATCGTCATCGTCGAAGTAGTCGACACGACCCACGCGACCATGATGGCGTTGCCGATCATCGGCGCGACACGCGGGGCCGCCCAACCGGCGGCCTGGGCCGCCCCCCGACCGGCAGCTGGTCGCCACCGCCGGGCACCGCCGCGTCTGGCAGTCGCCGCCGGCAACACCCGACCGCGTCGGGTTCTACGAGCACGCGGCTGGACCGACGAGGTCCCGTTCGCACACGCCACCGCCTCCCACAGCGATCAAGCTTCGCGTCGAACAGGCTCAGCGCGAACCCGCTGCCGGCCGCCGACGCGGCCAGCAGCAGGCCGCCGGTGAGCCGGTCCAGGGCGGCCACGACCCGGCCGTGCCCACCGAGCAGCGTGACGGCGTCCGCATAACACAACGACCTCGGCACGCGCCGAGGCTATCCCGGGGCATGCTGTGGGGCGGCACCGATCGGCACGGGAGGGGCGAATGGCGCGGCGGATGAGCCGGTGGTGGGGAGTTGCCGAGCGGGGCGACACGGCACGGCTGGAGGCGTTCAGCGACGGGGTGTTCGCCATCGCGATCACCCTGCTGATCCTCGAGGTCCGGGTCGAGCAGGCGCCGGAGGAGAGCCTCACTGCGGCGCTGCACCACGCACTGCCGCAGATCGGCGCTTACGCGGCCAGCTTCCTGCAGATCGGTATCATGTGGACCAACCATCTCGCCCTGTTCCGGACCATCGACCGGGTCGACCAGCTGCTGCTCCTGTTCAACCTGCTGCTGCTCGGCTGCGTGTCGTTCCTGCCGCTGCCCACCCGGCTCGTCGCCGAGCACACCACCGGCACCGACGCGCGCACTGCCGTGCTGCTCTACGGCGGCACGCTGACCGCCAACGCGATTGCGTTCAACCTGATCTGGCTCCGCGTCGTGCGCGGGGGTCTGCTCGTCGACGGCGTCCACCCGGAGTTCGTCCGCGACGTCACCGTTCGCTACCTGGCAGGGCTGGTCGCCTACGCCGTCGCCACCCTCGTCGCCTTCGTCTCGCCGCTCACGGCGGTGCTGCTGACCGTGGCGTTGGCGCTGATGTTCCTGCTCGGTCCGTCACCGAGATCCGGCCTGTCGCACGATGCGATCTGACGACGGCCCGAATGCCTGACGTGGCGAGATCTCTACCGGGTTGGCCGGACCGGATCGTGCTGGCGTCGGCCTCGCCCCGGCGGCAGCAGCTGCTGGCTCAGCTCGGTGTCCAGTTCGAGGTGCGGCCGGCCGATCTCGACGAGACTCCGCTGCCGGGCGAGGACGCCCGTGCGCATGTCGAACGGCTGGCCGTCGCCAAGGCGGCGGCGGTGGCGGAGCCTGGTGAGGTGGTCCTGGCGGCCGACACGACGGTCGAGCTGGACGGCCGGATCTTCGGCAAGCCCATTGATGCCGGCCACGCCCTGGAGATGCTGCGGCTGCTGCGGGGCCGCACTCACCATGTGCATACCGGCGTCACTGTGCTCGCGGGCCGGGTCGTGAGGTCCACTGTGGTGACTTCGGGCGTTCGCCTCGCCGATGCCGACGACGAGCTGCTGGCCTGGTACGTGACGACCGGCGAGTCGGCGGACAAGGCAGGGGCCTACGCGCTGCAGGGCGCCGGGGCGCTGCTGGTCGCCGAGATACACGGCAGCCCCACGAACGTGATCGGCCTGCCGCTGCACGAGGTGCACCGGCTGCTGGCGAGCCTGCCCCGAGACGTTCGGGCAGGCGACAAGTGAATTGGCAGGCGAATCGTGGGAGAGCGGGAGGGAGGCCCTACGGCGTGGCGAACTCAGCTCGGTGCGCTCCTGCGGACTTGACCCGCCAGGAGCAGCGAGCGGTACGGCTGGCTCCGGCCTGGCCACTGGCTCTCAGGGCGACGACATCCGATGGGTGACGACTTCGGTTCCCCAGTGACGACTTCGGCCGCTGGGTGACGACCTATTTCTCGTCACCGGCGGGCACAACTCGTCACCGGCGGACCGAGGTCGTCACCACGGTGGGGTCGACTCGGCGCGTCGGGCGCAGAGCCTCGCGCGTCAGCAGCCGCTGGCCCCGCGGGTGACGAGTTCGGCCAGCCGATGACGACTTCGGGTCGCTGGTGACGACCTATTTCTCGTCACTCACACTCGCCGATCTTGACGTTATGGCGCCGACACGCCGTGCAGCGCGACCACAACGTCAACATCGGCAGTCGACGGCTAGACGGGCTGAACGCGCTGCGGCCCCTACTGTGCCGATCTTGACGTTATGGCCGGCGACACGCCGCGGAGAGCGACCACAACGTCAAGATCGCCGGCCGGTTTCTCCTGCCTGGCGCATGCCTACAGATCAAGGTGGACCCGGAGCGCGCGGTCGAGATCAGCTTGCAGGGCCGGCGGCAGTGAGCCGAGTCGGCGGCCGACGCGGTCGATGGCGACGGCGCGGACCTGTTCTGCCTGAGCTTTGCTGTCCCGGGCCAGGCCTGTCTCGGCCGCAGGCAGGAATGTCTGGAATGGATGGACCCGCTCGACGTTCGACGTCACAGGTACAACCGTGACGACTCCGCGGCCCAGTCGGGCGGCCGTGGCGTTGGCCGTGTCATTGCTCACGATGACTGCCGGCCTGGTCTTGGTCGACTCGGCGCCGCGTGCCGGGTCGAGGTCGAGGTCGACAGTGCGGATATCGCCGCGGCGCATCAGCGCGGGTCGCCCCGACCCTCGAGCCCATCCGCGGCGACCGTGTCCCAGTCCTCGGCCTCGCCGAACGCCGTCCAGGACTGCCAGGCGTCCTCATAGGCGCCGCCTAACTCGGCGGTCCGCAGCAGTCCCACTGCCTTGTGCACCACAGCAGAGCGCGAGTCGTACCCCTGCGTCCTAGCGTAGGCGTCGAGGAACTCGACATCGTCCTCTGGGAGACTCACACTCACCTTCATACCAGTCAGACTACCTCTGGTAGTACAAGGGTATCAAGCCTGGTGGATCGAGGCGTCGTACGCCGGCCCGCTCGTCCGATACCGCCGGGTGCGGGCGGTAGCGTCCGGGCATGGCCGTACGACTGCTGGCAGTGACATGCGACACCGATAACCCCGAACGGCTCGCCCGGTTCTGGGGCGGCATGCTCCGCCGCGATGCGATCGCCGACGGGGACGGTCTGCTCCTTCCCGGTACGCCGACCCAGGTCGGCCTCCGGTTTGTGCCCGGACCTCCGGCCGCTCAGCATCTCCACCGGCTGCATTTGCACCTGACCAGCGCCGGCCTCGCCCACCAGCAGGACACGGTGGCGGGCGCGCTGGCGATCGGGGCCGAACACGTCGACGTCGGCCAGAAACCCGAGGAAGGTCACGTCGTCCTGGCCGACCCGGGCGGCAACTATTTCTGCGTGATCGAGCCCGGCAACGGATACCTGGCCGGCACCGGCTTCCTCGGCGAGGTCGCCTGCGTCGGTACGCGCGACGTCGGCCTGTTCTGGAGCGCAGCGCTCGACTGGCCGCTGGTCTGGGACCAGAACCAGGAGACGGCCGTACAGTCGCCGCTCGGCGGCACGAAGGTCGCCTGGGGCGGTCAGCCGGTCGCCCCGAAGATCGCCCGCAGCACGCAACGGTTCCTGCTCACCGCGCCCGGCGAGGATCTGCACACCGAGATCAACCGGCTGGTCTCGCTCGGCGCGACCATCCTGTCGATCGAGGACGACGGATCGGCCGAGTTGGCCGACGTGGACGGCAACGAGTTCCTGGTACGACCGGCCTGATCGCCGGTCACGGACGCGATGAGGTGAGGTCCAGCGGGCCGTCGTGGCCGGGGATGCCCCGGTCGTCGGGGATCTCCTCCTCCGCGGCGCTGGCGGCGTCGATGCCGTGCCCCCGGGTCGTCTCGGCGAGGCGCCGGTAGTACGCCGATGTGGCGTCCAGGGCGTGCCGGGCAGCGGCCAACAGCGTGGCACCCGCGTGCTCGACCACGTCGGCCTCGTGGTTCTCGAAGGCCCGGACACCGCAGAAGCGCTGCAGGCGGGCGACTTCGACGCTGACCTCATCGCGTCGGTGCCGCGCCGCGCCCGGCATCTGATCGAGGTCGCGCGGGCCTACCGCCAGCGGAAGGACCGGCACGCGATTTACGCATTGCTCGACAAGGCGGAACGCACGGCGCCGGAAACGGTGCAGTACAACGGCTTCGCCAGGGACATGCTCCTCGAGTTGAGCGCCAACCCGCCATCGGCGATGCGGGCCGAGGTCCGGGCACTGTGCCAACGAGTCGGCCTGCTCGACTGAGCGGGGTACGAACCGTACCCCGCGGCCCCGCCCGCCCTCCTACGTTCGGCGCTCGTCGGTGAACGTTGCCGCCCTACAAGGACGGATCGCTGGGATGGATGGCAGGTCGACGTCGGCGGACCGGTTCGCGCTAGCAGTGGGCCGGCTGGTGCGCGACGCACGGGAGGCCGCCGGGATGACCCAGTCGGCCGTCGACCGGGAGGCCGAGGTGGCCG
>Ga0066388_100000161_pt1 | contig 25703 bp, 25 predicted proteins | sample PanSoiMetaGPlot6_FD_64539 | JGI IMG/M metagenome (GOLD analysis project Ga0066388, IMG submission 64539) | Tropical forest soil microbial communities from Panama analyzed to predict greenhouse gas emissions - Panama Soil - Plot 6 (Hybrid Assembly) | ecosystem: Environmental > Terrestrial >...
TCACTCAAGATCTGCCGCAAAGGCACGTCCAGCGCGACCCGATCCTGCCCGTGCAAGGAATCCCGCTCGCCGAAGGGCACGATCCGGTCCACCAAAGCGCGGTCCACGACCGCCGTGGTCAGCACCCCGCCGGCGAGCCGCAAGAGATCCTGGAATCCCTCCCCCGCCGCCAGCTCGTAGATCGCCGGCCGGTGCACTTCCCCCACGATCGCCACCGTCTTCCCGATCGGAGGAACGAACACCACGTCGCCGCTCTGGAGACGCACGTCCTCCGCGCGACTGCCCGTGAGGATGTAGCCGTAGAGATCGGCGTGGCGGAACACCTGGTTGTGCCGGACGATCCGGACGTCCCGCATCGAGCCCCGCGGCGTCGGTCCACCCGCGTTGTAGAGCGCGTTCAGCACCGTCGAGACCGAGGAGATCGTGTAGCCGCCCGGGCGCACCACATCCCCCAGGATGAAGACCTGGATCGTGCGGAGCTTCCCCAGCGTCACGTCCACGAAGGTCGTGGGACGGCGCGCCCGCACCCCCGAATACACGGTCGAGAGCCGGTCGGTGATGAGACGCTTCGCCTGCGCGAGGGTCAGCCCGTTCAGCACGACCTGCCCAATGTCGGGCACCGTGATCGTGGCTTCGCGGCTCACGACCGCGGCGTGCGTGAACTGGTTGTCCCCCCAGACCTGGACGATGATCTCGTCGCCGGGCCCGATCGGGTATTCAGGATCCACCGGCCCCGCGCCCAGAGGCTCGAAGGTCGCCGGCGCGTAGCCGAAGATCTCGTAGCCGAACGGCAGCACCGGATCGTCGGTGTGGATCCGCTTCGCGATCTGTTTGGTGAATTCCGGCCAGTCCTCGGGCCGGATCTTCGGCTTGGGCTGCGGCTCCGTGAAGGCCGGAGGCGCGATCGGCGCGGTCAGCGCGTCGCTCGGCGGCTGGGCGCCGGTCTCGTCGGAATCGGGAGCGCTCGCGGTCCCCGGCCCGTTCTTTCCGCCCGGGAGGTAGTCGTTCAGCGCGTCGGGGTCGTATCCGGCCTCCTTGAGCGCCTGGCGGATTTCAGCTGGGGACATGCCCGAATCCTCGAGCTGACGCCGGACTTCATCCTCGGTGCGGCCGGTCTGCTGGATCTTCTGTTTGACGTCCGCTGCGGTCTGGGCGAGCGCGGAAGGGAAAGCGACAAAGAGGGAAAGAAATGCCAGAAGGAAAACCGCGGCACGCGAACTCGTTGTCGATGCGCGCTGAATCAGCTCCGTCCCTCGCACCACCGCTGCCGGAAAACCTCTCCCCCACAACAGAGCCTGAGCCGCGGCCGCGATCGAGCCGGGCTCGACGGATAGGTAGCACGGCGCGGTGTGGGTGTCAACAGGAGTGGTTGGATTTTTACCGTAATGGAGAGCGGCGGCCGCAGAATGGGACGCGGCCGCCGCGGACTTCCGTGATCTAGCCCAGGGTCGTTCCCTGTCACTTCATGATCGTGAAACGTCCCCCCATCGGACCGGCAGGCGTGTCGATCCGGTACAGATAGACGCCCGAAGCCAGGCGTGCGCCATTCTGATCCTTTCCGTCAACCAGCAGCTGGTGCTCACCCGCCGCCAGCGCTTGCCGATCGAGAAGGATCCGCACGAGTCGACCCTGAACGTCATAGACCTTGGCGCTCACCACCGCCGCCCGGGCGATCGAAAACGTGATCCTACCCTGCGGGTTGAACGGGTTCGGCGACACGAGCGGCTTCACAGTAGCGGTGGCCGCGCGCTCCGAGCGAGCCGGAGCAGCCAGGAGCGAGGGTGCGACCGCGCGGTTGAGCAGGATGGAGATGCCAGGCGTGCGGAAATTCGCCACCGCAAGGTCCGGACGACCGTCCCCATTCAAGTCACCCACGGCAAGCCCCCTGGGCAAGCTGCCGGTACCGAACGTCGTGATGTCGAAGTTGCCCCCTCCGAGGTTCCGATAGACGAGGGCGGTGCACGCGGTCTCGCTGGGTACGACCAAGTCCAGCCGGCCGTCTCCATCCACGTCGGCCATTTCGACGGCTCTCGCCACTCCACTACCCAACGTGATCGGATCACCGAACGTTCCGTCCGGGTTCTGCTGGAACAGCTCGATGACACTCACCCCCGCGCTGGGGGGCAGGTCCGAGGCTGCCGCGATGTCGGGCAGCCCATCGCCGCTCCAGTCGCCGACGGCCACGTATCGAGGGTGATACTCGAACCCACCGAGGTTGGCATTCAGGTTCTTCCGGCTCTTGAAGCCTCCATTGCCTGTTCCGAGCAGGATCGAGACCGTCTCGCCATCGTAGTTGGCCACCACCAGATCCATCTTTCCGTCCCGATCCACGTCTGCGGCGGCGATGTGGCGCGAGCCGGCATCGGTTCCGTAGTTGTTCTTACCCTTGAAGGTGCCGTCTCCCTTGCCCAGAAAGACCGAGACGTTCACCGCGCCCGAGTTGGCCACGGCGAGGTCCGGCTTCGCATCGCCGTTGAAGTCCGCGATGGCCACCGAAACCGGCCCCATGCCTACCGGCAGGTCCGGCTTGGACGTGAACGTTCCATTCCCGTTGCTGAGATAGAGCGAGACGGTGTTGGAGCTGTCGTTCGCGACCGCCAGGTCGGAGAACCCGTCCAGGTTGAAATCCCCAGCCTTGAGCCCGGCGGGCGCCAGTCCGGTCGTGAGCGTCGCGCCCGCGTGGTAGGTTCCGTCGCCGTTCCCCAAGAAGGTCGTGATCGAGTTGCCCGCGAGATTCGACGAGGCGAGATCCGCCTTTCCGTCGTGGTCGAAATCGCCGATCGCCACGGCTTGCGGCCGGGGTCCCGTCGTGAACATGCGCGCTCCGAAGGTTCCGTCCCCGTTCCCCAGGGAAACCGTGACCGAACCGGAGAACGTGTTCGCGACCGCCAAGTCGACCTTGCCGTCCCCGTTCACGTCTCCGACGGAAACGGAGAGCGGTTGGCGCCCCGTTCCGTAGGCGACGAAGGGGGAGAAGTTGCCCTGTCCGTCTCCGAGGAGGACCGAAACCGTCCCCGACCCGTCGTTCGTGAACGCGATGTCCGCGTGCCCGTCTCCGTTCAGGTCTCGGACCGCGAGGCCGTACGCGCCGGCGACCGTGGAGAGGTACACGTCGTGGTGCGGCTGAAAGGTTCCGTTCCCGTTTCCGATGAAAACCGAGACGGCGTTCGCGACGCCGCCGTCGAAGGCCGACGTGACCAGGTCCACAATTCCATCTTCGTTCACGTCCGCGGTGGCCACCCAGTTCGTGCCTCCCGTGGTCGGCATGTCGGTTCGTGATGGAAACGCACCCGTTCCGTTGCCGAGCAGCACGGTCACGTTGTTCCCGAAATCGTTGGACGTGGCGATATCGGGGTGAGTATCGCCGTTGAAATCCGCGACGACCGCCTTGTCGGGCGTGGGTCCGACGGGGATGCGCGGCAGCGTCGTGAAGGCGCCCGTGCCGTCCCCAAGAAGCACGGAGACGGAGCTGTCGTTGTAGTTGGCCGTGACCAGATCGGGATTGCCGTCGTGATTCAGGTCCGCGACCTCGACGGAATTCGTGCCGAACCGGGTGGTGTATCTGCCTCGGAATGCGAAGGTGCGGAGTCCGAGCCCGCGAAAGACCTCCACTTCCCCGGATCCGATCGCGAACACGAGGTCGAGGAAGCCATCATGGTTCAAATCGGCGACCGCTGCGTGATTGGGACGGGCATCGAGAAAGATCGTGGTATTCGTGAAGGGAACGGGGAAGAGTGAAGAGAACTCACCCGTTCCGTCCCCGTAGCCGATGACCGCGCTGCCGGAGCCGCCCGAGGCCCCGCTCCCCCCGTTCAAGACGAGGAGATCGAGGCTTCCGTCGCCATCCAGATCGGGCAGCGCGGCGAAGTTCGGGGTCGGGCTGTTGAACGCCCGAGGGGTGAACACGGGACCCGCCCCGGCCGTCTGAGCGGGAGCGCCCGCCAGGAACGAAATGCTGATCGGAACCACGAGCAACGGAAACGCCTTCCGCCAGATCTTCATGAGTCCTCCCTCCGCGTGATACCAGCCAACGACGATGTCCTCAGGGTGGTTCTTCCAAGGGGTCAACGACGAGGAGGGCCCAAATGCACGAAGAAATCGACCCATCCCGGAAGCGGGCCCGAGGTTCGCGCTTCATCCGACGCAGGCTCCTTGGTAGGGTACGCAGGTGGGCCAGCCCATCCCGTTTCACCGGCCGTCCATCACGAAAGCCGAAATCGAAGCCGTGACCGCCGTCCTCGAATCGGGGTGGCTCACGACGGGACCCCGCGCGCGCGAGCTCGAGGGGGTCGTGGCGCAATACGTCACCGCGCCCGGCGGACCCACGCCGCACGCGGTCGCGCTCTCCTCCTGCACCGCCGCGCTCCACCTCTCGCTGATCGCGGCCGGCGTGCGCGCCGACGACGAAGTCCTCACGTCGCCCTACACCTTCGTGAGCACCGGGGAGACGATCCTCTATACCGGCGCGAAGCCGGTCTTCGCCGACGTCGAGCCCTCGACGAAGAACCTCGACCCCGCGAATGTGGAGGCGGCGCTCACGCCGCGCACCCGGGCGATCGTTACCGTCTCGATCGCGGGGCATCCGTGCCGCTCCGAGGAGGTCGCCGCGATCGCGCGCGGACGCGGCATACCGGTGATCGAGGACGCCGCGCATTCCCTCACCGCGCGGATCGGGGAGACGCCGGTCGGGACGCAGGCCGACGTCACCTGCTTCTCCTTCTACGCGACCAAAGGCGTCACCGCAGGAGAAGGAGGCATGGTGGTCACCGGCCGGAAGGAGTGGGCCGACCGGATCCGGAGGCTCTGCCTCCACGGCCTCTCCGACGCGGCGTGGTCGCGGTACGACAAAGGGGGCTGGTGGGATTACGACGTGACCGAGCTGGGCTACAAGTACAACCTCACCGACATCCAGGCCGCGCTGGCGCTCGCCCAGATGACCCGCGCGGAGGAGATGCGCTCGCGGCGCGAGGCGATCGCGAAGCGCTACACCGAGGCGCTGCGCGGAACCCCCGGCCTCACCACGCCGCGCGTCTCCCCCGGGCTCCGGCACGCGTGGCACCTCTATCCGATCGCGGCCGGCCAGGGCGCGCGTATGGACCGCACCGCGCTCGCGCTGGCCCTGCGCGAGGACGGGATCGGCACGAGCGTCCATTTCAAGCCGCTCCACCTCTTCCCCTGGTACCAGAAGCTCCTCGGGGTGCGCGAAGGGATGTTCCCCGCCGCGGAGAAGATCTACCGCGAGACGCTCTCGCTCCCGATCTATCCCGGCCTCGCAGACCCGGATGTGGATCGCGTCGTGGAGCGGATCCGCAAGCATCTGGGCGGCTCAAGCCAACCCTGAAAACCGTTGACGCGCGCCGCCGCGACCGTTAGTTTGGCCAGACAAACCTTCGTTCGGATTCATATACCAGGAGGTCGCTCATGTCCTCGCAGGCCATCCGGCACCGGCACGGCCTCTCCGTCAGCACGGAGCACTACCTCCGCGCGATCCTCGAGCTGCGCGAGGAGCGTGGCTACGCGCGCGTCGTCGACATCGCGACGCGCCTCGGCGTGACGAAGGGCTCGGTCTCCCTCGCGCTCGCCCATCTCGCCGACGCCGGCCTCGTGCGTTTCGACGCGGCTCGGTTCCCCACGCTGACCGCCGCAGGCCGCCGCGTCGCCCAGGACGTGCGCGGGCGATTCCGAATCGTCCACACCTTCCTGACCGAGGTCCTCGGCGTTCCCGCCGAGCGGGCCGCGTCCGAGGCCTGCCGCTGGGAGCACGTCATCAGCCACGAGGTCGCGGACCGCATCCTCGACTTCGTCCGTTTCTCCAAGGAAGGCGAAGAGCACCACGCCCTGCTCGAATCGTTCCGAAGCTACCACCGTCGATGCGAAGCCGAGCACGGATGCGAGGCGTGCGCCGGGAACGGCCCCGTGGAGGTCTTCTGTTTCAACCCCGACCCGAGAGGAACGGATGCGAAGAAGAAGTGATTTTCAGAGCCGCGCGTTCGTCGTCTGCGCGGCAGTGCTGCTCGTTGGAGCCGTCACGCACGCGACCCCCGCTTCGGCGGACCGGCGGTACTTCGTCGGGGCCTACACGCCCTACCTCGCCCCCGAAGGCTCGCTCGAGCTCGAGACCTGGGTCACCGCCAAGGTCGGAAAACAGGAGCCTACCGAGCACACGTCGTGGGAGCAGCGCGAAGAATTCGAGTACGCGCTCACCGATCGCCTCACCGGCGCGTTCTATCTCAACTACGAGCAGGAGTCGGGAGCGCCGCTCCGGTTCGTTGCGCCTTCGATCGAGGCCATCTACCGTCTGGCGCCGACGGGCGCGATTCCCGGCGATCCGGCGGTCTACCTCGAGACCACCGAGACGGGAGAGGAGCTCGAGCTCGAGTCGAAGCTCCTGCTGGCCCGCCGCAGCCACCGCTTGGTGTCGGTGCTGAACCTGGTCGGCGAGTTCGAATTCCGCCACAACGACGAGGAGCTGAATCCGGACGGGAGCGTATTCCGCAAACAATGGGCGACGGAAATTGCAGCGGGCACGGCCGTGGAAATCGGGACCAAGCTCTCGCTGGGATTGGAGGCGCGATACCGCGCGGAATATCCGAATTTCGGCCCGCGCGCCGCAGCAATCGTTTCGCTCGGACCAACGATTAATCTACAATCCGAGAAGGTCCAGTTCTCGCTGGGCGTGCATCCGCAGCTGTGGGGGGATCCTCAAACCAAAGGGAACTTGAATCTCGTCGATTTTGAGCGCGCACGCGTCCGCGCGATCCTCGGAATCGATCTGTGAGGCGTTGCGTCGCCTTCGCCATTCTCTTCGCGATGCCGGCCTTCGCGGGATGCGCCCACGAAGGGCGCGGGTCGAGTCATCTCGCGGCCCCCGCGGAAGCCACGGGCGGTATGGGCGGCGCGGGACCGGCGGCGGCGCCGTACGCCTGGTCCATCCTGCGTCACAGGTGCCAGGGCTGCCACGTGCTCCCCGACCCGCGCAAGCACACGCGCGCGCGATGGGTGCGCGGGGTCACGATGATGGAGCGAAAGCTCAGGCTTCCGGCGGCGGATTGGGATTCGCTGCTCGCGCTCTGGCCCGAGCCGCCCGATTCGAGCCGCTGAGCTCCACCGCTGGGAACGAACGAAGCACCGGAGGCTTCATGATTGCGAACGATCTGAGCGAAGAACATCGGGCAAAGCTCCAGTCCGTTCTCGAGGAAGGGGGCGCGCCCCGCGTCGTCGCCTACATCCAATCGAACCGGGATGCCGAGCTTCGAAGGACGCTCTACTCCCTCGCGCGGCGCGCCTTCCCGGAGCGCGAGGGGCACGGGCGGAAGTTCGACGATCTGATCTTCATCGCCCGCGCCGGCATCACCGAGTCGCTGCGGCAGGCAGCCCTCGCCCGCGCGAAGCTGGACCACGAGCTCGCGACCGAGTGCACGGACTCCGCGAACCGCCTTTCCTACAACCTCTCGGCCGACCTCGCCGACTGCTGGCCCGGAGACGAGAACCCGCGCGAGCGGCGGCACCTGGAGGCGGGGTTCCGCGCGGCGTGCGATTGCATCGTGTGGCGCCAGGAGCTGGGAAAGCCTCCGGACCGCCGCGCCATGGCGTACTGGGCCGCGGGCATGCACCAGCTCTCCCTCGGCAACGCGGTCGAGGCGCTCGGCTGGTTCGAGACCGCGGCCGGACTCGCGGCCAAAGCGGTTGCCGGGGAGTCTTCCGACGGAGCCTCGGACGTGACGGCGGACTACGTGAAGCCGGGTGGCGACTTCGGGGTCATCCTCTATCATGGCTACGCCGGGCTCGCGCGGCACATCCTGGGGAGCTCGGAGGGAATCCATCAATACAAGCGGGCGTGCCTCTCCTTCCAGGGCACGATCAACAACTTCAAGGATCCCGAGATGATCGAGGACGCGAAGTTCGGGCTGGAGCAGCTCCGCTGGGTGGAGCGGAAGCTCACGGGGAAAGAATCGACCTGAGCGTCTCCACGATGCGGCCCGCCGCCTTGCCGTCGCCGTAGGGATTGATCGCGCGCGCCATCTTCGCGTAGGACTGCGGCGAGTCGAGGAGATCCGCCGCCGCGCCGACGATCGCCTTCCGGTGCGGCCCCACGAGGCGCACCGTCCCCGCCTCGACCGCCTCCGGACGCTCGGTCTCGTCCCGCAGCACCAGCACCGGCTTCCCCAGAGAGGGCGCTTCCTCCTGGATTCCACCGGAGTCGGTGAGGATGAGGTCGCTCTCCGCCATGAGATCCGCGAACGGCTTGTACTCGAGCGGATCGAGCAGGTGCACGCCGGGAACGTGGGACAGCTCGCGGCGGACAGGGCCGTTCACATTGGGATTGCGATGGACCGGATAGACGAGGTCCACGTCGGCGTAGCGCTCCGCCAGGTCGCGGATGGCCGCGGTGACCTCGAGGAGCGGCTCCCCGAAGTTCTCGCGCCGGTGCGCCGTGATGAGGATCATCCGCTTCCCGCGCAGCGGCAGCTTCGGCGCGCGGGAGGGCTTCATTCCGACGACGTCGAGTAGGGCATCGATCACGGTGTTCCCCGTGACGGTGATCGCCTCGTCCGGGACTCCCTCCGCGCGGAGATTCCTCCGCGCGCCTTCGGTCGGAGCGAAGTGGTGTCGCGCGAGGACCGAGGTGATCCGCCGATTCACCTCCTCCGGCCATGGGTAATCGGGATCCCCCGTCCGGAGCCCCGCCTCCACGTGCCCGACCGGCACCCGCGCGTAGAAGGCTGCGAGCGAGGCCGCCATGGTCGTCGTCGTGTCCCCCTGGACGAGGAGGAAATCGGGCTTCGCCTTCGCGAGGTACGGCTCGAGCTCCGTCAGCGCGCGGGTGGTGATCTGGGTGAGGGTCTGGCCCTCGCGCATGAGGTCGAGGTCCTGGTCGGGCCGGATCGAGAAGAGCCCGAGCACCTGGTCGAGCATCTCGCGGTGCTGCGCGGTGACACAGACGAGGGATCGGAAGTCCGGCTGGTGGGCGAGGAGCTTCAGCACCGGCGCCATCTTGATGGCCTCCGGCCGGGTGCCGAAGACGCTGAGAACGGTCTTCACGCGCCGAAATGTAGCACCAACTTTCAGGCCCTTCGCCTGTATTTGAGATTGCCGGCCGGTAACCGAGCCGGCGGTCGAGGAAGGGGGTTGAACCATGGGCCTCGAGGAAAGAAAGATCGCCGACGTGATCGTCCTCACCCCGCGCGGGATGCTGCTGGGAGGACGCGAGACCGATGAGCTCCACGAGAAGATCAAGGAGCTGGACCAGGCGGGCAACCAGCGCTTGATCATCGACTTGGGCAAGACGACGTACATGAGCAGCATGGGCCTTGCTGCGCTCTTCCGCGCGCGCGCGACCTATCTCAAGCGCGAAGCGCAGGTGAAGGTCTGCTGCATCGACAAGAAGGTGAGACAGATGTTCGTGCTCGTGAAGCTCCCGCTCGTCTACGGAGACGACGTGCACGAGACCTTGGAGGAGGCGCTGGCGAGTTTTCACGCTCACCACACGACCTGAGCGACGCCCGCGGCGAATCCTCGGGAGGGGTAGGGACAGCGCCTCAGTCCCCCCCCTCCCTTTCGATTTCTATGCCTGCAAACGCCCTACCGCGCTACGCTGTGCTCCCAACCTCTCCGACCACGGGGGCGCATGGATCCGCTCGTCGGAAAAACCCTCTCCCACTACCGAATCATCCGCGAGATCGGCGCCGGCGGAATGGGCCGCGTGTACCTCGCCCATGACGAACGGCTCGAGCGCGACGTCGCGTTCAAGGTGCTCTCGCCGGGCATCCTTTCCGAGGAATCCAGGAAGCGCTTCCGCAAGGAAGCGCTCGCCCTCTCGAAGCTGAACCACCCGCACGTCGCGACCATCCACGACTTCGACACGCAGGAGGGCGTGGATTTCCTGGTCATGGAGCTGGTCTCGGGGGAGCCGCTTCCCGAGCGCTTCCGGGATGCGCCTCCGACCGAAGACGAGATCCTGCGACTCGGCAAAGATCTCGCGGCGGGGCTGGAAGCGATCCACGCGCTCGGGCTCGTTCATCGCGACCTGAAGCCCGGGAACGTCCGACTCACTCCGGACGGCCGTCTCAAGATCCTGGATTTCGGCCTGGCGAAGTTCATCGGGGCCGTCGAGGAGAAACCCGCCTCGGTCCAAGGCGACGCGACCATGAGCGTCACGCTCACGGAGACCGGATCGGCGACCGGCACACTGCCCTACATGGCTCCCGAGCAGCTCCGCGGCGGTCGGATCGACGCGCGATCCGACCTCTGGGCGGCGGGACTCCTGCTCTACGAGCTCGCGACCGGCCGCCGGGCGTTCCCGGAGCGCGGCAGCGCGGCTCTGATCGCTTCCATCCTCGGCCAGGAGCCGACCCCTTTACGCCGGATTCGCCGCGGGCTCTCGCCCGCCCTCGAGCGCGTCATCGCGAGATGCCTCGAGAAGGATCCCAAGGCGCGCTACGCCTCCGCCTCGGAGCTTGCGGCCGATCTGACCCGGATCGAGCAGCATGCGCCTCCGGCCCCTTCGTTCGGATGGTGGATCGCGGGAGGCGCGGCGGTGATCCTCGCCGCGATCGTGCTCGCGCTCTTCCTGGGCCGCGGCTGGTTCGGCGGCGAGCAGCGGATCCGATCGTTGGCCGTGCTGCCGCTCGCCGATCTCTCGCGGGACAAGCAGGACGAATCCTTCGCGGAAGGGATGACCGACGAGCTGATCACGACCCTCGCGCAGCTCAGCGCGCTCAAAGTCATCTCCCGCTCCTCGGTCATGACCTTCAAGAACGCCTCCGAAACGCTCCCGAACATCGCCCGCGCCCTGCATGCGGACGCGGTCCTCGAGGGCTCGGTGGCCCGATCGGGAGGACGGGTCCGGATCACGGCACAGCTCATCCAGGCGACGACCGACGAGCATTTGTGGGCGGGAAGCTACGAGCGGGAGCTGAGCGACGTCTTGAATCTACAGAGCGATGTCGCGCGATCGATCGCGCAGGAGGTCCGGGTCACGCTCACGCCGCGGGAGAAGAGGCATTTCGCCGTGCGGCGCGCCGTGAACCCCGAGGCGCACACGGCCTACCTCCGCGGCCTCTATGCCTGGAACCGCCGGACCACGGTCTGGCTCCAGAAGGCGATCGAGTACTTCAACCAGGCGATCGAGATCGATCCGACCTATGCCCCGGCGTACGCGGGCATCGCCGCCTCGTACAGCATCCTGCCTGCCTACGACGCCACCCACGCCGAGGATGACCTGATCCAGGCAAAGGCGGAAGCGTACAAGGCGCTGGCTCTCGACAGCACGCTGGCGGAGCCGCACGCGGTGATCGCGGGCGTCCTGTCGGAGCTGGACTACGACCAGAAGAAGGCCGGCGAGGAATACCGGAAGGCGCTCCTGCTCAACCCCAATTACGCCTCCGCGCACCACTGGTATGCGGATTACCTATCCGAGATCGGGCGCCACGAAGAGGCGTTGAAGGAGATCGAGCGCGCGAAGGACGTCGATCCTCTCTCGCTCATCATCCAGACGGAAGCGGGCAGCATCACGGTCCGCTCGGGGCACCTGAAGGAAGGCATCGAGATCCTCCGGAGGACGGTCGAGATGGATCCCGGCTTCCCTCGCTCCCACCAAACGCTCGCGGGCGCGTACATCTGGGCGGGCCGTGTTCCGGAGGGCATTCGGGAGTACGAGATCGAGGATTCCCTCCTGGGGCGCCGCACTCCGGAGGAGAGGGAGAAGTGGTTCGGCCCCCTGAAGCGGGCATTCGCGCGCGGTGGCCGACGCGCCTACTACGTCCAGCTCCTGAAGCAGCGCCTCGAGGTGGCGAAGACCCAGCCGGTCGCGCCGATCTCCGTCGCGGTTCCCTACGCCATGGTGGGGAATCGGGATTCCGCGTTCGCATGGCTCGACCGCGCGGTCGCCGCCCACGATCCGCTCATCCTGAGGATCAAGGTGGAGCCGGTCTACGACTCGCTTCGTACCGATCCGCGCTACCCGAAGCTCCTTCGGCGCCTCGGCCTGAGCGGCTGATCACGCGTCAACGAGGTAAGGAAGCCCTCGAGAAGGGCTCGATACCTCGTGGGGTCGACGTTCCAGCATTCGACATGGCCGGCGCGCGGAAAGCGCGCGTACCGGATGTCCGCGCGGCTTCGCGCCCATTCGTCACTGCTCCCGATGGGAATGACCGGATCCTCTTCCCCATGCAGCAGCAGAACGGGGACCGAGATCGCCCGTGCGTCCCGGAAGGCATCGAACTCGGACCACCGCAGCCCATAGCGGAATTCGGCGATCCGCTTGGCCAGGCTGCGAATGAAATGCGGAGGAGGGGCGCCCACGACCGGGAGCTTGAAGCGGCTCAGACCATAGTCCAGCGCCGAGCCGAGACGAAGGCAGGGGGCTTCGAGGATCAACCCTCGCACCGATGCCGCCCGGTCCGAGCGGGCCATGAAGTGAATCGCGATGGCTCCTCCCGCGCTGTAGCCCGCGAGGATCAGGTCGCTCGCTCCGTGACCGAGCGCATAAGCGGCGGCTTCGTCCAGCTCCTTCCATTCGCTTTGCCCGTAGTGATACCGGCCGTCCACGCTCTTCACGGCATCGAGGTCGTTCTCGTACGTGATCGCCATGCAGGGGAAGCCCATGGGGGCGGCGATCTCCATCGCCCGGAGCGCCTCTTCCCGTGTCGCGCCCTTCCCATGGACGAAGAGGACCCAGGTGGTCTTCGATCCCGGGACGACCCACGCCGGAAACGCTCCCAGCTCGGTCGATAGCCTGACCTCGCGATACGGCAGACCGAGGCAGGTCCGCGGCGTGCCGGAATACGCGAACGCGTCGGCACCGATGCTCGTGCCCGGCGCCAGTCGGCCTCGGATGAGGCTGAATTCCCGCCGGATCTCGTTTCCTCGGACACCCAGGATCGCGCCCAAACGCCCGTAGCCGCCGCGCCACCGGGCGCCCCAGGTACCCGGCCTCGCCGTGCGGGAGGCGTTGTCGTGCAGGTCGAGGGTCACCGTCGAATCGTCGACCGCGGAGACGATCGCGTCGCGATAGACGACGCCTTCCCCCGAAAGCGGTGGACGGAGCGCGCCGTTGTCGATCTCCCCCGAGATGTACCAAGCCGTGGCCAACGACGCGATCGCCGGGAGAAGAACCACAAGCGGGACGAGCCTCCAGACCCGCACGCCCCGTCGAGAGGTCACGGGACCGGATTCGCGGCGATGGCCGCGAGATACTCGTTGCGTGCCCGGTCGAATTCGCGGATCAGCGCCTTGCGCTCCGTGCGGAGCTTCGCGACCTGACGGCGACGCCGGGAGACGAGAATCGCCAGCCGCAGACGCTCCCGTTCGCCCTTCAGCCATCGCAAATAGAAGAGCGCGAAGTAACCCAGAGCCGCCGAAAGCGAGAGCAGGATCGCCACCGCGGCCCACGACCAGCCGGCGCCCAGCCGGAGCCCTGCCGCTCCGAGGAGATAGGTGAGCGGGAAGAACACCGCACCCGCGACGATGCGGCCGGCGGAAAGCTGAATCGCCCCCGGCGCGAAGCGGCTCGCCGCGAGCTCGCTGACGCGAAACGGAAGATAATTCGCGACGATTCCTGCCCCCGCGGGCAGGAGTCCAAGGGCCGCGCCGATCGCGCGAGCCAGGGAGCGCGGGCTCGTCTGCGAGCGTAGGCGCTCCCGAAGAGCCATGTCCTCGAGACCGAGCGCATCGAGCTTCCGCCAGTAGGCGGCCGTTCGGCGCCAAGCCGAGTACAGACGCTCCGGATCGGTCTCTTTGTAGTAATGGATGCAACCCGCGATGCGCTGGAGCAGCTGCAGCTCATGCTCTCCGGGGCGCTCCTCTCGGAGATCGTCCAGGTAGAGCCGTTCCACGTCCCTCACGAATCCCGCGACCGCCTTGTTCGGGACGTTCAGGATGAGCGCCTCCAGGCTCTGTTGCATCGAGGCGGTCAACGCGCGCACCGCGCCCTGGGGATCCTCGATGCCCATCTGCCGGTATGGATCGAGCGGGATCGGGGGTCCGACCGAGACGACGACCTCGCTTCGAAACGCCTCGCGGTCCGAGAAGTAGAGACCGACCGGAACCACGGCGAGTGTCCCCTCGCGTCCCGGTCTGGAGTCGTAGCCGAGCGAGAGTCGGGCGGCGCCGGTTCGGAGCGGAAGGAGAGAACGATCCTTCTCGCTCTCTCCTTCGGGAAAGATCACGATGGCCCCTCCTCGATCGAACAGGTCGTGGCAGGCACGGAACGTCTGCTCGTTCCGATAGGTCAGGTCCGGATCGTCCTGGCGCCGGTAGATGGGGAGCGAGCCGCACAGCCGCATGAAGAGCCCTCGGATCCAAGGCTGGAACGTGAAGCTCGCCGCCAGGAAGTGGAACCGGCGGCCGAGCCGGGTGCCAAGGAGGAACACCTCGCTCAGCGTGGCGGGGTGATTCGCGATCACGAGGACGGGACCCGAGGCGGGAATCCGGTCCACGTCACGGATCACGATCGGCCGGAAATAGCTGCCCACGGCCGCCCGCACCGGCACGCGCAGGACCGCATACAAGGCGGCACCCACCGCATCGAGGAAGCTTCGTGAACCCACGAGGTCGCGGCCCATGGTGACGGTGACCTCTCTTGCCGGGAAAGACGGGGGTTGGACCTCGATTATGTGCGGACGGATCGGGGGGAGTCCAGGAGGTGATTTCGGAGCGGTTACCCCGCCAGCTCTTCCTCCGCCGTGAGCCCGCTCTCCACCCGGACGCGGGGCAGCTGGAAGGAGAACGTCGACCCCTTGCCCAGCGCGGAGTCGACCCAGACCTTCCCGCCGTGCTGCTCGACGATGCCCTTCGAGATCACGAGTCCGAGGCCGGTCCCTCCCGCCTTCCGGGTCGTGGAGGAGTCGAGCTGCGCGAAGCGCTGGAAGAGCCGGCTCATGTCGCGCGGGGCGATGCCCTTCCCGAAGTCCTTGACCGAGACGGTCGCCTCCTCCGCGGTGCCGCGCGCCCAGACCTCGATCCTCCCGCGCTCGGGGGAGAACTTGATCGCGTTCCCCAGGAGGTTCGTGATCACCTGAGCGATCCGCATCGGATCCGCCTGAACGATGCCCGCGGAACCCTCGATGTGCACGTCGATCGTGATTCCCTTGATCGCGGCGAGATTCCGGATGTGGTCGACCGCTTCGGGAACGATCTTGCCCATGTCGATGGTCTCGAAGTTGAGCGAGAGCTTCGAGGACTCGAGCTTCGAGAAGTCGAGGATGTCGTTGATGAGCGTGATGAGGCGCTCCGTGTTCGCCTGGCAGATACTCAGGAGCTCCTTCTGCGGCGGCGGAAGCACGTGGAACCGCTCGTCCCCGAGGAGCTCGAGGGAGCCCTTGATGGAGGTGAGCGGTGTCCGCACCTCGTGCGAGACGACCGCCACGAACTCCGACTTCATCCGGTCCAGCTCCTTCGTGCGCTCGTAGAGGATCGCGTTCGTGACCGCGATGGAAGCCTGGCTCGCGAACATCACGAGCACGTCCTGATCGTCCGGCGTGAACGCGGTTCCGTTCTTCCGCAGCGCGGTGATCGTGCCGAGCACGTTCTCGTTCGAGAAGAGCGGGATGATGACCGTCGAGGTCGCCTCGAGCTGGGTCAGGAACTCCTCGACGCCGACGGTGTCCGCGAGGTCGGAGCGCACCGGCTTCGCGTTCCGGACCGCCTGGCCGTGGAGCCCGACGCCGATCCCGAAGCGGATCGACTTCAGATCCTCGGCAGGAACGCCCTCCCCCGCTTCGGCCACGTAGTCTCCGGATTCCGTGCTGAGCAGGAAGACGAGGCTCTGGTCCGCGGCCGTGAGCTTCTGAACCTGCTTGACGATGACCTCCAGCGTGGCGTGGAGGCTCAGGCTCGTGCTGATCTCCTTGCCCGCTTCGTAGAGGGCCGCGAGACGATGGGTGGCCTCCTTGACCATCCGGCTCAGGATCTGCTCGTGCTGCTGGAGCTCGCGGTTCGCCGCCTCGAGCCGGTTCAGGAGCCGCTGATTCTCGAGGACCAGAAAACGGCTCTCGAGCCCGCGCTCGATCGCCTTCGCCGTCTCCCAGAGGTCGAACGGCTTCGTGATGTAGTCGTAGGCGCCCTGACGGAGCGCGTCGATGGCGGTCGTCGTGGAGGCGTAGCCGGTGATCAGGATGACGCAGGTATCCTTGTCCGCCGCCTTGGCCGCGCGGACCACCTCGAGCCCGTCCACGCCGGGAAGGTTGATGTCGGTCAGCACGAGGTCGAACCGGTCGTTCGTAACCTTCACGATGGCGTCGTCGCCGTTCGTGCTGACGACCACCTCGTAGCCGCGCTGCGCCAGCAGATCCTGGAAAATCTGGACCACGTGCGGCTCGTCGTCCACCACGAGGATCCGCGGTTGCGGCCGCGGCTCCTCGGGAACGGCGGAAGCATGGCGAGGCGCCGCCGCGCCGGCGTCGTCTCCGACGAGCGGTTCCGCCTCGGGCTGTGGGTCTCTCCGCGCCATGTCAGTTGATCGTGGGCTCCGTGTCCGTTTCCGTGACGTAGACCGGCGCCGCCGATCCCGCCGCGACCGCGACCGGCTTGAGCGCGGCGCCCGCGCCCACCCCCGCCTGCTGGCGCGAGCGGTCCAGCGACTGGTCGGCCCGGAGGAGGAGCGAGGTGGAATCGCCGGCGTCCGCCGGGAACGTCGCGATCCCGACGCTCACCGTGAGGCGTTTCCGCCTCGGGAAGGAGTGCGCCTCGACGACCTGGCGCAGACGGTCCGCGGCGCACCGCGCCTCGGGAGCGTCCGTGTGAGGCAGGAGGATCATGAATTCCTCCCCCGAGGAGCGCGCCACGCAGTCCGTGCCCCGTGCGAATTTCTTGAGGAGCTTGCCCAGGTCGGAGAGGACTTCGTTCCCGACCGGCTGGCCGTGGCGATCGCTCAGCGCCTTGAAGTTGTCGACGTCGAGAACGAGGATGGAGACCTTGTGCCCGTAGCGCTTCGCCTTCTCGATCTCCGCGTCGAGCGAGCGGTCGAAATGACGGCGGTTGTAGAGCTTGGTCAGGTCGTCGTGGGTCTGGAGCCGCTCCATCTCGCGGCGCAGGATCACGCGGTTCACGACCCCCGCGATCTGGTGCCCCATGAGCGAGAGGAGCTTCTGGCTCTCCTCGTCGAACGCCTCGGGGCGCGAGTGGCTCAGGTTGATCACGCCCATCGACTCCCCCTGCAGGATGATCGGAACCGAGAGGAACGAGCGCACCGAAGGCGCCTCGGTTCCTCCCTCGCGGTGGAGGTCGTTCAGGAGGACCGGCTTCCGCTGCTGAGCGACCCACGAGGAGAAGCCGCGGCCGCGGTCGAACCGAACGTGGCCGATCAGGTCGATCGTCTCGCCGATGGTCGCGACCGGCTCGAGCTTCTGCGTGATGCGGTCGGCGATGAAGAGCGTGGCGTTCTCGAAGGGGATTCCCTCGCGGATCCTGCCGAGGATCTGGCGGAGCGCTTCGACCGGATCCGCCACGGTCTGGACGACGCGGCTCATATCGAGCAGGACGTCGATCGGGGAGGCCTTGCCGTTCTTCGTACCCGCCTTCGAGGAGGCGAGCACGCCCATGAGCTTCTTGTTGATCGCGATCGCGCTCCCGAACACGTCGGACGAGCGCTTCTTCGCGGCCGAGAGGTTCAGGTCCTTGGCGAAGTGGTCGCACTCGTTCTTGCGGAGAATGCGACGGCTCTGGAGGACCTCGAGGAGCTTCTGTTCGGAACGGATGAACCGCTGCGTGGCCTCGACGAGACGCTTCGATCCTGCTCCATTGCGCTGCTTCATGACCCCCTCCTGGAACGCCCCGACGCGGCGTGCGCCGCTGTGATGGTTCAGCTCCCCCGCTGCTCGAACCCCGGGACCACCGCCGAATGGACCGTGGTGATCGGAGACGAGCCGTCATGCGCCGAATCCTCGACCCGCGCGAGCACCAGCGGCGGGCCCAGCTGCTTCACGTAGACCGGAAACGTGTCCCCCTGCTTCCAGTCCGGAGCACCGTGCGCCATCAGCGTGTACCCGTGGTAGCGGAGCAGCGTGCGCCCCCGCCCCAGGCTGCGCGCGACCGTGAGCGGCGCGACCTCGCCCGCGTGAAGCGACGCGTAGAGCGCCGCTCCGAGCCCCGGCTCGAATCGAACCCGGATCTCGTACAGGCGGTCCTTGTGCTTCGATACGGCTACGGCCATGTGGAACCCTCCTCCCGCCCCCTGAAATGGCGGAAGAGCTCCTGCTCCCGCGACACCGCGCGGCGGACCGACGGAACCAGGTCCTCGAGGAGCGCCTCCCGCTTCGCCCTCCCTTGCTCCACGTGCTCCCACGCGAACTCCGAGATCTCGGTCTCGGGCGCCTCTTCCGGCCACGGATGCCCCGTCCGGGCGCTCAGCGCGTCCGCCACGTGGACGAGCGAGGTCAGCTCGGGATTGAGAGACGCCTGCTCCGGCTCGTGATGAAAGGCGATCGCCTCCACCATGTCCGCCGGCAGACCCCAGCGCTCCGCGAGCCAGCCTCCCACCTCCGCGTGGTCCGAGCCGAGGAGCCCGCGCTCCGCCTCGAACATCGTCGCTCCCTGGTGACGCACCATCGCGACCGCCGCCTCGAACCGCTCGGGAAAGCTCTGGCGCAGGACGACCTTCCCCACGTCGTGGAGCATCCCGGTCGCGAACGCCTCCCCATGCAGGCGGTACCGGCACCGGTCGGCGAGGGCGCGGGCCGCCACCCCGCAGGCCAGCGAGTGGTTCCAGAGCCCCTCGAGCTCCCTCCACGAAGGATCGAGGCTCTGGAACACGGCGGCGCTCAGCACGAGGTCGCGGATCGTGTTGGGCCCGAGCACGACGACGGCGAGATCCACCGATCCCACCTTGCGCGGAAACCCGTAGAAGTCGGAGTTCGCCAGCTTGAGGGTGCGCGCGGTGAGCGCGGGATCGAGCGCGATGACGGAGCCGATCTCCTCGGAGGAGCACGCCTCCGGATCCGCGATCGCCTCGAGCAGGCGCGAGGCCACCGGGGGGAGGGTCGGCAGCGCGACCATCTCCTCGGTCACCTTCTTGAGGTGCCGCTTGTCGATCGAGGACAGCGCGGTCTTCATGGAATCAGAGGACGCGCGCGAGGCGCGACTTGAGCGTCTTCACCGCCCGGGTGTGGATTTGCGATACGCGGGACTCGGAGATGTGGAGCGCCTCTCCGATCTCTTTGAGCGTCATCTCCTCGTAGTAGTAGAGGGCAACGACGAGGCGCTGTTGCTCGGGGAGATGGTCGATCGTCTCGAGGAGCACTTCGCGCGACTCCTCGGTCTCCATCACTTCGAGGGCGTCCCGGTGGGCGGGGTCGTCGACGATGTCCTCGAGCTGGATGTAGTCCTGGTCCTCTTCCCCCGAGACCGACTTCGAGAGCGAGAGGAGCGCCGTCCCGTGCACCTCGTCCATGAGGCGGGAGAGCTCCGTGGGGCTCAGGTTCAAGGCGTCCGCGACCTCTTCCTCGGTGGCGGCGCGGCCGAGGCGCTGCCCCAGCTCGCGGGCGACCTCCTCGACGTTCCGGGCCTTGCGCCGGATCGACCGCGACGCCCAGTCGAGCGAGCGAAGCTCGTCCAGGATGGCTCCCCGGATGCGCCAGATGGCGTAGGTCTCGAACTTCGTCCCCTTCGAGGCGTCGTACTTCTCGAGCGCGTCGAAGAGACCGATGATCGCGGCGGAGATCAGGTCATCCCGCTCCACCGACTTCGGCAGGTGCAGCGCGAGCCGGTCCACGACATATTTCACGAGCGGCGCGTACTTGCTGAGCGCGGCTTCCTTCTTTCGCTCCTTGCGGTTCTTCGAGCGGGGTGTGTGGCTCTGGAGCCGGTGGAGCACCGAAGAGCTGGATGACATGGTCGTGGGCCTCCCGCCCTAGCGTTCCGGCCGCGGCCGCGTGTCGGCCCGGCTCATCCGCGACTGCTCGTAATGCCGTCGGAGCGCCGTACGCAAGAGGACGTACCCGACGCACCATCCGATCGCCCCCACGATCCCGAAGGCGAGCCCCGCGCGAAGGGCGAGGAGCGGCCAGGGCGTTCCCGCCACGGCGTCCAGAGCGGCGATGATGCCGCTCGCGAGGAGCGCGGCCACGGCGGTCCAGGTGGCGATCAACGAACGCATGGCCTACACGCCCTCCGGGACTTCATCGCGCGTGTGGATCGTGTACGGCGTGGCGGGCTCCCCCTTCGTCCGGGGATTCTGCCCGAGCACGCGGCGCGCGAGCTCGAGGATGCAGCTCGAGGCGGGCGAGTAGGGATAGGTCGAGAGCAGGGGCTCCTGGCGCACCACCGACTTGCGGACCGATTCGTCCGCCAGGACGTATCCCCAGTATTCCACGTCGAGGTTCAAGAACCGCTTCGCGACCGACTGCACGCGACGCGCGACCTCCGCCGCCTCTTCCTCCGAGTTCACCTGGTTCACGAGGAGGCACGGCGTGCACTTGAGCGGCCGCTGGCAGAGGACCTTGATCATCGCGTACGCGTCCGAGAACGCGGTCGGCTCGGGGGTGGTCACGACGATGATCTGGTCGGCGGACTGGGTCAGCGCCGTCGCCTGCGCGCCGATGCCCGACGGCGAGTCGATCAGGATCAGGTCCACCTCCTCTTCCAGGCTGGACAGCGACCGGAGCAGGCATTCGGTGCGGTATTCGTCTAGGTTCGCGAGCTCGGCCACGCCGCTGCTCGCGGGGATCAGACGGATCCCGTCGGGACCTTCGATCACGATGTCCTCGATGCGGCGATCGCCGAGCACCGTATCTTGCAGATCGAATTGGGGCGCGACGCCGAGGAGGAGATCGATGTTGGCGAGCCCGAGATCGCCGTCGAGCACGAGGACCCGGATGCCCTGGCGCGCGAGCGCGATCGCGAGATTGGTCGTGATGTTGGTCTTCCCCACGCCCCCTTTGCCGCTCGTGACGGCGATCACCTTCCGCCGCGGGCGCGATTCCGGGGGAGCCGAGGCGGCCCGCCGCGACGCGGAGCGCGCCCCCTTCTTGGAGCGTGCGCGCTTGGTGCGCGGCGCGGTCGTTCCACTCGCCGACGCGGCCGGGGCCGGCGCCGGCGCGGGCGCGTTCGCACTCGTGATGAGCTTCAGATCATCTCGTTCGTGGGTCATGTCCCGTTCTTCGTGCAATCGGTGTGCCGCGTGTTAAGCGGCGGATTTCGTGGAGGTTGGCTCTCGAAGCATGCGGTCCCGCGCGGCCAGAACTACGGCAAGGCCCGCCGCACCGCTCAGATTCCGTCCATGGATCACGAGCCCTTCCGTCCCCTGCGGAAGCGATCCGCTTGAAACGCGCGATTCAGCTCCGCTTCGATCACGGACCCGGGAGACCCCGTCGGAACGGCGCGTCCCAAGTCGGCGAGCGCGGTCCACTGGCCGCGCGTCACGCCGAGCAGGATGCGGCGTCCCTCGAAGCGCACCAGCACGAGCGAGCGGCCGAAGCCGACGGGCGTGCGGCTCAAGATCTCGAGCGGGGGCTCGGCCCCTGCCGTGCGAACCTCCTCGACGGCCACGGTCCGCCGGGAGAAGAAGCGGAACGCACCGTAGAGCGTGGCCGCCGCGGCGAGACCCGCGATCGAATAGACGAAAAGGGAGCTCATCGCGTTCTCCTCGGCGACTGCGATCCGCGGTTTGCGAGCGCCGTCACGCGCACGCAGGCGCGGCCGCGCTCGGTGACCAGCTGTCCGTACGCAACGGTGGTCCCGTTCGCGATGATCTCGACGGGATCGCCGGCCGCCCCGTTGAGGGGAAGCAGCGCTCCCGGACGCATCTGCTCGAGCTCCGCGAACGGAAGATCGGTCCGGCCCGCCTCCACGACGATGTGGACCCGCTCGACCGGCGCGGACACGACGGGCCCGGCCTGAAGCAGCGCTTCCAGCTCTTGCGGTGTTAAGAGACGGGACATGGACGTGTGCTCAGCGGGTGCCGCGGATGTAGACGCCATTCACGATGGCGCGGACGAACGCGAGGTAGCGCCGATTCTTGATCTCTTCCATGACGCGTGCATCGCGCAGCGTGGATGCTTCCCGACGAACTCGACCCGGGTGCTTGCGGCGTTGCTTCGAGCGCGGCATGGCGGACCTCCTTGTGCGCATCGCCCCTGACATCCCATGCGCGACCTCGCGAAAGGAGCGTTTCTCCGGTCGAAGGGCGCGCGCTTCGTCGAGGCAAAAGGCAACGCGCGTGCCTGCGGCGCGAGGCGGAGGTACAAAGGTCGTAGGTTCTTGGGTCCCAGCAGGTTGGAAGGAGGGAGCGAAGTCCGGATGACCGATCTCCCCATCGGCACCTCCGGCTGAAACTTGAGCGAAATGCGAGGCGTCGTGCAGAACGAAATCAGCCACTTCGGCGGAATCAGAGGATCAGCATCGCGTCTCCATAGGAATAGAACCGGTACCCCTCCCGCACCGCGAGGCGATACGTCTCGAGGATGCGCTCGCGGTCGGCGAACGCGGAGACGAGGAGGAGAAGGCTGGATCGGGGCAGATGGAAGTTGGTGATCATGCCCTGGACGACCTGGAACCGGAACGGCGGAAGCACGAAGAGCGAGGTGTCCCGCCAGGCACCCTCCTCGGTCTCTCCGTCGCGCGCCCAAGACTCGAGCGCGCGGACGCACGTCGTGCCGACCGCGACGACGCGCCGGCCCAAAGCCCGCGTCTCGCGGATCGCGCGCACGGTCTCGGTGGGCACGCGGTAGGGCTCGGGATCGAGCACGTGCTCCTGGGGGCGCTCCGTCGCGACCGGGCGGAAGGTGCCCGGCCCCACGTGGAGCGTAAGCGAGGCGATCCCGATGCCGCGCGCGCGCAGCTCCGCCAGGGTGCGATCGGTGAAATGGAGCGAGGCCGTGGGTGCTGCGACCGAGCCTGGGTCGCGCGCGAAGATCGTCTGGTAGCGCTCGCGGTCCGCCGGCTCGTCGGCGCGGTCGATGTAGGGGGGAAGCGGGACGTGGCCGACCCGCGCGAGCCAGGCATCGAAGGAAGGACCTTCCGAGCGGGCGGCGTGGAAGGCGATCCGGCGCACGCCGCGCTCCCCCGCGGAGCGCACCTCGGCGCGGTACGCGGCATCCACGAACATGAGCCCCACCCCTGGCTTGAGCGCGCGGGCCGGCCGCGCGAGCGCGGACCAGATCCGCTCCGGCGCGGCCGCGGGCTCCTCGCGGAGCAGGAGGATCTCGATCTCGCGCGCTCCTCCCCCCGCGATCCGCGCGTAGAGCCGGGCGGGGAGCACCCGTGTGTCGTTCACGACGAGGAGATCGCCCGGGTTCAGGAGCGAAGGCAGATCCCGGAAGACGTGATGCCCGATCCTTCCTGTCTCGCGGTCGAGCGCGAGCAGCCGTGACCCGTCCCGCTCCGCGGCGGGATGCTGGGCGATCCGGTCGCCCGGCAGCTCGTACTCGAAGTCGGACGTGCGGAGAGGGTCGCTCGGAGTCAGGGCGCGGGTCGAGCTAGAAGAGCGTGCTTTGCGGCGATTCCGGACCGTTGGGAGCGCGCTTCGGGGGCGCGACACCCAGGTGGAGGAACGCGAGGTCGGTGGCCTCCCGCCCGCGCGCGGTGCGCTTCAGGAAGCCTTCCTGGATGAGGTACGGCTCGTACACGTCCTCGAGGGTGTCGGGCTCCTCCCCCACGACCACCGCGATCGTCGAGAGCCCGACCGGACCGCCGTTGTACTTCACCACGATCGCCTCGAGCATGCGGCGGTCCATGTCGTCGAGCCCGCGCTCGTCCACGTCGAGGAGCACCAGCGCGTCGCGCGCCACCGCCGCGGTGATCTTCCCCTGCGCCCGCGTCTCGGCGAAGTCGCGCACCCGCCGGAGGAGGCGATTCGCGACCCGCGGTGTCCCGCGGGAGCGCGACGCGAGCTCCCTGGCGCCGGCGGTGTCAACCGGCACCCCGAGGATCTTGGCCGAGCGTGCCACGATCCTCGCCAGCTCCTCCGTCGTGTAGTAGTCGAGCCGGGCCGACATGCCGAACCGGCCCCGCAGGGGAGCGCTCAAGAGCCCCGTGCGGGTGGTCGCACCGATCAAGGTGAACCGCTTGAGGTCGATCCGCACCGACCGGGCGCTCGGCCCCCGGTCCAGCATGATGTCGAGTCGGAAGTCCTCGATGGCGGGATAGAGGTACTCCTCGACGACCGGGTTCATGCGGTGGATCTCGTCGATGAAGAGGATCGCGCGCTCCTCGAGGTTCGTGAGCAGGCCGGCGAGGTCGGCCGCGCGCTCCAGCACCGGGCCGGAGGTCTGGACCATGGCGACGCCCATCTCGTGGGAGAGGATCGTGGCGAGGGTAGTCTTGCCGAGCCCCGGAGGCCCGTGGAAGAGGAGATGGTCGAGCGCCTCCCCGCGGCCCCGCGCCGCCTCCACCGCGATCCGGAGCTGCTCGCGGAGCGACTCCTGGCCGACGAACTCCGGGAGCGACTGTGGCCGCAGGGTGCGGTCGTCGTCCTCGTTCAGAAGCGGCTCGGGATCGGTGATCCGTTCGTGCTCGTTCATCGCGCGCAGCTTCCCATCAGCGGGCGCCTTGGCGCAACGCTTTCCGGACGACCGCTTGGACGGTGGCGTTCTGCCCCAGCTCGTGCAGGGCTTCCTGGACGGCGTGCTGCGCCTGCGCGCGGTTGAACCCGAGCGAGACCAGGGCGGCCGCCGCGTCCGCCGCCGCGCTCACGTGGAGCGCGCCCGGCGCGCCGGTCGCGATCGGCGTCTTGGGAGCGGCGCCGGGGGCGAACTTCTCCCGGAGCTCGACCAGGAGCCGCTGCGCGAGCTTCTTCCCCACACCGGGAAGCGTGACCAGGAAGTCGGCGTCCCCGGCCTCGATTCCCTCCCGCAGCCGCGCCGCCGTGGCGCCGCTCAGGATTCCGATCGCGAGCCGCGGTCCGATCCCGGACACGGAGATCAGATTTTCGAAAAGCGACCGCTCCCCCTCGTCGGTGAAGCCGTAGAGGAGGATCGCGTCCTCGCGCACGTGGAGGTAGGTGAGGAGGTGCACCTCGCGGCCGGCCGCCGGGAGCGTCTCGAAACAGGAGACCGAGATCAGGAGCCGGAGCGTGATTCCGCCGACCTGGACGAGCGCCGCGGTGGGCATCTTCGCGACCAGCGAGCCGTGCACGGAGGCGATCACGCGCCCCTCAGGAGCCCGAGTGCGCGGGCGCGCCCGCGCTGCACGTGACACAGGGCGACCGCGAGGGCGTCCGCTTCGTCCTCGCGGAGGGCGCTCAGCCCGGGGAGGAGCCTTTGGACCATGAACGCGACCTGCTCCTTCTGGGCGGCCCCGTTCCGGGTCACGGCGAGCTTCACCTCGGGGGCCGTGTACTCGAACACGGCGGCGCCGCTCTTCCGCGCCGCGACGAGCACCACGCCCCGAACGTGGCCGATCTGGAGGGCCGCGGAGGCGCTCTTCCGGACGAAGGCGGTCTCCACCGCGACCTCGGCCGGGCGCATCTCGGCGATCAGCGATTCGAGGGCATCGTGGATGTGGAGGAGTCGGTCGGGAAAGGGGAGGGTCGCGCGCGGGGCGATCACCCCCGAGCGCTCGCAGCGCGCGACCCCGCGATCCTGGACGACGAACCCGTAGCCGGTAACCCGGCTTCCGGGGTCGATGCCCAGGACCAGTGGGCTAGGTCTGGATTCGGGCGAGGACCTCGTCCGCGATGTCGAGATTGGACGAGACCCGCTGGACGTCGTCATTGTCCTCGAGCGCCTCCATGAGCTTCAAGGCCTGCTCGGCGTCCTTCTCGCTGAGCG
>Ga0066388_100000162_pt1 | contig 25645 bp, 35 predicted proteins | sample PanSoiMetaGPlot6_FD_64539 | JGI IMG/M metagenome (GOLD analysis project Ga0066388, IMG submission 64539) | Tropical forest soil microbial communities from Panama analyzed to predict greenhouse gas emissions - Panama Soil - Plot 6 (Hybrid Assembly) | ecosystem: Environmental > Terrestrial >...
GTGGACGCAAGCCGTGGCGTCAAAAGGGCACAGGACGTGCGCGTGCCGGCTCGATCCGCTCGCCGCTCTGGGCCGGTGGTGGGGTGGTGTTTGGGCCGAAGCCGCGCGACTACTCAGTCTCCTTGCCCAAGAAAATGCGCCAGCTGGCCCTCAAGTCGGCCCTTGCCGTCCGCAAGGACGCGCTTGTGGTGCTCAAGGATTTCTCAGAGCTCAAGCAAGCAAAGACCAAGGAGATGGCTAAGGCGCTGGCGGCGCTCGGCCTGGCTGACAAGAAGGTGCTTCTGGTCCTTGATTTTGCCTGTGACCAGTGCCTGGTGGTTGAACGCTCCGCTCGCAATCTGGAGGCGGTGACAGTCGTTCATGTCAACGACCTGAACGTCAAGGATCTGCTCGATTGCCAGAGCCTGCTGACCACGGAAAGAACTCTCCAGGCGATCAACAACCGCTTTCAGGCAGAGGCAACCGGCGAAAGCCCGGCCAGGCAGGCCGCCAAGGGGCCGGTTAAGCAGGCAGCAGCCAAGCAGGAAGCTGTGAAACCGGCCAAGCCGGCAAAGGCCAAGCAGGAAGCGCTGCTGCCAGGCGGCGCTGAGCCTCAGCCCGAGCCGCAGGCGCACGCAGAAGAGCCTTCTAAGAGAGCGGGCGCGCGCAAGCAGCCGGCAGCCGAGAAGGAGGCGCCGGAGGCGGAAGCTAAGCCGAGGGCCCGCAAGAAGAAGAGCGAGGAGCCAGAGGCTTAGGTCGGCAAGTAATGGACCGAACCGACGCCGGGGAGAAGACCTGACCGAGACTAAATAGGAATAGAGAAATGAACAGCCGCCAGGCCGACATCATCATCAGCCCAATCATCAACGAGAAGACGACCGCCCTGACCGCGCTCGGTCAGTACACCTTTGCCGTGGCCAAGGACGCCAACAAGATTGAGATTGCTGAGGCGGTGGAGCAATTGATCAAAGAGCTTTACCCGAAGAACAAGTCCAAGGTGGTCAGGGTGAATACGGCCCCGATTCGCGGACGAGTGCGGCGCGGGAGGCGGCACAGCAAGAGCCCCAAGGATGGCAAGAAAGCGATAGTCTTTATTGAAGGCGATGCGCCAGAGTTCTTCAGCGCTTAGCGCATTCAGTTCTGACCAGATTCCAGCTAGCGCGGATGAGCAACAAACGCGGAAAAGGAAAAAGAGAAAATGCCCCCCCGGAAAGTAAACCCCACATCACCAGGACGACGGAACATGACGATGCCCGATTTCTCGGACATCACGGTCAGCCGTCCAGAAAAGAGCCTCTTGCGTCCGCTTAAGCAAAGCGCCGGGCGCAACAACAAGGGGCGTGTCACGGTCCGCCATAAGGGCGGCGGCCACAAGCGCGCCTATCGGGTTATCGACTTCAAGCGCGATAAGCTAAATATCCCGGCTGTGGTTAAAACGGTAGAGTACGATCCCAACCGCAACACGCGAATCTGCCTTCTCCAGTACGCCGACGGCGAGAAGCGCTACATTCTGGCGCCTCTGGGTGTCAAGGTCGGCGAGCAGCTCATGTCCGGTCCGGCCGCCGAGATCAAGAACGGTAATGCTCTGCCCTTACGCTCAATCCCGTTGGGTACCTTTGTCCACAACGTCGAGATGACGCCGGGCAAGGGCGGGCAGTTGGGTCGCTCTGCCGGTGCTCAGATTCAGGTCCTGGCAAAAGAAGGCAAGATGTGCACGTTGCGCCTGCCCTCGGGTGAGATGCGCATGGTGCACGTGGAATGTATGGCTACGATTGGCCAGCTGGGCAATCCGGACGCCAAAAACATCCGCATCGGCAAGGCTGGCCGCAGCCGCTGGTTGGGCATCCGCCCGGCGAACCGCGGTGTGGTCATGAATGCTGTGGACCACCCGCACGGTGGCGGTGAAGGCAAGTCGCCGATCGGCGGCAAGCCGCAGACACCGTGGGGCAAGCCGGCCATGGGCTACAAGACCCGCCGCGGCAAGCACAAGACTTCCACGCGCTATATCGTCAAGCGCCGCACCAAGTAGGAGGAGAAAGTGTCTCGCTCACTTAAAAAAGGACCTTACGTTCACCCTTCGCTTCAAAAGAAGATCGAGGAGATGAACCGTAGGGGTGAGAAGAAGGTGATCAAATGCTGGGCCAGGGCGTCAATGATCGTCCCTGACATGATCGGGCATACGATCGCCATATACAACGGGCGCAAGCATGTGCCGGTATACATTACCGAGCAGATGATCGGCCACCGGCTGGGCGAGTTTGCCCCCACCAGGCTGTTCAAAGGACATGCTGGCGGCGACAAGACGGCAAAGAGGGCTTCTTAATCATGCAGAGCAAGTCTCAAGCCAGATGGGTAAGAATGTCACCGCGCAAGGTGCGCCGCGTGGTCAATGAGATCCGCGGCAAGTCGGCTGGCGAAGCGGTTACCATCCTCAAGTTCATGCCATATTCGGCAGCGCGTGAGGTGGAGAAGGTTTTGAAGTCGGCCATGTACAACCTGATCAATCACGAGAAGATGCCGATCTCCGAAAAGGAGGCCGGCGAGCTGACTGTGGTGGAGGCGTACGCCGATCAGGGTCCGACTTTGAAGCGCATCCAGCCGCGGGCCAGAGGGCGTGCCTATCCGATTCTCAAGCGCTCAAGCCATATCACCATCGTTCTCTCAGATGTATAAAAAGGAGCTCTACCTTGGGTCAGAAAGTAAGTCCTAATGGTTTTCGCCTCGGCATCCACCGGGGATGGCTGTCCAACTGGTTTGTCCAGAAGAAGGACCTGCCAGCGCTGGTGGAGGAAGACCATCGCATCCGCCACTTCCTGAAGAAGGAGCTTACCAACGCCGGCGTATCCAAGGTGGAGATTGGCCGCAAGGCTGACCAGATTCAGATTGACATTTACACCGCTCGTCCGGGAGTGGTGGTTGGCAAGGGCGGCCAGGGCATCGAGGCTTTGCACCAGAAGGTCAAACAGATGCTCAACCGGCAGGGTCTGGATATCCGCATCAATATTCTCGAGATCAACAGGGTTGACCTGGAAGCGCAGCTTGTTGCCGAATCAATCGCGCAGCAGCTGGAGAAGCGAGTGGCTTTCCGCCGGGCCATGAAGCAGGCGATTCAGCGCTGCATGCGCTCCGGAGCTGTGGGCATCAAGGTCATGGTGTCAGGGCGATTGGGCGGTGCTGAAATTGCCCGTACCGAGTGGGCCAAGGAAGGGCGGATCCCGCTTCAGACATTGCGCGCTGACGTGGACTTTGGTTTTGCCCAGGCCGGCACGGTGATGGGGATCATCGGCGCCAAGGTCTGGATCTTCCGGGGCGAGCTGGAGCCAGGTCAGTGGTCACCGCCCAACGTCAAGACTCAGGCCGAGCGGCCTCAGCAGGCTGAGCGTCCAGAACGCCCAGGATTGAAGTCTGGCCGGCGAGCCAGGAAGGCAGGTTAACGATGCTTTTGCCTAAGCGAACAAAGTTCCGCAAACACCAGCGCGGCAGAATGACCGGCCAGGAGTCGCGCGGCGTCGAGTGCCAGTTTGGGGAGTTCGGCTTGCAGGCGCTCGAGCCGGCGTGGATCACCTCCCGCCAGATTGAGGCTGCCCGCAAAACCGTAAGCCGCAGCGTGCGCCGCGGCGGTCAGATGTGGATTCGCATCTTCCCGGACAAGCCGGTAACCAAGAAGCCGGCTGAAACTCGTATGGGTTCGGGCAAGGGCAACCCGGAGTTCTGGATTGCTGTCGTCAAGCCCGGTCGTGTGATCTTCGAGCTGGCCGGGGTTAACCCTCAAGAGGCCCGAGAAGCGCTCAGTTTGGCTGCCCAGAAGCTGCCTATCCAGTGCCGTGTGGTCGAGCGCCATGCAGGAGGCTCCCAATGAGAATCCGAGAGATGAGAGAACTGGCTGCCGATGAGCTCAAGGGTCGCATCGACGACGCGCGTAAGGAGATTGTCGATCTGCGCTTCCAGCATGCCTGCCGTAAGCTCGATAGCCCGTCCAAGTTGCGACTTGCCCGCAAGCGCCTGGCGAGACTCCTGACAGTGCAATCCCAAAAAGAGACCAAGTAACAAGGACGGACAAGATGCCCAGCAAGGAAATTGTCGGAAAGGTCGTATCCAACAAGATGGAGAAGACGGTCGTGGTTGCCGTCGAGAATCGGTTTCCGCATCCCCGCTACGAAAAGCAGATCGTGCAGACCAGAAAGTTCAAGGCCCATGATGCTGAGAACAGATGCCAGATTGGCGATCTGGTGAAGATCAGGGAGTGCCGCCCGCTGTCCAGGGAGAAAACCTGGCTGGTGGTGGAGATAACCGGCAAGGTTGCCGATACCAAGGTTGCAAGTGAGGGGTCAGAAGCATGATTCAGCCACAGACACGATTAACGGTGGCCGACAATACCGGTGCCCGCGAGTTGATGTGCATCCGCGTGCTGGGCGGTTCTAATCGCCGGTATGCCACGGTTGGCGACGTGATCATCGGTGTTGTTAAGGATGCCCTGCCCAACATGCCTGTAAAGAAGTCGGAGGTGGTGCGGGCCGTGATCGTGCGGGTGCGGAACCACGTCCATCGCCCGGATGGCTCAACCATTCGCTTTGACGACAACGCGGCGGTGATTATTCAGAAGGACGGCAACCCCAAGGGTACGCGCGTCTTTGGCCCGATTGCTCGCGAACTGCGCGACAAGAACTTTACGAAGATTATCTCGCTGGCCCCGGAGGTACTCTAAAAATGACGCAAGCCGCGAAAAGAGAGATTCGATATGCCAAGGCCCCGCTGACCAAGAAGGTCAAGATGGGTGGCCGGCTGGTGGTTTCAGAGGCTCTCGTCACGAAAAACGCCACCAATCTGGTTCCCCACCTCCACGTCAAGCGTGGCGATATGGTGATCTTAATTAGCGGTGCCAAGAAGGCCGGACAGGGGCAGACCGGCAAGGTACTGAATGTCTTTCCCAAGGAAGGCAAGATTGTTGTTGAGGGGATCAACATGATCACACGTGCCACCAAGCAGCGATCGGCTATGGGCAAGAGCGGGCTGATTAAGAAGGAGGCACCAATTTATGCCTCGCGGGTGATGCTCTACTGCACCGCCTGCAAGAAGCCGACCCGAATCAAGCACAAGCTCTTGGACGGTGGCAAGAAGACGCGTATCTGCCGGCACTGCAATGAGGCTTTTGACGCCTGAGGTTGTCTAGTAGTTCAGCATCAGGGACGACAAAGACCGTCCCTCAAACAAGAGGCTATCCGGAGCAGGATCATGAAATTGAAGGAACGCTATCTCACCGAAGCAGTGCCCGCGCTCAAAAAGCAGTTCGGGTATACCAACGATCTGCAGGTGCCCAGATTGGAGAAGGTCGTGGTTAACATGGGCATTGGTGAGGCCACCGGCAACGCTAAGGCGATCGACGGCGGCGTCAAAGATCTGACCGCGATCAGCGGTCAGAAGCCGATCGTCAATCGGGCGCGCAAATCGATCGCCACCTTCAAGGTGCGCCAGGGCATGCCGGTGGGAGCCTGCGTCACCCTGCGTGGTGCCCGCATGTACGATTTCCTGGCCAAACTGATAAACATTGCTCTCCCCAGAATTCGGGACTTCCGGGGGGTGTCGAGCAAATCTTTTGACGGACGCGGTAATTTCTCGCTCGGCGTCAAGGAACAGCTGATCTTCCCGGAAATTAACTACGAGCAGGTGGACATGGTGCGTGGCATGGATATTGCCATTGTCACCACGGCCCGCACTGATCATGAGGGTCGGGCGCTTCTGGCGGCTCTGGGCATGCCGTTCCGCAAGTAATTGAGACGATTAGTCAACAGGAGAGGACAGTGGCCAAAACATCGATGATCGATAAGGAAGGCAAGCGCAGGGTTGCTGCTGCCCGAGGCAAGTATCCGGCGGTGCGGTTGCATAACCGCTGCCGAATTTGCGGGCGGCCGCGAGGATTCTATCGAGACTTCGGCCTGTGCCGTTGCTGTCTTCGCAAAATGGCCCACGAAGGTTTAATCCCAGGCGTCACCAAGTCGAGCTGGTAGGAGAGAGTAAATGCCCGTTACAGATCCCATTTCCGACATGTTTGCCCGCATAAGGAACGCCGTTCGGGTAAATGCGCCCTCGGTGGAGATGCCTGCCTCCAAGCAGAAGGTGGCCTTGGCCGAACTTCTGCGTAACGAGGGCTTTATCTCGTCCTTTGAGACCAAAGCGCTGGGCTCACCGCAGCAGAAGATGCGGATTGTGCTCAAGTACGGACCGAAAGGCGAGCAGGTTATTCAAGGTATCAAGCGCATTTCTCGTCCGGGGCTCAAGATTTACCGTGCCGCCAAGAAGACACCCCGGGTCTACGGCGGGCTCGGCATTGCCATTATCAGTACAAGCCGCGGGCTGATGACCGACCGCCAGGCTCGCAAGAGCAATCTTGGCGGTGAGGTTGTGGCCTACGTTTGGTGACAAGAGGATAGATCGATGTCTCGTATCGGCAAATTACCGATCCCAGTTCCAGCCGGCGTCACCGTTCAGGTGAGCGGTTCGCAGGTGTCCGTGAAAGGACCGAAGGGCGAATTGAAGCGCACCCTGCGCCCGGAGATCTCCGTCAAGCAGGAAGACGGAAAGCTGCATGTCGTGAGAAGCTCCGAGGAGCGCCAGGTCCGCAGTTTGCATGGCCTGTCCAGGACACTTGTCGCCAACATGGTCAGAGGTGTGACCGAGGGGTTCGTCAAAAACCTGGAGATTGTCGGCGTCGGTTACCGCGCCGCTGTCGATGGCCGCAAGCTGGTCATGCAGCTTGGCTACTCGCACCCGGTCGAGGTGGTGCCGCCGGAAGGGCTGGAGGTGGCTGTCACCGGCAACACCAAGATTGCCGTGAGAGGGATTGATAAGCAAGCGGTGGGCGACCTGGCCGCCTTTATCAGAGGCAGACGCCCGCCGGAGGTGTACAAGGGCAAGGGCGTCAAGTACGAAGGCGAAATCATCCGTCGCAAGGCCGGCAAAGCAGCCGGTAAGAAGAAGTAGAACCTGGTTAAATTGAGGCGCGGGTTGACAAGGCAAACCTGCATGGTAAGGAACTAATCGGTCATGATTCAGAAGCCAAATCGCAAAGTAACACGCATCAGACGCCACCGGCGCATCCGTACGAGGCTGGAAGGTACTGCCGAGCGCCCGCGGCTCTGCGTGTACCGTTCGAACAAGCACATTTACGTGCAGATCATCGACGATGCATCGGCATGTACGCTGGTTGCTGCCAGCACGCTCGACAAGGACCTGAAGGGCAAGGTCGAGAAAAGCTGGAATCGCGAGGGGGCAAAGGCCGTGGGGGCGCTTGTTGCTGAGCGGGCCAAGGCCAAGGGTATTGCCGCTGTCGTCTTTGATCGGGGCGGCAACATTTATCACGGGCGCATCGCCGCGGTGGCAGAAGCAGCCCGCGAAGCCGGATTATCGTTCTAACTAATAGCATTGCCAGGAGCTCAAGAGGAGAGACATGGATAAAGAAGAAAAGGTTGTGGCTGTGGAAGAGCCGACCGAAGGCCAGCGGCGCGGTCGCCGCTCGACCTCCCGCGATACAAATCGCCGCTCATCTGATGAGGGGCGCCAGCGCGTAGAGAGCGATTGGGAAGAGAAGATCATCCAGGTGCGGCGCGTCACCAAGGTCGTCAAGGGCGGCAAGAAGCTCAGCTTCCGGGCAGTGGTTGTGGTTGGCAACGGCAAAGGGCAGGTCGGTGTGGGCGTGGGCAAGGCCGCCGAGGTGATCGGCGCCATCCAGAAGGGTGTGGTTGACGCCAAGAAAAGCCTGATTGGCGTGCCGCTTGTCGGGGTCACCATTCCGCACCAGATCGTTGGGCGGCAGGGCTCCAGCCGGATCATTCTCAAGCCGGCCGCCAAGGGCACAGGCATCATCGCCGGTGGTGCCGCTCGCTCAATTCTCGAGCTGGCTGGCGTCGGTGATGTGCTGGCGAAGTCGCTTGGTTCCCGCTCGCCGCTGAATGTTGCCCGCGCCACAATCGATGGGCTCAAGCATCTGCGCACCTTCGAGGAAGCGGCTCGCCTGAGGGGGATTAGTTTGCGCCAGATGCTGGCTTGATTGCTGGCTCGTAGCTCTGAAAAGGAAGCGAAAATGCTCAAGATTACATTGACCAGCGGGCTGGTCGGCAAGCAGGAAGTCCAGCGAAAGGTTATCCGGGCGCTTGGCCTGGGCAAGTGGGGGTCGTCCGTGGTCCACCAGGACACACCGACAATCAGGGGGATGATCAACAAAGTTCAACACCTGGTAAAGGTCGAGCCGCTCGAAGAGGCTAAGGTGGCGGCCGTTAAGAAGGCCCGCTAAGAAGATGAAAGTTGCCGAGTCGATGGCGCTTGGGCGCCAGGGCGCAAGGCATGGAGGTAAGAGAGATGAACCTGACAGATTTGCGCCCGGCTCCCGGGTCCAAGCGGAACCGGAAGCGCGTGGGGCGTGGACGTGCGTCCGGGCATGGCAAGACCAGTACGCGCGGGCACAACGGGCAAGGGCAGCGCTCAGGAGAGAGCAAGCGCTTCGGATTTGAGGGCGGTCAGACTCCCTTGTTCCGCCGCCTGCCCAAAATCCACAACTTTGACGCGGTGGAAAGGCGGCGCTGGATCGAGGTCAATGTTGGTGCCTTGAATGTGTTGCCGGCCAATGCCGAGGTTAACCCAGAGGCGCTGGTCGAGGCCAGGCTCCTGCGCAAGCCCACGGACAGCTTGCGCATTCTCGGGAACGGGGAGCTCAAGGTGGCGTTGCGGGTCAAGGCTCACCACGTCTCCCAGGGAGCGAGAAGCAAGATTGAGGCAGCCGGCGGCAGTGTGGAGATCATTGAGCCGGCCGCCAGCGGCGCCCGGCGCTGAGAGCGGAAGCCAGGTGTGCACTGATTGTGGTACAAGGGTAGTCATGAGCTTGGGCGTCCACAGTCGTCGAGCCGATTTGGAACGAAGGTCGGGCAAGCGAGGCGGGCGCTGAAAAGCAGCCAATGAGATAAGGCGATGCCGCTGCCTGGGGAGCGGGCCGAGCGAATGCGAAGGCCACGGAACGTCTAAGTAAGAGAGGGAATTTCGGACAGATGTCGCAAAGTGTTGGCAGGCGTGGTGGCAAGATCGGCTCACCGGAGGACATGATGAAGCTGCTTTCGGCCGCCGGGCTGAAGGAGCGCATTCTCTTCACCCTGCTGGCCATCGCGGTTTATCGGATCGGGGTGCACATACCGATCCCGGGCGTCGATCCTTCCTCCTTCCTCAGGCACCCGGAGCTGGCCCAGAACCTCCTCGGTATGATTGACCTCTTTACCGGTGGCGCCTTGAACAAGCTGTCCATCTTCTCTATGGGGATCGGTCCATACATCACAGCCTCGATCATCATGCAGCTGATGACCGTGGTCATTCCCAAGCTCGAGGAGTTGCAGAAGCACTCGGGCGAGCAGGGTCGCAAGGAGCTGCAGAAAATTACCCGCTTAGCTTGCGTTGTCCTTGGTGGCTTCCAGTCCTTCATGCTGGCCAAGCTGCTCACCCAGATCCACAATCCGGATGTGGTTATCCCTGGTCCGGACCTTGTCTTTTTTGGCCTGCACATCCCTTCCTCGGTCGGCTTCCTGCTCAATACAACCCTGATTCTCACCAGCTCTGCCGTGTTCATCATGTGGCTGGGCGAGCTGATCACGGAAAGGGGGGTGGGAAACGGAGCCTCGCTTTTGATTTTCCTGGGCATCGCCTCGCGTCTGCCGGTGATGATCAAGAACACCTATGACGCGGTTCAGAGCCAGCAGTCGCCGGTCTGGGGTGTGGTCATCCTGATCTGCGTCTTTCTGGGGCTTGTGGCCCTGATCGTCTCCCTGCAGCAGGGCGTGCGCAAGATCATGGTGCTTGGCGCCAGACGCAACGTCGGGCGCCAGGTGTTCGCTGCTCCTGATGATTACATGTACCTGCCGGTCAACCCTTCCGGGGTGATGGCGATCATCTTCGCCTCTTCGCTTTTGATGTTTCCGAGCACGGTCATGTCCTTTGTCGGCAGGCAGGGTGCCAATCCCGGCTCCGGGGTCTATGAGCTGATCAAGGGCATCCCCGGACTGGGGACGCAGTTCGAGATGCTCGCCAGGCAGCCCTGGGCCCAGAATGTCTGGAGCTTTCTGGTTAGCGAGTTTGCCAACGTTTTCTCTTATTATCACTGGGAGCACTCGTTGTTGTACTTTTCCCTGATCGTCTTTTTTGCCTTCTTTTACGCCTCCATAGTCCTGCCGGTACGTGACATGGCGGAGAACTTGAGAAGGAGCGGGCGGGCAATTCAGGGGATTCGACCGGGTCGCCCGACTGCCGAGTTTCTGGAGAAAACCTTGAACCGGCTGATTTTTATCGGCGCTGCTGCCATCGGGATTATCGCCATTCTGCCCATTCACGTGGAGCAGGCCACCCAAGTGCAGACGCTGCAAGGCTTGGGCAGCACCTCGCTGATCATTCTTGTTGGCGTGGCCATCGACACGCAGCGCCAGATCATGACGCACGCTTTGTCAGCTCGTTATCAGGCCCGCGGGCTGTTCCGCACACCGGGCGAAAAGAGGGAAATTTAGACATGCAACTGCTCTTTCTGGGCGCACCTGGCGCTGGCAAAGGTACTCAATGCAAGCGCCTCTCCAGGCACCTGGATCTTCCCCATCTGTCCTCAGGGGACCTTTTGCGGGAGGCGGTCAAGGCAGGCACAGCTGCCGGTCAGGCAGCCAGGTCGTACATGGACAAGGGGGTGCTGGTGCCAGACCAGATCCTGATTGAGATGTTTGCCGAGAAGCTGCACACGCCGGAGTGTGCCCGGGGCTTCATTCTCGATGGCTTCCCGCGCAATGTGGCTCAGGCCCGCAGCCTTGATGCGCTCCTGGACGATCTCAACCGCAACCTGACAAGTGTGATTAACATGCAGGTGGACAATCAGCTTCTAACCGAGCGCATCACCGGGCGGCGGGTCTGCTCCAATAAAGCCTGCAATTTCCCCTACCATATCAAGTTTGCCCCGCCCAAAACGGACAATGTCTGTGATCTCTGCGCCTCCCCGCTCACCAGGCGCTCCGACGACCGGGAGGATCTGGTTGCCCAGCGTCTGAAGACCTACAACGAGGAGACAGCACCGCTCATTGAGTATTACGACCAGCGCCTGCTCCTGCGCACGGTGGATGGTGACGGGGACCCGGACGAGATTTTTGCTGACCTTTTGCGGACGCTCAAGGTGCTGGCATGATCCTGACCGCTCAGGAAGATGTGGAGCTCATTCGCAAGGCCGGACAGCTGGCCGGCTTTGTTCTTTCTGAAGTGGTCAAGCTGGTCAGCCCCGGGGTGACAACCTGGGAGCTGGATCAGTTTGCTGAGAAGGCTATCCGTGATGCCGGCGCCATCCCTACCTTCAAGGGCTACCGGAACTTCCCCTGCACAATCTGCGCTTCGGTGAACGAGGAGGTTGTGCACGGGATTCCCAGCAAGAACAAGGTGCTCAAGGAAGGCGACCTGCTCTCGCTTGATATCGGGGCCACCTTCAGGCGAACGGTAAACGGCAGCAAGTTTGACTTCATCGGGGACACGGCGATCACAGTACCGGTCGGTCAGGTCTCGCCCCGGCTGGAGAAGCTAATCGCTGACACGCGGCGGGCGCTTTATGCCGGCATTAAGGCCTGCCGGGCGGGGGCGACGCTCGATGAGATCGGGGGAGCGATTGAGGATGTGGCCAGGGAGTCGGCCTATGGGATCGTTCGCGAGTACGGTGGGCACGGGATCGGCTTCAACTACCACGAGGACCCGTTCATCCTCAATTACCGTTCCGGTAGTCGCACCAAGCTCAAACCTGGTATGGTAATAGCGATTGAGCCGATGTTCAACCAGGGTGGAGATCGGGTCAGGCTAAAGCAGGATGGCTGGACTGTGGTAACCCAGGATTACAAGCCGTCTGCGCATTTCGAACACTCGCTTCTGATTAGCGAAGGAGAACCGGAAGTCTTGACGAAGCGTCCCGACGAGGTGCTTGCATGACGAAGCAGGGCGTAATCGAGTTTGAAGGAACGATCAAAGAATCGCTCCCTAATGCCATGTTTCGTGTCGAGCTGGATAACGGACACAAGGTCCTGGCCCACATCTCCGGCAAAATTCGCAAAAACTTTATTAAGATACTGCCAGGCGACAGAGTGCGCGTAGAGCTCACCCCGTACGACTTAACGCGGGGAAGAATCACGTACAGAATAAAAAATTGAGGTACAATAAACTGTTTGTCCGCGGCTGCGTTGATTTTCGTGTCCGGTCGTTCAGTTTCGCATCCGCAGATAACGCTAAGACCTCGCCTGGAAGCCAGATATGAAAGTAAGAGCCTCGGTCAAGAAAATCTGTGACAAGTGTAAGGTGATCCGCCGAAAGGGGCGGGTAGCCATCATTTGTGAAAATCCTAAACACAAACAACGCCAGGGTTAGCAAGACTTAAGACACAGCTTGATCTCGGTGAGGAAGAGCCGAACCGATTTTCAGGCGGGAACGGATGCAATGGAGGATAAATGGCTCGTATAGCAGGTGTGGATCTGCCAAGGCATAAGCGGACAGTGGTGGCGCTCACCTATATTCACGGGCTGGGGCGGACCTCGGCCGATAAGATTTGCCGCAAGCTGAGTATCCTGGAGAGCAAGCGAGTGCAGGATCTCACCGAGGACGAGGTGAACCGGCTCCGGGAAGAGATCGACAAGAACTGGCAGGTCGAGGGCGACCTGCGCCGGATCGAAGGGCTCAATATCAAGAGGCTGATTGAAATCAATTGCTACCGCGGGCAGCGTCATCGCCGAGGACTGCCCACGCGCGGGCAACGCACCAAGACTAACGCCCGCACGCGGCGTGGCCGGAAGCGGATGACCGTGGCTGGCAAGAAGCAGGTACCGTCCAAGGGCTAATTCACAAGATCGGAGCGAGAGGATCCAAATAACAAAGCCATGGCTAAATCCCCGAAGGCTAGAACCAAAAAGAAAGAGCGCCGCTATGTGCTCCAGGGCGTGGTCCACATCCAGTCCACCTTCAACAACACGATCATCTCCGCTACCGACCCGCAGGGTCAGGTTATTGCCTGGGCTTCGGCAGGGACAGTTGGATTTAAGGGAGCAAAGAAGGGGACGCCGTTCGCAGCCCAGCAAGCCGCCGAAGCGGTAGCGAGGCGCTCCATGGACCAGGGCATGCGTCAGGTCGAGGTCCTGGTTAAAGGACCGGGCTCCGGCCGCGAGACAGCAATTCGGGCGCTGCAAGCGGCAGGACTGGAAATCAGCCTGATCAAAGACGTCACCCCCATTCCCCACAACGGTTGCCGGCCACCGAAGCGCCGCCGCGTATAACTAAATTTTTCAGAGGAGAACTGGCCTTGGCCAAGTACACGGAGTCGGTCTGCAAGCTCTGCCGCAATGAGGGTGAGAAGCTCTTCTTGAAGGGCTCGCGCTGCTACACAACCAAGTGCGCGATTGATCGTCGTCGCTACGGCACCGGTCAGCACGGACAGGATCGCAAGAAGCAGTCGGAATATGCCTTGCAGCTCCGGGAAAAGCAGAAGGTGCGCCGCACCTATGGGGTCATGGAGAGGCAGTTTGCCTCCTACTTCGATGATGCCAACCGCCAGAAGAAGGTGCCGACCGGCTTGAGGCTGCTGCAACTTCTAGAATCTCGCCTGGATAACATCGTCCACCGCTCGGGCATGGTGCCCTCCAGAGCTCAGGCCCGCCAGCTTATTTTGCATGGACATTTCGAGGTGGACGGCCGGAAGGTGACGATCGCCTCTTACAGCCTGAGACCCGGTCAGGTGGTCAGCGTAGCCGAGAAGAGCAAGAAGCTGATCAAGACAGTGATCGAGAGCAATCCCTCGGCCGGAGCTCCCAAGTGGCTCAATGCCGACCTGGAGAGTTTGAAAGCCTCGATCATCAATCTGCCGGCCAGAGAAGACCTGGATCAGACCATTAAGGAAGCGTTGATCGTTGAGTACTACTCGCGCTGAGGCCAAAAGCCTGATTGCTGATTAACAACTAAGCCCCTCACCAAGCAGGATGGAAACACGAATTTGAGTTATCAATTGAGTCGGACAGCAACCATGTCTCAGCCCACATTCCTCGGAGAAGCTATGGAACCTCTCAAGATCAAATGCCTGGAAAACAAGACCGCGGCCGATGGCTCAATCTATGGGAAGTTCGTCATTGAGCCGCTGGAGCGTGGTTACGGTACGACGCTGGGCAACTCGCTCAGGCGAGTTCTGCTTTCATCGCTGGATGGATCTGCGGTAACAGCAGTGCGCATCGACGGGGTAACCCACGAGTTTACGACCGTGCCCGGCGTGGTTGAGGACGTAATCGACGTCATGCTCAACCTCAAGGGGCTTGTCGTCAAGTCCTACAACAACGATCCCCAGTACCTGCATCTCGATGTCGACCGTCCGGGAGCGGTAACTGGCCGCGATGTCCATTGCCCGGCTGATGTGAATATCATCAATCCCGACTGGCAGATTGCCACCATTGCTGAAGGCGGCAGGCTGAGAGCTGAGATTACCGTAGAGCGCGGCCGCGGATATGTCTCGGCCGATTTGCACAGCCATTACAAGCAAGCAATTGATGTTCTGCCAATCGATGCTGTGTTCATGCCGGTGCGCCGGGTCAGCTACTTCGTAGAGCCAACCCGGGTTGGCGAGTCCACAGACTTCGACAAGCTGACCGTCGAGATCTGGTCGAACGGCTCGATCGATGCCACCGAGGCGATCAGCCAGGCTGCCCGGCAGGTCATCGAGCACCTCCTGCCGATCGCTGAGCTGTCCGGCAAGCCGATGGTACCGGCGGCGGCGATTCCTGCCCAGACGGACGGCAAGCATACCTCGATCTCCATCGAAGAGCTGGAGCTCTCCGTGCGAGCCTACAACTGCTTGAAGCGGGCTAACATCAACTCGCTTGGCGAGCTGCTCAAGCTTTCCTATGACGATCTAATGAACATCAAGAACTTCGGTAAGAAGTCGGCTGATGAAGTGATCGAGCGCCTCAGGCAGTTCGGACTCACCCTGGCCGACACGCCCAGAGATAAGTAATAACCTGGATTAAGAAGGATAAGAACCATGCGTCACCGTGTACCGGGCAATCGGCTCAGCCGACCATATGATCAGCGAAAGGCTGTATTGCGGTCGCTAGCAACGGAGTTGCTGCGTCACGATGAGATCATCACCACCCTGTCCAAGGCCAAGGCCGTGCGTGGTCAGGCCGAGCGCCTGATTACCCTGGCCAAGAGAGGCCGTCTCGAGGATCGGGCCGGCTTAGCCAAGAAAGCCGAGGCTGGCGACAGCGATGCTCAGAAGCAGCTGGCCAGCTCGCTCCATTGCCGCCGGCAGCTCGACGCTTACCTCTATGACCGGGAAGTGGTCAACAAGCTGTTTGATGTCACAGCGCCCCGCTATCAGGATCGCCAGGGCGGCTACACGCGGATCATCCGGGCTGGTTTCCGCCGGGGCGATGCTGCCGAGATGGCGATCATTCAGCTGGTTTGAGCAGTCCGACCGGGTCGGGGCAGAGCCGGGATGAGGCCGGACAGCCAAGGCTAGCCCTGCTGCTTGAGTATTGCGGTAAAGAGTTCTCGGGCTCGCAGTACCAGGTAGGGGTACGTACGGTGCAGGCTGAGCTGGAGAAGGCGCTCTCAGTTTTAGCCCGCCGGCCGGTCGCCTCTGTATTCAGCGGCAGGACAGATTCCGGGGTGCACGCCCGCGGGCAGGTCGTACACGTTGATTGGCCAGCGGCCGAGCCCGATCTGGGGCGTCTCTGCTGGGGGCTGAACGGGGTTCTGGACCGAGACATTGCTGTCCGCACGATCGATTGCGTTGTGCCGGAGTTCCATGCCCGCTACTCGGCGTTGAGCCGTGAGTATGTGTACCGCATCCTCAACAGCCCGCAGCGCTCTCCTCTCTTAAGAGATACTCACTATTTTGTGCCTTTGCCGCTCGACCTCCAGGCCATGACCGTGGCCGCCGCTGTTCTTAGTGGGGAGCACGATTTCAGCTCGTTCAGATCCAGCAATGCGGACAGAGTCAACTCAATATGCCGCGTGACGCGGGCCGAAATCTTGAATTTAGGTGAAGGAGTGCTTGAATTCTGGATTAGCGCGAATCACTTCGTGTACAATATGGTGCGCATAATTGTCGGGACGCTTATAGAGATAGGCCTCGGCAAGAAACTACCAGAGAGCTTAGCGTACGCGCTTACCGGCAAAAGCCGGGATCTGGCCGGGCCGACAGCGCCCTCTTGGGGTTTGTGCCTGGACTCGGTAAAATATCCCGAGGTCTACAACTTGTTTGCCTCAGTCTCATTGGCCGGGAGCTGTTCAGGAATTAAGCGGAGATCTGACTCGTGAAAACCTATTGTCCGAAACCGCAGGAGATTCAGGGGGTGTGGCACCTGATTGACGCCCAGGACCAAGTTCTGGGCCGGCTGGCCACCCATGTAGCCAACCTCTTGCGTGGCAAGAACAAGCCGGAGTTTACTCCGCATGTCGATTGCGGTGATTTTGTGATCATCATCAATGCGGAGAAGGTCAAGGTCACCGGTAAGAAGGAAGAGCAGAAGGTTTATCGCCACCACTCCGGCTACCCGCACGGTTTTAAAGAGGAGAGCCTGCGCTCCCTGCGCCAGCGCCGGCCGGTGGTCGTTGTAGAGAGGGCGGTGCGGGGGATGCTCCCACACACCCGCCTTGGAGACCAGCAGTTCACCAAGCTCAAGGTATATGCGGGGCCGGAGCATCCACATCAAGCTCAGCAGCCCAAACCAATGCAGATCAGTCAGTGAGCGCATGCAGATGGCGGATCGGAGAGGAAAGAGATTTAGATGACAAGTGTTATTCAGTACTATGGCACCGGCCGGAGAAAGAGCGCAGCGGCACGCGTTCGCTTAATTCCAGGCACCGGTCAGGTCTCAATCAATGAGCGCAGTCTGGAAGACTACATTGGCGGTCGACCGGGCCTGTCTAAGCAGATCTTCGCGCCCTTTCAAGCAGCCGAAGCGATGGGCAGGTTTGATGTAATTGCAACCACATGTGGTGGCGGCGTCTCCGGGCAGGTGGAAGCGATTCGTCATGGAATAGCGCGGGCGCTGGCCGAGGCCGCTCCCCAGAATCGCCCTGTGCTTCGTACCGAAGGCTATCTGACCAGGGATCCTCGCGTCAAGGAGCGCAAGAAGTACGGACGCAAGCGTGCGCGCAAACGCTTCCAATTCTCCAAGCGCTAATTAGCTGCACGAGATTCAGCTAAAGCTGGTGCTAAGCGAGCCCAGCCTTTTCCGTGTGAGCGACAGGAAGCTTAGCTGATTCCAACCGTCCGAGATTCAGTGCCGCTGCTGCGGTCCCCCGGGTGGCTTGTGGGCTTCCTGGTCTTGCTTGTGGCGGTCCTCGATCTGGCGAATTTTATGGAGATGATCGCCGTTGTTCCGATCCGCCTTGCGCAGGGCGTATTCTCCTGGGGGCACAATCCAGTATGTCTTGTGGCCATCGTCGCCGTGCTTGCGGATCTGGTATACCTCCTCCGGCTTGGTGCTGAATCCTTTCTCGACGTAGCCGCCGTCAGACATCGGCTGGCGCTCATAACCGGTGCCGTCCTTGCGCTCCAGCTTCTCCTTGCCGCCAGGCCAGACCGTCCGTTTGCTGCCGTTTTTGTCTTCGGTAATATAGGCACCGTCCTTGGTATGACCCGGCAACTGCAACTGGTCGCCCGGATGGATCAGTTTCGGGTTCTCTATATTGTTCTGCCGGCGAATCTCCTCTGTGTACTTCGCAACATCAGCCTGGCTGGCGCCTGGTCCCAGGTGCTTGCGGGCAATCCCCTCGAGGGTGTCGCCCTCTTTTACGGTGTGCTTACCTACCGCCACATCACGTTCTATGCCCTCGCCCCAGTAGTCGCCTTTCGGGGGATTTAAAAGATCTATCGGCTCCGCTTTGTCCGGAATTACCGTTGCTCCAGCCAGGACGACGTCAGACGGTTGCTCTGTGCCGGCGTCCTGTGACGGGGGCCGGAATACCGCCGGTTCGGCAGCTCCCTTACTGCTGGCAAAGCCATCAATTCCGAATTCGCCGTCGCCGATCGTAAATCTTTTTAGTTTAGTGTACGTCTCGTCCGATTTCGACAGTTGGACCCGCTCCTCCAGAGCCTTGGTCACGTCAACCTGCGGCCGATCAGGGGTTCTGGTGACTTCAACTGGTTTATCACTCTCCAGAGGCTTTGCGTTTACATCTTCTTGTCCGCCCATAACTCTCCTCTCCTGCAGAAACCGCTGATGACAAAGGATTGCCACTTGCCACCGGCCCGGCCTGGCGCTTGATGCCGTAAGGCTCCCATGTGATGCCAGCGCTCTTGCCTATAAATGCGTACCATAGGCCGGAAGCTGATAGTGAGTTACCAAAGTTCGGGGTTTCCAATCCTTCCCCTGATAGCGATTATAGCTGGAAAATCCACGAACCTAGGGATGAGGCTCGGGCAGTCTGCTCTAAGAAGCCGATCACTCCGGTTGTCTGATGGATGCTCGGACGGTTGACAAGGGAACTTCCAGGTGTTGAGGTCTACAGTAGTCGACTGAACGGGCTGACCGTTAGACGTCCGGGGCGGGCATGGTATCAGCGATGGTGACTTGCTGCGCGGCAAGACCATAAGCTCCGGCCGTGGGCTAAGTCCGGTCGCCGGCGATTGTTGGCAGCCGGCTCCAGTTCAATCAAGGTCAGAAAAGGTCGCCACCGCGCGCAGACCAGCGCTCTTGGAGCTGACATGACCTGTTCCCGGGTGGCTGAAAGCGGGTCTGCGCCGAGCTGTTGCCCGGCGGCCGAGTTACCCACAACTAATGCTGGGCTCCCGGTTTTGCGGTCCAGCCCCTTCAGGCTGGGCCGATTGCGCTGGCTGCGATCAGTTCAGGACCTCAGGCTGCGGGGTCACCCGCTTGTCCTCTTGAACAGCTGCCCGGAAATGGCCACGGGCGCGTAGCTTGTTGTGAAAGCGGCAAAAGGCCACAAAGGCGCTGGCCATGATCGTGCCACCGGTCACCACCAGGGCCCAGCCGAGCGAATAGCGGTAGTAGAGGAGGAATATCCCGGCCGAAGTGATGATCGTGGCAATGAACAGCGAGGCGGGGATCAGAAAGGCCTTAACCGCCTGGATGAACTCGGCCTTGTCAACTTCACTGTTTATGCTCATCTCGGTGCTCCCGGAAGCTCGGACTCAAATCTTACCACCGGACCGAAGCTGCGGGGGACCGCTGCTTGCAGGTGTTAAACTGACAGTAATCTTCAATGATTGGTCTTCCGAACTTCCGGCTCGGGGAATCAGGGACGAGGGCAAGGCGATGGCAGCAGAGGCAAGCACCTGTCCAAACTGTCTGGCCGAGACCCTCCCTGACGACCAGTTCTGCCAGGACTGCGGCGCCGTGCTTACCTCCTCGCGGCGGTCGGAGCGGGTCGGGCTGGATGTCCAGGGTACAGCCACCGGGGAGGACCAGGCCAGGGAGAAGACGCGGGCGCCGACTGCCGAAGCCAAGGCCCGGGCGCTGCTCACCTGTCTCAACTGCGGCTGTCGGCACGATAAGCCCATGCGGTTTTGCGGGTCCTGCGGGAGCTCCCTGTCGGACATGGGTGTGTATACGACTCACATTCAGGATGAAAAGGTGAGCGTGCGACCGGCTGGCGGCGAAGCGGCCGGCCTTAGCCAGCGCCCAGGCCCGGATTCTGTTAGCGCCGACGGCCCAGCGGTTAGACGTGAGCGCTCGCACCTGCTGGATTCACCGCTCTTTCAGCGCAGCGTCAATCCGGCTGATTTTCGCGGGTCAATCTACTACGAACCACCAGCGATATCGCGGCCTTTCGTCGATCTCTCAATTGGCGTTCTGCTCCTGGCCTTTTTTGGCATGCTCATATGGTGGCTTATTGATCTGGAGAAGGGGCATTCCCCTTTTTCGGTCAAGGAAGCGCTTGTTCAGGCTAAGGCAGCTGTGGGCGCCAACCATTTTGATCAGGGCATTCACATCCTGGAGACAATATCACTTGAAAAGGGTGGCAAGCTGGACCAGGAGGAGCGGGCTGCCCTGGATGATGCTCTCTACATGAGAGCGCTGGCCTATGCGGATAAAGGCAACTACCGCCTGGCCCTGGCGGACCTCTTGCGCATCAGCCCGGACTTCATGCAGTATGACCGGGCGCGCAAGAAGGTGCGGGACTACTCTCAGCTCGCCCAATCTCAGGTGGATAAGCCGGCCCCGTCCAAGCCGGACCCTGTCAAGCAGGGCGCAAAGCCGCAGAAGAGAGCCTCTTCCCAGCGCTCTCTCGAGGATGATTCGCTCGGGCCGGCCGCCGATTCTTCCCAGGCGGCAGGCGGTGAAAGTGCTGCTGTTGAGAGTGGTGGCTCATCCGGTGCCGCGTCGAAGAGGCGGTGGAACTACACCGATGACGACGTTGCCCGCTACAACAAGCTTCTGGCTGACTACTTCAGTGTTTCCCGCCTGAGCACCAGGCGCCACATCAAGGAGGACCTGGGGGTGGCAGCGGAAAATCGTGAGCCGCCGGCTTTCAAGGAGTGGCTGGATCGGGGCAAACCAGACTTTTGAAATTGGGTGTCTGAATCGGCATGGACAAAGAGAGGAAGCCTGTCGGGAAGAAGCAGGAAGCAGGGGCTGGCCCCGACCTTGGCAAACTCTTCAAGTCGAGCCCGACGAAGATTCCCAGGGTCGCCAGAGAATTAGCGCTGGCTGCAGCTCCAGCTGTCCGCTGGCGGGACCTGGCGCTCATCTCCGGCCTGGTCTTCCTGTTGGTCTTATCGGCCTACCTGATCACGCTCTGGGGCGGCCTGGTCTTCAATGATGCCACCACGCTTGCCTTCATCAGCAGTGTCAGGAGCTGGGATGATTTCTGGCCGCGAGTCTGGCTGGAAGCGATTCAGAGCCCGCTCTCGCAGCAGTGGCTGAAAGCGACCTATGCCTGGGACTTTCAGGCGGCGGGCTGGCAACCGGCCTGGTACCATCTGGTTAACGTAGGCTTGCACCTGATTGCGTGCCTGTACTTTCTTGCCTTGGTCTTCCGGCTGTCCTTTCGCTTCCAGAGGGAGGAAAGGCTGGATGCGGATCCCTATCAGCTTGCCTTTGCAGCTGCGGCCATCTATGCCTGCCATCCGCTCACCGCCGAGTCCGTTGCTTATGTATCGGGCAGGCAGGCACCACTTTTGGCCGCCAATTACTTCCTGTCGCTTAACTGCTTCTTGCTGGGCTATCTCGGCCGAACGCTGCCGGCTCGCATCTGGGGATGGCTTCTGGCCTCGCTCTTCCTGGTGATCGGGCTGATGGTCAGCAATCAAGCGCTCACCTTGCCGGCCACCATGCTGGCCCTGGCCATCTTGCTGAAGGAGCCTGCTGTCTCCTGGCTGGCCTGGGCACAAGAGCGGATGTGGAGCCTGGCAGCTCTTGTCCTGGCGCAGGGCACGCTGCCTTACCTGGCCCTCAGGGGCCTGGTTCTGCCTGTGGGAAATGGCGTTGGTTTGCCGGTTCTGCCCGGCTGGGAGTATGTAGCCACCCAGCTCAAGGCGCTGGCTGCTTATTATCTGCGCTGCTTTGTGCTGCCGCTCGGGTTGTCGATTGAGCCGCCCTTAGCATCGGCCTCCTCTTGGGCGGACCCGCTTACGATCCTGGGCCTGGTTGTCCTGGTGGCCAGCCTGGTCGGGATGTGGATCGGCCGCTCCCGGCCGATTTTTTGCCTGGCGCTCCTGCTGTTCCTGATCGGCCTGGTCCCGGATCTGTTCATCCCCCAGCCCGAGGTCGTTGCTGATCGACGCTTCTATCTATCTCTTTCCGGGCCTTGCCTGATGGCTGGCTGGCTGGTGGCTCGCCTTGGTTTCACATCCTTTCGTCGCTATGCCAGCGTATGTGGTGTCATGCTGGTCACCCTCCTTGCCCTGACCATATGGCGCAATATCGAATGGCAGTCCAATCTCTCTCTCTGTCGGGCAACGCTCAGGGTCAACCCTAAGAGCGGCCGAGCGCACGCCCTCATGGCCATTGAGCTCACTCGCCGGGGTGAGACCGCAGAGGCGGCCGTCCAGGCCAAGGAGGCGCTTGCGCTCAACAGCCAGTCGGCGCTGAGCTTCCTTGCCGCCGGCAGCGTCCTAATCAGCAAGAATGACTTTCATGGTGCCCGCGATGCCTTCGCGCAGGCGCTCGATCTGGCTTCAAGGCAGAAGCTCTCCGCGGACATGCTGGCCAGTTGCCAGGCTGGGCTGGCCGAGAGTTACCTTGGCCTTGAGGAGGCTGATCATGCCCTGGCCTGTGCCCGGGCTGTGCTCGATAGCGAGCCAGCAAATGCTCGCATGCACTACGTGTCGGGCAAAGCGTACCTGGCTGAGCAAAGTTACCAGAATGCCTATTTCGAGCTGACCAGCGCGATCAAGGCGGATCAAGCGCTGACGGATGCTTTGCCGCCCTTAATTCAGGCTGCGCTCGAGCTCGGGCTTACAGACACAGCCTACGACACAGCCAAGGCTTTGAACCTCCGGGACCGATCGCCTGCCTCCCGGATTCTGCTGGCGCGAGTGCTTATGTTTGGCGGCCGTCTTAGGTTGGCGGAGATGGTGCTCGAACGGGTCGTCAAGGAAAACCCCAGGAATGCCGAGGCGCTCGTCTTGCTCTCGCTTGTCGAGGATAAGCTCGGGCATAAGGAGAAGGCTAAGTCCTGTGACCAAAAGGCCTTCGAGCTTGATCCGCTCATTCACTCCAAAGTCCAGCCGGCTAAAACCGGCGCTTCCTCTGAGCCTGAAGCTGGACCCGGCTCGGCCGGAAGCAGTAAGTCGACGCCCGCTCTGGACCCGCCGGCCCGGCCGTCTCCAACTGGCCATCAGAGCACGCTCAATCCGACTGACTGATTCTTAGCTTCGCTCCCAGCACTGCCTTCAGGAAATCAAACAGATCTGGGCGCAAATCGCCTCGCCCCGGCAGCAACATCCTGGTTATCAACCTCTTGCTCCTTCAACCACAGCTCGTTCCTCCTATGTGGATCAGCGTTGGTCCCGGCTTCCTGTTTGAGCCGATCGCCAAAAAATCCGGCCGTCGGAGGTTCACACCACCTGATGGTTGAAGCGGTAAGAGTGCCCGCGTCGCAATGGAATCGGACAGACAAATCCATTTCTGGCCTAGAACCTGCCGACACCACCGTAAGCTTTGCCAGCCAGCGAACTCTGCTGTTCGGCAGCAGCAGTCCGGCACCGCCGACGGTATCATTATCCTTTCTGCGGACGAGAAGCCGGCGCTGCCGCTAGCTCCTGCATCTTTTTTTCGAGCCGGCCGATGTCGACAATTGGCTGCTCGCAGGCATAGTTTCGGCAGACATAGACAGTTGGCTTAGCGTCCACGAGGGTTCTGCCTTTGAGCAAGGGAGTTTCGACCTGCTGTTCAGCTGAGCGCTGCTTCGTCTTGGCCGGACCGCCCCCGGGCTCCCCTTTGTCCTTGAGGATCGCTACCGAGTTTGGCAGGTAGACGCTGTGGATGAGGCTAAGCGCCTCCTTCCAGCCCGGATTTGCGGTGTCGGCCAGCAGTGCAATTTCAATCCCAGCAGCAAGCTGAAAGTCTAGTGCGCAGAGCAGATTGGCAAATTGATCGGGCGCCTTTTCAAAGTAAGGGGCGTAGATTCTGAGGATGTCGCGGGCCTTATTCAAGTACGCCTGGTTGTCCAAGAGCTTACCCAGGCGCAGCAAATCGAACACCGCTACCGATGTGGCTGACGGGGTTGAGCCATCGTAATAGTTTTTGGATCGGGTTAACAGCACCTCGTGATCGTCGCTCGTGAAAAAGAGGCCGCATTCCTGCTTATCCTCAAAGTGCTCGATCAGCACCTCCATGAGCTCAGCTGCCCGGTTGAGCCAGGTGGGAGCAAAGTCTGCTGAGGCCAGATCAATCAGAGCCTGAATGAAGTAAGCATAATCGTCCAGGTAGCCGTTCAGCTTTGCCTTGCCCTGTCCCCAGGTCCTAAGCAGGCGTCCGCCCTTACACAAGTTTGCCAGTATGAATCCGGCCGCATCCCGGGCCGCCTTCAAGTAGCGCTCATCTTTCAGAACTTTATAGCCGTCAACGAGGCTGGAGATCATCAGCGCGTTCCAGCTGGTCAGGACCTTCTCGTCACGCCCGGGCCTGACGCGTTTGTCCCTGGCGGTGAGGAGCTTCTCTTTGAGCGGATTGAGCTTCGACCAGAACGCCTCTACCGACATTTCAAACCGTCTGGCCAGACCCTCTGGTGAGTTGGTCAGATGGAGGACGCTCGTGCCGTGCTCAAAGTTTCCCGATGGTCTCACCCCGTAAACTTCATTGACGAAGCTGCCGTCCACAGCCCCTAGAAGATCGATTATCTCTTCCGGCTTCCAGACGTAAAATTTTCCCTCCTCCCCTTCGCTGTCGGCATCCAGGCTGGAGTAGAACGCCCCTTCCGGAGTGCGAAGCTCTCTAAGGACGAAGTCCAGGCAGCCTCTGGCCACATCGAGCCAGTAGCTGCGGCCGATCAGCAGGAAGCCTTCCAGGTAAGCTCTGGCCAGTGACGCGTTGTCGTAGAGCATTTTCTCGAAGTGTGGCACCAGCCACTGGCGGTCCACCGAGTAACGAGCGAAGCCGCCGCCCAGTTGATCGTGCATGCCGCCGTAGGCCATCCGGTTCAAGGTGGTCTCAACCAGCTGCAGGCATTCTTCCCGGCGGGCGGGGCTTGCTTTGGAGCCGGGTGCGGCCCAACGCATGGCTAGAGCGAGACTGTAGCTCTGGGGAAACTTGGGAGCGCCGCCGAAGCCTCCCCACTGATGGTCGAACACGCGCAGCATTTTCTCCATCGCTTTATCAATCAGCTCGTGCTCGAGCTCAGCTTCTCCTTTCTCCAGTTGATTGAGGAGCTCCATGTACTTGCTTAGCTCCGTCGAGCTTTGCTCGATCTTGTCGCGCTGCTCGGAGAATGCGCCGGCCAGTGTGGTGAGAATACGCCTGAAGGCAGGCATTCCGTGGCGATCGTCCGGTGGAAAGTAGGTGCCACCAAAAAACGGCTTGAGATCCGGGGTAAGAAATACGGTCATCGGCCAGCCGCCCTGCCCGGTCATCAGCTGTACAGCCTTCATATAAATCTCGTCCAGATCGGGGCGCTCCTCCCGGTCCACCTTAATGTTGACAAAGTGTTCATTCATGAGCTGAGCGGTGGGGACGTCCTCAAAGGACTCATGCTCCATAACATGACACCAGTGGCAGGCTGAATAGCCGATCGACAAGAGGATCGGCTTGTCCTCCAGCTTGGCTCTCTGAAGCGCCTCCGGACCCCACGGATACCAGTCGACCGGATTGTGTGCGTGCTGCAAGAGATAAGGGCTGGTTTCGCCGCTCAAGCGGTTGGTCTTGCGGGCCTTAGCTTCCTTGGCTTTCTTCTTTTGCGTGGACGGCACGGCAATCTCCTCTAGACTAGTGGCATCGGCTAAAGTCTTCGTTATATTTCCAACCTTATTACACCCTCGGGCAGTTGAACGATTCCACAACAAAAATGCAAGAGTCGGCCAGGCTAGCGACCAGCGCCCGCACAGCCTGGCGTTGCCGGCCCGGAGCCGGGTTGCCCTCGGTTGAGAGCAACCCGATAGGCTTCCAGGTTGGCCTGAACGGTTCGCTCCCAGGTGGCCTGCTCAACTACCCCAGGACCGCCTTTGAGCAGGCCACCTGGG
>Ga0066388_100000163_pt1 | contig 25641 bp, 20 predicted proteins | sample PanSoiMetaGPlot6_FD_64539 | JGI IMG/M metagenome (GOLD analysis project Ga0066388, IMG submission 64539) | Tropical forest soil microbial communities from Panama analyzed to predict greenhouse gas emissions - Panama Soil - Plot 6 (Hybrid Assembly) | ecosystem: Environmental > Terrestrial >...
AGCAGAACGGCGACGACAGCCTCGAGTCACCGGATGTACCGCTACCGACTCTCAGACCTTCCTAATTTAAGCGACGACTCCCGTCCCGATGCCCGTCGATTCGCCGGATTTTTCCGCCCGGGAAGGAATCAATTTCTGACAGCCCGTGTATCTACGATCACGATCAGCTCAAGACAAAAATCGTGATCAGCATCAATCGTTGCAGCCTGTAAAAAAGCTTGTCCAACTGCGTCGCAGATGAGACACAACGGGAACAACTTTTGTTGGAAGCAAGGAACCACAGGAGATCCGACTATGGCGCCAGCGGATGAACAAGGCTCCAAAGGCCTTGGAATTAGCGGTGCGAACGCCAGGCACGTGCGCACGTCAGCGATAACAGTCAGCCCTTCCCAGACAAACGTAACTGCAGAAGATTCTCCTAATGAAAAGAAAGAAGCTCGGCCTAAACGCTTTGCCCGCTTACTCTACTATCATGCACTGATCGTTATAGTTACACCGCTCCTCGGGTCGCTGCTAGCAGTTTGGTTGGCCTGGCGAGACGGTGTAGGAAGCCTCGAGCTCGGGCTCCTGCTTCTCATGTACGGCATAACCGGTGCCGGAATTGCCGTCGGCTTCCACCGCTACCTGACCCACAAGTCCTTCGAGGCCAAACCGGCGGTAAGGGCTACGCTGGTTGTTCTAGGTTCGATGGCCGCACAAGGCCCGGTCATCTACTGGAGTGCCGTGCATCGCTACCATCATGCTCATAGCGATCAGGAGGACGACATTCACTCCCCAAATTTCCCGGAAAAACGATTTTACGGCTGCGTCAAGGCGATTTGGCATGCCCACGCCGGATGGATGCTAAAGCACAACATGCCGAATCCAAGCCGCTATGTTCGCGACCTCCTGAGCGATCCCCTGATCAAGTTTGTGAACGATTGGTATTACTTCTGGATTTTGCTCGGGCTGGCCATCCCCACTCTGCTTGGGTGGTTCCTTTCCGGAACACCATACGGTGCCTTCAAGGGTTTCCTCTGGGGCGGGCTGGTAAGGACCTTTGTCGTACACCATTGCACCTGGAGCGTGAATTCGCTGTGTCATGTTTTTGGTGACCGACCGTTTTACACTACGGATCACAGCAGAAACAATTTCTGGCTGTCCTTACCCACACTTGGGGAGTCGTGGCACAATAATCACCATGCCTTCCCTTATTCTGCGAAGATGGGTCTTACCTGGAAACAGCTTGATCCGGGTTCATGGCTCATCCGTTGCCTGGAGATTGCCGGACTGGCATGGGGCGTCAAGGAGCCTAGCCCAGAGGCCATAGCCCTCAAGCGCCTCGAACGGGCAGTCTGCAAATCTAAGGGATCATAATCACATCGCTCGAATCCCAGCCAGGATCATCGCTATGGCACAAGCACCGGCCACTTTAGCTGTTGATGCCTGAACCAGAGCACTCTCTCACCTTGAGAGACCGGTCCGAAAGACAACATTTGCGCCCGGGACTTACTCGCTCTGTTAGCGACCTCTATGTGTGGACCAACTGCACTGCGGCAACCGCAGACGCTTCCACGTCCCACTCCTCCCTGATCTTGTTGCATATGGCTGCCAGCTTCTCTTCGTCACCATCAGCATTAATTTCTTCGGCGCAGAATGGACGGCCAATGTGCAATACCAGCTGCGGGCGCTCCCAATTCAAAACTGAGAGAAAGTCAATATCTTGGAGACCGGTGACTGCGACCGGCACGATCGGAACGCTCGGACACGACATGCTAAGGTGAGCGACCCCGGGATGAATCTGGTAGGTTTTCCTTTGACCTAAAGGGCCAGTAGGAAAAATGGCCACAGTAACCGGAGCCCCGTCCCTCAGCAGCCGACTTGCCCGCTCGATCGCTCCCGCCTGTGGTTCGTGACCTTTGACTACACTCATCACACCCAGCGCCCATGAGGCCAGGCGAAGCAGTCGGGTCTGGGTCCACAACGATGATGCAATCGCGTATGGAGCCAGATGCCGCGCTCGCCGCGACCTCCTCCAAACCGTGCAACAGTAAGACACAAAGGGATCCCACTCAAAAAAATGCTGAACTGCAAAAATGGCTCGATCACCAATGCCATCTAACCGCTCGTCCCCATGTAATTCGATCCTGAAGGCAGCCCTCAGGACCTTGTCCATGATTGGACCAATAAGATTGATGAAAAGACAGCGCTGAACGGCTGGCTGCACCCCGATGCCAATCCTTTCATTGTGTCTTCTCAAAATGACGAGTTGCTTTGAATCCATAGAGCCACCTCCACCACCAATCAATCCGACTATTCCTGTGGACAGGTCGGGACCAAAGGATTGTAAGAGACCTCCCGCAGAGCCAGTCGCATGAGCTGATGGCGCCTTCGCCTGGCGGTACGTTCAGCACCAACCAGTCTGCATCTCAGTCCATCTCCTGCCCAGGTCATCTAGCATTAACGAGAAGCCGCTCCATGATCATATGATCAAATCGGACACCACCTTACGCTGGTACCACATCTTGCGATCGACCTGTTCGGCCAGCGACTCCATCTGGCGAAGGAGCTGCATCGCCTCTTCGTTCTCCAGGTTCGGCTCCAGTCCGGAAACAATTTCAATTAGCTGCCTGATCGGAACCGCAATGCGATTCTCATCTATGTGCGACATTACTCAACCATCCTCCACCCCCGCAACCGCTAAGGTTATCTTGTATTATTCTGCACCACCAGCGCCGAGTTGAGAACTACTGACTGTCTACCATTTACGCCTTAAGCCCAGCGATCCCGAATCGACGAAGCTGGAAAGACATTTACACTGTGCAATGATCCGCTGCGAAAAGACACTTTCCGGGAAAGAGATCAAAGTGAAGAGTGGAGCACGCGTGACATTGTGGAGGTGGATGCACAGAGACCGTATTTGGGTTAATGCTGGTGAAGAGTTGGCGGGCTTTGACGCCGAAGAAGCGCTATCGAGGTTGCTGCCCTGATCAGGGTTGCTGCCTGGTGAAAGCTGCCGTTATCACCGGCAAGATCGGCTCAGACTGAGACACGCAGAGGGACATAGCGCAAGTTACCGGTCCTGGCTCAATTCCCTCATGAAATTGAGAAGTGATGGTATGTGCGTGTCCTAGACAATTGCCCGGCCGGCAGTTGACAGAAGACCCAGGTTTCTTCTGATTCGATCTAACTTTGGAGCTGAGGACCTGATGCCGCAACTGCCTTGTTGCGGTTGGAGGCCTATGGAGATCAATATTGTGCAAGAAACGTTAACGGCGATGTTTTATAGACGAGCTGCCGACCTGGGTGACGCTGTCTGCCTGCGTTATAAGGAAGGATGTTCTCCTTACCGTGACATGAGCTGGAATGAATTTGTCAGGCTGATCAGGGAGATCTCATTCGGTCTTGCCTTACAGGAACTGGAGAAAGGCTCCAGGGCAGCCATCTTTGCCAACACTTCTCACCTGTGGGTAGCTGCAGACTTCGCGATCATTTCCGTCGGAGCAGTTACCGTCCCGATTTATCCGACCGCCTCCAAGTCGGATATTGAGCACATTCTAAGGGACTCGCAAGCAACCCTGGCATTTGTGGAGAACGAGACTCTCCTCAAGCAACTTCTGCCTATTGTGAACGCCGTGCCGGCGCTGCGGCGAGTGGTGCTCCTCCGCCCACCTGATGACAGCGATTCCGGAGCACACCCGGATAAGCATGGCGGCCTCGTGATTCCATTGGAGGCACTCAGACAATCAGGGCGTCTGCTGATGAAAGACGAGCCCAGCCTGGTTGATAGGCGCATCTCAGCCGCACAGTCCGAGGATCTGGTCACCATCGTTTACACTTCGGGAACGACTGGAGCGCCAAAGGGGGTCATGCTCTCCCATGAGAACATCACAGGCGTGTTGAAGGACCTGCCCGAAATTATCCCGCTCGGGATCAAGGATGTTGCTCTCTCCTATTTGCCTCTCTCCCACGTTTTTGAAAGAGTTTGCGGTGAGTTTTACTGGTATCTATATGCCGGAATCTGCGCCTACGCCCAGGGCGTTGAACACCTGTCCACCAACATGGCCGAGACACAACCCACTATGATGCTGGCCGTCCCTCGCGTCCTGGACAAGATCTATGCAAAAGTACAGGCAGGCATAGAGCGGGCCGGACCGCTGACTCGCCGGCTCATTCACTGGGCGCTCAGCGTCGGAGCGGAAGTTGTACGAGCTAAGAGCGAGAGGAGGAAACCTGGGCTTTGGCTTTCGGCTAAGCATAAGCTGGCCCAGCTTGTTGTCTTGCGCAAGCTCAAGAATCGCATCGGCAGCCGATTGCGCTTGGTGATTAGCGGTGGCGCACCGGCAAGAAAGGAGGTCATCGAATTTTTTAATGCTGCTGGATTGACCATGGTGGAAGGTTACGGGTTAACGGAAACGGCCGCCCCGGCAGCCGTAAACAGCGTGCACTGGGTCAAGCCGGGTACAGCTGGGCAGGCGCTCCCTTCCGTCCAGCTGAGAATAGCCACTGATGGGGAGGTGCTCGTTAAGGGCCCCGGCGTCTGCAAGGGCTACTTTATGGATTCTGAAGCGACAGGCAGTTCGTTTGACGCCGACGGGTGGTTTCATACTGGAGACATCGGCAGCGTAGACCGGGACGGCTTCCTGACCATCATTGAACGCAAGAAGGACCTGATCGTGAATTCGGCCGGCAAGAATATCGCCCCACAAAAAATAGAGCATGCTCTGAAAACGGTGCCGCTGGTAAGTCAAGCCGTCGTTTTTGGAGACAAGAGGAACTACCCGGTGGCGCTTCTGGTCCTGGATGATGCTGCTGCAGTCGAATTTGCCCAGCAGAATGGATGGCACTTTGACACCCTTAAACAGCTTCTAGCCGGCCCTGAGCTCAACAAATTTTTGAGCCATGAAGTAGCCAGGCGATTGGCCAGCCTATCTCCTCATGAACGGGTCAAGAAGTTCTCAATCCTGGATAGCAGCTTTTCTGTGGAAGCAGGCGAATTGACACCTACCTTCAAAATTAAGCGCCGGGTTGTCTCCGAAAAGTACGCTCCGCTCATCAACTCTCTCTACGGAGAAGAGCCGGAAGCCTCACTGGCCCGCAGCCAAGCCAATTCGGCCTAGTAGCTGGGACAAACCTTGCGACATCTGCCTGCCACCGCAGAGGGTCGCCGCACAAGCAGAGCGGTTAACACTCCGGGCAGCTACGAGACAATCAAGCAACATCCGCGCGAAACCGCCGCACACTGAAATAAATAAGTACAACGGCAAAAGCGATAAGGCTGAGAATCCAGGGCCAGAGATCCTCCAGTCCGGCACCGCGCAGGATGATACCGCGCTGTATTTGCAGAAAATGCGTAAGGGGAATTAAGTACCCGGCCAGAAATAACACATAGGGCATTGTCTCCCGTGGAAAGACAAACCCAGAGAGAAGCAATGAGGGCATGATCGTGAAGACAGCCATGTGCGTTGCCTGAGCCACGGTTCTTGATTTTGTTGATATGAGCATGCCGGTCGAGACAGCCACAAGCACAAAAATGAGTGTGCAAAACTCCAGAAGAGCAAGACTGCCATAGATTGGCACACGAAATACCGAAGTCATGACGACAAGCATCACGTTGGTGGCCATAAACCCAATCACGACAAAGGGAATCAGCTTGCCAATCATCAACCCGAGCGGTTGCGCTGGCGTCACCAGCAGCTGGTCGAGGGTGCCAATCTCGCGCTCACGTACAATCGAGTGGACGGTGAGAAACATTGTAATCATATAGCAGATGTATCCAACCACACCCGGCAAAATGAATCTTGTCGTGTTCACGTCCGGGTTAAAGAGCATGCGCGGCCGGACGTCAATAATCGGACGGCGCCCGTCCTCCATGGACTCTGTGAGAAGCTGAATCGAACTGTTCTGGCCCACGGCAATGCTGGCTGTCTGTACTGCATTGGCGATGTTCCAGTCCGATCCGTCTATCAATATCTGAATTTTTCCCGGCTCACCCCGCTCCAACTTGTCGGAGAAATCTGGAGGAATGATGATACCGGCGCGGGCACGATTGGCTACGATTTGCCTGACAGCTGCCTCCCTCGAAGGCAAGTGACTGGTCACACGCACGTAGGTGGTGGCGACTAACCTGTCGATAAACTGCTGCGCCTTCGGTCTGCGATCCCGATCGACCACCACCGTCTCGACATTCCGCACATCAAAGCTGATGCCGTAGCCATATATGAACAACTGCGTGAATGGCGCCATCAGAACAATGGCAAGCACTATCGGATCGTGCAGGAGCTCGATCCATTCTTTGATCATGACAGCGCGCCAGCCCCACAATGATCGCTGCACTTGAGCTATATAGTTGGCTACCATGACACCGTTCCACCGCAAATTCGTCACGCCATGCCACCGCAAAATGTTCACGCCCCGCCACCACCAATTGTTCACGGCACCCTACCAGCGCCAGTTATTGGCGCCCTAGCGCCTTCAGTTCCTCCGTCTCGGTGAGATTGACAAACAGATCCTCGAGAGTTTTCTTACGCTTTCCAGTGACAGTTTGACCCGTGGTCTTCATCTGCATGTGCACATTGTTCGCCCGGCCTGCGTCGCACACCTCTACGCGTAACCTATAACCTGTCTGTTTGATGTCTTGCAAGACGTTATCTACTTTGATCGGGCTGACGACAGGCGGTGCCGGCTCGAAAACCACCTCGACCGGCTCGGGCTGCCCTTCAATACTGTCGTCCTTCTCGATCAGATCCGTGACCTTGCCGCAGGCAATGAGGTTGCCCATGTGGATATAACCAACCGAGTCACAGCGCTCCGCCTCATCCATATAATGTGTGGTTACAAACAGGGTCATGCCTGACTTAGATAGATCGAAAAACAGATCCCACAGGAGCCGGCGGGCCACCGGATCGACACCGGCCGTCGGCTCATCGAGAAAGATCAGCGACGGTTCGTGAATGATGGCGCAACCAAGGGCAACCCTCTGTTTCCAGCCGCCCGAAAGCGTACCCACCTGCTTCTTCCGATAGGCGCCAAGACCGGTCATATCCATGAGTTCTTGCTTGCGCAGTCGTACCTTCTCCCCAAACAACCCGTAGAGCTCGGCATAGAAGTTCAGATTTTGCTCGACCGTGAGCGTATCGTAGAGGCTGAATCGCTGCGACATGTAGCCGATAGTGCGCCTGATCTGGTCGGCTTCCCTGGTGATGTCAAAACCGTTAACCGTGGCTGTGCCCGCGCTGGGGGCGACCAGCCCACACAGCATCTTAATTGTCGTGGTTTTGCCCGAGCCGTTGGGCCCCAGGAAGCCAAAGATTTCCCCCTCCTCGACGTTCAGGGAGAGCTGATTGACCACCACGTGGTCGCCATACTTCTTGGTCAGCCGGTTGATTGCAATCGCGTCTTTCACTGGATCTCCCTCACAGCCAACTTGCCCCTGCTGCCGTCCGCAGGCGGCAGGGTAACCTCGGCATTCATGCCTCCCCTGAGCAGGCGACTGGTGTTGTCGATGGTAACCTTAACGCCAAAGACTTGCGCCGAGCGCTCTTCCGGCGTCTGAACATTGCGCGGGGTGAATTCAGCAACGCTGGGAATCTGGACCACTTTACCTTTGAATCGGAACTCCGGATACGCATCAACCTTGACCTGCACCTTTTGGCCAACAAAAACGCGGGAAAGCTCACGTTCAGGAATGTAGATTCTCGTCCAGACATAGTCCAGACGTGTGAGCGTCGCTACCGGCTTGTTGGCTGGAATCACCTCACCCGGGTGAAGGTCCATCACGCTCACCTCGCAGACTGCCGGCGATACGATCTGCTTCTCCCTGATCTGGGCATTGACCTCGTCCAGAGCCGCTCTGGATTCGCCCAACTCGGCCTCGGCACGAGCAATCTGCTCCACACGCGTGCCCTGCTCCAAGAGGTCGAGCGCTGCCCGGGCTTGCATGTACTGCTCCCGAGCCATGGCAATCTCTTCCGGGCGTGGTCCGCGGAGCATGATCGCCTCCTGGTGCTTGGCAAAGTTAAGCCGCTCTCGAGCCGCCCTGATTTCGTCTGCACGAGGTCCAGCGCGCATCTTTTGGTAGGCTTCATCCGTGGCTTCAAAGGCCTTCTGACTGGCATCCATCTTCGTGCGCAGATCCTCGGCGTCGCGGCGTGACACAGCCCCCTGCGACGCCAGGCCCTCGTAGCGCTGCCAATCCCTCTTGGCCCACTCGAGCTGAATCCTTGCCTGTTCCATGGCGTCCCTGGACTGCTCAACTTCCTCCATCCGATAGCCCTGCTCCAGGAGTGCTAGATTGCGCTCGGCCTCCTTGCGCTGAGCCTGAGCCTTCAGGACCTCCTCGTGGCGATAGCCACGCTGGAGCATCTCATAATTAGCCAGCGCCTGGCCAGCAGCAGCACGCGCCCGGTCAATCTCTGCCGGACGCGGACCATGTCTATATTCAAGGAGTTGGGCTTCCTTCTCGGCAATTTTCGACTTGAGCTGGTCGCGGCGCGCCTCAAGCTCGGGAATGTCAAACTCGACCAGCGGCTGTCCGCCGGTCACCGCTTCACCCTCCTGGACAAAAACCCTGGCGATGCGGCCACCCACCTTCGAGGCCACCGGAATCTCCTTAGCTTGAATCGTGCCGGTGACTGCCACTGGCCTGTAGGCTGGATCAATAAAGCCCACCCAGACCAGCCACACTGACGCTGGCACGGCTAGAGCCGATGCCAAGACAACAACTGTCCTCTTGCTCGCCAAGACGCCGGACATACGATCGTGATACCTTCCTCCAGCCACCGCCACAGTCTCGCTGGATCCTATGTACCGCGGAGAGGAACTTGGTAAACGAACTGTAAAGTTCTTATATGATGAAAACTATACAAGTATCTGGAAATCACCAGAGCCAGGGCACCGAGTTCAGCGGATCCCCTGTCGGGAGCTCGCCGGCCCGCTAAAGTGAACTGCCTGGAAATCGGCTCCGAGAGCGGCTAGACTGTCTTCCAGTCTTCCGCAATCTCTGAAAGCAGGCGATTAGTTCATGCGGTCAGCGCCGAACAGCGGTCATAGCGAGCTCCTGGCCGAGCTAGTCGGTGAGCAGATCCGGGCAGCCAAAAGTAGCTTGACCTGCTTTGCCGTCGCAGTCGGAGAGACAGGTGGGCTGCTGGTTGAAGCCGCTGGCGACAGCCAGGCCCCGAGAGTCTCAATCACGCTCTGCCAGGCACAGGCGTTGCCACAGCTGTCCGAGGCCGTGTGCACGGTTGACTGGAGCTGGATAGTCGGGTCAACCATCCGTGCAGTTTGGCTTACGAGCAGCCAAATTCATCTCGACCTGGATCCGGTCGGCCCCCTCGATGTCTCGGCACTGGTTTGGAATCGGGCACCGTTCCTGGCATTCCGACCTTTTCAAAACCCCCTGTAGATACCGCCAGTGCGCTTGAGTGCTGAATTTTAAAGTTTGGCCCGGGGCGGACCTCGCCGGCCAATTTAATTAAGCACTGCCCTCCAGCATGAAACCTTGATGTATCTCCTGCGTCTCTGCCAACGAGCGGTAGTATGCAAACTGCCACATATAGAGATTAGGTTGACTGAGGTAGTTTATGAGCAAGGCAATGTTGAGCAAGCCTCCGACGGTGGAGATGCCAGTTCCCACCGAAAAGCGGTCCGCCAAACTTACAATGGAAGCTCGCTTGTCTCGGCTGGGAGCCCGCATGGACGGCATCCTGGACAAGTTGGAGGCGCGCACCAAGACAATGCGACAAGAGCTGGCAGTGCGCACCAGGACGCTGCGACAAAAGCTGGCAGACAAACTGGCGGACTTCGCCAAACGGTGCCGGGCAGCCTGGGCAGAGCTGGGGCCAGCCCTCGGGCGAGCGGGCCACGAGATCCAGGCGGGAGCAGAGAGGGCCGCTGATCGGTTCCAGCATCCGGAAGCAGCGTAGGAATTTGTTAAGCGCCGGGACACCTGGCACAGTCTTTACAAGGCAACGTTGCGAGGTGCCGATCGGTCACCTTAACGGCTCTTTCGGCGTCGGAAGAACCATTCGGGGACAGGCATTGCACCGGCTACACAAACTGTCCGGCAGCAAAACCGGAAGCCCAGGCCCATTGAAAATTGTAGCCGCCCAGCCATCCAGTCACGTCAACCACCTCACCAATGAAGTACAGTCCTGGTACTTTCCTGGTTTCCATGGTCTTCGACGACAGCTCGTCAGTGTCCACCCCGCCGCGGGTCACCTCCGCTTTGCCGTAACCGACGGTGGTCCTTGGCCGGAGCTCCCAGTTGTGAACGTGCTGGCAGAACGAGGATAACCTCTGATCCGACAATTCAGCTAGCGGCCCTGGAAGCGGATATCGTTCCAGGAATCGTTCCGCAAATCTTTTGGGGAGGTGTTCGCCAAGCAAACTCCTCAGCTCTGACTTTACGCCTTGTGCGCGCTTCCCAGTCAGCCAGCCAAAGAGATCAAGACCAGGGAGAAGATCAATTGTTATTGGATCATCAGGCCTCCAATACAACGATGCCTGCAGAATGGCAGGTCCACTCAAACCGTGGTGAGTGAACAAGATGTTCTCCCGGAAGGAAGCACCATTGCAGGTCACCAGACTGTCTATGGAGACTCCCGCAAGGTCGGCCCAGGTCTTGAGGTCATCGTCAGCAAGCACCAGACCAACAAGCGCTGGAGCGGGCTGGACAACCCTGAGATCAAACTGTCTCGCCAGGTTGTAACCAAATCCGGTGGCACCGATCTTTGGGATTGATAGCCCGCCGGTAGCAACCACCAGCGACTGCGCGGCAAATCGCCCGTGACTTGTCTCCAGAACGAAGTTCGTGTTTTTGTCAACTCTGTGGACATTGCAGTCAAGTTGAATTTCCACGCCCGCGCTCCGGCACGACTCAACCAGCAGGTCGACCACGTTCTGCGCCGATCCATCACAGAAGAGCTGCCCAAGCTTCTTCTCATGGTACGGGATTCGATACTCCTCAACCATCCTGATAAAGTCGTCCGGCTTGAACCGGGTCAGCGCCGACTTGCAAAAGTGCGGGTTCTTCGAAACGAAGGCATGAGGACCGGCATTGACATTGGTGAAGTTGCAGCGGCCACCGCCGGAAATGAGAATCTTTCGACCAATTTTTTGTGCATGCTCAACCAGCAGAACCTTGCGGCCCCGCTTTGCTGCCTGGATTGCACACATCATGCCGGCACCACCGGCACCAATGATGATCACGTTCCATGTCTGCATAGCGCTCGTTCGTCGGCAACCACCTGGCCTAGAGCGGATTACGGCCGGTGGAGCAGCGAGCCAAATGAGCCGAGAAGACCACTGCCGCCCCCATAAGGCATTCCATATGAGCTGCCATAAGGCATCCCGTATCCGCCGTAGGGCATGCCATATGAACTGCCATAAGGCATCCCATACCCGGAGGGGTAGCCATAGCCATAGCCTGAGCGGTTCATCATTTTGCCCATCATGTACGAACCAGCCAGCGGCGCAGCGATCCCAGCCCCTACTTGCAGCGCTTTGCCCAACCCACCCAGGGCATGATGCAGCTTGCCGTCCTTCTGGGGCTGATTATCCTGGGACTGCGATAGCGTGCCTTGCCCAGACTGACTTACGGAAGCCGGAAGTGGCTGCTCGGAGCCCGTTTGACCGGCACCGGCGTACTGGGGATCCATGCCCTCGTACGGGTCACCAAGCGGCTGGAAGTGCTGAGCCTGCCCCTGGAGCAGCTGCTGATGCGGCGGCGTCCCCTGCGGGCCCACACCCGGTGCGTAGTATTGCCCGGCCTGGCCCGCCATCGGCTGCTGGTACTGGCCGGTCGCTGCATTGTACCCAGGTGACGGCTGGTATTGCCCACCTTGACCCTGCATGCCGGTGCTGTAAGGGGCTACAGGGTTACCCCACGCATCCAGCTCTGGACCCTGGCTGCCAGGCATCGCTTGCTGGTAAGGCTGCCCGCCCGGAGCATAGTAGGAACCAGGCTGCTGGGCCTGATTAACCTGTGCCAGCACAGCCGCTCGAGCCTCACTCCCGTACGGGGAAGTCTGTCCTGAATCAGCCAGGGCGGACGCGGCAAACACCAGGGTCGCGGCAACAGCCGCCATTACTTTGCCCATAATCTCCTCGCTCCACTCCAAGCTGCTAAATGGTCTTCGGTCAATCTCAATATATTGATGTCAACGGCCGAGCGGTTTAAGAAACCATTACTTAAATCATACGCCACATGCAGCCAGCAGTGGGCATCTGCCGCTCCATTGGCGGGTGTACCTGTCGAGTTGATTGTCCGACGCCGCAACTGGCGCCGTAGGATCTGACTGTTCTGATAATCTGTACTTGTTGGAGCCATTACGGTTCAAGTCTCCTGAAGTCCTTCCTGTCCTGACAGTGACCTAGCAAATGCATGCGCTACGCCGGCTTGGGACCGCCGCACTGCTGTTGACGTTACCAGCAGCCGTTCATTACTGCTGGCTACCAGCTTTTGCCATGGCAGCAGATAAGCCTGGTCAGGATGCCAATCTCCTGGCAAGCCCCGTTTCCAGCTCGGCAGGCAGGACGGCCGGCACAGGCTCAGGCAAGGCCGCTGACGGTAAAGACTCAGCCAGCCCACAAACCGATCAGTCCCCAGCTGAAAGCGCGGCCGGTAGCCAGTCTTCCCCAGGAGCAGCACCGCTTGTCGGCCCGCGAGGTGCTGAGAGCTCCGGCGCTCCCGCAGCTGATGCTCAGCGCGCGATCCCGACCGGTGCTGGCGGCAGCCCAACCGATTGGCCGCTCGTACCTGTGGGCAAGGATCTGGAATTGCCCCCAGCTCATAGCGAGATTTATCAGTTCGACCTGGAGCCGCTGGGAGATCGCAAGCCGCTCTTACTTATACACGGCGGTGGTGGGGAACATCAGCACGTATTTCGCTGGGACAAAGTCATGGAGAGATTCAGCGAAGAACCAGCGTTCAATCAGAGATACAAGGTTTACTTTCTCCGGTATGACAGCAAGGCACACCTCGAGCAAACGGTTCCTGAGTCCCAACAATGCATTCTCAAACTGTTCGAGGCCACCGGCCAACCGATCACAGTAATGGCGCTCAGTCTGGGTGGAAACGTAGCTCAGTACGCCATTGTCGATCCAGAGGTGGACAAAGCTATCAATTTAGTCTTCGCGCTTGGCACCCCATTTCACGGCTCGCCTCTGTTCTCGGCCGACTGGTTTGAGTACAGCATTCTCAAAGGTCACAAGCTGCCATTTGCGCGCTTTATCCAGAGCCTGGACTATCGCCTGTACTTTCACTTCCACAAGAACTATCAGCAGGATCTGCGGTGGGACGACTCGGACAGCCTCATCCCTCGCGTCGGATACTTCAAGTCGAGGTTGCCACTGGGACCACACGGCGATCTGACCTTAAAGCGAGACAGCAATAAAGCGCTGGCCCATGTCAATGCCCGGGTGAAGGTGGACAAAAGCAAGTTCATTACCTATGCCGGTTACCTGGTCAATCCTTACATCCTGTCAAATCCCTGGCGGCGCCGGGAGCAAACCATTCTGGCACCGCTCAAATTCATTACGACCAGCGTTCCGGCCCAGCTCGGGCGCGAGCAGCCGGTCCTGAAAGTCCTCAATAAAGAGATTAGTCAGGTTGATCCGGCACCAGAGTCGACCCCCTCGGGCCATGCAGCTCACGTTTACGACTTCAATGACGGCATTACCCCACTCAGCAGCGCTGTATTCCTGTCCCCGGAAGCAGAAAAATTCCATCCGCTCTTGCATGAGACAGATCTGCCGGCTCTGCGTGAGGCAATTGATGTTCGCAAAGCGAGGGTATTTCGCAACATTGATCATGTCACCTTTGTGGACGGGAGCCCGCCCCACCTTGGTTCCAAGCTGTTACGCGATGAGCTACACCCGGAGGACGGCTGGCACCACATTTTCGACTGGATGCTATCGGAGCTGCTTGGCGCCGAGGCAAACAAGAGCTCATCAGCTCATTAGGCCAATTGCCAGCTCTTTGCGAGGCAGCCATCTTTTCGCAGGCGCAGTCCACAGCACCTGCTAAATCCGGACAGGCAGGCACCTCAGCGCACTGCGGCGCAAGCCTCAATGTAGGAAATTTAAGCGCAATACCTGCAACTCTGCTCAGACAGAAGCAAAATCGGCTTTCTGGAGTGTACGATCTACCCATCACATTCTCATCACAGAGTCTTGATATCAAGCAGGGGGCATAGACTCCGGATCGGAGGCTCGGGCGTTCTCCTCAGATGAACTGTCTTGACAGCCCAATGGATAGAGCACGCTGGATACGGTCTCTGGCCAGCGTCGTCTATGTCTTCCTGTTGTGCACAGGCCTGGCCTGGGCAGTGGAGGCCCCGGACACATCGGCGCTGAAGCTGCGCCCGGCCCCCACGCAACCGCTTCGCTTGCAGGCAGCGGTCGATCTGGCCGTGACCAACTATCCCAAGATTCTCCAGGCTCAATCAGAGATTCGCGCCGCTCAAAAGAGCGTCACGGTGACCAAGCTCAACGAGTACCAGCCCGCTGGCTTGATGTCCTGGCAAGATGTTTTTGCCAGCCATAACAAGCTAACTCAGGTCCTCTTCATGGACCCGGTGATGCCGCAAAATATGGGGCCTGGTTTCCCGAGCGTAACTTTCAGACCCCATTTTTTCAGTGCCAGCGGCTTCATTGTCGATTGGGCGCCAATCGATTTTGGCCTACACCGGGCCCGGATTGATGCATCCAAGGCGGCGCTGAAGCAGACGAGAGCCGAGTATGGTGTGACGCGCCTGGACGTAGCCACCGCTGCCGCCAGCACCTTCCTCGATTCAGTGATCATGCACGAGCAAGTTCTGGCCTCGGAAGCAAATGTCCGCAGGTTCGAGGCTTTCAGCCAGATGGTGCACAGCCTCGCCAGCGCAGAGCTGAGACCGGGAGCCGATGCCTCTCTTGCCGACGCACAGCTGGCTGATTCGAAAAACCAGCTAATCAGGGCACGCCTGTCTGAAGAGCTTGCGCTTGCCAGCCTGGCCAACGCTGTTGGGCTGGGTGGTCAAGCCGTGATGATTGACCCCGGCGAAATTGCCGAAATTTCTGAGCCACCTGACATTCAAAAAGGTCCGCCTGATTTTGAGAACCATCCGTTTGCCCTGGCCGGTCACGCAGCAATTCAAACCATTTCGGCAAGAGCACACGTTTACGACGTGATGTACTACCCCAAGTTTCGCTGGCTGGGTGGCATCAATCTCAGAGGGGCTGGATTGAATGTGGATGGCAGGCCGCAATCAGCCAACGTGCACGGAATCTTTCCCACAGTACCCAACTGGAACATCGGGCTGATCATCGACTTTCCATTTCTGGATATCTTCAAGATCAGGGCCGAGCGCCAGGTCGAATTGAACAGGCTGAGCGCGGAACGGCACCGATACGAGCTCATAATGCAGAATCTGCGGACCGAGGACGTTCAGGCAAGAGCACAGGTAAGGGCGGCCATCGATCTTGCAGCCAATATGCCGGTTCAGGTGCAGGCAGCCCATGAGGCCGCATCACGGGCCGCGGCGCGCTATCAGGCAGGTCTTGGCACCGTCGCCCAGGTTGCGGAAGCCGAGCAGCTTCTGGCTCGTTCCGTGGTCGAGGAAGCGGTGGCCAGAATTGGTGTTTGGCGCGCCTTGTTGGCTGTGGCGAACGTCCACGGTGATCTCCAGCCTTTCCTCCAGGAAGCTTCCCGCCCACGCAAGAGGGAGAAATAGCGATGTGGTTTATCCGCTTCTCCATGCGCCGGCCGAAAACTGTCATGGTTGCCGTGCTAGCTGTGGCGCTGCTGGCCTTTCTTGCCGTCACCAGGATGAAAGTGGATATTTTTCCTGATCTCAATCTGCCTGTAGTGTACGTGGTGCAGCCCTACGGCGGCATGGATCCAGCCCAGATGGAAGGCTACATGGTCGCCTACTATGAGCAGCACTTTCTTTACATCACCGGCATCGAGCACATCGAATCGAAGTCGATCCAGAGCGTCGCGGTGATGAAACTCTACTTCCACCCTGGAACCAACATGGCCGACGCCATGGCTCAAGTGGTAGCCCAGGTTGAGCGCTCCAAGTCCTACATGCCACCGGGAACGGTCGATCCTTTTGTGCTCCGTTTCGATGTTGGCAATGTGCCGGTCGGCTTTCTTGTATTTTCAAGCCCCACTCGCAGCGTCGGTGACATTCAGGATCTGGTTTTCGTTCGTGTTCGCCCGGTCGTCTCCACGCTGCCAGGGGCATCGACGCCCCCGCCGTTTGGGGGCAACCAGCGCTCAATTGTCATCCGCGTGGACAGCGATAGATTGCGGCAGTACCACCTCTCCCCTGACGACCTGGTCAAGGCGATCGCCTCCGACAATGCCATTGTCCCATCGGGAGTGGTGCGCACAGGGAACCTGCAGAGAATCTCTTCGATTAACTCGGTGGTTGGGAATATCCAGGACCTGGGGAATGTGCCGCTCAGGCTCGGCGCCGGTCCTGCAGTCTATCTGCGCGATGTTGCCCAGATCAAAGACTCTACGGATATCCCCACAGGCTATGCCCTGGTCAATGGGCGTAGAACAGTCTATATAGCTGTCTCCAAACGCGCGGATGCATCTACCCTTTCCGTAGTAAACAGCGTGCGGGCCGCCATTCCACACATTCGATCGCTCCTCCCTGAGGACATCAAGGTCCGTTTTGAGTTCGACCAATCTGCCTATGTTACGGACGCGCTCAAGGGGCTGACCTTCGAGGGCAGCCTGGGGGCAGTCCTAACCGGTCTGATGGTGCTTCTCTTCCTGCGAGACTTGCGCAGCTCGCTGATCGTCGTCTTAAACATTCCGCTGGCTCTGCTGGCCGCATTAGTCTCTCTATGGCTGAGCGGTCAAACCATCAACATCATGACGCTCGGGGGACTTGCGCTCAGCGTAGGAATACTCGTAGACGAGGCAACTGTGGCAATTGAGAACATTCACAGTCATCTGGCGCGCGGGCAATCCAGGGAGTTGGCCGTCTATCAGGCTCTCATAGAGGTTGTAACGCCCAGACTGCTCGCCATGCTCTCGGTCATTTCGGTGTTCATTCCTTCCTTCTTTATGGTCGGCAGCACCCAGGCCCTCTTTGTGCCTCTTTCGCTTGCGGTGGGCTTCGCCATGGCTGCCTCATACGTTCTCTCCAATACATTTGTCCCAGTCATGTCCTGCTGGCTTCTGAAAGGAAACCTGGCCACGGCTGAGCATGGCGGCTTAATGGAGAAGCTAAAGCAGATTTACGAGAGGCTCCTGGTTCGCCTGCTGCCGCTTCGCTGGCCAACTCTCGGTGCTTACGTCCTTCTAGTGTCGATCTCCTTTCTAGCCATCGCGCCGACGCTTGGCAGCGAAATCTTTCCCGCCGGTAACCCGAACGGCTTCCGCCTGAGACTGAGCGCGCCGGTGGGCACGCGCATCGAGCGCACCGAGGAGTTTACCAGGCAGGCACTGCAGGTGATATCGCAGGCAGTGGGCCCAGAAAACGTTGAGGTTACAGTAGCCTATGTGGGCACACAACCCACGACCTATGCCATCTGCAATGTCTACATCTGGACCAGCGGCCCGCACGAGGCGCTGATCCTGGTGTCCCTTAAGCCCCAGTCGCATATACGCATGAGCGAACTGAAAGAAAGACTGAGAAGAACACTCATGGACCGCTTTCCGACACTAGCCTTTACGTTCGAAGCCGGAGATATCGTCAACGAAATCATGAACTTCGGAGCCCGAACTCCAATCCAGGTAGACATAGACGGCCCCAGTTTTGACCGCGATCAGGATTACGCCCGCAAGCTCGTAAGCGCGATGCGCAAGCTGCCCACGCTGAGAGATGTGGAGATCGTCCAGCCTCTAGACTACCCGACCGTGGATGTGACCGTGGATCGTGAGCGGGCCGGGCAACTGGGGTTGAACATTACGGATGTTGGACACGCCCTCGTCGCAGCAACCTACTCCAGTCGATTTGTAAGTCCGGTTTTCTGGCGCGATGCCACCAGCGGCATGGCCTATCAGGTGCAGCTGGAGGTCCCTCAGTCTGAGATCCGATCGATCAAAGACATCGAGAACATACCGGTTAAGACCGGTCGCTCTAGCGAGCCTTTTGTCAGGGATGTCGGAGCGGTATCGTATGGCACCATGCCTGGTGAGTTCGACCGCTATAATATGGCGAGGATGGTGAGCATCAGCGCCAACATTGCCGGGGATGACTTGGGGAGAGCCGCTCGCGAAGTTCAGAATGCCATCGCCCGAACCGGCATGCCGCCGAGGGGGACCACGGTGCATGTGCGCGGGCAGGTTCCGCTATTATCAAACACCTTTGCCGCGCTTGGGCAGGGTCTGACCCTGGCTGTCGTCGTGATCTTCCTTCTGCTGGTGGGTTACTTCCAATCGGTCAGGCTGGCTCTCACGATCGTATCGATCGTGCCGGCCGTGATCGGCGGAGCAATAACCGGACTCTGGGTGAGCGGTACCACCATCAACGTCCAGTCCTTTATGGGAACAATCATGGCAATTGGCATCGGAGTGGCCAATGCCATCCTGGTAGTGGCCTTCTCCGAGCAGTGCCGATTAGCCGGAGCGGAATCCGGCGCGGCCGCCATTGAGGGTGGAAAATCCAGATTGAGGCCGGTCCTGATGACCAGCATTGCCATGATTGCCGGCATGCTGCCGATGGCACTGGGGCTTGGCGAGGGCGGCGAGAGAACGGCACCGCTGGGAAGGTCTGTCATCGGTGGACTGATCGCCTCCACCACCTGCGTCCTCCTCATCCTGCCGCTAATATTTGCTACCCTCCAGAGAGGAGCCGGTCGAAGCTCACCTGCCCTTCTGCCCGAGGAGATGCTGACATGATCGGAGCAGCACTCAGCAAGGAAACCGACTTATGACAGGCAAGCCGTTTACAGCCAAAACAGCCTTCCTAATCGGGCTTGTCTCTGCTTTGAGCTTGCTTACAAGTTGCAGTCCCAGCCGCTCCCTGATGCCGGAATCTGCCGAACGTTCGGCCGGACAACCGGCTCCGGAAGTCAGCACAGTGCCGGTGGTGAAAGTTGTAGCAAAGGAGTTAAATCGGCACGTGCATCTGACCGGGGAGTTAGTGGCGTTCCGGGATGTGTCAATCTATCCCAAGGTTGACGGTTTCATCCGCTCAATTACCGTAGACCGCGGATCCGTCGTCAAAGCCGGACAGCTCATGATCACGATCAGGGCACCAGAGCTCGATGCCAAGGTCAGAGCTGCCCAGGCAAAACTCAGGTCAGCACAGGCTGCCTGCCAGGAGGCCCGCTCGAAGGTGGAGAGCGTTGCTGCTGAGCAACTTGAAGCTCAAGCAAGGTTTGAAGCGGATGACCTGACCAGCCGCCGGCTCAAAATTGCTGCCAAGGTGCCCGGTGCGGTGGCCGGAAATGAAGTAGACACTGCCGAAAAGGTAGCTGAGGCCGGTCAGGCGCGGGTTCAGTCTCTCACGCACCAGGAAAAGGCAGCCAAGTCGATGGAGGTGTCCGAGCAGGAAAAGGTCAAGGCTGCCAACGAGGAGCTCGCGTCGGTTGAAGCGATGAGGGAGTACCTGACGATCAGAGCCCCATTTGATGGGGTAATTACAGAGCGCAATGTGCACGAGGGCAGCTTTGTCAGCTCCTCGACTAGCGCCCCGCCGCTGGTACGAATTCAGCAACGGTCAGTCTTGAGGCTGGTTGTCGCTGTCCCCGAAGTAGCCGCAGCCGGTATAAGTTCCGGTATCCCGATCGGTTTTACGGTGCCCGCTTATCTGGGTCGCAGGTTTGTTGGAGAGGTTCAAAGAATCGGGCACGCACTCGATCCCAAGACCAGGACCATGCCTGTGGAGCTAGATGTGCTCAACAAGTCCGGTGAACTTGAGCCCGGCATGTTCACCGACGTTGAGTGGATCAGTCACCGTCCTTACAAGACTTTGTTTGTCCCATCATCGGCCGTGGCCACCTCCCTGGAGCGAACGTTCGTGATCCGGGTACGTGATGGTGTCGCCGAAGTGGTCGATGTCGTCCGCGGACAGCCGATGGGCGACATGGTGGAGGTTGTCGGAAATCTCACAGAGGGCGATGAGGTGGCCTTGCGTGCCAGAGAAGAGCTGCAGACGGGCGCACGCGTGGTAGCAATGCCGGCCAGCACAGCCGACATTGCTGCAGCCAGCAAACAGAGCACGGCCGGTGGCGAGTAAGATTAGCCAGCAACTGGCGGACAGACTGATCGGATCATGGTCGAAACAACGACCGATGCCGCCCAAGTAGGCTAGCGTTGGTTTTGGCGGAAACATGGCGATGCAAGCGCTTAACTAGATTGCCTCGCCTGTCCGCTACGGCGAAACAAATTCTAAGGGATAGAAGTCCACAGTCTCGTCATTGTGCATGCTGCTCAAGAACCGAGCCATCAAGCGCATTGGGCGCAGATGACGATCGCTATACTTCTTCGCCGAAAGAACGATTGGGTCCCGATGTGTGGCCGTTGTAGCTCTAACTATCGCGCGGTCATCCTCTTTGTCTGCAGGCACTGCCATCTCAGAATCAGTCTTGTTGGATTCTTGCGCAAGCAGGACAGGTGGACTGCTGTCAGTGCCTGCCGTAACGGCAATCCTTGCGTCTTCATCCACTCCGTCATCTGCCAGCACCATCTGGAGCCCCGGACACAGCAAAATCTGAGCAGCCAGGACAATAAGAAAAACTACGCCCATAGATGCCCTCCTTATCCAGGTAAGGATGCAAGTTCGAACAACAATGCCGGTCTTAGGCCCGTGTGGACGCATGACCACAAACAAAGTTCCTGCCCAAAAGCGCTCCCTAGCTATGCTCAATGAGCACACCTGCAGGTAGAATGCCTCAGCCTAGGGGCTATGGCAAGCATCCCTCACTTGGCAAAAATCATCTTCAAAGAGATAAGGAGCATGGCTATGCCAAAGATCTTTTCAAGGGCCGCGTTAGATAGGGCAGTCGCTGCTTTCGCTCCCAGCAAACCACCCAGGAAGAAGCCAAGACAGATCAGAGCTGCTATCTTCAAATCGACAAAGCCCTGCCTGTAGTAGGTCCAGGCTGCCAAAAGCCCGATCGGCGGTACTAAAATGGCAAGGGTCGTTCCCTGGGCCTGGTGCTGAGAGAGCCCGAACAGAAAGACCAGGGCAGGGACAATGATCACCCCGCCGCCCACACCGATAAGCCCGCTGAAGACCCCCGCCACCAGTCCCAGGACCACATAAAGTACAGAAACCCACATCAGGTGTTGTCAGAGCTCCCAGCAATGATTGACGACCAGAGATTAGCCTGGCCGCTTCCAGCTGTCTAGCCACCTGCCAAGAAAGCCGCCGCCAGCGCTCCGCCTTTGGGCCTTAGCGATCAGTCAAGGGCCGCCGCTCAACCGGACTTAACGATCTTCATTACCTTCTTCCGGAGCTTGTTAATGTCTTCGGCCTTGTAGTAAATGTCGGAGGCGGCCCGGGCAATCTTGTCGTCGTCGTAGCTCGGGGCCGTGGTTAAGGTCTTCAACTGCCTGTAAGAGCTGATTATCTCTTTCATCAAGCCACGGATCCTTCCCCACGGCTCAGCGACAGCCTCCATTTTGTTGTCCGGAATGATGAGCGCGTTTACCTCGTTGCGCAGGAGTTTGACCTGGTACTCGGTCCGGCTCATCAGCAGGCCCACCATTCCTCTGGTGGCAGGGACATGTCCCATCTGAATTGTTCCGCTGGGCTGAGGAATAGCCGGTATCACCACCCCGTTTGGCAAGACGTTGGGTGGTAACACGGGCACGGTCTCCTTCTTGCTTGTTTCGCCAACAAGCTGAAGACTCCAACGTCTCAGCTCATGTGTCGTTTCTCCAATCCTTTTTAATCCATCTTCCGTGAGCATAACGGTCCCCCGGACACCGCCCTGTAGCGTTTTTCCAGAAGCGGCCGGCGATGAGGAATCATCAAGCTGATCGATGCTTACAGATTCCCCTTGGGAGCCGCCGGTATCAATCGACCCAGGCGCCACCGCATTCGGTGCAGATCTGGTACCGGCACCGGGCTGAGAGTCCTGGACTGAGCCGCCGGCCTTAGACGAGCCCTCAGAGGCGCAAGCGCTGGACAGGTTGAGCACTGCCGCCAGCAAAAAGCAGGCCAGCACGAGAACTAAACCTCTCAAACTCAAAGACCGATCAACTTTCTGGATAAAGGACATCTTGCTCATGGCCCTCTCCACAGTGATCCCGTCTCCATTATGGCACTTCCGTTCATTGCCATGCTTGCTTTTGCGGACAGGCGCCAAACACTGACGGCCGCCTGAACCAGGCTAATGCGCAGCACGATTAACAATGATTTTCGGGTGATTCCCGGCCAGCCAAAGAGAGCCAACAATCAGGAAAGGAGCGGCCGCGGCCGTCCGGGAGACCGGCACAGGTAGCTGCTCAGGCGAAGATCAGTCTCCCTGTACCAGCTCACCCAGGAATGGCAGCTCCCTGAACTGCTCCGCACAATCCAGACCGTAGCCGACCACGAACAGGTCATCGATCGTGAAGCCGACATAGTCCGCCTGGATCGGCACCGCTCGGCGCGACGGCTTGTCCAGGAAGGCAGCAAGCTTCAAGCTGGCCGGGTCGAACTGACCCTTCAGATACTCTTTGAAGAACTTGGCCGTGCGACCCGAGTCGATGATATCCTCAACGATCAGAACGTGCCGGTGGCTAATGTTGGGCAGCTCCAGATAGGGTGTCTGCACTGACCCGGAGCTTTCAGTAGCGCTGCCATAGCTGGAGAGACGAACAAACTCTATCTGAAGCGGATCCTTCAAAGTGATCTGGCGAACAAGATCACCGAGGAAAATCAGCGCTCCTTTTAGCACCCCGATAACCACAAGATTGTCCACATCCTTGTAGTCGCTGCTTATCTGCTCTCCCAACTCGGAAATCCGGCGCTGAATGGTCTCCGCCGAGTAAATCTCCCTTATTTCTGCCACTGCCGCCCCTCGCCCAACTGCATCCCCGTCCCGATCAGCAACAAGGCGATATCGTATCAGGAAATAGCCAATCCTTACTTAAGCCCGGCTGCGGTCGGGTACACCGCTGGCGGCATGTCTGCGGCACCAGCTTTGCGCTGGCGTTGCGATTCCACGTGCCCTTCGTCAACCTGATAAACTGCCCGGCCTCGGACATACGTTGCCTCGACCAGCCGATCGTCTCCAAGATAGACAAGGCTAGAGAGGATCTCGTCTGTGGTCCGGTCCAATATGTCGGCTTGAATGCAGGATTTGCGGCCAGGATTGATCACCAGAAAGTCCGCTTCCTTGCCCGGGAGGAGGCTTCCCACTTTCTGATCGAGGTTAAGCGCCCGAGCGCCAGCCAGCGTTCCCAGATACAGTAGCTCAGCCGGCGAGATCCAGAGATCCGCTTGCATGTAAGCAGCGTCCTTCATCACCCCGAATAAGCACAAGCCGGGCCCGGCAGCCACGTCGGAGCCAAGGCCACAGGAGACACCAACCTGTTTGACCTGCTCATACGGGAAAGCCCCGCTTTTCAAGAAGAAGTTGGAGCTTGGACAGTGAGCCAGCGCCGATTTTGTCTCGGCCAGGCAAGTGAGGTCGTGCTGATCAAGATGGATGGAGTGCGCAAAGATGCTGTTTCTGGCCAGAAGCCCATGGCTCTGGTAGACATCCGTGTAGCTGCGCGAGCCGGGAAATTGCCGCTTAACCAGGAGCACCTCCTCCTGGTTCTCGGCAAGGTGTGTGTGCAGATACGTACCCGGGAATTTGGACCAGAGGCTGCCTGTACCTGACAGAAGATTGCTGCTGGAGGTCAGCGCAAAGCGTGGGGTGAAGGCGTAAAGCAGTCGCCCACCGTCATGACCGTGCCAGCGCCGGCAAAGCTCCTCGGACTGATGCAAGGCTAAACTGCTGTCCTCGGAAAGACTCTCCGGGGCGTTGGCATCCATCATTACCTTGCCCATAATCACTCGATTGCCGCGGGAAGCGGCTACCCGGAAGGCAATCTCGGACGCCTCGGCGTGAATTGTGGTGAATACGCAAGCCGTGGTTGTGCCATTGCGAACCAATTCATCAAAGAACCAGGTGGCAACCCTCAGGGCATGAGCGCTGTCGAGGAACCGGGCCTCGGCTGGGAAGATGTACTCTTCGAGCCAGCCGAGCAGGCTCTGCCCGGACCTGCCGATCTGCGTTATCTGCGGCAGGTGCAGATGCATGTCCACCAATCCGGGGATCAACAGACGTTTGCCGAAATCGACAATTCTTCTCACCGACCGATACTTTTGCCTCAGCTGGCTCCAGGGGCCGATACCAGCGATGGTGCCAGCTGCATCAACCAGCATGGCACCGCATCTGAAATCACTGTAGGACTCAGGCCCTGTGGGGCTGACGATATGGCCCAGATACGCAGTCAGCTCGCCTGGCTGCTTACTGCCCAGAGAGTCTGAATCCAGGGATTGGAATATCTTGGCAGCCCTCACCGCAAGCACTTCCCACCGGGCCGATCTTTGAACTTCTCAGTGTAGTCCATGAGTTACAAAATGTAACTTACAGGAATTCCTGCCTTTTTATCGCGATTTCCCGATGACAAGTGCCTTAAGATTGCTTCAACTTATTCCGGGCCGAGATCAGCACAGGCAGAGCTGGCGGGACGCACAAACGTTTCCAGGACGCCAGATTGGCAGAGAAATCAGACCCAGCCCATGCAAACGACGATGGAGATCGCAGACTGGCGGACCATTCTTGGCGTGCTGCGTGAAACGTACCAGATCTGGTCACCCGGGCTCAGCCAGAGCGACTACTACGAGTACATCTACCGGCAGCTGACTCATCCCTGGTCCCGATCCAACTACCGCTTTCTGGTGCTGCGCGCCAACTCCACCGTCGTCGCCAGCTGCAAGCTGTATACCATTCCGTTCTTCGCCCGGGGGAAATACCACCGGATGGCTGGCGTGGGAGCGATCTACACGCGAACCGCATGCCGCGGGCAGGGCTATGCCACTCGTCTGATCAAGGCAGTAACTGACCTTTGCCAGGCGGAGGGGGCCAGCGGTCTGTTCCTTTTTTCCGACATCGGCTATGACTTTTACCGGCAATTTGGCTTCCAAGAGCTTGTCAGCTCCGATTTCTGGATAATCCTTGCCGACCCGGGGTTAGCAAAGGCCGTCGCCGCAGCTAGCGCGCTCAGTGACCTGAAAGGCAGCGGACAGCTCGGGAAAAACGTGGTGCCGCTGGAGCTGAGTCACATTCAGTGGCTAGCCTACCACCACCAGCGGTGGCTCAGTCGTCAGCCGTATGGCATCCTCCGTACACCCATCTATTGGAGATTCAAAGTATCACGCGAGATTTACCTGAACAGGCATTCACGGTGGTCCTGGCCGAGGCTCGAGCTGGTAACCGTCAGCCCGGGTGAGAGTGGAGAAGGCTATGCCATTGTTGAGCATGGTGATCGGGTCTTGCGCGTTCTTGAGGTAATCGGACCGGCGTCGGCAAGCCGGCCCTTGTGGGAAAACCTGATGGCGCTCGCCGTGAGCCGGGACGCCACCCACATACGCGGTTGGGAAGCGATTGCCGCTGAGCATTTCGGCAAACTCCCCTTCTCCGAGCGGAGCTGGGGACAGCCGATGATCCTGCCACTGTGCCCGGCGGTGGAAAGCTGGCTTTCAGTTCAACCGGGCAGGTTGCTCGAGC
>Ga0066388_100000164_pt1 | contig 25637 bp, 18 predicted proteins | sample PanSoiMetaGPlot6_FD_64539 | JGI IMG/M metagenome (GOLD analysis project Ga0066388, IMG submission 64539) | Tropical forest soil microbial communities from Panama analyzed to predict greenhouse gas emissions - Panama Soil - Plot 6 (Hybrid Assembly) | ecosystem: Environmental > Terrestrial >...
AACGCCCTTGTCCGCGGCCTCAGCGGTGAACTTCAGGTGCTTGTCCAGCATCGACTGCTTGATTTTGGCGATCAACGCCGGGTCAACCTTGTCCGCTGGTGGCGGCAGCGTGTTTGCTGCTTGAATCAAACCACAACGAACGACATTAGGCATTTTCCTTCCTCCTCCTGTCCTCAGGATCGTGCGCCAACTTTAGAGATCGCTTCCAGCGCCTTGCGCATGACCTTCAGGCAGCTGTCCACGTTGTCCTTGGTGACGGACAGCGGTGGCTTGATGCGAATCACGTTACCAAAAAGCCCTCCCTTACCCAGGATCACACCGTTATCCTTGGCAAGCTCGACAATCCGGGCCGTTTCCGCCGGCAGCGGTGTCTTGTCTTCTGCAGCGGCAATCTCGACCCCGACCATCAGCCCCTTGCCGCGGACATCGCCCATCACCGGGTGGCTCTTTTGTAGATCCTTGAGCCCTTCCATGAGGTGATCACCAACCACCCGGGCATTCTCCATGAGCCTCTCTTCCTCGATGGTCTCGATTACCGCCAGGGCCGTGGCCGTGGAGACCGGGTTGCCGCCGAAGGTGTTAATCTGCTGCTTCTGGGCATGCTTGGCGATCTCCGGGGTGGTAGTGAACGCTCCAATCGGCAGGCCGTTGCCCAGCCCTTTGGCCATCGTAATGAAATCGGGCTGGACACCCCAGTTGCTTATCCCAAACATGTGCTTGCCGGTTCTGCCAAAGCCGGTCTGCACCTCATCGGCGATAAACAGAGCGCCATAGTTCTCCAGGATCTTCTTCACCTCTTTGAAGTAGTCATCGGGAGGGGTAATCGCTCCGCCGACACCCTGAATCGGCTCAGCAATCATCGCTGCTGGCTTGCCGCTGGTCTGGCTCTGGATCACCCTCTCAACATCCCTGGCACACTCCAGGCTGCAGTTGTCCGGCGTCTTCTTGAACGGGCATCTGTAGCAATAGGCGTTCGCTGCATGGACTACACCTGCTGCCGGCATCAGCTCAGGACGCCAGTTGTGGTTGCCGGTGAGCGTGGAAGCCAGGTGCGATTCGCCGTGATACGAGTGCTCGAGCGCAATCACCTCGTGCCGTCCTGTGGCCACCCGCGCCATGCGAACGGCGCCTTCGTTGGCTTCCGTTCCGGAATTGGTCACAAACGACACCGACAGCTCGCCGGGCGTGATCTCGGCCAGCTTCTCCGCCAGGTCCACCATCGGCTGGGTCATGAAGATCGTGGAGGTGTGCTGCAGCGTCTGCAGCTGCTCGATCGTCCGCTGCGTCACCTTCGGATGGCAATGCCCGACTGAGACGGTGACAATTCCAGCAAACATGTCCAGGTACTCGCGACCGGTCTCGTCGTAAAGGTACTGACCCTTGCCCTTCACCATGTGGGGCGGATCAGCATAAAGCTGCTTGACACCCGGGAGCAGGTATTTTGCCCGTTTCTTCTTCAGTTCTTCGCGGTTTAACGGTGACGTCACGGTAAGCCTCCAAACTCTCAGCAGATATCGGCTAAAAATCACCAGCCTTCACGAGCCAACCCTAACCGAGGCCGATGGATGACCGATCCACGGGCCTGCAAAATCAGAAGCAGATGGTGAGATAGCTAGATGACCTTGAACAATTGGAGCAATACTACAAATTATTTATTAACAACGTCAAGAGGGCGCGGTTAATGCTTGTTAAGCTCCCCGAGCGGCTGAACGTAACGGGATTCGCTTCCAACCGCTCAAGCCAGGCCAACTGCTCGCACTCATGCTTCTTCATGCAACGCTTGCCGATCATTAATGACAACCCATTATTGGAGCCAGATGCCGCTTGTATACTTGTGGCGACCTGAATCACCAGCGCTTGAGCTTGGACTTCATGCCAGTTTGCGCCGTTCAACCCGTGAATGACCAGGCGCGCACAGACAAGCAAAGCGTCGCTACTGAGAACTCTGCATGATCTTCAGCAGCCTGCAGTACCTGATCTTTTTGCCGATTGTCGTCTTCCTTTACTGGCGCACCACCGGCGGTGTGCGCCTGGCCCTGGTGGTATTAGCCAGCTACTTCTTCTATATGAGTTGGCTGCCCGCCTACGGCCTTCTCCTCTTTGCCCTCACCTGTGCCAACTGGCTTCTTGGTCTGGCCATCGAGAGATCCCGAACGGCAGGGTCTCGATACTCTCAGGTGTTTCTGGTTCTTGGCCTGATCCTCAATCTCGGTTGTCTGTGCTACTACAAGTACACAAACTTCTTCCTGTCCAACATTGCCGCCTGCCTGAGCTGGATGCGGGGCAACGCTGGCTACGCTGGAAGCTTTATCCCGGCCTGGGATGCGCCGGTGCTCAAGGTGCTCCTGCCTCTCGGCATCTCATTTTTTGTCTTTGAATTTGTCCACTATCTGGTCGATGTATACAAGGGCGACAAGCCGGTCCGATCATGGATGGAGTTTGCCGCTTTTGCCTCCTTCTTTCCTTCTCAGATCGCTGGACCGATCAAACGCTACCAGGATTTCCTGCACCGTCTCAGGCAACCTGAGCGCTGGACAGGGCCGCTCTTCTACGAAGGCATGGCATTGGTCATGCAAGGATTATTCAAGAAAGTGGCGATAGCCGATCCAATCGGGGCAATTGTCTACACCGGTTTCACCTGCTCGCACACTCTCTCCTCGGCAGACGCCTTGGTCGCCTCAATCGGCTTTGTTATCCAGGTCTATTGTGATTTCTCGGGGTATACGGATATAGGCCGGGGCTCAGCGCTTTTGATCGGCATCAGGCTGCCGGAAAACTTTCAGCTTCCCTACCTCTCCCATGATCTCGCTGACTTCTGGCGGCGGTGGCACATGTCGCTTTCCTACTGGCTGCGGGACTACGTCTACATCCCACTGGGCGGCTCGCGGGGCAACCGCTGGATCAACTGGCGAAACCTCTTCCTGACCATGGTGGCTTGTGGACTCTGGCATGGCGCCGCCTGGCATTACGTGATCTTTGGCAGCATGCAGGGAATTGGCTTGATCGTAAACAGGGAGTGGAAAAACCTCCTGTCCGCGGTCAGTCCGCTTGGGGCAGTATGCAATACCTGGTTTGGCAAGCAGTTAGGAACGTTCCTGACCATGTCTTTCATTACTGTCAGCTACACGGTCTTCCGTGCTCCGGACATGGCCCATGCCCGCTATGTGCTCTCTGGTCTTTTCAATGTCGGCAGCCAGTGCACTCTCTGGGAGCCGATTCTGAAATCGGCCGTTTTGCAGTTCCTTTCCGTTTACACCGGCTTCTGGCTTCTGACTTCGGCGCTGAAAGCGATAAGCTCATCGCCTGGGCAATCAGCCGCAGGTCAACACCCCGGGCTTGGCAGTCGGCGTCTGCCGTCTTTTATCTGGGATCACCGCGTTGGCTATTCCCCGCCGGTTAAGCTGGCCGCCTGGACAGCAGCGCTGATCTTGATGGTGGCAGCCAAGCCCACAGAAGCCACCCCCTTTGTTTATTTCCAGTTCTAATTGGAGAGCGAGGACGCTCCCTCAAGCGAGCGAGCGGTCTAAGCACACGAGTAAATCAGGTAAGTCGCCAGCAATCCACCATGGTCCTATCAGCCCCAGAGAAAAAATCGCCAGTTTCACCTGCCGCCCCGGTCTGCGTTAGAAAGCCGTGGCCGGTCAGATTGGCCCCGTACCTGGTGTGGCAGGTGATCGCTGTCCTATTTGTGGAGCTCGTGCTCTTCTCAGCCGGCCTCGGTGAGGAGGAGATTTTCAAGCTGGATCCCGAGCTAGGCTCAAAGCACATGACCAACAAACGCATCACCTGGCGCTCGGAAGGATACGCTCAGTCGTACCTGGACGCCGATGGCATGAGGGAGCCCGGCCTGACCGTTGCCAAGCCGGCAAATACTTATCGAGTGGCTCTGCTTGGTGATTCGATGGTTGAGGGTCTCCAGGTGCCAATTGAGGACACCTTTGGCCAGATCCTCTCCAGGCAGCTCTCACAACCGGGTGGGCGCCAGGTGCAGGTGCTCAATTTTGGCATGTCAGGGTATTCCACAGCACAGGAGTACCTGCAGTTGAAAAAAGCGGTCCTGAAATACCAGCCCGATCTGGTCTTGCTTTGCTACAACAGCCGCGACATTTTTGAGAACTGGTCACCGGCCGATCAGGTGATCACCAATGTTCGCCCCTATGCCCTGCATCTTCCGGGCGGACGCCTGGTAGTAGGCAACGACACGGTGCTGGCCTGGCTGAAGTCGCCGCGAGCACGGCTCCTCAGGCAGGTCGACTGGCTCAGGCAAAACAGCCGCATCTGGGGAATTATCTCCGGGCTGGAGCTTGAGATGAGCTTTCGTAACCCTGTCTATCGGGCCGTAATTGGTTTCCTGACCCGACCAAAGAAGGCGATCAGAGAGCTTTTCGCGGCCCTTAAACCAGGGGATGCTTCCAAGCCAGCGTTCCAGATCCGAACTTTTGAGAGCACCGCTTCACCGCCGGCAGCCGGCTCCGGCGCCCAAACTTCTGGCAACGCCCGGACGGGCGCCCCGGTCGTCTCCGATAAAGTCTTGTCAGGAGCGGTAGCGGTCAAACCGGAGAATGGAAGGCCAGCAGTCAGGCCTCAACTTATTAGCGCTGCACCAAATGCGGTACTGGAGCGTAGTCCGATCGCTCAATCTGCGGCCGGCCAGCCGGATGGCCGGAAGACCTACATTGAATTGATTACCCGGACATTGAGCTCTTTGATAGACGAGATGCGAAGGGAAAGCCGGCAGGCTGGATGTAGTTTTGCAATTGCGACCCTGCCGGTGAGAGCAGCGCTCTGCCCAGCACCGGGCATGGATACAGCATTTTTCAATATCGACTACCCGCAGGAGATCGAAATGCTTTCGCAGATCTGCAGGGATCGCCACATTCCCCTGATCGACTGCCAGAAAGTCGCCGAACGCCTCTCGCCACGCAAGCGGAAAGCGCTCTTTTATACCATGCATCTCACCCGGGCTGGACATCAGTTCCTGGCAGACTGCCTGTGCGGCTATCTCCAGCGGCAGATCGGGCAGCCGGCTCAGTAGAGGAGCCACTCGCATTGATCGGGTGCTGGAATGCCCAATGGCTGCATCAGGTGCAGGCCCACATCCTTAACGGCAACAGACTGCTCCAGAGCCTTGTCCGGCTTTACAGCGGGCAAATCCGGATCGAATGGCAGAATCACCACCGAAACCTGCAAATCCTTGAGTCTTAATATGTTGTCCGGGATGGTGTCACAATAAGAGACGGTCCGCCAGCTCTGTCCGAGATTAATACAAGCGGGCTCCCAGGCTGATCTCCACGATACCGGCCGCCCGTTGTCCGTACCGGCGAAGGTGACGGACACGTGAGCGGTACCGCTGTATTCGAGGTCCCTGATATCACAAGAGAAGTAGAAGCGGGTTCCTGTGGGTAGCCCTGCCGGCACCCTGAGCGGACTGGAGGTGATCTGCATTGAGCTCGCGTCTTGAGCCGATATTCCCCTGGCATCACCCTCATCCAGCATGATTACCGGGAAGGCTACAGGCTCGAGAGCCGCGGCCGGCACAGCAGCATTTCTTGGCGGAGGCGCTGCTTCCCGTCTCTCACCGCCATCGACCGGGGAAGCGGCCTGCGCTAAACCGGACAGCGCTTCCACCAGCGGGCCAGCCGGCCGCCCTGTCCCTGCAGCCGGCACGGCGGCCATCTTCCTCAAGGGCACGGCGATTCGTATTCGGTACTCGCCACGCTGACATCCGCGCTCGTCAGAAAGATCGTTGCTGAACCATTTGCGCCCGTCATTCCAATACGATCCGGTTGTTCTGCCCAACACCCGCACCATCTCATAGATTCTCGGATCCGTATGGTCGAAGGTGGCAAATCCCTTCTGATAAGAGAGATGCTCCAGCGATGGCAGAATCTTGACCGCGTCGCTGGCACCAGGCAGCGCCGGACCGTAGTCACCGTACACCCGGTAGGAGCTGAGCCAGCTCGTCCGGTCGGCACGAACGGTTACCGCGTTCACCGCCCCGGGGCGCAAGGCCCAGACCGGGACAGCAATGGCCCACCATTGCCGGAACGACCTCAGCTCCCGGCCCATCGCCCTCGCTTGCCCGGTTAGCATATTCAACACGCTCTCATTGTCTCCCTGGACTTGCAGCCAGGGCATCGGCGGCTCGCGGAGCGGCACATTATTGAAGGTGACCTTGAGGCGGGGCAGGAGAGCAGGCGTGTCGATATCCAAGAGGACAAAAGTTGCCGGGGAGAGCGCCGTGGCACCGGTCATCGGTGGAATGTAGATGTCCTGCCGCACCATCTGGCGCCCGGTCTTAAGCTCAGCCCACCACTGGAAGCGGTCCGGGTCCGTGAGCGAGTAGGCAACCGCGATTACGATCGCGCAGGCAAAGGCAGATTTGACCAGGTGCGAGCACAGACGCGGGTTAGCCAGCATCGGCAAGGACGACAGCGTATTCAGTGCCACCATTCCTACCCAGACGATCGCTCCTGCCCAGAACAGAGCATCCAGCCAAGGCACCAACTTCATCATCGTGGCCGGCACCATGCCGGCAATGATCGGTATCAGGCCGGCACCCCGCTGCAGAAGCAGGAGAAGGATGACCACAAGACCAAGTGTCTTCAGGAACCGCCAGAAGACATCTTCGCCGGCCGCAAAAACTCTCATCAGAGCGTATGAGGCCAGGAGGACGATCGCTGGCATGGCTGTGATGTTGCCTCTAGAGATCGGACTGAAGGCTATCAGGGAGAAGTGGCAGAGCACCACGGTGAAGAGCACCAGCCCGCAGGTCAGGGGGTGCGAATACTGCCAGTGCCTGGGTCCGCTCAAGAGCATGAAAATTCCACAAAGCCCGGCAAACAACAGGATCTGGTGGAGTAGTTGCTGCCAGCCCAGATCCGCGCCGATTAGTGAGTATTGAAAGTCATTCCACACACCTGCCCACAGCCTGGGCACCTTCCTTAGTTGCAGCGAGATGAACGGCAACGGATGCCCGACAGCCGAGCTGGCAATCATCGTCAGCGCCTGCCTGATCGTCAACTCTTGAGGAGATGGAGAAGGCTCCAGCGGCCAGCCATCGCCAGCCAGGTCGTTGGCATCGTAAAGATTGCGCGCTGCTGCCCGATCGGGAAACAGGACGGCCTTACCGGTGGCAGCATAACTAAAGCCCAGCCACGGTCCCAGTACGCCAAGCAGGCCGGCAATCACACAGATAAGCCTGAGCGCTGCCTTGCCTTTCCGCCTGGCAACAGGAGCAAGCGGCCTGGCCTCCCGACTGGCCAGCGCATCCCTGGATTCAATCGCCGGCAAGAGCTCAGCTGTCTTTAGGGGAGGCTGAGCGCTGTCTGCCGGTGCAGCCGCTTGGCGCTCTATGATTGGCTGACTTTGACCGGTGCCTGGCGGTGTCGCGTCGAAAGTATCCTCCGGCCTCAGCTCTCCGGCGGCGCTATCCGCCGCGAGCGCAGCGGTCTCAACCGACCTGGTGCCGTCGCCTGTGGTAGCCAGGGTCTGCTCATCGGCTGCCGGTGATGCCGGCGGCAGACTGTCTGGCGGCGGTTCAGCGCTGTCCTTTTCACTTAGCTCCGACCCCGTGACCGCCTGGCCTGTGGTCTCCCCGCCCTGCGAGGGCGGCTCGGTCCCGGTATCTTGACCAGCGGGCTCCTGCGCCGAGATTTGTTCCTCAGCTGGGCGCTCCTCGCTCGCCTGCTCCTGGCCCTCGGGCGCTGACTCCACCCCGGCCCGACCGCTGGTTGCACCCGGTTCAGCCTCCCGACCAGGCTCCAGGCTAGGACCTTCCTTAGTCGAATCTGCTTGGCTTTCAGCCCCGGCCGTGGCCGGCGATTCTGGCTCAGCTTCCGCAGGAGACGGCTTACCGGCAACCTCTACAACAGCTGTGGGCGGTCGCTGCGGCTCAGCAGCGCTCTCCTTACTGATCCGGAGGGCAGCCGAGGAGGGTTTGCCCACTCCCACCCCGGCTTCTGGCAATGCAGCGCTCTCCCTCTCAGGTAAGCGCTCTGTCGCCGCTTGGGCAGCCGGACTGGCCAGGACCGCTCGCCGCCCTCCTCGCTGGCGCCAGGCTGAGAGCGCTATCAGCAGTAATGCCACTGTCGGCGGTATCGTGGCCGAGAGCGGGCTCAACAGCATCAAGACCCCGGAGCAAAGCCCCAGTAAAAGCGCTGTAACAATTAGCCATCTGGTCGTCTGGAGCTGCCGGCTGAGCGTCAGAAATACCAAACAGGTCCAGATGCTGAGAAGAAAGTAAGTGAATGGCTCCCGGCAGCAGATCGCCGTGTTGATAACCGCCGGCGGATAGAAGGCGAAGATCGACGCGGCCAACATGTCTACTCTTCGGTCGAAGGCCAGACGTCCGGCGTAGTAAATCAGGACACAGGTGAGAGCATCGAAAAGGGAATTGATAAGCGAAAGCTGCAGGCAATGCGGGCCAAGGTCGGGCGCTGCCGGAGCTCTCAGCAGCCACAAGAGAAAGGCGAGGTAGGCCGGATAAACTGGCCCGCCAGACAACAGATGGTCGAGGAGCGGCCGTGATCCGGCCGTAGAAACAAGGTTCGCATTGAGGTGCCCCTTCACCAGGCTGTCCAGAATCTGCCCGATCGCCTGCGGGGAAGCAAGCGCTTGCAGAAGCTGGCTTCCAGCAGTGAGGTATTCGCCCGCGGCACCAAACTCGCAGACCCGGTGCTCAAGAAGCACCGCGTTGTAGAACCAGCGTGCCAAAAAGGCCACAGCAAAAATGACCAGCGGAAGCCGGCGTTTGACCAGGTAGCCTTTGAGCAACTGCCCGAAGACGCCAGCAGCCGGTTGACTGCCTGCCCGGGTAGATTCTAGCGATGGCTGGATGTTTTCCTGCACGGAGACGCTCGGCCCTCTCAACCACAGTACATTCTAACTAAGGAAGACTGTCGGTCGGCGGCCGTGCGGGAGGAGAATCAGGCGATCTCGCCTGCCGCTTCCCCCCTCTTTGAAAGATCGTATACGTCTTATCCCGGTAAACCAGATCCCACTGCCCTGACTGCTCCAGCTTCCGGGCCAGTGCGTAGCGGTTTGGTACAAGCGCCCTTGTTACCCGGAAACGATCCATGAGCGTCTGCCAGGCGTCACCATAAAGCATGGCCCGGCGAAACTGCTCGTAGAAGGCACGGCCGTAGACATCGGCCCGGGTGTCGATGAAGACAGGGATTCTTCCCCGGAAGCGGAAGATCAGATAGCTCCCAGCATGCTCTCCACAGAACAAGTTACCCTTCTCACCTGGCTTGCCGAGCCTTTCCGCAGAGGCAAGCGGGATGCTGTCCGGGAAGAAAGTAGGCTGCACCAGGGTTGTCGCTGCAGCGCCAGCCAGGATCAGCACTGAATAAGGCCAGCCAAGCACAACCTGGCGAACCGCCTCCGAGCGAGCGACAAGCCACCGACGCTCCAAAAGCGGCCGGCACAGACCGGTGAGGACCAGGGCAACCAGCGGCATCGACCAGAAAACAAAGTAGATACTGAACCTTGCCCCCGAAAGCCCAGCCAGGAAAAAGATCCAGGCCAGCAATTTTTGCGGCAAGCTGAGAATTTGCCCCGATCCGGCGATCGCTGGCAAGGCGAGAAGCAGGTAGCCAAATAAGAGCGGGCTGTTTTGCCAGGCCAAAGGACGCAGTTCGGGGGTGATGTTCTGGTCTTGCCAACTGTAGAGCAGGAACTGGTAGATTCCCGGTCCGTAGGGGTTGATCAAGGACACAGTTGCACAGGCCAGCAGCACGCCGGCATACGCTCGCCAGTCTGGCACCAAGGCCGGCGGACCGAGCAAGCGATGCCCGAGAGCACAGGCAGCATATACGGCCACGACAACAAGCTCGATCGTAAAGCTGAGGTGTAGATTTACCCAGACCAGGATAAGCGGACAAAGCCACCAGAGCACCGCCAGCGCCGGTCGGCCCGGCCTCCCCCAGGCACGATCAACGATCTGCTGCGTCAGTACTAATAGCCCGAAGCTCAGGAGTTGTGGCCTGACCGCTGCCACATCCGGCGTCATCGCCAGAACGGCCGAGGAGACGACCATTAGGCCGACTAACGCGTTGACACCCGCGCGCAGCAGGCCCCGATAGATGAACACAAAGCACAAGCCCGAGAGGAACAGGGTGCCCAGCAATGAAACGGCAAGCCAGCCGCCCAGGTTGTACAGCAGCGCTACAATCAGCTCAAACAGCCACTGGTAAAGGATCCAGGTGCCGCCGGCCCGGGTGTAGGAGTAAATCTCCTGCCCGGGCAGCTGGTGATGGTCGATAATGTAGCGTCCGCTTTCAACCAGCCAGAAGATGTCCGACTGCAGGAAGAGCCACCGGGGCCAGCCCCAGACCTGGGCAAGGCAGATAGCCACCACAGTCAACAAAGCAATGAGTTGGCCCAACTTTGCCCCAAGCAAATGCTTACCCTGCAATCTTTCCTGGCGCGGTGCCAAACCTCCGTCCTCCCTACCTTAGTACACCGACCGGCAAGCGGACAACCGACCGGCTGGCCGGAGCCGTGGCCGCCAAAGTCCAGACGGCCGCCCCAATTTAACTGAGAGCGGGCGCTTTCTTGACACTGCCAGAACAGGTTGCTACGATGGCCAATCGTTCTTTTGGGCGCCCGTAGCTCAGCCGGTAGAGCACTCGGCTTTTAACCGATTGGTCGTGCGTTCGAGTCGCACCGGGCGCACACTTCCTCTTCAACTTGTCTGGCCCAGCCCATAGACCAGGGCAAGGCGCAGCTGTAGCCAAGCTGTTTGAAGCGAAAAGACCGGCAAGTTATCCCGGGCTGGCACCAAGCTGCCGCTTCATATGGTCAAAGATCATGGTGCCGATCCGGTTGTAACCTTCCCGGGTAAAATGCAGCTTGTAGTGATCAGTGAGCCCGCGAGCGCTCCAGTCATAAATTGACCCGGGCCCACCCATTAATTGCCTGACATCAACGAAGTCCAGCCCGTACTTGGCCGCGACCTCGCGCTCGCCGGCCACTACCTGGTCGAGCCCGGGCAGAAGCTTGCCCTTGTTGGCGCCACGGATGGAGCAGCCATCGCCGGGGCCGACGATCATGATCGAGGCGCCTGGAGCCCTCTGCTGAATGTTGACAATCAACTTCTCAAACTCTTTCTTGAAACTCTCCTTGTCAACCGGATTAGCGGCGTCGTTGGTACCAAAGGAGACGATGACCAGATCCGGGTTAGTTTTCTGGAGCGGCTCGTCAAGCCATTCCCGCTTGTGCCCGAGCGGATAGGTGGAAGCTACCCCGTTCTCGGCCATGGTCGAGTAGTTTAGGCGACCTTCCAGCTGCTCGGCAAAGAGTCTCTTGATCGCCGCCGGTTCGAACCCGGCAGCAATGTGCGAGTCGCCGTACTGCAGAACCCGAACCGGATCGCCCCCGCTGCGCGCCCGCTGGATGGCCGCCTTAAGCTGGGCATAACCGCCGGCCGCTGCACCGGCACCGTCGGTAGCTTCGATCACCTCCGGGTGCTGCACCACATCCGGCGGCACGGCCGGCCTGCGGGCCTCTGCCCGGTCGGCACCGGTCAGGCTGGGAACCGATGATGCCTGTGGAGTTCTGGTGAGATCCGCCTGGTTGGCCGGGGTGGGGGATGGTGGTGCATCGCCGGCAGCTCCGCGAGAGGAGAGATCAGCCCAGCCTGGGATGCGCACCCCAGCCCGGATTTGTCCGGCATCGGCCGGTGAATTGCCCGGACCGCCCACCGGCCCTGCCGCCTGAATGCGGATGGATTGCAGACGACTGGCAATAGACTCGGCCTCACTGAGATCAAAGGGACGGCCAAAGGCGGCCCTCCAGGCGGCAGTGGCCCGGTCGTCGCTGCCGGCCTGTTCGGCAGCTTCGCGCAGGCTCGGCAGCTGCGCCGCGCTCCGATCGCCATCTGCCGGCCTCTGGCTGCCGATCAGGTCGCTAACGAGCGCCTCCCGGGCAGCCTGCTTCCCCTGACGGTCCGCGCCTTCTGACGTCTGTGCTTGCTCTTCCGGTAGATCTGTCATTTGTTCGCTGTCGCTGATAACCGTTTTCGTGACCGGCAAGCCGATCGGGCGGAGCCAACCGGCAGCCAGCTCTCACCACGGGAAATTGAAGCGAAAATACAGCGGGGTGCTGGCGGTTGTCAAGCCCCCAACCAGGTCGACCACCCCGACCTGCACCCCCCTCTCGTCCAGGGAGCCCGGGTATAAATAGAGAGCAGCGCTGAACTTCTCGACCGAGCCGCGCCCGGTCGCGCCTGGCCCCAGCGAAAGGACCGCCTCCAGCCCCCTCGGCGACTTCAGCGGTAGCTCAAGCCGGAAATACTTCTCGAGCAGGAGATCCTCCCCATAAGGCGGTGGCTCCTCAAAGTCAATCGGCTCGCTATGGGAGGTCCACTCCCAGAGAATCGTGTCCGAGCCCGCCCGCTTCAAGGTCAGGTTCAGACGTGGAAACCAGTGATCGGGGCTGGCTGACTCGCGGAAAACACTCAGTCGTCCCCTGGTTAGAGACGGCCTGTCAATCAACATCTGCCGTCCCTGGGCATCAATCTCTTCCATCCGGGCAACACCTCCGTCCCCGACAGGTAAAGCATAGCATCCGGATCTTGACCACTTTGAGTTATGAGCAGTTGCCAGGGCGCAGGTTGTTTCCGGCTTAATCGCCGGATCCGGTCGCCCTGGTAGACCGCTCAGAATTGGACAGGGGATTGGGTTAAGATGGTGGCGTAAACTATCCTTGCACCGGCCGGAAACGCTGAGCCAAGAGCCAAAATGCTGAACTTTTACCGGCGCAAACTTACTCTATTTGCGGTTGCCTGGCTTAATCTCTTAGCCTCAGGTCTCATCCTGCCCAGCCAGGCCGACTCCGAGTTCAAGGCCGAGACACCGGTGAACAGGCTGGCATGCATGGGCTATGCCACCTGGTGGTCCCATGACGCAACCGGCTACCATCCCTCGGCCCTGGTTAAGATTGAGAATTTCAGCGGCAGCGACCTCACCAGCCAAACCATCCGCTTCCAGTCTCGTTTTGTAGACATGAGCAACGGCGAGGTCACGGTAGCTCGCAAGGAGATCCGCCAACCGTTCAAGCCTCATCAACAGATTTACGTGCTCTTGCACGGCCCACAGCCGTTTCAATTATCCATTGACGATAATCTGTGGCCGGCGATTGAATGCAAGGTCATGTGCCGGGTGGGTGACGTGGGCGATGAGGGTACGCAAACGCTCATGGTCACCAAACTCGAGTCGGTGACCATGACGGACGACGATGCCTTTCAAAAGATCAGCAGGCTGACCGACTTTAGCCGGGCCGCACCAGCCCCAGTAAAGGGGCATAGCGATCCGCTGCCACCGGCCAAGCCGCTGGCGGGGCACGCCGCCTCCCTGCCCATCGCCAGGCCAGAAGGCAGGCCGAATCAAGATGCGGAGAGGTCGGTCATGGCTTTCTTAGCCTCTCGCCAGATGCCGGGGCTGGGAGATGATTATTACCAGTTCGAAAGGAGGTTTGGCCTGCCTGTCCAGACGGACAGCCACGATTCGGGCTGGACCTGGGCTGAGTACAAACACACCCGCCTGCCACTAAAGCTGGTGGCTGGCTCAAAGGGGCGCGGCGGCAAGGTCGATGTGCTGGTCCTGGAGATCCCGGCCAGCGAGGTCAAACAGGAGACCGACCTCCTGGGCGTCGCCCGCTCACTCTCGGGAATCTTCAGAAGCCAGCGGCTGCCCGAACCAAGCCGCTCGGTGCGCTACTTGGCGGCGGGCCGAGCTGAGCTGGTCACTGCCCAGGCTCCAGGCTATCAGGTTGTCTACCTGCCACCACGCCCCAGCGCCGAGGGCGGCAAAAGCTTTTTGCTCCTGCTCTGCAAGCAGCCGGAGAAAATCGAGCCGCTCCTGGCTGAGCACGCTAAGCGCACCAGCGTCCTCAAGTCTTTCGCCCCGCTTTTTGCCCAGGACTGACGGAGCGTGAGCCGGGACTGAGTCGTTAAAAAAAATATTCAGGTGCCGCTGCCTACTCACGGCTTTGAGTGGGAAAAGCCTCACTGCTACTTACCAATTCAGCTTAATTCCCGATGCAACCGGCTTTTCCTTGCCAAAAGCCAGGATTATAATGCCACCTGTTCAGGTAAAGTCGAGTTCAGATAAAGGTTCATGCCAGTAGAATTGCCTGTAAGAGAAGGACCGGCATCAGCGGGCATAGTCCCCACGGCCGGAGCTAAGGGGTCACCAGCTATCGATGCGATGCCTGTCAGCCTAGTCCTCTTCCTGGCCCAACCGTACCTGGCCGGCACTACCTGTCTGGACGCTGTGCGGGTCGCCCGGCAGATTTACAGCGACGATCACTTTTGCGCGACCCTGGATATCCTGGGCGAGGACTGCGACAATGTCGCCGACTGTGAAAGCTCGGTCAAAAACTACAAGGAGCTGGTCGATGTCATCTGCAGCGCACCGGTGACCTGCGCTAATGCGCGGGAGCAGATGACCATCTCCATGAAGCCGTCCATGTTCAGCGTGGTGGCACCATCCGCCGGCAGCAGGGCAAACTCTCAACTCGATGAAGCCTACGCCCGGATCAAGTCGGTGGTTGATTACGCCTTCCACCATCAGGTGAACGTCACCCTGGAGGCAGAAGACCATCGCTGGACCGACTTTCAGCTGGAGGCATACCTCTCCCTGGTCAACGAGGGCTACACAAACCTGGGCACCGTCCTCCAATCACGGCTGTTCCGTACAAGGGATGACATCAAGCGCTTCGATGAGCGAATGCGGGTCAGGCTGGTGATCGGTATCTACAACGAGGCAGCCGAAATCGCTCATACTGACAAGCGGGTGATGAAGGAGCTCCTGGTTGAGTGCGCTCAGGAGCTGTTCAAGAGAGGAACCTACGTCGAGCTGGCGACGCATGACACAGCCTGCCTCGCCAGCTTTTTCCGCAAGGCGGTGATTCCCCAGAGGGCCCCTGGCTCACGCTTCGAAACCCAGTTCCTCATGGGGGTGCCGAGAAGAAAGATTCAAGAGTCGCTCATCTCTGGAAGCTACTTTGCGAGCTGGGACAAGCAGTTGAGCCAATCAGAGCTCGAGCACGTCAGGGCGCTGGCCGCCGCCGGCATCCTCGTCCGCCTTTATCTTCCTTTTGGCGAGGGTCGAACCGCGGCTGCCTACTGCAAGCGTCGCCTCAAGGCTAACCCGAACATCATCGGCTACGGGATCAAGAACCTTTTGCACATCCAGTAGATCCTCCGGCTCGCAGTTCGATCCCCGCTCTCGGGCCGATACAATAGAGCTCCCGGAGACGCATGCTTCCAGCGCCGCTTGGCGGAAACGCAGGTGGTGCTCCCAAGGTAAGGCGGCTCACCGGGCTCTGCCAACGGGGACCCCTATGCTCTGCAACCGTTGCCTTGTCCTCTTGCTGGTGCTGGGGCTTTGCCTGCCAGCATTAGCGCTGGCTGATCAGGCAAGCGTCAGAGAGGACAAGCAAGCCGACGAAAATGCCAGGAGCCAGACGACGGAAGCCTCTGTCAAGACGGTAGATGCTCTTTCTAGGGCCTGGCTTGCCCATACAGCGCTTCAACATTCGCTGGTGGGGCTGGAGATAATGGAGCTACCGGCAGGGCGAGTGTTGTTCAGCCTCAACGGCAGCCGGCGTTTTGTGCCGGCATCAGTAGCCAAGCTGATCACCACCGCCTGCGCGCTGGATACGCTGGGCGCAGACTTTCGTTATCAGACCCGGCTCATCGCCCGCGGTCCGATCAAGAAGGACCGTTTGCTCGGCGATCTGATTATCGTGCCATCCCAGGATCCGACGCTCGACACGCAGGACCTGAGAGAGCTGTTTGCGGCGCTCAGCGAGCGCAAGGTGAAACGTATCGAGGGCAAGCTCAAGCTCAGGACCGTGCCCGGCGGCTTCGATCAGTTCTGCCCAGGTTGGCTTGCCGAGGACTGGGGGCAGGACTGGATGCCTGTCTCCTCTAACTTTGTGCTGGACCACAATATCGCCCCCGGCCGCGATCCGGGTCGAGGATGGCCGGTGACAACCAGATCGCTGGCTGACGAGCAGAGCGCCCTGGCACGCAGCCTGCTCAGCTCTAACCTGGCTCCGGCCTGGGTGTCGTTCGATCCGGGAACAAAATCAGCGACGGTCTACCGCAGTCCGTTCCCCTCCATGAGCGCCTCTGGGGGGGCGGTGGTGGCCAATCCGGATGAGTACAACCTGGCAGCAGCGACGACAATCCTCCGCAGCATGGGCCTCCAGGTAGAGTCTCGCTCGCTTGCCCGCTCGGAAAGCGACGACGAGCCGCTGTCGGAAATTGTAAGCAAACCGCTAACCGAAATCATCAAGACCACCTTGCACGAGAGCGATAACCTTTATGCCCAGCAACTCCTGAGGACAATTGGTGCTGTTTCCAGGAGCGCGCGGGCCGGCGAGGAGGTTCCTCTTGAAGAAAGCGGATTGTCGCGGCTGCGTGATTGGCTGGCGAACATCGGTGTGCATCCAAGCGAGGTCGTGCTCTTCGATGGCTGTGGGCTCTCCCGCAAGAACTGCGTCACTCCCCATGCACTAAATATGGTGCTAAAACACATGGCCGGGCCCAATCTGGATGGAGCGTACCTTGGTCTGCTCAGACAGGATGGAAACCCCAACTCACAGCACAGCTCCTTCCGCTTCAAGACAGGAGCGATGGATTGTGTGCGCTGCGTCACCGGCATCGCTCGCACTGCAGCAGGAGACGGGCTAGCCGTTTCCGTTATGGTCAACGGCCATACAGCATCGATTCGCGATCTGCGGGCGGTCATCTCCAGCCTGACCAGCCGCCTGGAGCTCTTGCCCTCGCTCGGCACCAGCGTTAGCAAGAGCCAGGTCGAGCCCAAGACGACCTCAGGCAGGTTGAGAGCAACCGCCAAGCCGGCAAAGCGGCGCACCACCAGAAGTACCACACCCAGAAGCAAACAGCTGCCGGCTCCAATTCGCGGCAAAAGAGCCCGGACGGCGGCAAAGTCCTAACCAGCGCAACCAGCTTGTCAGTTCAGCCTTGCACATGAGTGCCTGAGCGCTGCCCTGCGCACCCAGGCATCATGATCGTGGGCCAGCTGTTCGAGCATGTCCGGCAAGGCATACTTGGTCTTGGCTACGAGCAGACGGATGTACGGATCGGCATCGGCAGCCAGAGTGCGCAGGGCCGCAAATGGCGCAAACGCATTCCTGACTATGCAGGCTTTCACCGCTTCATCAGGATCAGCGGAAAGCTCATGCAAAATGGCGGGCGGGCTATTCGGGTTTGCCGCGACGCGGCGGCGGACATCCGCACTGTCATCTCTGGCCAGAGCCTCGAGCGCATCAGGAGGCGTGTGCAGGTTGGCTGCCACCAGGCATCGGACCAGGTGGTCTGGATCGTGGGCAAGAACGCTCAAAATGTCGGCGCTGGTCGGGTGGCTTGTGGCCACGGAGCGGCGAATGTAGATATTGTGGTCCGCAGAGAGCGTCTGCATGGCCGTGGACGTGGCCTTTTCATTGTCAGCCACAGCCTGCCTGACGGAAAGGTGCTCATCGTTAGCCAGGAGCTCCAGGATCTCTGGCGGCGTGTGCTCGTTTCGGGCCAACCAGAGTCGCACCAGGGTATCCTTGTCTTCGGAAAGAATGCGGAAAGCGGCTAGCGGAGCATCCTCACTGCGCGCCACCGCCCTCCTGATTACAACATCGGCATCACGAGCCAGCTCGACCAGGAGCTCAGGGGAGCGGCGCTCATTGGTGGTGACCAGATACCTGGTGAAAAGGTCGCTGTCGCTGGCCAGGCTTTTCAGGGTATCCTTGCTGCATCGATCGTTTTTGGCCAGCTCGCGCCGCACGTAGAGGTTGTCGTCGGCAACCAGCCTGGCAAGCACATCTGCCGGTGCCCTGCCGTTGGCCGCAGCCAGCTGCCTGACCGACAGCTCGTCATCCTTAGCCAGGAGGGCGAGCGTCTCGGCGCTTGCGTTTCGGCTCTGGGCCACGCCGCGGCGCACAAGCACAGCCGGATCGGAAGCCAGAGAGTGCAAGAGCTCGGCCGGGGCATTGGCATGGATGGCCACCTGATAGCGAATGATCAGCTCCATGTCCCAGGAGAGAAGCGCCAGGCCCTCTCCCGGCGTCTGCGGGTTCTCGGAAAGTTGGAGCCTCACTGCCGGGTCAGAGTCCGCCGCCAAGAGCTTCAATGTCTCCGGGCTGCTCACCGGATTGCCTGCCACCGCCCGTCGGACCGTAATCGCGCTGTCGCCAGCAAGGCGCGCCAGCGTTTCCGGCAGTGTGCCCGCATTGCCGGCAACGAACTGGCGCACGGCAGCATCGCTATCCCGGGAGAGAAACTCCAAGCAATCCGGGGCGGCCTTGGGGTTCATAGCGACAAACTGCCTGACGCTGCTCGTCTTGGACATTGCCAGATACCACAAGCCCCCAGAGATGGAGGGATGGCTGTCCGGCACATTTTGCGCCTTGGACGTTGTTCTCTTGGACTCTAGCGGGTCCAGATCGAAACACCTGTACACCCAGGCCCGCTCCATGTCCTCGACATTCCGGCCCGGCTTGCGCGAGGTAAAGTCGATGATCGTGGTCCCTTCCGGTTTTGTAGTTTTCCTGCTCATGCCCTGCCCCTGCCCAATTCCTCACCACCATGCAATGTCAAGAGAATTGTCGGGCAGCCCCAGAACCAAGTCCAGAGAAAAAATGCTCATATATAGAGACTATGGGGATAATCCCCCCTGAGACTAGTCGTGCTCGAGATCAGAGATCGGGATGGCCGCCACCGCTTGGCTGCGTCGCGCCTAGCCTCATCAAGCATGGTCAGCGGTCACGGTTGGGACAGCCACAAGTTCCAACGCCAACGCCGCAAACGCAAACTTAGCAAAAACCATTAGCCTAATATCTGGCGGCAATCGTGGCCCTGACCTGCGGATCGGAAAAGCAGATCTTGTGCATCTCTCGCTCTTCGGCTAGCGCGGCCTCCAGCCTGTGACGTCGTCTGCTTGAGAGGGCGTCCTTGAGCATCTGGACGGCCGCTGGAGATCGTCTGCCAATTTCGCTGGCGATTGACATAGCCCGGTTGAGAACCTCCGCCCGCGGGAGAATTGCCTTGTTAAGCGGCCCGCCGCGAAAATAGCGCCCTTTATACAGGCGTCCGGTAAACAGAAGCTCTCGAGCTAATGGTGCACCGACCGAGTCTTCCAGTATCGCCGTCGCTCCCAATCCAGGGGTAAATCCAAGAGTCAAGAAATTCACACCGTAGAGCGCCTCTTCAGCCAGTAGCGGAATGTCACAGCATAAACCCAGAATCAAGGCGCCACCAACGGCGTGACCCGACATGGCTGCAATGGTGGGAATCGGTAAGGAAAGGATGAGGCGAGGGACGTCCCCGGCAACACTGGCGATCTCGGGAAGCTCTGCCTCTACGAGAAACTCCTTGCTGGCACCGTGGAAAAAGCTGCGCTGACCACCTTCCAGAATCAGAACCCGGATCTCTGGGTCTGCCTTGATTTGGCCTAGGATCTCAGCCAGCGCGACCAGCGATGTCGTGTTTCCATAACTAGCCTCTTCGGACGAGAACCTTAGAGACACTATGCCGCCGGCTGTCCTTGTAGCTGTGAAAGGTCCCTGAGTTTCAACCAAAGCAAATCATTCCGGAAAGTCAGTGATCGAGGTAGAACGTGAACGGCAACCAGCGCCTTTTCATCGGTGTGGATTAACAGACCAGAGAGCGCCCGATTCCTCAAGGCCAGGTTCCGAGCCTGGGAAACGTTGGACAGCCTTCTCCCCGGTCAAAGCGCCTTCCAGCGTCGCGAGCCGTCGTTTGGAAAAGGTCTGCTTGAGGAGAACAACAGCTTGCTTGTAGTTGTCGGCAATGTCGGTAGCAATAGTGATCGCCCGTCTGCGCATCTCAGCACGGGGAAAGATTGAGTGAGAGATCGGCCCACCAGCGCTCCTGAGCTCGCAGCCACGGCAGAGACGCCCGCTTAAGACAAGCTCCCGAGCGAGCGCTGCACCAAGCATCTCTTCCAGCAAACCAGCGGTCGCGCCGGGCACACATTCCAGGGCCGGAGGGCTTGCACCGTAAAGGCCCTCCTCGGCAAACAGCTGAATATCACACCACAGACCGAGGATCAATCCAGCGTCGGTGGCATCTCCGGCCATCACTGCTATGGTTGGAACTGGAAGCGACAGAATGAGGCGTGGCACCTCAGCGCACATGGACCGGCTAACAGCTGCTCCCACGTCTTTTGGCAGTTCTGGGTTAATCCCTAAGGAAAAGCAATTTGAGCCTCCCTCGATGATAACCGCCTGCAGGGCGTCATCGGCCTTTAAACCATCGACCGCCTCAGCCAGCGACTCAATGAATGTGGGCCCTAAATAGGGCGACTGATCAGAAGCTATCCTGAGAGAAACCACTCGCGCTGATATTGGCGACACAGACAAACGGTTCATTCAGGCCTAACTCCAGGAATAACTGCGGTAATAGTCGCTGACCCGATCGAGTACCAGAAGCCGGTTTCCACAATAAACCTCATCGTAATGTCCCGGAACCAGTGTTCTGTCAGGCTGAAAATTCGGCAGAGCCAGGCTTTTTTCATGCTCAATTACTATCTGCTCGTAATCATTAATGTTTACCTTGCGCCGGCTGGCCAGCGCTTGCCCGATGTGGCGTCTGGCGACCGTTTCCCGAGCCTCTTCGCCGACAATCCCGCTAAAAAGCTCAGCGCAGGAGCCGGAGCCGTAGGAGTAGAACCCGACGCGGGCCCCCGGCTGCAGCGACGGTGCTGTATCCACAAGCCCGGCCAGTCCTGCATATAACGAGCCGCTGTAAACATTGCCCATCTGCTGGCAGTACACAGTTGATGGCCGCACCATCCGCTCGAAACTCGCGTTGGCCTCATCCGTGCTGATCGTCCGCTTACCAGCCTCGAGCAGCAACCTGTGTGCTCGCCGCACTAAAGGCAGAAGCGGCATGTGATAGATGACATAGTCAAAAAAGGTATCCAGACTGGCAGTTCCAGCAATCCGCTGAAAATCAGCTATGGCTGCCTCCAATAGGTCAAGGTATGCGGCCAGCGACAGACCAGGGTTTGCTCGCTCGAGTATGCCGTTAGGCCGACTGACATCATAGATTTCCCTGGACACATAAGCGTTCAGCGGTTCCAAAGCAAGAATCCGTGGGTTGGCCGCTACAACTACTGCAACGGCGGCGGCGCCCAGGGCCAGTTCCGCCGCCGCCCCAAATGTTCTTCTGACCATATCCGTCATGATTACCAGGGCCTTCTTGCCCGGATTTGCTCTTACCCAGGCCGAGGCGAGTTGGACGGCGGCGGTGCCGGCATAACAGGCGTGCTTCATCTCCAGGTTCCGACATCGAGGGTGCATCCCCAGGTGCCTGTGAACGTACGAGCTAAGCGGCTTTCCATAATCAACGCTCGATTCGGTGGCGACAACTAGTAGCTCAACGCCGCCCGGCCCGGCATCCTCAACTACCGGCCTGGCTGCATTCACAGCCAGGCTGATCGGATCTTCAAAGGCTGGTGGCAATGAGCGGCAAGTAACCTCCTGGCGGTTAGCCTCCTCCTTGCTCCACCCGCGCGCCGCCGCGATGTCAGCAGCATCCACCAGGAGGGTGCTCGGATAGACATTGAGGTCGTCTATACCAACAGTTAGTGTCATGATCCTCTCCTCAAGGTCGTGTAGTGAAAAGTTTAAAGAGCTGGATCATCCCAGCCCGCAAACAAGGATTTACGGCGGCACAAAAGCCGATCGAGATCCTGTTGAATCTGCGCTTGAAGCTCGTTGGCAATCCTGGCGACAAGTGCCCGGTCGTAAGCCTTTTCCGGCGGATAGTCCAGGTCAATCGGCCGGCCAATACTAATTAGCCATGGCACCGGCAGAGGAATGAGCATAGAAGGGAACGGCAACCAGGGAAAAGTTAGAGTTGTCGGAAAATATGGAACTCCAAGCAAGCGTGCCAGCGAACCGATGTTAATAAAGTTCGGATAGATCTCATCACCGCCTATGGTGGCAACCGGAATGATCGGGGACCGGGTGTAGATGGCTAATTGAACAAATGCTGGATCGTAAGGAAGCTGCTTGTATCGCTGGCTTAGAGTCTTGCTCAAAGCCTGGCATCCTTCCGGATAGATGCCTACTAACTCGCCTTGATCCAGCAGTCCCACCGCGTTGGTCAAACTTGCGGCTACCTGTCCAGACTGTCGTAGTAAGTCCCAGAGCCAGGGAATGGTAGACAACCACGGGTCGACCAGATATCGGACCCGCCTCTGGGCCGGGTGCAAACAGCAGGCAGCGACACAGAGCATGAGTCCATCCAGCGATATCAATCCGGAGTGGTTTCCAGCCAGGATTGCCCCGCCCTCCCGGGGGATGTTTTCCAGGCCAACCACTCGAACTTTGAAATAATCCTCAAACAAAAAACGAACAACATTTTCCAGGTTGGCGCAGGTTTCAAGCTTAAAACCAAACTTGTCTTCAGCTGCATAACGGCTGCAATAGGCCGGAAAACGCCTTTTGAAGGACTCAAGGGGAGCGCATGACTCGACCAGTTTAAGCATGGCTTTGGACTGTCCTCACCAAGGAAAGGCTAAGGTTATTCGGGCGGCTCTCAGCGATTCGCCAAGCCCAAGCAGCCAAGGAGCGGTGGACGGGAACTCAAGCTACCCGGTTATCCGCTGCTCCTGCGTTCCTGCTTTTTCTTGTAAACATGCCGATGCCGGCGAAAGGAATTTCTCGAACAGGACGACGAGATCGCCCAGGTTCTCCGCCATGGAGAACTCTGAGCGTGGCACCGTGATCCCTAACTCCTTGATCGACTTGGAAACGACATCTATCATCTCCAGCGAATCGGCCCCGAAATCACGCATACTATCCGTTTCGAGGATCTCTTGCCCACGTGCACCTTCTACGATGTCCTGCAGGTGGCATTTGATCACATTGAAAATTTCCTGGCGATTCATGGCAACCTCCACCTCCTCCTAACGTGCACGGCGACCGAACTCTGAAGAGAGCTTATTTAGTTGCTAAGGATGCCAACGGCCTGCCGCTGCCGGGTAATGATACACGATGATTCCGCATTTGGCGATGGCAAGTGTTGTTGGGCAGCGATTCGGCTGTTTCATTGCCGGTTTGCGGATGCAATAGATCCTGAGATAGTCTGGCATTCTGACAGCTTTTCGTTATGAATAGCGAAGATGGTATTTTTTCGTACAACAGTTCAGTGCTGAGGTACAACACCTAAAGATAGAATTATGACTCTCCGGCAGGCTGCCGCTCTTTCTGGATTTGCGGCGTTCTTGCACCTCCCAGCGGATGAGTTATCGGTTAAAATGTCTCATCCAAATTGCCGCCTTTACGAGGCAGCGTCGTACAGGAAAAGTGGCGGAGGCAGCCTACCTGCAGGGGTAGGCGAGGAGGAACGGCAATGATCAATTTTGACGTCCAAAGACAAATTGGGAACAAAGCTCAGTTCTGTACGTTACTAGACATCGGCCGGTGGAGAGCAGATCTACATCCTGAACGGTATTTATACACATTCTTGAACAACGGTGAGGGAGAAGCATCCAGCCTCACCTTCGGGGAGCTTGATCGCAAAGCACGTGCCATTGCAGCCGCGCTGCAGTCTGAAACTGGCGCCGGAGAGCGAGCTTTGCTCGTGTATCCGCCCGGGCTTGAGTTTATCTCGGCCTTTTTAGCCTGCCTGTATGCCGGTGTCGTAGCGGTGCCTGTCTATCCACCCAATCCGCTCAGGATGGATAGTAGCCTGTCCAGGTTGCTCGGCATCATCAACGATGCCAGACCGGTGTTGACTCTGACAACGAGCGGCCTCCTGGGAGTGAAAGATCGCTTACCGGATCTGGCCCGCCCCTGGCGTGAAATGCGTTGGCTGGCAACCGAAGCGGTGGCGGAGGAATTATCCAGCGCCTGGAAGCACCCGGCGGTGAAGAATGAGACGCTGGCCTTTCTTCAATACACATCCGGTTCCACAGCTACTCCGAAGGGGGTCATGGTAAGTCACGGGAATTTATTGCATAACCAGCTGGCAATCTATCAAGCGTACAAACAGTCAGAGGACTGCATCGGAGTAAGCTGGTTGCCTGCCTACCATGACATGGGATTGATTGGTATGCTCCTGCAGCCGCTATATGCCGGATTTCGCTTCGTGCTAATGTCACCACTAGATTTTCTACAACGGCCATTTCGCTGGCTGAGTGCAATATCAAGATATAAAGCCACTGCCAGCGGTGGGCCCAATTTCGCGTACGATCTGTGCGCCAGAAAGGTCACTCCCGAGCAGCGAGAATCTCTTGATCTAAGCAGCTGGGAGGTAGCTATCAATGGGGCGGAGCCAATTCGCAGTCAAACAATTGAAAGGTTTGTAAAGACCTTCGGACCTTGTGGATTCAGACGCGAGACCTTTTGCCCGTGTTACGGACTGGCGGAGTCCACCCTGCTGGTGACCGGCTGCTCAAGAGAGTCCCCACCTCGGGCCGTCGCAGTGGATGCCAGCGCGCTTGAGGAGCATCGGGTTGTGGAAACATCAGGCCGCGCTGGCGACGCAAGGGTGCTCATCAGTTCTGGAAGCCCCTGCCTGGATCAGCAGATAGTAATCGTCGACCCGGAAACGATGCGCCGCTGTGCGGAATGCACCGTAGGTGAGATATGGGTCTCCTCGCCCAGCGTTGGATACGGCTACTGGGGACAGGAAGAGGCTACTGAACTAGCTTTTCGGGCTTATCTAGCCGATGGCGGCAAGGGACCGTTTTTGCGCACAGGCGATCTTGGATTTGTGAAGGATGGAGAGTTGTTTGTAACCGGGCGGCTTAAGGACATGATCATTATCGGTGGCCGCAACTTTTATCCGCACGATATCGAATGGACTGTAGAGCGAAGCCACCCTGTGCTTCGGCCCGGCGGTTCGGCGGTATTTTCGGTTGACCGCGATGGTGAGGAGCACCTGGTGGTACTTGCAGAGGTGGATAGATGCTGCCAGCCCGATCCGCATTACAGTCGATCTTCTGATCTACGGGAGGCGGCGGGACAGGTAGCACACGGTCAGTCTGGCGGGCACCATCCGGATCTAGATAAGACCAACGGCAATGAACATTCCGCTGCCAAGCTTATGGAAGCGATCGTGGCTATCCGTCGTGGGGTGGCATTAGAACACGAACTTCCGGTCGATACGGTCGCCCTGCTGAAGCCCGCTACAATTCCCAAGACCTCCAGCGGCAAGATCAGACGCTATGCCTGTAAGTCGGGGTTTCTGGCGAACAGCCTGGAAGTTTTGATTTCGTCGGATGGCAAAGTTCCGAGTAAAAAGGGGAGCAGCGCACCATGTGTAACGAAAGAGATGACGTAACAACGCAGGCTCCTGAACCAGACAGTCTGGCAGCGCAGCGGTATGCTCAAGAGCCATCGACGAGGCCGAGCGCCAGGCAGATGGAGCGCTGGCTTATCGCCCGAATCTCCTCCCTGTCCGGTATAAGTGCTGCTGAAATCGATATCCGGGAGCCATTTGCTTTCTACGGGTTAAACTCGAGTGATGCGGTTGGGCTGTCTGCCGAGCTGGGAGATTGGCTCGGCTCCGTGTTTTCGCCCACACTCACTTTTGATTACCCGAGCATTGAGGCACTGGTCAATTATCTGGCCGC
>Ga0066388_100000165_pt1 | contig 25603 bp, 25 predicted proteins | sample PanSoiMetaGPlot6_FD_64539 | JGI IMG/M metagenome (GOLD analysis project Ga0066388, IMG submission 64539) | Tropical forest soil microbial communities from Panama analyzed to predict greenhouse gas emissions - Panama Soil - Plot 6 (Hybrid Assembly) | ecosystem: Environmental > Terrestrial >...
GTGATTGATCATACCAGGATGAAGCTTGTCGCGATTGAACATGGCATTCGATCCGGACATGTCCGGGACGGAGCTGGTGCCCTTTTGGATATTCTCAAATCTCGTCTTTCGATCTACGCAAAAACGCACCAGGACAGGCTCGTCGAGTAGCAGCTGTTCTATGCTCTTAATTGCCGGAGAATTGCTCCCCCTCGCCGATTCTCTTCGACCTGCTGCTTTCGTGCTCATTGCACAAGTTGACAGCCGACCATCCGCAATCTAAGAGTTCAGGTTTAAAAAGGGCAATCAGGCTTTGCGAACACCCTTCCCATTGCGTGTGAACGTCCAGGACTGACCTTCGTAAGGCTGGTAGTGCAGGTTCCCGGCGCTATCGACCCGCATCTTCCCGTCCCATACTGTGCCCGTGTCCTTGTCGACCCAGGCTTCCCTTCCCTGTTTATCAACAGTGCGTTGCCAATGCCCGAGGTGGCCGTCTATTTGGTCGAGATTGCCGCTCTCGTCGTAATGAAACTTCCGGGGACGAGCGTCTTGTCCAATTGCGTAAACCACGTTTCCATTGGGATCCTCCTTGACAGACCCATCTGCGAGGGTTCTGGTTTTCACCCCATGCAAAAGGTCTATGGCTTTGTCAAGCTTTTCCCCCGAAAGATGCTGCTTAAGGTCGTCTTCCAGTTTGTCCCCATAGGCCTTCTTAAGCCTCTCGAGCTGCCGTTCGGTCATCCCCTCCAGCAACTTCACCACCCGGTCACCATCCCCGTTCTCGATGTCCTGCGACAACTCTCTTGCCTGCAACAGCGCATCCCGCCGCGCCAGCAGCTTCTCATCCTCTGTCTCCACTCTCTCCACCAGCATCAGGGCCGTCTCCAGCTCCTTTCCTGAAAGGTGCTGCTTGAGGTCATCTTCCAGTTTCTCGCCATATGCTGCCTTAAGCCTCTCGAGCTGCCGTTCGGTCATTCCCTCCAGCAACTTCACTACCCCGGCACCATCCCCGTTCTCGATTTCCCGCGACAGCTGTCTGACCTGCATCAGTGCATCCCGCCGAGCCAGCAGCTTCTCGTCCTCCGTCTCCACTCGTTCCACCAGCTCCAGCGCCTTCTCAAGCTCCTTCCCCGAAAGGTGCTCCCTGAGGTCGTCTTCCAGCTTCAGGCCATACGCTCCCTTAAGCCTCAGAAGTTGCTCATCCGTCATCTCCTCCAGCATTTTCACCACCTGCGCCCCATCTCCATTCTCGATCGCGTGTTTTAGCTGCCTCGCCTCCAATAGTGCATCCCGTCGCGCAATCAAGTCATCTGCCGAGGTATCACCACCAGTTGCGAGCACGCTTCCATCTCCAGAACCACTGCTGTCTCCACCGGCTAGAAAGTAGTGGTGAGAGTCTGACTGTGTGCCTGTGATGTCTGTCAGCTTTGACGGAGCAATGGACTCAACGCCGCTCGGGAGGTTGTCCATCTGTGCATGACTCACCGCTCCCAGCTCCGACAATTCGATTCCCGGGAGCACACCGCTTGTCTCTAGAACCCTGGACGCATGTGGGTCTGGCGCAACAGCCCTCACCTGCTCGTATACTCCATTGCTGCGTTGAAGGACCTCGTCCCGCAGCCTATCTGGTTCGCGAGTCAACTCGTTTTCTGTCGCTGGATCTGAAGGCTTGTCGTTGATCATGCTACCCTCCAATATTCCCGGGAGCGCCAGGTCATAAACTGAGGAAACCACGAAATTGGGCGGGCCTGCCCAAGGGTTTTCGCTATAAATGTTATAGAGAATTACTCTCCACAACAATTGACCAAGGTAGTTTCGGACGGTGAACGTGGTTGGCGGTGTGAGTGCGCGTGACCATTCCATTTGAATACTCTCCTGATGAGAATGCTCGAAGGCGTTGCCCCTCTTGTGGCCCGTCAAATTCTTTTGAAACTCGAAATGCTCGGGTTTCGCTGGGCATTTCCGGGTGAGCCAGGAGCGCCATTTGCCTTCCTGGATTTTTTTGAAGTGCTTGCGGTACACTACAGGTCAAGAGTTGTGTTCACCGGCGCTGAGCGCGTGGTGAATTGTATTCAGTAGCTCAAGTGTCTGGCTGCTAGTTACTATTCTATTGTCAGCCCTATGGTGAGGCTGTGCCATCATGTCTAGAACATTCATGCTGTTTGCAATAACGGTTGTCTTGGTCGGCACGATACTGGCAGTGCCCCTGATTGCTTCGGCCGGTGCCGTAACAAAATCTCGGGGTCGTTTGGAACATTGCGATCTATATCTGATTCATTCGGACGGTGAGAAGGAATGGGTGGGTACGCTTGCTGACAGCAGCTCGATACCTGATGGAGACCTTGAGGCATGCATGCCAACGTGGTTTGTGACAGTAGATGTTGTGCGGAGGCTCGATCAAAAACATATCGGCTCCCTTGCACTGACTGACTCAATCGGCACGGATGAGCTCAAAGCACTGGCGGGTTGCAAGGTCAAATCCGTAGATCTCAATCCTCTTCCGACGACTACTCCTGTCTCGATGGTGCCTCCTATGAAGACCCTGGAGAGTCTCTCGCTCCATTCGGAGAACCCTTATGAAGTCGCTGATCTAGAACGGTTTCCTGATCTGAAAGGATTTCGCACTATCTTAATGAGCCCATCTCATACTGCAAAACTACTACTCTCAGCCCCAAAGCTTGAGGCTGTTCGTTTAGATCTTGGTTCAGATACTCCGGATTCTTTGATTCCGATACTCAACTCTTTGCCGAAACTTAGGAGTCTTCAGCTGCCATGGAGTAAAGATGTAGCACCACTCCTGAAGCTTAGCCACTTGAACCAGATCCATATAATTGCGTCGACCTTCAAACCAAGCGATTGTGAACGCATGGATATCCCACAGCTGTCTAAACTCAACTGTGCGTTATCTCTGGAATTCTATGGAAATATGACACTATGGACCAACGATAAGACTTGGAGTCAGATAGCAGGATTGACGAATCTTGTATCGCTCTCAGTCAGCGATAGTTCTAGAAAGCTGGGCGCAGAGCACCTTCAGGGCCTTACCGCCATGCCCGACACAACCAGGATATCAATGCATCTGAGCTTTCTCCCGCTTACGACTGATGTAATGGCAAGCATCTCCAAGATTAAGGGTTTAGATGAGCTTTTCCTACTGGAGCCAGCTGTCGAAGACAAGCTCTTTCAGGTTGGTCTACCCTCTGGCTTAAAGAAGCTGGTCATTACCGCTGGAAATGCCCCCGCTTTCGGCAGGCTAGATAGATACCCGGAGCGACTTCCCAGATATGGCCCCGATCCGCTGATGTTGTCTGAGGCTAATTCAGCCGGCGTCCTAGGTAACACAACATTGTTGGCAGCGTCAAAATGTGCTGGCTTACGCGTACTGAAGCTCAGAGTCCCGAAGGCTGACAGGACGGGACTCGACTCGCTGAAAAATCTGAAACATCTGGTTTTCCTTGGACTCGACCTGGCTGATTCATCGCTGAGCAAGGAGACATGTGATTCCCTGGCGGCATTACCAGCTTTGCAGTCGCTCAATCTTAGCTCCTCTACGATTACTGACGCAGGACTGAATAGGTTGAAAGGCGCTAAGCGCCTTCGAGTTCTCGATCTGACTCATACCAACATCACGGATGTCGGTGCCGCACATCTGGCAGCTTATCGTTCGCTGCAGGAGCTGTCCCTGAGAGATACAAAGATCAGTGTTGCTGCGCTCAAGTCGCTGTCCAAACTAAAAACATTACGATTTTTGGAGCTGTCTGGAACAAGCATCGACGCGGCCGCAAAAAATGAAATTGTCGGTCTATTCCATGCTATACCGGGAATCAAACTGCACATGGATCAGCTTGATCACGACTCCATCCATTCCCTGCAAAAACTGATTAGGGACGACAACCACAGCTATATCTATGGGCAATTGGAACTAGGTCCCGACTAAACTGGCCAGTAGCATGTCCAAACCCACTTGTTATTGTCCAACCAACCTAGGTCTTGGGCAGGTTCGCAACAATCAATGATAACGCATCTTTGGCTTCAACTGAGTCCAGGAGAACTCCGTTCCGGTCAAAGACCCGATAAACTATGTTGCCAGAGGCACCGGAAAGTGGCTCGACATAAGGATATTGCTTCCAGTCACCGTTGACTCTGTCACTAAAATGGAGGACGTCGTGGCTGAGGACAGGGTACAGTTTGCACAGTGACGGATGTCTGGATGCGGCCGCAACAAGTTGTTGCTGGCGCCGAATACATTCTCCACCAGACAGTCTTTCCGCTTCTATGTAGTTGAGTAACTCCTGCCATGCCAGCGCAACACGTTGATCCTCGCTCAATTGTTGCCACTTCAGCGCCCACTCGTTTAGAATCAAAAACGCATAGTCGTTACATAGCTCAGAAATGTCGACTTCATCGGCCAGCCATCTATGAATCACCGGTGCGATCAAAGACAGCTGATCAGTTGCGCCTTGCGCGGCGGTCAAGTGCTCGTTTGACAATTTGAGCAGAAATTGCCTTTCATGCAATGCCATTGCACACTCCGCTGACCGAGCGGAGCTGGAAGCAGAGGCGTACCAACGCGAGCCACTATCGAGAGTCTCATGGAATCCGGTAACAACCACGTTGGAACCAAGCTCGAGCAAGTGATTGCGAATGCTTGTAGCTAAGCTACCGTCATTCATAACATCAGGATAATGTCGACTAATTCTGCGGTCGTCATAAGAACCCCAAGGAGCCGGTACCTCTAACATAGTCTAAATTCCTTCTCGCTATGTGCATCCCTTCTATACCCAAACATAGCACCCCTGAGCACGGCCTTATCGATTGGTTGCACCATCGGTAAGGCTTCTGCTCCGAATGCAGATGTCTTCTTATGTTGCCTTAGTTGGGGCCATGGGCAGGCACAGGCGCGCTACAGCGTGACGAGATTCACCCGCCCGCAGCCCCACTACGGAGATCGATTTCGGCAAGATGGGCGGAAATCGACCCCCTCAATAATCTTTAGCAAGAACGCAAGAGTTCCGGGGAACTACGTCCGCATTGTTAACACCCTCTCCTGTCAATGCTCTCCGGCTCTTGTGGTCCAGGAATGAATCATTATCATTCATTCTCAGCGCCCGAAGCTCACAATATGTGTCTCTTATCGAAGTCACCGAAGCACCTTTCATTCAAGCGATCATGGACATTGAAGTTCCATGCATGGTGTTCGGACATGCAGTTCTACTGGGCGATGCGGCATTCTTATTGCGCCCACACACAGCAGCAACCACGGTGAAAGCAGCTGCTGACGCTATAGCACTTGGACATGAGCTACGGGCGACAAATAAGTTGGACGAGGCGCTTGCGCAATGGAATGAAAACCAGATGGAATTTGGGGCAAAACTTTTGGACTATGGCCTCGCTTTGGGCGCGCGCTCCCAGGGCGTCTCTCCTCGTCCCTTGCAAGCAGCGTAAAAGAAGGGCAAGCACAAACCTACATGGGTGGTTAGGTCTCACACAAAGAGGAACATCGAACGCATTGTCCAACAATTAGCTTCGATCGCATTCTGCCTTGATGGCAGGCTTCGATGATGCAGCTGTCGCCCCGTCGCTAAAGCTACCCCTGATCTCTAACATGATCCGATCTTCTTCATGCAGATTGACCTCTTCGCCTCGCGTGGCTGCCTGCGTGACCAAAAAGCCTCCCGGAAGTCCGCTAACAGCGCCCATAAGCATGCCCTTGAGGCGCTTATGTTTGGGTTCTATCTCGGACGGGGAGAGCACCAGGTTCGGCTTGGCGGCTCCCATCGCTGCGCCTGCTATCGGCGCCGCGAAAGGCGATATGAGAAGGCCGGCTCCGAGCGCAAAGCCGCTGACCACCAGCGGTTTTGTCTCCTGCTTCAAAGCGGTTAGTATGGTTGGCCGGATCTGCCCTTTGTTGTTGACGGACAGCGGGCCGGCGCATCTCCATGGGCTGACCACTGGAGCCCGGTAATGCGGTACAGCAATGATTGGGATTTCCTGTCCGCTACTGGTGACGATTGCGTCGAACTGTAGTCCTATGCACCCGCTAGAGCGAAACCATCGCTCGGGCGAAACCTTGGCTACAAGCCTGCGCCTTGCCCCTTGAGAGTAAGTGACGCGACCGATCAGCTCGGCTCCTTCTGGCACGAAAATCCGGCCACCAACTTGCATGTCGTGAGCCAGCTTCGCGCGAACCATGTCACCAGTTTGAGCCGTCTTGCTGCTGAGCGGCGTCTCGATCGTAACCGGAATCAGCGTTCCGATTGGTATGTCTACGGTCTGCGCTTCCGGAGTTGCTACTTGCCCGGGAGAGTAATCCAAGTGAGCGTCCGAAGGTAAGATTGCCTTGTCGGGCATTGGCTGACCATATGCACGGTCAAGGCCCAGAACTGGCGACAATAAAAGTATCGCCAGCGCAATCACCCTGGCTGCTCTCATCTATGCTTTCTCCGTCTCCCTATCTCCCCTCATAACACAAATTCCATTACCGCGCTTTGACCCACCACTTGAGGTCACGCTGCTGGTGTACTCTTCTATGGAGGAAGAGGCAGACGGCGGATCCATCAAGTCGGTTTTCGGAAGCGAGCGGAACGACGTGTCGAGGAACACAGATCGATCTGATCCGACGGCCACTCAATGCCAGCCAACCACCGACTCATCGAGAAACGGGAGCTAGACAAATACAGGCTTTAAGGCATTAAGCGGTCAGGAGACCAGGCGTTCTCAATCGGGGGAATATTCGGCCGAAGGAACTCCATGCCGGCACCCAGAGATTGGAAGAAAGCCAGCCGGTCAGACCTCATTTCGGCCATGGTACTCCAGCAGCTTGATCAGATGCTGTCGCAGTACTTCCCATTCCGGCTCCGATAAAGGTGACAAGAATCTCTGTTGTTGCTTCTGGGCAAGCCTGCTGGCCTTCGATAACGTCTTGCGACCCCGGGGCGTCAGAAAAATCAGATTGGCCCGTCGATCGGCAGAACTAGGTTGGCGGATGACCAGTTGCCGTTCTTCTAAGCCGTCAACGAGTTGCACCATAGTCGTTCTGTCAATGTTGTGCTTGGTACAGAGACCCTGTTGCGTAGATGGGCCTCCGGCGGCTAGAAGCTTGAGCAGCCCCATCTCCTGTGGCGAAAGCCCCAGCGGTTGCAACGCTTCAGACACCATCTCTCTTATTATTCGAGCGGCCCTGTTCAGGAGGAAGCCGGCGCTGTCAGAAAGGCTGGCCGGCACGGGTTCTATTCCATCCGGATTGGTTTCGCTTTCGTGCCTGGCCATTACTCTCTCCGCAATCCAAATAGTTAGGAATGCTGAACATTTGATCTTAGAGTAGGCTAATTATTACCAATTAGGGATAAATATTAGATACGATTAATGAATCCTGCACGAACATTTCGAGCCTCCCGTCGTCTTCAGGCTCAACAGCAATCTTTCGTCCTCACCAACGGAAGGGGGTCGAGCTTATCGATCTTCTCTGATTACTGCGCCCTGTTTAGGTAACTCAATCGGTTGAAGTCCAAAGATGCTCACAGAGGGCGATTCGCGCAGCCCGGGTTTGAGGGGCTGAACAGACTTACAAGGAGAGAAGACCATGAGATTTGTAGCACTCATTGCCAATTCCGCGGCACTGCTTGGGATACTGACTGTTATCGGTAGCGCACCCGCCGACGCCCACCACGACTGTGGTCTCGGTGGGAATGGCGGTGGTGGCTGGCACAATGGGCTGGGACTGGGTTTGAACGGAGTCCCAACTTCTGGCCAGAATGTTGGCTGGCGTCAATTGCTTGGCTTGGGTTCCGGTTTCAACGGTGACCCATACCGGTTTCAGAATATCGGCTGGCGGCAGCGCCTTGGCTTAGGTTCCGGTTTCAACGGTGACCCATACCGGTTTCAGAATATCGGCTGGCGGCAGCGCCTTGGCTTAGGTTCAGGCTTCAACGGTGGTCTCATCCAGCCGGTTGGCTGGGGCAATCGACTTGGTCTTGGCACCGGCTGTAGCGCGGGCAATCATTTGGGCAGCCTTAACGGCTATGGGAACGGCTATGGGAACGGCTATGGGAACGGCTACGGGAACGGCTACGGGAACGGCTACGGGTACGGAAATGGTTCATTCATCAACGGTATCAGCCCGTATTCCTATGGACCGGGAGGGCTAGACCCTTATATCAACCGCAACGCCATTTTGGGCCAACTGGGCGAACGGCAGCTACGGATACAGCAACTGCTCAGTTCTGGCAATCTGAGCCAAGACCAAGTGAGCAGGCTGGAAGATCGTCTGCGTAGAATTCAGAGGGAAGAGAATGCCATAAGTTCAAACAGTCCCGGGATGTGGCAGAGCATCAGGAATTTCTTCCGTGGCTATTGACCAGCAGAAGAACCTGAGGGATGAAGTACATGGACGGAGGGAGAATGCGTAGAGGTTGGCTCTCGGAGATCTGTTTCACCGATCACATGTGCTTGCGTTGGACCTGGGGCAGCTTTATGGGGTATTTCACAAAACGGTCACAGGTCCTCACCTAGGATCACTGTGTGCTTAATCTAAGCTGCTCTGGGGGGTAGTTGAGGAAAACCAGAAAGGTGCAGATTATGAACGTTATCATTCGCAATGCAGGGCCCGTTGTTCTAGCGATAGTATGCTCGCTGTCGCTTGTGCACGGTGCACACGCATTCAAGAGCTCTTCATCTTATGATGCCCAAACCTATCATCGCCGGCCGGTGACCCTGCACCAGTACCTCTCTGACCACCCGAAGGTGCGGGCAGCCACGGTCGGCTCTGGGGTCGGTGCGGCTGCCGGTGCGGTGACCGGACTGGTGACCGGGCGTGGCGTGCTCAGGGGCGCCGTATTAGGCGCGGGAACGGGCGCTGGAGTCGGGCTCGTTCGTTCCTCTCAGGTCATGGGTCGACACCCGATTGTAAATGACGTCGCTACAGGGTCTGTCATTGGTCTGGGGCTCGGTCTGACTGGCGGGCGCAACCACGGTACGGCCACACGCACCACCGCAGTTGGTGCGTTAGTCGGACTCGGTGCCGGGCTGTTGATTCACGGACTGTGAGCAGGTAATGGTTCTGGCATTCTGAACAGAGTTTCCTGGCTGAGGTGCAAAGCAAATGTCTAAATATGTTCTGGCGACAATGGTGGCAATTTGTGCGTTGATCGGCCCTACGACTGCTGGCGCTCAAGCTCATCACGGCTGCTACAGCGGATATGGAGGAGGTTGGGGCGGCCGGGGAACGGTAATAGATCGCCTGGTCGGAAACGGAGGATATGGATGGGGATGGGGCGGCAGTGGATATAGAAGCGGCTGGGGCGGCCGGGGAACGATCATCGACCGTCTGGTGGGTAACGGCGGCTATGGCTGGCCTCGCTACGGCGGCTACCCTGGGTTAGGTGGCTACCCTGGCTACGGAGGCTATCCAGGCTACGGAGGCTATCCCGGCTACGGCGGCTATCCGGGCTACAGCAGCTATCCTGGCAATAGCTGGTGGGGACATCACCATAAGGACTTCTGGGGTGGAGGGCGCGGCTATTTCCGGCATCACGGCCATCATCGCGGGTGGCGCTAATCTGAGATTCTTTATCCGCGGATGTCCCTGACCTGGGCTGGCCGAATGAGGCCCGGTTGGCAATTGTTCGCCCAGCCCAGGACGCCTGTCACTGGCTTCACCATCGGCTCCTGACGGGCCAGCTGTCCCTTCGTCCCGACATTTTCCTGTATTCTCATTAACAAGGAATTCGGCGGCCGGTTCTTGTTTGCTGTCGTGCCGGAGTTTCAAGGTGATCAGACAATGATAGGGGTCGTGGGAGCTACTGGCTTTACTGGGAGACTTGTGGCCTCGCGGCTGCAGGAGCTGAATGCACAGTTCTGCCTCCTGGGACGAAGTCTGCCCAGACTTGAGAAGATCGCCAGCGAGATCCGGGGCGTTCCCACAAGGAGAATAAATGTTCTCGATTCCTCCACATTTGGCGCTCTTGAGGGCTGCGATGTGGTCATAAATTGTGCAGGACCTTTCATCCAACTGGGGGAGCCAATTGTGCGCGAAGCCGTCGCTCGCCGCATTCACTACCTAGATACGACCGGTGAGCAGGCGTTCATCAAGCTCGCGTACGATAAGTATGGCGCGTCAGCCCGCGAGCAGCAGATCGCCCTCGTTCCGGCATGTGCATTTGAATACGCACTGGGCGATGCAGCGGGCACACTCGTTCTTGAACAGTTGCCTGATTGCGATACTTTGGAAATTGTCTATTGGGTCGAAGGTATGCATGCTAGTGCCGGGACAAAGAAGAGTGCAATTCTCGCGATGACATCCCCCGGCTTTCAGTTGTTGGACCAGAAGCTTGTTGAGCTGCCACCGGCGGCAATCATCCGCCGGTTGGAGATTGACGGCCGGTCGCGATGCGCTTTTTCCTTTCCCGGAGGAGAGGTCCTGATGTTGCCAATGCATGCTAGTATCCATTCCGTGGCCACACTGATAGCATTGGATCTGCCTCAAGCCCTGATCAGCAGTCTTGCCACAGCAAGCCGAATCCTGCTGAAAAGCGGGCTTTCCAAGATTGTGATCGCGTTGGTGGATGCTCTGGCAGGGGAGCCGACCACAGAGCAGAGGATTTCCACACGCTTCACCATGGTCTGCACGGGCTCTAGCTCAAGCGGCTCCCGGCAGCTCACCATATCTGGTGCCGATCCATACTGGGTCACTGCAGCTATCGTGGCTGGTCTTGCTGGTCATCTGGACAGGCACCAACCAGTCAGGGGCGGTGCGCTGTCACCAGCAATGGTAGCCGGTGCAGAGTTAATTCAGAACATAACGAGCAGCGTCGGCGTCAGTTGGACGGCACAGTAAAGCAGGGTCTTCAGGTCCTCGCTTGATTAGCCTAGTACGTACTTATCAATTGCTGTCCCGGATTTCGCAAGATCCAGTCCCAGAGGTTGCTAGCATGGACAACCGGAAATGCGCCCATGGCCATAAGCATGAGTCCGACTGCCGCAAGACCTAAGGACAAGTACCAGACAGCCGGTCGCTTGAGGAGTGCAGCGACTGCGCACAGTGAGATTGCGATCTGGAATGCGGCGACGCTCAGGGCATAGGATTCGTGCCGTTCAAGATCCTCTCCGGCCGCACGTTCAAGCCGGCGAGCTGTGCCTTCACTGTCGAGTTGATCCTTGCGCAGTCTTTGAAGCTCGTCGTCGATATCTACTGGTACCGGTTTGTGAAGCGACTCCAGGATAGTCTCAGTCCCTTGCTCAATATGTCGTTTGGTGGACTTCGACTGATAGAGTCCCCACTGGTCGTTGGCGTGGATCTGGGACAGCATTCCCTCATTGGCAAGCCAGTTGCCCTGCATGGCCGCAATCGCAGCCAGAGCGGAAAAAATGCCGGCGGAAAGCGCTACCTGACTGAACCAGCGACGCTCCCTGTCCTCCCGTCCTTGCTCGCGGCTAGACTCCTTATCGAGCCGTTCAACAGCCTCGCGAACTCGCTCTTGCAACTCTTGGACTTCTACCTCAAGTTCTTCGCTCATAACCGATACCCTGGCGAGGATGCCAATATCCCGTCGTCTGTACAGCCTGTTTTAATTAGACGTTCTCATTAGCTCATGGTTCCAAAAGGGCCTTTATTGGCATTTGCTCGTCAGGCAAGCGCTTGCGCGCTAGGGTCCAGTTGGGGCCGCGGGTTTAACCCTTGACTACGTGTTTTCCCCAGTGACGTAACACCGGCCCAACCCATACGATCCGGCGCGTCACATGTACCTGTGCTCACGGACATTACCAACATGACGCAGTCTTTTGAGAGCCCGCTCCATAGCGTGACGGATCAGCCCTTGACCTTGTCTGAAAAAAATGCTGCCGGCGCCCATGACGCACTCTGGATGTCGGCATATTCACCTGACTCCACGAATCTGTCTTCTCAGTCATTTGTTCATGCATCAGACCAGCAGCCCCAGCAGCAGGGTCAGCAGCAGAGCGGTGACCTGGCGCAGCAGAACGGTGACTTAACGCAGCAGGGACTTGGCCTGGCGCAGCAAGGACTGACTGATATCAATTCTGGAAACGAAGCCAATGGAATCGTCGAATTGATGCAAGCAGCCCAGCTGGACCCAAGCATCCTTAACGATCAAACTTTTCTCAGTGCTCTGCAAACAGCACTTGATCGACAAACAACACATTCCAATGGGCAGTCAGGGGGCACGGGAGACTCATCGGATGCAGGCGCCAGCGCTCAGCCACCGGCCGACACCGGCGACCCGTCGGATTCAGGCGCCAGCGCCCAGCCGCCAGCCGACACCGGAGACCCGTCGGATACAGGTGCCAGCGCTCAGCCGCCGGCCGACACCGGCGACTCATCGGATACAGGTGCCAGCGCTCAGCCGCCGGCCGACACCGGCGACTCGTCGGATACAGGCGCCAGCGCTCAGCCGGCAGCCGACCAACAGGCGGAGCAGCAGGGGCTAGCGCTCGAACGGGAGGGCCTCGCAGACATCAGTTCCAACCACAAGGGAAAAGGCGTGGTTGAGCTGATGAAAGCCGCTCAGCGTGACCCAGCGATCCTCAAAGATCGGAATTTCATGGCGGCTTTGCAGACCGCACTCAGGGCCGGATCGGCCAGGCCTGCGGCAGCCCCGACAGGCGGACGCGCCTGACGACTGGGAAGTCACCGAGCTGCCCGTTCGGGGTTGAGTGGGCAGGAGCTAGAGCGTGTGAGCTTCCTCACTGATGCGCATCGGGAGAGGGTCCGGTTGTTACCGTGCTGCTCTTCCATGACTCTTTGTCTATCTTCCAACTGCCGCTCTCCCGAACCAGGGTCACAGACCCTTCTGTCTTTTCCTGCGCATTTGGCAGGGCAGCCTTGGTTGGAGCGGCTTCCTGGCTGGAATCACTGGTGGCAAGCGTCAGGGTGGCATGATCCCCATCAATTTTCTCTGAAGTAACCTGCACCACTTTTGGTGTCAGATCCTTGATCATGCCAAACATCATAGGCTTCATATCGGCCGGCGTCGTCTGAATCTCATCGTTCACTTTCTTGCTCATGAAGGAAGCGACCGCATCGATGGCTTGAGCCGTCTGCAGAGCTTTGTGATACTCCAGGTACACCGTCGTCGGCGAGGCTTCCCCGGCGATGGCTGCGCCGGCCAGCAACACGGCCAGCGCGGCTGAAAGTATTCCGGATGCCAGCAACGCCGGAAACAGATCCCGGATGGCAAAACTGATCGAGCGATTCATAGAAATACCCTGCTGTATAGGGACAGAAACGAGGAATTAAGATTAGTCGGTTTAAGCAGGGAAAGCAAGAACCGGCAAACTTGACAGGCAAGCGCCGAAACAGCTCTGGCACGTACTACTGACTGAAATACTTCCGGAGCCGCTCGTAGGTGGTTCTCAGCTCCTCCGGCAGAACTCTTGTCTCACCGATGACCGAAACAAAGTTTGCATCACCGGTCCACCTGGGCACCACATGCAGGTGGATATGCTCAGAAATGCCCGCTCCCGCGGACTGCCCGAGGTTCATGCCAATATTGAAGCCGTCAGGGTGATATTCATTTTCCAGCGCTCGCTGCACCTTCTTGGTTAGCTCAATCATCTCTGTTGTCGTAGGCTCATCGAGCGGAGCGAGCGATGCCTGGTGCTGATACGGCACTATCATCAGGTGTCCGCTCGTATAAGGAAACAGATTGAGGATGACGAAGTTCAGCGAGCCCCGATGAAGGATCCAGTTCTGCTCGTCCACACCTTCTGTGAATACCTTGCACAAGATGCAAGCAGGTTCACTGCTCACGGTTGTAATGTACTTGTAGCGCCACGGGCTCCAGATGTGATCCATTTGTGACACCGGGCAGGGGACAGCACAGACAGATTATATGTCGGGTAGGCAGTCCGACCACAAGGCTCAGCCTATCCCAGAAAGCGCAGTCCTGGACAGAACAACCGTCACAGCTGGGCCGATCAGCGTCAAGACATTCGTGACGAAATTGGGTAAGATTGCCTTCATTCTTGCCGGAGGCGATTGTCAGGAAGCATGGAAGTCACCTGTTTTGGTGCTGCCGGTGAGGTGACGGGATCCTGTTATCTCGTAGAAACAGGCTCGGACAGGGTCATAGTTGACTGTGGAATGTTTCAGGGCTCGGAAAGGATTGAGCGCCTTAACAAGATTCCGCGGGCTTTGATAAGGAAGCCGGTTGACGCGGTGGTTCTTACCCATGCGCACTTGGACCACTCGGGTAGACTGCCCTTATTCGTCAAAGGTGGCTACAAGGGGCCCATCTATGCCACGCAAGGAACAATTGATATCGCCAGGCTTATTCTCAACGATGCGGCTAGACTGCAGGAGCAGGATGCCGAAAGAGAAAGCCGCATGCGACAGCGTGCCGGGCTGCACCCGGTAGAGCCGCTCTACACCGAAAGAGATGTGGAGCGTGCTTGTCAGCAGATGCGTGCCCTCAACTACAACGAGTGGCGCGAAATAGCTCCGGGGATCAAGGTGCAAGTGGTGGAGGCCGGGCATATCCTGGGGTCATCGAGCGTGGAGCTCGCAGTCATAGACAAGGGTGGAGACCGCAAGATCGTCTTCTCCGGAGATCTGGGCCCGTTCGGAGCACCGATACTTCGCGATCCGTCACGCATCGAGCAAGCCGATACTGTCTTCATGGAATCGACCTACGGAGATCGCGATCATCGCCCCCTTGAAGAGACTGTCGACGAGTTTGAGCAGCTCATCAAGGGTGCCGTGGACAGGAAGGGGAAGATTCTGGTGCCCACCTTTGCCGTGGGGCGAGCACAGCAGATCCTCTACCACCTGGCCGGGATTTTCCGCAAGGGCAGCATCAAGCCGTTTCCCATCTACCTCGATAGCCCGATGGCAATAGCAGCCACTGAGCTGTACTTGAAGCATACTGAGTTAATGGACGAAGAGGCAACAGCGCTGAGAAGCTCAGGTCAGTTGAGGCGTGACCTGGCCACACTTACCACCTGTGAAACCGCTGACGAGTCGCGAGCGCTCAACAGCAAAGAGGGACCGTGCCTGATCCTTGCTGGAGCCGGTATGTGCAATGCCGGCCGCATTCTGCACCACCTCAAGCACAATCTGTGGCTTCCCAGTACAGTTGTGATAATTGTCGGCTATCAGGCTAGAGGCTCGCTCGGGCGGCTTCTCGTGGAAGGGGCGCCCAGAGTCAAGATATTTGGCGAGACCATTGTTGTGCGCGCAACGGTACGCGGGCTCGGCGGCTTCAGTGCTCATGCCGGACAATCGGATTTGCTCCGATGGCTTGAACCAATGGCTCGTCATAGTCCCCGTCTGATTTTAACCCACGGTGAAGACCATCCGCGTCATCAGCTGGCGGACAAGGTTCGGCAGCTCTACAGCCTCGAAGCCCAGATTCCCAAGATGGGAGAATCCGTTCAGGTCTAGTGCACTGCCTGGCTGAGCACGATCCCAGCTGTTCTCAGAGGAGGTCCTAATGGCGAGCGGCGGCGGGCGCCAGTAGATCCGGCACCATTACCCAATTGACGGACCACCTTCTGCCCTCGCGTTTCAGGCACACGAGACCGGCATAACAGAAGCTTACGACGCCGGTCTCAGGATCTCCTGTTACTAGCAAACTGGCAAGACGGCTGAGGAACGGGAGGTGGCCAACCAGCATCACCGTGTCTTCTTCATCGATCAGCGCTGCCGCTATCGGGCGAACATCGTCATTGGGGTTCAGTCCGGATAGGTCGATGGCACGCTTTGGTGGCTGCAGCCGCTCGGCTAGGAGCTGTGCGGTCTGCTCTGCGCGTCTCTTCCCGCTGTGCCGGATTTGCCCCACCTTCAGGCCGACCTGCTCTGCCCATGCTGCCATTCGCCTCACTGCTTCTGCTCCCTGCTCGGTGAGCGAGCGCTCTGGATCTTCAGCTTCCGACTTTGACTCGCCGTGTTGCACGAGAATGAGTTCCATGGTCTGAACCTCCGCTCAATCGAAATTTTCAACGTGAGTCCCCTCTTAAGGATTCCCCTGGATACCGCTGATAGCCACCAGATCCTGGCTCAATTGCGCCAACCGGTCTCCGCAGCTGGTTCGGACCCGGCGCGGAGCGTCCGCCTGATATCCGACTTTTAAAAGGCCATTGTTACCGCACAGCTCCTGCTTTGTTCGCCAAATATTTCCTGAAGCGCTCCTTGTCCGTTGCCTTCATGTAGACATCCTCAGGGTCAGCTTTGCCAGATTGGACGAGCTTCTCCAGTGAGTCGTCCATCATTTGCATTCCCCTGGCTCCGCCCCCCTGTATGATCGACTTGATCATGTTAGTGTTGCCTTCACGAATCGAATTCATCAACCCAAGCGTGGCAACCAGCACCTCCGTCGCTGCGCATCTGCCCTTGCCGTCGGCGGCCCTTATCAGCAGTTGGGCGACAACTGCCGCAAGCGAGCCAGCCAGCATGGTCCGCACCGCAGACTGCTGGGAGGCCGGGAAGACGTCGACGATCCTGTCGATCGTCTTAGCTGCAGAGTTCGTGTGCAACGTTCCGAATACCAGAAAGCCCATGTCGGCTGCAGTCAGAGCCAGGCGGATCGTTTCCAGGTCTCTCATCTCGCCAACCAGAATGACATCAGGGTCCTGACGGACTGCATCTCGCAATGCCTCATCAAAGCCGGTACAGTGCCGGCCCACCTCTCGGTGAGTGATCAGCGATTTCTTGGGCGAATGTACGAATTCCACTGGGTCTTCAATTGTCACAATGTGTTTGGCGTACCGCTCGTTGATCTCATTAATGATTGCGGCCAGGGTAGTTGACTTACCGCTGCCGGTCGGGCCTGTGACCAGAACCAGACCTCTCTCATAGTCAGCAAAAGTCCCGAGCACCGGCGGCAGATTGAGCTCGCTAAGCGCCACGATCTTCTCCGGAATCATCCTGAATACGGCTGCTGGTCCATTCTTCTGCACGAAGTAATTGCAACGGAATCTGGCCACACCTTCAAGCGAGTAGGCAAAGTCCAGATCGCGATCCTTGGTGTAGGTCTGGCGCTGGTCCTCGCGCAGAATCTCGGGCAGCCACTCCCACAACGCCTCAGCGGTGAACACCGGATAACCGGGTATCGTTGTAATGGTCCCGTGAATGCGCATCTTGGGTGGTTCGCCTACCACCAGATGAAGGTCCGAAGCTTTTCTCTCTTTGATAAGTCTGAACAGGCTGTCGAGTCTCGTCATGGTTCCTCCGTCCGTCAAAAATAAATCTCGCCTTCACCGACGCGTCGCTTAGCCACATCTCGAGCCACTTTCCCAGCCCTGACCAGATCGCCAATGCTCTGGGCCAGTGTGATCATGCCCTGCGCCTTTCCCATCTGCATGACTTGTGGAATCTGGAATGTCTTCTGATCCCGGATCATGTTTGCAACGGCTGAGTTAATAAACAAGAGCTCATGGGCCACGACCCTGGACTTGCCGTCCACGGTCGGCAGTAGAAGCTGGCTGAATACAGCCTGCAGAGACTCGGAGAGCATGGTTCGAATTTGGGCCTGCCTGTCTGGAGGAAAACTGTCTACGATGCGGGTGATGGACTTTACTGCATCAGTGGTGTGCATGGAAGCCATGACCAGGTGCCCGGTCTCTGCGGCGGTCAAGGCCAGACCGATCGTCTCAGCATCGCGCATTTCGCCGATCACGATTACGTCCGGATCTTCACGCAAAGCGGCCCGCATGGCTCGCGAGTAGCTTTCCGAGTGCAGCGGCACCTGGCGCTGATTGACAATGCATTGCTTGTTCTGATGAATGATCTCAATCGGATCTTCGAGAGAGAGGATATGACTGCCGCTATGCTGCTGATTCACGAGATCGACCAGCGCGGCCAACGTGGTGGTTTTGCCGCAGCCTGCCGGCCCGGTGACCAGGACAATTCCATGGTGGAATTCGGTAAATCGCGCCAGCTGCGGCGGCAATCCCAGCTCTTCCAGAGTCGAGGCCCGGGTGGGCAGAATTCTGAAGCTGGAATTGGTGCCGCCCTCGCTCATGAACATGCTGCTCCGAAAGCGGCCAACCTTGGCAATCTCATAAGTGAAATCGACGCTCTTCTGTTTCTGGAAAGTCTGCCGCCCCTCATCGGTCAACATGGCAAGCAATTGCGGCAGCAAAGTCTTTTCTGAGAGAGTCTCCTTTGCCATCGGCGTAACGCTGCCATTCAATCGGAACAGCGGCGGATAGCCACTGTGAAAATGAGCGTCACTGGCCCGAAGTTGCGCCGCCCTCATCAGCCATTCGTTGATCGCAAAGGACTGTAAGCCCTGCGTTCCGCCCGTCCCTGTTTGCATGGTGCCCACCCCGCCTCAGCTTGATCTTGGTGATCACTTGGAAGGAATATCCTGCTGCCATCGGCACGACCTTGAGTGGCCAAGCTCCCTGATGTCTAGATACTTACCTCTCAAGTGGTCAATTGAAACGGGGGTATCTGGCCAATCCAGGCGCCTGTAGCACTGATGCTCAAATCGTGCGATGCTTCAATCTTGACAACGATCGGTGTCCGGCGAGGCCAGCGCCTTGACTACCAGCTTCAGAAAGTGGATTACCAGATGCTCGCTGTTGTCCAGAAAACGCCCGCGCTCCGGCACACCAGCCCGCAGCCCGCGCTGGACCGAGTTAGTCAAGGCATCATCCTCTTTAGCTACCTGCTTATTAAATGCCATGAGATCTCTGGCGAAGTCTTCAGACACGTCGGCTCCAAAAAACTGCTCAGAGAACCCCCTGGTTGTCTGTGGACCATCAGGGATGCAGAGATCAACCGACATGTTCGGCTGACCGGGATTTATGTTGATGGTGAAGTTCGGCCACAGGAAGTGATACTGCGCCTGAACCACTGCGCCATGAGGATCATAGGCCAACTTCGTGCAGCCGTCTCTCAATGCGGATGGACGCACTGGACCGGTCTGGCTTGAGAACCACTCGTATGCTCTTAGCGTATAAGTGTCTGGATCGACATTGATGACGGCGCTAAAGCCGGGATGTTGGACCGGGCAGTGATAGCACTCCAGATAGTTCTCGATCATCACCTTCCAATTGGAATCGGATCGCCATTCTTCTCGTCGCCGGAATTGCAAGCTTTGAATGTCAATTCCACTGCGAGCGACAATGTCTGGAAGCTCACCGAGATAAATCGAAAGCGGCTCAGCGTTTGTGTCTGCATTTACAAAGACAAGCGGACCCCATAGCGCGGCCTTTACGGAAAGCAGGGGAAAGTCCTCGGCGCAAAAGTCCTCTTCACGATCCGATCTGGGCGCGGCCTTCAAACAGCCGCTCAGATCGTAAGTCCAGGCGTGATACGGGCACTGCAGGATCTTGGCATTACCACAACCGCTCATCACCTCATGTCTGCGATGTCTGCACACGTTAACGAAACCTTCTATGCCGTCAGCATTGCGGACCACCACCACCGGTATCTCGCCCGCCGACCCGGTGATATAATCACCGACCTGCGACAACTGCTCAGCTCGACCAACGTATTGCCAAGATTTTTTGAATATACGTTCCCGCTCCAGCGCGAGAATGGCCGGATCGGTGTACCAGGATGATGGAAGGGACAGTCCGCGCTCCAGATCTGCCAGCAATTTGGCGCTCTTTTCGGTGAGGTCTAGCATGTTCTTCTTAACTGAAATAAGTCCTTAACTAATGTGTCTCTACAGCATTTATACAGCAACTCCACTCAGCGAGCCAATCCGTTCGTAAGTGGATCGCCTGAATCGCTGGCTTTGACAGCTCTGGCCGGTTCCTGTATATTCGAATGTGTTGCCTGTCCCGGAAAAGTGAGGGCAGGACGTATTTAAAAGAGAAGCTTACCGCGAGGAGCGTTTCGATGGGCATCAAGACAGGTCGTTAAAGTGGCTCAGGGATTCATCGTCTGTCCCTATGGGACTGTGTTAGCCTGATCTGCGCGACTGTCCGGTGCCGGCCTCGTAGAGTGTTTGATGCCTGTGTTGCGTTGGTAGGACTCGGCTTCCTGAGCCAATCTGTTGTGGCTTAAGGAGGTGAGCCGTATGTTGCGCGTTTCCGGTCTTCGCAAAGACTTTGGCGAAAAGGTCTTGTTCGCTCACGTCTCATTCGCAGTCGCTGCGAGCGAGAAGGTGGGCATTGTCGGACCAAACGGTTGTGGCAAGACAACCTTGTTGAAAATCCTTGCCGGTCTTGCTGAGGCAGATCAAGGCAGCGTTCGTCTGGTTGGCAGCCCTGCTGTGGCGTACCTCCCTCAGCACTCGCAGGAGATCATGCAGGCGACCGTAGGAGAGTTTCTTGCTGCTGATCTCTACAGATCACGGGCTGCTGTTCAAGACATTGAGGCAGAGATGCAATGCCACCCAAACGATGCTGATTTGCTGGCAGCATACTCGCTTGCAGTGGAGCGGTTTGAGTCAGCCGGTGGCTATGCATTCGAGAGCCGGCTCGATGTGGTGCTTGCTGGTCTAGAGATGGCGTCCGTCGAGCTAACCCGACCGCTCCCCGCACTGAGCGGTGGTCAGCGAACGCGAATCGCTCTAGCACGAGTGCTATTGCGAGATGCAGATTTGCTGTTGCTCGACGAGCCCACCAACAATCTCGATGTCGCAGCGCTCGAGTGGGTGGAGGACTCGCTCAGACGTTGCCGCTCAGCCTGCTTGATCGTCTCTCACGATCGGCGGTTCCTGGATCGGGTCACAACACGCACGCTGGAGCTGGACCCAATTGCAGAACGAATCAGCGACTATGCTGGAAACTACTCCTGGTATCGCCTGCGCAAGGATCAGGAGGAGGCAAGACAACTGCGCGAATACAAGGAGCAGCAGGACAGGATACACCGCCTGACCGACGACATTCGCACAGTCAAAGAGCAGGCCCGTGCCACAGAAAACAGGACCGTAAACGATTACCTTCGTGGACGCTCCAAGAAGGTGGCAGCCAAGGCAAAGGCCCGAGAAGGACGTCTTCTACGACTGATCGAAGCTGAGAGGGTTGAGAAGCCCAGACAAGTGGCGCGCATGCGCTTCGCAGTTGAGGGACGGAATCAGTACACTTCGCCGCTCATACGCCTGGAAAATCTGAGCTGTGAGCTCAACGGGGTTACGCTCTTACACGATGTGAATCTCCAGGTGGTAGGCTCCTCGCGCACTATCGTCTCCGGCAGGAACGGAAGCGGCAAATCGACCTTGCTCAGGTTGCTGGTGGGAGAGCTAGCACCGTCGACTGGGCTGATCAAGAAGAAAGAGCGGCTACGAATCTGTTATCTTCCCCAGAATCAGGAATCAATCCCGGGCGAAGACAATGTCCTGGACTTCTTCCGGTCATGTCTGGTTGGTCAGCGTGATCGCTGTGACACCGCTCACTTGTTGATTCCGTACGGCCCTCGCAGGAAAGCTTCCCCGGTCCACAATTTATGGAATGACTCAGATGCACGCACCTTCCTCCACCGATTCCAGTTCAGCCGGGACGATGTCTTCAAAAGTGTCCGTCAGCTAAGTTGTGGCGAGCGAACGAAGCTGTTGCTGGCCACCTTCATGGCCGCCAGTCCAGACATGATGATTCTGGATGAGCCCACAAATCATCTTGATCTGCCGACCCTGGAATGTCTTGAAAAGGCATTGATGCCGTTCAAGGGTGCATTGGTCATAGTCAGCCACGATCGTTGCTTTGTGGAGAAGTTGGCACCCCACTGGTACTGGCACGTGGCAGACGGAAAGGTCGCTTCGAAGCTACGCCCTGGGCTCTGACACGCCAAATCCGGGTCCCGGTCGCATTGCGGCCTGAGGCTGTACCGGCACCGCCCGCTATTGAGCCTCATTGCTTCACGCATTTAAGCGCAGTCTCTTCAGGAGAGCATCAAGAGCGGGCTGCGCAGAAGGTTGCTCTGGAAGCTGGCTTTGTTGGGAGGCTTGCTCCAGCTCCGCACGCAGCCGCAGATACTCCGACCGGTGAAACTCAAGCTCGGCGTCCTCGAGTGTCTGCTTCTCGCCGGCCTCTAGCTTTTTGGCGACCAGGTCACGGATGTGCTGCAGCCTGAAGGTTTCGCTCAGCTTGACCAAGTTTGCTTCAATATCGCCCGAGCGCATCAGGTGGATCCCTGTCAACAGTACCCGGTAGACATAAAGAAGCGGTTTCAGGCGGGGCGGTTGCTCCTTCTGAAACAGTCTCCATTGGCTGTCTGCGAACCCCAGGTAGTGGTGGCTGTGATGGCGCGTCAGGCAATCTCGGGCAATGACTGTCAGCTCCTGATGCTCCGGGCAGGTATGCACAACCAGAGGCGAATAGAGTTGTTCAAGCACGTAGCCGTTATTCTTGAGCAGCAAGGAAAAGAATTTCTTGATGTCGTGGGTAACCAGGTCAAGTTCAATTCCTTCCGTGTGGCGGGACAACTGAAAGGTCTCCTCTCCGCGATCCAGCCCAATTACGTCCTTGACCGGCAGGATGTGCGACCCCCTGAGATCGTAGTCGGAATCGGGCGAGGGAAATCCGTAAAGGTGCGCCCCACTTATGGTCGCAAAGAGCAGCGGGTAGGGATGGCTGGAAACGGCCGAGCGGAGGCTCAGGGGAATGTTCATCTCGACACCCTCAGGTTGCGGGCCTTGATTAAGAACGAATTGGCCCAATCATAATCTGGACGCTCGGGAAGACTTGTCCGCTGGAAGGCAGAGTCAAACTCCCTGTGCAGCTCGAGACGCCAGCTGTTTACATCTTCCCAGGCAACCTCGCCTCGCCGAATGGCCATGAGCTCATCCCTGTATTGGTCTACTCGGACCGGAACAAACTTTTCTCTCAAGACTGTTACACCGGACAGCAGAAGGCGAATCAGGTGCATGACGTGCTTCCATTTCATCCCGCCCGTGGTCCGCAAATCTTGCTCGAGCTTTCGGAACTGCGACAAGACATAGCCGTTATAAGTCTGGTAGACAAGCTGTGACAGGAACACCGTGCGCGCCTCGAGAAGCTCTTGTGCTAACGGCTCAGCCACTTCGACCAGTGGGGTGAAAAGACACTCAAGCACATTGGGATTGGCCTTGAGGGCGAGAACCAGAAATTTCTGCAACTCCCAGTAACACTCCTGGGTCTTCGCATTTTCAATCTGCTCCGGTATACCGTAAAGGGACCAGTGAAGATCTGCCGGCGGAAGGTAGATGCCGCGCCGGTCTATGTCGGAATCATCGACATCGAGACCGTATGCTCTGGACCCGACAATGCAACGGTATATCACGTGCTCGTAAAGCTCCCGATCGCCGAGCAGCCCTGTCGGTCTGTCAAAGTTGACGCTCTGTACGTGCTTGCGAATGGCAATCTCTTGTCTGTGAAGACTGGCCTGACCGCCATCAGGGAACTGAATCTGGTAGGCGTGCTGATTGTCCGTCGGCGCTTTCACAATCTTTCCGACAGTGCCGCTGCGGCGGAGCGGTTTTCCGTCCCGGCTGTGGAGCTCAACAAGAGTCACTATCTGGGTTCCGACCGGAAGAATGAGATTTGGATTGGGCTTGTCCTTTTTGCTCCCTGGCATCGCACTAAGCACCCTCGTGAACCGCTCGACCAAATTTTATCCGGTTAAAGAAGAAGAGATCCGGCCTCCCACCTGTCCAGTGAGGCAGCGCGGTGAACTTCTGGCGTCTTCTGTCGGTCGGATCTCTGGGAGCGTCTCGAGTCGATTTCAGGGAAAAACCCTGACTTCCTCCAGGATAAATACCCTTATGTGCCCCAGTGCCGCACTCTAAAGTCAAAGAGTGCGTGGTCATCTCCCTGGACTGCAATTAACAGGTATAGATTATGAAGACTCGAACGCTGGTTGGGGCCGCCCTGGCACTGGGAATTTTCTTGAATCTGACTTTCCTTGTGGCTGCACTGGCCGGCCCTCCAGCGGGCGGACCGGCTCCGCCATCCTCACCGCCCTATAGAATCTCCGGGCCATTCAGCAGCGGCAATCTCTCGGTGTTCCTTGTCCATGGCCAGGACCAGCTCAAAGGCACGGAGATCCTGACCTTGCAGGAAGCGCTTGCTCAGAAGCTGGTGGTCGTTCGCGAAACCGGCAACGTGAATCAGCTCTCCATCAGGAATCTCTCGGACAAACTTGTGTTTGTGCAATCTGGCGACATTGTCAAAGGCGGCAGACAGGATCGGACAATGCAGTACGACCTGATCTTGCAGCCCGGGTCAGGCGAGGTCCCGTTGGCTTCATTCTGTGTTGAGTCGGGTCGATGGAGTCAGAGAGGATCCGAAAGCGGGGCGGTTTTCGGCTCCGCCTATGGTGCGCTCGCCACCAAAAGCCTCAAGTTGGCGGCCAAATCCCGGGGAGAACAAAGTGCCGTATGGGGGGCAGTCGAGGAAGCTCAAGCCAACCTGAAACGAGCTCTCAAAGAATCAGTTAACAATCCAGCGTCACCGTCCAGCCTGCAGCTTACCCTGGAAAATTCCAGGGTAAAAGAGACAACCCAGCAATATGTTGATCAACTGGCAAAAGTGGTAGCCGGAAAAAATGATGCAATCGGCTATGCCTTCGCCATCAATGGCAAGATAAACAGTGCCGACATTTACGCGTCCCATGCGCTGTTCATGAAGTTCTGGCCCAAGCTGTTGCAATCCAGCGCCGTGGAGGCAATTGCCGAACGGGACGGTAATCCGAACGGTGCTTCCCTTCCTCCCCCTTCTCCCGGAGCAGTGCGGGCGTGCTTGCAGCAACCGAGGGCGGCCAAGGAGTCAACCCAGTCGGTTGCCCGAAGCACAAAGCTCGAGACGCGCGACAGCAAAGACGCCGTGGATTTCCTGACCCGTGATACTGAGGCTAATGTGGTGCTGCACCGCAATCTCATCGCCAAGTAGCGGTGTCGCCGCCTGGAGCAGGGCAACCACGGGCAAATTCAAGCCAGGCCAAAGCCGGCGCCTCACCGACGCCCACCGCCCACAAATCCGCCTCTGATCGGGGTGTAATGTGGCGCAATTGAGGAGTGCCTGTACCAGTAAGGCCAGTTCGAGGTCGAATAATATGGCCAGCCCCATCCCCCATAATATCCGTAATACCCGTAGTAATTTTGGTTGGGATATCCATCATTTGCACTGCCGTGCCAGTACTCCGCCTCCTTCTGCTGGCGTTCTGCGTCTGCCTTCTCAGCCTTCTGTTCCTGCTCGATGCCCTGTTCATGGCGGAGGCTGGACTGATCCTGATCCAGATTGTACTGATCTTGCTGTACCCTAGCCTGCTGCCGCTCCACAGCCCAGTTCGTCCAACCGAGCAAATTCTTCGCCCGAGATTCGATTGCCGACTCCCGCTTCAACCACTGGCTTAAAACATACATCTGGCTTCCCGGCCTGTTGAGCATGGACTGCAATTCTGGACCGCTCTTGAACTGTTTCTTCATCTGCTCCAGCTTTTGCTCAACACCAGGCCGCGCGGACTCTGCTTGACTAACTCTCTCTTGCAGCTCTTGCTTGTACTGTTCCGCTTGCTGCTGATACTGCCTCAATAGCTGCCGATCACGCTCGAGTTGCTTTTCATCTTGCTGCATTTGTTGATCCTGCTGATGGAGGCCCTGATCACTTGCATCGGCCTGTTGCGCCATCAACGGCTGCGTGCCTGCCAGCGTCCCCGCCATTGACGTTGCAAGCGCTAACCTGGTTGCTTTCCTGCGCACATGCTGTACCCCGTGTATCGCTCTGCTATCTCCGATAA